>Ga0209988_10003264_pt1 | contig 10757 bp, 7 predicted proteins | sample N075metaG_FD_183115 | JGI IMG/M metagenome (GOLD analysis project Ga0209988, IMG submission 183115) | Deep subsurface microbial communities from Kermadec Trench to uncover new lineages of life (NeLLi) - N075 metaG (SPAdes) (version 2) | ecosystem: Environmental > Aquatic > Marine > Ocean trench... | reverse complement strand
CTGCACAATCTCGTCGGCATGCTGCATGCGCAGATGGCGGTCTATTACGCCTTTATCGACCGGGCGCCGATCTTCATCATGGGCGCAACCGGCCCGATGCATGAGGGCAAGCGCCGGCCGCATATCGACTGGAGCCATTCCGCCCTCGTCCAGGGCGAGGCCATGCGCAATTATACCAAGTGGGACTATCAGCCCACAGCAATCGAGGGCGTGCCCGATAGTTTCATGCGCGCCTATTCTCACATGGTGACGCAGCCGCAGGGCCCGATCTATATGTGCTACGACGCCTGGCTGCAGGAAGCGCCGCTGGAAACGGAAATCGACATGCCGCCGGCCGACATGGCGCTGGCGCCGGCGCCGATGGCGGCCGATCCGGTGGTGCTGACAAAAATCGTCGATAGGCTTCTGAACGCTGAACATCCGCTCATTCTTGTTGATTTCATCGGCCGGCATCCAGACGGGTTCAACAATCTCGTGGCGCTTGCCGAAACGCTCGGCGTTGCGGTCTGGGACATCAACAATTCGCTGAATTTCCCCAACCGTCATCCGCTCAACCTGTCGATGGATAGCCAAGTGATGCGCCAGGCCGATGCCATCCTTGGCCTCGACATTCGCGACTGGGAGAAGCCGACTTCCGAACTCGACAGCACGAACCGCACTGTCACCCCGCTGGTGCCGGAAAACTGCGCCTGGATGGAGGTCGGTTTCGGCGAGATCGGCATATCGTCCTGGGCGTTCGATTATGGCCGCTATCGCCCGAAAGTACTGAGCGCATTGGGCGATCCCTGTCTGGCGATGCCAAAGATGCAAAAAATCGCGGCCGATCGCCTTGCCGCCGACCCGGCCCTGGCGGAACGGGTCGCTGAGCGCAGGGCGGCGATTGGTGCGCGCCATGACGAACTCTTTGCCAAATGGCGGGCGGAGGCCAAGGTCGACCGGGATGCCTCGCCGATTCAGCCCGCCCGCCTGGCCGAGGAGGTCTGGGAGGTTATCCGGCACGAGGACTGGGTGCTTTCCACCGGCACTTTGCGCGGATGGGCCCGAAAATTATGGGATTTCGACAGGCCCTATCGTCATGCCGGGGATTCGCTTGGAACCTCGACCCAGATCGGCATGTCGCTGGGGGTTGGCCTGGCCTACAAGGGCACCGGCAAGATCGTCGTCGCACTGCAGCCCGACGGCGATCTGATGTATGATGCCGGCGCATTGTGGACGGCGGCCAAGCACAAGATTGCGATCCTGATCGTGATGTTCAACAACCGCGCCTATTACAATGACTGGGAACACCAGATCCGCATGGCGCGGCTGCGCGGCACCGATGAGAGCCTGGCCCATATCGGCATGGATCTTTTCGGTCCGGAACCAGATTTCGCGATGATCGCCAAGGGCATGGGGATTTACGGCGAAGGCCCGATCACCGATCCGGCCGAGATCGCGCCGGCTCTCAAGAGAGCGCTGGCCGAGGTCAAAAAAGGCCGCCCGGCGCTGGTCGATGTCATCACCAAGCACCGGTGAGAATTTGATCGACAGGGAGAAGAGGATGGCAATCGAGCGCATTCACTCAGGCAAGCGGATCAGCCGTGTCGTGGTCCACAATGGCGTTGCCTATCTCGCCGGGATCATCGCGCTGGAAAAACGCGGCGGTACCGTCACCGAACAGACCCATAACATCCTGTCGATCATCGACCGCCTGCTTGCCGAGGCCGGGACCGACAAATCGGCCCTTTTGACCGCCAATGTCTGGCTCGCCGATATCCGTTCGGCGGAAGAGATGAACCTGGTCTGGGACGAATGGGTGCCGGTGGGCGCTGCACCGGCGCGGGCAACCGTTGAAAGCCGGCTGCCCTCGCCCGATCTTGCCGTCAAGATCGCGGTGACGGCGGCCCTGCCTTCCGGCAAACCTGAAGGCACTTCCTAAAGGTTCATAAGGAACCGGCGGCGCTGGCTGCGTCCTGCCGAAGCCTGACGAAAATCCGCGCTGTTGACTCCTGTCTTGAGCGGTGAGAACATAACACGAACATACTCAAAAACTGCACATTGACCGCGGCGGCCAGGGCTTGCCGCGAACGGCGAGGCCATGCCCGACACGACCCCTTACGGCCGGCACCTTTCTGACCAGTCTGGCCATTTACTTTCCACCGGCGCCCAAGCGGCGCTGGAGAGGGCGTGAAGAACATCACGCAATTTCCCAGGATCCGGCGCGGCTACGCCAGATCGCCGGCGCCAGCCCCAGCCCCGGCCCCGGCCTATGCGGAGCTTCTGGCCGCCTCCAACTTTTCCTTTCTGCGCGGTGCCTCGCATCCCGAAGAACTGGCCGCCACCGCCCGTGACCTCGGCCTGGCCGGCCTTGCCGTCACCGACCGCAACACGCTGGCCGGCATTGTCCGCGCCCATGCCGCGGCAAAGGAAGTCACGCAAAAATCCGTCGTCGGCTGCCGCCTGGTCTTTGCCGACAACACGCCGGACATTGCCGCCTGGGTCACGACCCGCACCGCCTATGGCCGCCTGTGCCGGCTTTTGTCTGAAGGCAATCTGCGCACGAAAAAAGGCGATTGCCGTCTCACCCTCGCCGATCTTGTGAACTGGGGCGAGGGGCTGGAACTGGCTGTCCTGCCCGATCGCCGGATCGGTGAAAATCTGGCCCCGGCGCTGCGCATCTTGCGTGAGGCATTCGCCGGATCGGTGCGGCTCGGCGCGACCTGCCTGTATCACGGCGACGACCGGCGGCGGATTGCTGAATGCGCAGCGATCGCCAGTGAGACAAAAGTGCCGCTGATCGCGCTCGGCGACGTGCTCTATCATACCCCGGCGCGGCGGCCCTTGCAGGATGTGCTGACCTGTATCCGCGAACATGTGAGCCTCGATGCCGCCGGTCAGCTTTTAGAGGCCAATGCCGAACGGCATCTGAAAGGCCCGGCCGAAATCGCTCAGCGCTTCGCCGACGCGCCAGCAGCCGTCGCCGAGACGCTTGCCGTTCTGGAGCGGCTCAGCTTTTCCCTTGATGAATTGCGATATGAATACCCGGAAGAACCCACCGGCCAGAGCGCCACGCCTTTCGACGAGCTGACGCGTCTGACATTTGAAGGCGCCAAGGACCGCTACCCGCGCGGCGTGCCGGACAAGGTGAGGAAAAGCCTCGACCATGAGCTGGCCCTGATCCGCCAACTCGATTACGCACCGTATTTTCTGACCGTCTGGGACATTGTCCGTTTCGCCCGCTCACGGGGCATTTTGTGTCAGGGCCGCGGTTCGGCGGCCAATTCCGCCGTCTGTTACTGCCTTGGCATCACCGAGGTCGATCCGGACCGTTCCGACCTTTTATTTGAGCGCTTCATCTCCGCCGAACGCCGCGAGCCGCCCGATATCGACGTCGATTTCGAGCATGCAAGGCGCGAGGAGGTGATTCAGTATATCTATGGCAAATACGGCCACGACCGCGCCGCCATCGCCGCCACCGTGATTACCTATCGCACCCGCTCCGCCACCCGCGAGGTCGGCAAGGCCTTTGGTTTGTCGGAAGATGCGGTCGCCGCCTTGTCCGGCAATATCTGGGGCAGGTCGTCGACCGGCATCAATGCGCACGATGCCCGGCGCGCCGGGCTGGACGCTGCCGATCCGCGCGTTGAAAAGGTGCTGGCCATGACCCGGGAGATCATCGGCTTTCCGCGCCATCTCTCCCAGCATGTCGGCGGCTTCATCATCACCCGCGGCCGTCTCGATGAACTTGTGCCGATACTCAATTCGGCCATGGACGGCCGCACCATCATCGAATGGGACAAGGACGATCTCGACGCCCTCGGCATCCTCAAGATCGACGTTCTGGCGCTCGGCATGCTGACCTGCATGAAAAAAGCGTTTGCGCTGCTTGACGATCACTATGGCGTTGCGCTGAGCCTCGCCACCATCCCGGCGGAAGATCCTGAAACCTACGACATGATCTGCCGCGCCGACACGATCGGCGTCTTCCAGATCGAAAGCCGCGCCCAGATGACCATGTTGCCGCGTTTGCGGCCGCGCACATTCTACGATCTCGTCATTGAGGTGGCGATCGTCCGGCCCGGCCCTATCCAGGGCGACATGGTGCATCCCTATCTCAAGCGCCGGCAGAACCCGAAGGCGATCCGCTATCCCGCCCCGGCGCTTGAGCACGGGCCCCCGGACGAGCTGGAACGGGTGCTCGGCAAGACGCTCGGCGTGCCCCTGTTTCAGGAACAGGCCATGCGGATCGCCATCGTCGCCGCCAAATTCACACCCGGCGAGGCCGATCGTCTGCGCCGCGCCATGGCGACCTTCCGCCGCGTCGGCACCATTCACACCTTCCAGACCAAGATGGTTCAGGGCATGATCGCCCGCGGCTACGATCCGGGCTTTGCGACCCGCTGCTTCCGGCAGATCGAGGGTTTTGGCGAATACGGCTTTCCCGAAAGCCACGCCGCCAGTTTCGCTTTGCTCGTCTACACCTCCGCCTGGGTGAAATGCCATTACCCGGACGTCTTCTGCGCCGCGCTTTTGAACGCCCAGCCGATGGGCTTTTACGCCCCGGCCCAGATCGTCCGCGATGCCCGCGAACACGGCGTTGAGGTGCGCCCCGTCGACATCAATTATTCGGCCTGGGAATCAACCCTGGAACCGGCGCCAGAAAATGGCAAAGGCATCGCGGAACGCATCCATGCCCGCCATGGCGAGCAGGCGCCATCGATCCGCAGCCGCTGCGCCGTGCGGCTCGGCCTGCGCCAGATCAAGGGCCTGCGCAAGGCCGATGCGGAGCAGCTGATCGCGGCGCGCGGCAACGGCAAAACCGGCAAGGCCGGTTACAAAAGCGTCCGCGATCTGTGGCTACGCTCCGGCCTTACCCGCGCCAGCGCGGAGCGGCTGGCCGACGCCGATGCCTTCCGCTCCATCGGCCTGGACCGGCGCGAAGCCCTTTGGCAGGTACGCGCGCTGAACGAAGCCGGCGCCGCCGAGCGCCTGCCGCTTTTCGATGGTCAGGTCGATGGCCATGCCGACGATCTGGTGCGCGAAGCGCCGGTCAAGCTGCCGCAAATGCTGCTCGGCGAGCATGTGGTCAACGATTACCGGGCCTTGAAACTGTCCTTGAAGGCCCATCCGGTCTTTTTCATGCGCGACCAACTAACGGCGATGGGCATCGCCAAAGCCGAGCGCCTGAGCGGCTGGCCGGACGGCCGCCCGATCCGCATCGCCGGCCTGGTGCTGGTGCGCCAGCGCCCGAGTTCGGCCAAGGGCGTCATCTTCGCCACCCTGGAGGACGAGACCGGCATCGCCAATGTCATCGTCTGGCCGAAGGTTTTCGAGCGCTACCGGCCGATCGTCATCGGCGCCCGTTTCATCGCTGTCACCGGCCGCGTCCAGTCCGGGCAAGGCGTCATCCATGTCGTCGCCGACGCGCTTGACGATCTGACACCGCTGCTTGCCAGCCTGTCCGATGATGAGATCGGCGATGGCGCCTTGGCCCGCGCCGACGAGGTGCGTCGGCCGATTGAGGACCTGCGCGAAAAGACCGGGCCGCACTCGCGCCTTGCCGCCCTGTTGAAGGAGGTCCCCGAACTGACCGCCGATCTGAAACGCCTGGCCCGCGCCACCGGCAAGGTTATGCCCAAGGGCCGCAACTTTCATTGAGGAAAAAAACGAATGTCAGGTCGCCTGTGACAATTTCAGCGCCAGCCAGCGCGCCGTTCGAAGAAGCCTTGCATCATCGCCGGCCCGCCCGATCAGTTGCACGCCCAGCGGCATATTGTTGGCGCTCTGCAGCAACGGCAAGGTAACGGCCGGAACCCCGATGAGGGTCCACATTGAACAAAAGGCCGGATCGCCGGTCGTCGTCAGATCCGCCGGCGCTTCGCCCGGTGCAGCCGGTGTGATGATCGCATCATAGCGATCGAAGATCTCGTCGAGGCCGGCATTGTAAACGCCGATCCAGTCGAGCGCCGCCAGATAGTCACTGGCAAGGATGCCGGCGCCTTCATCGATTGCGCCAAGCATTTTTTCACTCAATTGGTCGCGCCCCTTTCTCACATAGCCGCTGAAGTGTTTGGCCAGTTCGGCGACTTGGATGAGATGGTGGATTTCCAGCGCTTGGTCAAATGGCGCGGGCAGCGGAAACTCATCGCATTGTTCACCGAGCAATTCGACGATTTCGGCAAAACCGTCGCTTGTGTCGGCATCGGCCCTGTCCCAGGCCGGTTGTTTGACGAAAGCAAAACTGGGCGGCACCGGCGCTTCGCTTTCGGCCGTGGCGAGCAAAGGCGGCGTTGGTCTCGGCGTCTGGCCATTTTGCGGATCGAAGGCGGCAAGCGCCTCGGCAATCATGGCGGCATCGGGAACCGAGCGCGCAAAAACACCGATCGTGTCGAGCGTGTGCGCCTGGCAAAGCACGCCGCGCCGCGAGATCAGACCACGGCTCGGCTTGAAACCGACGATACCGCAAAACGCCGCCGGCCGAATGACCGACCCCGCGGTCTGGGTGCCCACCGCCAGGGGCACCATGCCGGCCGCGACCGCCGCCGCCGATCCCGACGATGAGCCGCCTGGCGTGCGCGCCGGGTCATGCGGATTGTGCGTCTTGCCCGGCGCGAAATAGGCAAGCTCCGTCGCCACTGTCTTGCCCATGATGACGGCGCCGGCCGATCGCAGCTGCGAAACCAGCACCGCATCGGTGTTCGGCACCCGCCCGGCATCGAGCACCGTACCGTTCTCGGTCGGCATCCCTTTCGTGTCGATGATGTCCTTGATTCCCACCGGCAGACCGTGCAGCGGCCCGATCGGCCGGCCGGCGGCGCGATTCTCGTCCAGCGCCTTGGCCTGGGCGCGCACCACATCGGCGTCGAGGAAGGTCCAGGCCTGCACCGCCTCCTCCCGCTCCTCGATCCGCTCTAGGCAGGCATCGGTCAATTCCGCGCAGGTGATTGCACCGCCGCGCATTTTTTCGATGGCCTCGGTGGCGGAAAGTTCAAACATTGTCATATGCAGGAATTCCTTGGCGCCAAGCGCGGACAGGACATCGCAATTGCGGGGCTCAGTCGGATGGCTTTTTACGCAGGCACGTATCCCAGTAGTCATAGACGACCAGCACCAGGACAGCGAAGCAGATCACCCAAAACGGCAGGCCACCCCAAAACCCGGCGGCACCGGAAGAAATGCTTTCCGCCAGACCGAGAACAAAAGAGGCGATCAGAAGCAATCCGATCAATCCAAAAATCTTTTCCAGGTTCGCTGCAGACATTCAATTTCCATTCCTTAAAACTCGATCCGCTTTTTGTTCAGATGAAATTCCAACTCATCTAATCTCAGGGAATATATTTGCCAAAGAAGTAATCAGGCAGCCACAGAGCGATTCCCGGGAACTGATACATCATGAACATGATGAAAATGACGATGGCGAGATAGGGCATGATGCCCCTGAAAATATCCGACAATTCGATCACTTTCCCCAACACCCCTTTCAGGTAATAGGCGGACATGGCCATGGGCGGGGTCAGGAACGAGGTTTGCAGGTTGAGCGCCACCAGCATGGCGAAGAAATAGGGGTTAATGCCGAAAGTATCCAGCATGGGCAGAAAGATCGGCACGAAGATGATGAGGATTTCCGACCATTCCAGGGGCCAGCCCAGAAGGAAGATAATCATCTGCACCATGACCAGGAACTGCCAAGGTTCCAGGTTAAATCCGAGGACGAAGGTCTCGATGATTTCATGGCCGCCCAGGTAAGAGAACACGGACGCAAAGGTCCACGATCCGACAAACAGCCAGCACACCATCGCCGTTGCTTTCGCCGTCAGGTAGACGGATTCTTTAAGCATCACCCAGTTGAGAGAGCGATACAGCGCCGCCAGTACGAGCCCGCCAGATGCGCCCATCGCGGCGGCTTCCGCCGGCGTCGCCAGGCCGCCCAGAATGGATCCGAGCACCAGCATAATAAGCGCTGTCAATGGAACGAAGGAGGTCAGAAGCTGAGTGTAGACAACGCGCCTGGGCGGAACATCCTCTTCGCGCGGTTTCGGCGCAATCGAGGGAGTAATCATGGCGCGGACAATGACGTAGATAATGTAACATCCGGCCAGGAGGAACCCTGGGACAATGGCGGCGGCGTAGAGGCGCAGAACCGAAAGTTCGGCAATGGCCGCATAGACGATCAGCATGATCGAGGGCGGAATCAAGATACCGAGCGTGCCGCCGGCGCAGATGACGCCAGAGGCGAAACTTTTGTTATAATTAGCGTCGGCCATCGCCGGATAGGCCAGCAATCCCATCAGGGTCACGACCGCGCCAACGATGCCGCTGGCGGTGGAAAATATCGCGCAGGTGATCAAAGCCGCGACCGCCATGGACCCCGGCAAATTACGCGCCGCCATTTGCAGCGAGTAAAACAGCTTGTCGACGATGTTTGCGCGCGCCACCACATAGCCCATGAACAGGAACAGCGGAATGGCGACCAGGGTGTCGTTCTCCATCACCGAATAGGTGTTCTGGTTCAAAAGATAGAAAATATTGTTGTTGAACACATCTGCGATCGTCTCGATGCTACCGGGCACGTAATAGGCGTAGTAGCCAAAGCCGACGCCCATGGCGAGCAACGTGAAAGCAACGGGAAACCCGAGCAAGATAATCAAAATGAAAAGCGACAACATTAAAATCGCTACTTCGGGGTTCGTCATCCTTAAGAGCGCTCCGTCAAACCAGATATGGTTAAAAAAAGTTTTTAGGTTTCAAGCTCGGTTGCCTGGCCTTTCAAAAGGTCTTCCGTTTCCCGGACATCCTCCAGACGCGGCAGCCATTCATTGGTCTTGATCGCCAGATAGCATCGCATGCATTCCGCGACGCCCTGAATAATGAACAACGCACCGGCCACCGGGATCAGGGTTTTGAAGAAATAAATCTGAATGCGGGCTGGGCTGTTCCAGCTGACTTCCTTATAGCGCCATGAGTCCATGGCGATTTCCCAGCCGTACCAGACCAGGGCTGCCATGCCCGGGAAAAAGAAGACGATGTATAAAAGTAAATCGACACGGCCCTGCCAGCGGACCGGCCAGAAGCGGTAAATCACATCCGCGCGCACATGGGTATCCTGGGCGAGGGCGTAAGGCCCGGCCATCACGAACAGCGCACCGTACATCTGCACCATCATGTCGAAAGCCCATACGGTGGGCGCGTTGAGGACATAACGGACGAAAACTTCATAGGCGACCGAAAGGGTCAGAATCAGAATACACCAGCTAAAGGAGCGCCCGACCCAGATGCTGAGCTGTTCAATGGCATGAATAACGGATACCACGGCCAGGTCCCCCGCCTTTATGGCCTTAGCGAGATATTAGAGGGACAGCCTTTCGACTGTCCCTCCATAAACTGCACAATCTTGCGAAATGGTCTCGCAAAAAAACCAGATCGGATCAACCGAAATAGTGCTTGTAAGCGCCTGCGTAATCCGGTGCGTTCAATTGCAGGTAGTTCATCACTTTCTTGGCATAGGCTTTCTGCGATTCAATCACCTTGGCGAAGAACGGATCTTCCGCCGATATCCGGTCGATAACGGCATCCCACGCCTTCAACTGGTCCGCCATAATGGAATCGGGCGTGCGGTATACGTTGACGCCATGCTCTTCCTTCAGTTTGATCAGATCATCGGCATAACGAAGGGTGCTGAACCAGTAGAAGTTCGAGTTTTCGGCTTCGGAAGCAAATTCCAGAATGCTCTGAAGCTCTTTCGGCAGGGCATCGTACTTCTTCCTGTTGAAGGTCACCTCGAAGCATTCCTGGGATTGGTGGAAACTGGCCAGGTGATAGTGCTTGGAAACGTCCTGCATGCCGAAGTCGCTGTCGGAAGTCGGGTTGTTGAACTCGGCGGCGTCGATCAGACCGCTCTTCATCGCCGGCTGAATTTCGCCACCCGGCAACTGCACCACCGACAGGCCCATTTCATTCATCACATCGGCCGCCAGACCAACGGTCCGGTACTTCAGGCCCTTCATCTGGGCGCTACTCTTTATCTGCTCCTTGAACCAGCCCAGAGGCTGCGCCGGCATCGGGCTGTTGAAGAAGCTGACCAGGTTCAGACCGAGGCTGCCCATCAACTCATCGAAGAGAGCTTTGCCGCCGCCAACGTGAATCCAGCCGAGCATTTCCTGCGCCGTCCAGCCGAAGCAGGGGCCGGTTCCGAACAGGGACGCCACCGGCGACTTGGAATACCAGTAGGCGGGCACGTAGTGCGCCGCATCCAGAACGCCGCGGTGGACGGCATCCTGCATCTGGCTGGTTTTGACGACGGAGTTAACCGACAACAGGTCGATCTTCAGATCCTTGCCGCCCATCGCATTCACGCGATCGACATAGTGCTTCGCGTCTTCAAGGAAAATCCCGCCGCCCCATGCCGCCTGCATCTTCAGGACGACCTGCTCCTGCGCCAGGACCGCCGGTGCGGCAAGGCTGCCAGCGACCGCGCCAGCTGCAACGGCGCCACCTTTCAAAAGCGAGCGCCGTGATACCGATTTCGTTTCGATGGTCTTCGTCATATCTGTCCTCCCAGACAATTGCATCCGACACGGTGATATGCCCCGGACAAATGCGGATTTCATTCAACATCCTACAAAGCGCGCCGACATTAATCGAATATGTCACCAACGTGCAATCACTTAACCGCGATAATTTGTTTATTAGCCTGCCGCACAAAAAGCAATTCAGCGATCCATTCCCCCCCCCTCCCCAGTGTAGCCATTGTCTTCGATCGAAATTTGGACAGAGTGTCA
>Ga0209988_10003262_pt1 | contig 10760 bp, 9 predicted proteins | sample N075metaG_FD_183115 | JGI IMG/M metagenome (GOLD analysis project Ga0209988, IMG submission 183115) | Deep subsurface microbial communities from Kermadec Trench to uncover new lineages of life (NeLLi) - N075 metaG (SPAdes) (version 2) | ecosystem: Environmental > Aquatic > Marine > Ocean trench... | reverse complement strand
GTTGGCGTAGCGGATCCGCGCGCCTGGGATGAGCATGTTCCTGAAGGGCATCGTCCGTACGACATATTGCCGGGCGCACAAAGCGTCGTTGTGGTTGGGTCTCGGGGGCCGACTGCCGGTGCCTGGCGTAGCCCGAATCATCGGGTGATTGAGGTCAATGGTTACGATTTTCGTAACGACGCCGCCATTCATCGCATAGCCGACATGATCGAGAAGGATTTTGATCACCAGGCGATTCAGGCGCCGGGGTTACCTACCGGCGGCCATTTACCGCCGATGAGTATGATGCTGTCAGCCGTGCTTGCGGGACTGGGTACCCGTTCCCTTGCCGCCAATATTATTCTAAATCCGAAGTACGGGCTGCTGTATTACTCCGCATGCATCACGACATTTGAATTCGAATATGACGGCATGCTCGAACAGGACGTCTGCCCTCATCCCATGTGCGTCGATTCATATCGACGTTTTGGCAAGACACCCTGCATGGCCGCGTGCCCGTCTGATGCAGGCGGCTGCCTGGATGGATCAATCGATGACGATGGTCGCATCGATTATTCTTACTATGACCGCGAGCGCTGTGTCTCACGCGCGATGAATTTCGGCATTAACAGTTTTCAGAAGGCGCTGGCGCAGATCGTCGCGGAAGAAGACGCAGAACGCCAGTCGACAATGATTCACTCGGATTTTTTCTCACGTTCGTGTTCGGCTATTACCCATTACAAGGAAAGTGTGGCCCAGTGTTTTGAATGTATGCGCGTCTGCCCGATCGGCCGGGCGGAGCGCAAACTGCGATGACCGCGCAAATTGAAATCGATTTTGAATCCGCGAAATCCGAACTGGCTGCGATTACCGGAAAACGTGGCGCGCTTGTTTCCGGAGTTGCTGCAGCGGATGCGTTCGACGCTGCGCCGGAGGGCTACCGGCCAGTCGACATTTTGCCGCACGCCAAAAGTGTTTTTGTGATCGGCGGGGCGCAGCCGCGAGCAGGAGACTGGCAAAGCCCCAACTACCAGCACATGGAAGTGACATCGACCAGTGATCGGATGCAGACGTTGGCACTCAGGATCGCCCGAGACATCGAGGACAGATTCTCCTACTACGCGGTGTGTGTTCCGCCAGGAGTAGACCACGGACAGCAACCGTTTATGAGTATTTCGTTGGCGGCCGATCTTGCGGGTTGCGGTTCGAAGAGCCTGGCCGGCCCCGTACTGCATCCGGAATACGGCTTCATGTACTACGCGGCAATTATCACCACGATGCCCCTATCCGCCGATAAACCGCTGGATCCACCGGCCTGTCCTGCACCCGAGTGCGTCCAGATGTATGCGGATGAAGAAACAACACCGTGTCTTAAAGTCTGCCCGGTCAAGGCGGGCGGTTGTCTCGGCGGCCGCATTGAGGACGGCCGCTTTACCGAAAGGCAATACGACTCGGCGCGTTGTGCAACGAGGGTGCAGAATTACTGGGTGCCGGGTTTCCAGAAAGTGCTGAGTGCGACACTGCAGGAGCCGGATGCCGACAAGCAAAAAATGATGCTGTCCTCCAGCATGTTCAGCCGGACTTTGTGGTCGATGACGTATTCGAACGTGAGTCAGGGGCAATGTGCCGAGTGCATGCGCGTGTGCCCTGTCGGCCGGGAACACAGAACGAAGAAGTAAAGAAATACACAAGGGAACTTACCATGGGTTTTTATTTCGTCGATCCGAAGACCTACAAGAAGCACAAGGATGAAATCCTTGAACTCTCGCACGCGGTTCAGGTGAATTTTCAGGAACACCTGCCGGCCGAAAAAAGACATCCCGGGTTTTCGGACCAACAAATTGCGGAAAAACTCGGCCTTGAAGTGCAGGTCGTACGCGAAATTCGCTGCGTCGCCGAACGTGACAAGTACCCACTCGACGAGTTCGAGGAAGCAATTCGCTTCAAGGAAAAGGCTTGCCGCGACTATTCCGTCAGGGGCATGTCTGCCGTAATGGAAAAGTACGTCAAAGAAGCGAAAAAAGGCAAATAAAGAGGCTTCCAATGACGCATGCGGCGCCGGCTGTGGGAAACACGGTATTCGATCCGATTTTCCTGTCACTTAGATTGAGTATTCTTCGCGCGATAATGTATCTGCAGGGGTTCCGCTATGCACGGACTGGCGGGCCGGTTTCGGTCATTCGAAACAATGCGATGATTGGGGTGGCAGACCGCGATTACGAGCTGATGCTGCCCACGCCACGTCGGGTTCTGCGCTACCGTGGAGGTATTGCCTGGCGCATAGCAAAACTGGCCGGGCGCTATGGTTGTCCGGACTTTTACGAGCCTCAAGCCAGAGACGTGGTTGTGGACGTGGGGTCCAATGTCGGCGAATTTTCACTTTATGCTGTTTCCAAAGGCGCGAAAGCCTATGCGTTTGAACCGGATCCGTCAGTTTATATCTGCCTGTCGCACAACCTGGAGCGATTCGCGGATGCAAAAGGATTTCAGCTGGCCTTATGAACGAACGTATGACCTTGCGTTTCTTTAGCGCGGCCGAAAAAGCCGACAGCTCATTCTTCGAGCCGGATAGTCATGTGCGGGCAGTGCTGGAGCTGGAAGCCCGGCCGCTTGACGATATTGCCGATATCGTTGCCCTGGAGCGCATCGATTTCCTGAAAATAGACGGTGAGGGTGCGGAGCCAGAAATTTTGCAGGGAGCGACAAAAACTCTCCAGCGGACCTGCCGCATCGCGATAGATGTCGGCCCCGAGCGGCTGGGTGAATCGACAAGGGATGCGGTAATAGAGATCCTGGAAGCGTCCGGATTTGCGATCATCGATCACGATAGTAGCTGCGAGTTGTTTGCGGTGAACAAGGCAATCGAACAACCTGACTGATTAGATCTGCGATTCTTTTTCACCTCAGGTGGATCTCAATTCACGAATGGTTTTGCTGGCCATGAGGCCAACGAAAACGACGCCCATTACCAGGGCAAGCCACAGGGCGAGCGTGCGCCAGTTGATCTGCCTCGTTGCGACCAGCCGGTCCGGGCCGCCAAGCGCATACCGGGGTCCCAGTGATGCAGCAACTACGCCGCCATTACTTTCGGCCAGTGCGGCGAGCGAGCGATCACCATAAATTCTGTCTTGCGGAAATTGACTCAGCTTATCGTTCGCGCTGCCGGTGGCCAGCGTAAATGGGGATTGCCCCTGGGCAAGGAAAACGAGCTTGTCGGGCCGCCAGCCCACTTCCAGTTGTAGGGTTACATCAGCCGGACCACGGGTAATGACCACTTTGAACTGACTGGTCCGTGTTTTGTTGATGGACAACGAGTCACTCACTACCGCGTTGTTATTCCGAATAATGTGATGATAAGACCCATGGCCTGCCTCCAGCCACTGGTCGTATCGTTCCGACCAATAGAAAACGCGGGCAGAAATTACCGTGTTCGGCACCGGCAACACGACACGGACCCGGTCAACAGTTGGCGTACCGCCTAAAGAGAATATTCGTCCGCCGTCGTCTGTGTCGACGCTGGTCGATTCCAGTGTGACAAACTTTCTGAGAGCATCGGCAGCGCCGTCCGCGTATACGCCCATGACCTGTGACAGACGCCAGTTCTCGGGCAGGCCTTCCCAGCGGATGCGCAGGAAATCGAAATCACCTCTGCGAAGCCTGACGCGACGTTGTTCAATGCTCGCCGAATCCTCGCGCAGATACGCGACCACGGCTGAGCCTACGGAACTCCATTCCTGGAGATTGTTGCCACCATCGACCATGACGCGACCCATGAAGCCGGGCTCCAGCCCGGCCCAGACAAGGTCCAGCGCGACGGCGTTATCATCGGTTTGCCTGGTATCGACGATGTAGGCACGCAGCCGTTTATCCTCATCGGTCGCCAGCAGATCTTCCAGATCGAATTTGAACCGCGTGCTGTCACCTTCACGTTCGATCAACAACCTGTTTTCGTCAGTCCGGCTATCAACCGTTTCATATAGCGGCAACGTCGGCAACGGATTGCTGCGCTCAACCAGGTCCCGATCTTTGCCGGCCTGTTCAAACATTCGTGGCACCGGACGTCCATCGCTGTTATAAACCCCGGCGTCGCGCAGGTCAGGATCGGTAACGGACTGGTTTACCGCTAGCGGCAATTCGACCGTATAGAAACTGGCATTCTCGCTGGCCTCGATCAGAAACCCCCAGGCATAGTCCAGGAGTCCGGGCGCATCAGCCGGCGTATCGCTCGACTGCGCGCCGATGGTGATCGGGAACAGCAACACACAGGTAATAAACAGCACTGGTCTCATGTACTAGTCGTCCACAGCGGGCGCCTGTCTCGGTGGCGCAGGTGCGTAATAACCAACCACGAGCAGCAATGCGCCGACGCCAAGGAAGGAAATAATTCTCGCGACAGTGCCGGTATTACCGAGATCGACAATAAACAGCTTGATCACCACCAGTGCCATCAAACCGGTACCGGCGATCCATATCCAGCGATTTTGATGACGAGCGCCCCAGATCATGCCGCCGAATCCGAGGATTGCCCAGTAAATGGACAACGCAGATTGCACCGAGACTGAATTCGCCAGTACTCGTTGCTGCCACTCGACACCACCGAGGTGATGCACACCGCGTATAACAGCAATAGTGGATAGTGCAAAAGCCGCCAGCGACCACAGGATAGTGGCAACCCGGAATCCTCCCTGTGCCAGCCATTTGCTGGTCACCTTCATGGTGACGATCAGGTGCAGCGCAACACCAAGCCCGATGATCGTCAATACATCATAGGGATTCAGGATCGGTATAAAGGGAAGCGGTTGTGGATTGCCCGGATTATCCAACCCCGCAGTGGTGACGGCCAGCAACTGCATCACGATCAAGACTCCGGCGGCTGCCAAGTATGTATTCCAGTAACGCTGCAAAGGCCATGCAAAATTTTGGCGCATAAACATGATATAAATTGCCGCCAGTGCGGGCACAAGCATCGCGCCACCGCCGGCCCAGACATCGCTGAGCCCGGCCGTGTCCATGCGCCAGTAAACTTCGTAGGCGATGATTGCGACAATAAACAGCGCACCGGTGAAATGCCAGACCGATTCTACGCGGTTACGGCCATCGTCGACTACACGAAGCAAGGCGAAATGAGCAATCACCGCAAGTACCCAGGAGAGCGTGCCGATGCCTGCGAGCACATGTTCGTACTGGAACAGGTAGAGGATTGCGATAAGCGGAAGCATCGGCAAAAATGCAAGCGTTGAACGCCGCGCTGCAGTCCATTCGTAACGGCGGCCGAGCCACGCGAGAAGACCAACACTTATCGCGATGAACGCAGTCAGAATGTGCAACTCTGTCTGGCTGGCGGCCCATTCAAATATTTCCAGTATGCCCGTTGCACCCCACCAGCCCAGGCCCCACAGCAACAAAGGTACAGAAAGTAATGACTGCCCACGGTGTGGATTCTTGTCTGCGGCGAGATAACGTGCGGAGAACAATGCAGAAACACTGATCAACAGGCCGCCAAGGAAGCTGCCATGCAAAACCGGCATGCCCGGATTGCTGGTCCAGCCATGTTTGGCGAAGGCGACACCGGCCGCCGCCAGCAGTACCGTTCCCGCGAGCTTCGCAAGCAACCGCCGCTGACCAACGCTGATCCAGATCAGGGCCGCACCTTCCATCGACCATGCTGCCGCGGTCCACCTGTCGTCGAGCGCCAGTGGAATAGCAATGGTTGCGAACGCCACGGCGAGAGCAATAAATGATTCGATCAGCAGGCGCATCTGCTTGCCCTGGTTTCGCTGCAACCACGTTGCAATCAGCGTATAGAAAACCGCTACGGTAATGGCGCTGATTGCCAAACCGAACTCTGTGTTTTCGACAAGTTGTGACTGCAACGCGAATGCGATTACCGGTGTGCCGAATACGAGGGTTCCGTCGACGATACCGCGAAGTTTCGGAGGCTGACGAAAAGCGAAGAGAATTGCGATCGCCTGGTACAACAGAAAGAAGGCAAGTAGAAACGGTTCGGTGCTTGTGAATAATTCCGGCCGGTAATACTCATAGCCCCAATACGTGCCAACACCGAAAGTAAACGCGAATCCGAGGACATTCAGGATGCGCCACGCCCGGTACCAGGCAATGCCGAGAATCGCCAGGTTCAGCAGCAGGTAATAACTGAATAGCGCGACATGATAGCCGGCACCAGTCGAGACCAGTACCGGGGCGAGAAAGCCACCCACGGTTCCCAGGATGGCAAGCGCCATGGAGTTCTGCAGTACCGCGAGTACACCCGTGAACGCGGTCAATGCCAGCAGGAGAACGAAAGCAAACGGCGCCGGCACAATCTCGTGCAGCCGGAAGGCGGCAAAGATCGTCAGATACAGGATACCGATGCCACCGCCTTGCAGGCTCAGCGCGTATGCCGGGAGCTTTTGACGCAGCCGCCAGCCGATCGTAAGTAGTACACCCGCCGCCGCAGTAACGGCGAGGTAGCGTGCTTCGATCGAAAGGGCAATAAATCCCTGGTCGACGGCATACCTGAGCAGAAAAGCGACCCCGAAAAAGGAAACGATGACACCGAGCTTGACCGGCACATTGCCGGTCGTCAGCCAGCGTTTCGCCATCTCGACCATCCTGACGATCGGCTGTGCAAGACGTATTCCTGGCGACGGCGGTTGTGCCTCGGCAGTCAGCGGTTTCGGTTTCGCTTGCCCGGACGCCATTTCTGCAGAGCGGGCAGGAGCAGACGGTGTTTCGGCCAGCGGCCGCGGCAAAGGAGGCTCAGGTTCAGGAACCCCGGTGCGCGGTTCCGCAGCTGGCTTTATGTCAGGCGCGTGCCCGATCGTATTGCTGAGTTGGTCCACTTTGTCTTGCAGGGAACGAAGCTGTCCGAGCAAATATCCCAGCGCGGCACCCGCCCCCAATCCGAGGAACACGTGGGAACCCGAAGCGAAGAAGACCCCGATCAGGCCGCCTATTATGATCGGCATCAGCTGCATGGCCGGAAATACTCCCTCAATCCGGAAAACCAACTTTGTCCAGTACGGCTTCATACCTTGGATTTCCGGCAAGAGACCGAACTTCTGCGAAACAGCGGACAATTTGCAGTGAGTGCGGTGCTTCCGCTGCCGCTCGTTCAAGAATCGTCAGGGCGCGCTCTTCATCGCCCAGTACGATCGCAAGGGCGGCAATAGCACCGGGGTTTCGCAACTGACTCATGTCAGTGCCAGCCAATGCGGCTTGGGCCCGCTCAACCATGCCCGCCAGTGCGAATACGATTGCTACCGGCGCATCGTTGCCGGTCTCACTTGCAAATTCCTCGGCCAGCTGGACGCCTTTCGTCATATCACCAATTTTGGAATATGCATAGGACAACAGAACATTTGGTCCGATAATGCCAGGATTTGCCGCACGCAATGCCTCGAGCGCGTCTATCGCTTCGGGATATCGTTCCGCGCAGATGTATGCCCTGCCTTGCTGCGCTTTCACCGGCATCGAAAGCGGATCCTCGATAATGGCCTTGCCGTATTCGACGATCGCTGCGTCATACTGAGCCAACGCCATGAGTAAGAGCGCATAGCCCCAGCTAGTCGAAGCACCCATTGATCGAAGACGCAGGTGCTCTCGTTGTGCACCTGCAAAATCAAGTTCATTCAGCAGGATATAGGCCAGGGACCCATGCGCCGGGGCATACTGATCATCGAGACGAAGCGCCTCCATAATGTGTTCTTTTGATATGCGGAGCTTTTCCTCCCTGTCCCCGAATCCAATCCAGAAATGATAAATGACCCCAAGCGCCGCGTGAGACGGCGCCCAGTCCGGGTCTTCCCGAATCGACGCCTCGAATTTCTCGATTGCCGCAGCAAATATTGTACCGGCATCGAAGTCACCGATCTCGAGCTTGCGGACGAAATACATGCCATCGTGGTACAGATCCAGCGCTGCCAGGTTGGCCGGGCCTTCAGCCCGCAATAAATCGTATTCCTGCGGGAAAATTTTTGCCTGCAAGGCATTGGCCACGGCAACCGCAACGCTTTCCTGAATCTTCAGCAGATTACCGACGGTTAATTCCCGATTGTAGGTCTCCGACCAGAGATGCGAGTCTGTGCTGGCGTCGATGAGCTGCGCGGTTATCCGAATCTGGTTGCCGGCCTTGCGGACACTGCCCTCGAGAACATGGTCGACGCCAAGCCTGGCAGCAATCTCACTAAGCGAAAGGTTTTGTCCCCTTAACGCGAACGAAGAGGTTCGCGAAATAACGCGCAGATTATGTATGGCGGAAAGTTCGTTGAGAATTTCTTCAGAGATGCCGTCGGCGAAATATTCCTGTGCCGGGTCATCCGACATATTGACGAATGGCAGGACGGCAATGGACTTGGGCTCATCGGGAAATTCCTGCGTAACAGATGCGCCAGGTGTGGTTTCATCAATTGCTTCCACCAGAACGCCATCAGGATTCAGCAGGTACTTGTCTGCAATCAGGAATCCGATACCTGCCACCAGGATCCCGATCACGATGAAATCCGTCTTTCGCCCCGACATACGGCGGGCGCTCTGCTCCAGTGGGACGTCTTTGGTCTTCTTGACGCCGTCCGGCGTAACTTCATATGCCCAGGCGAAAATCAGGGCAATCGGAAAACCGATCAAGAGCAGGAAAATGACGAAAGTGGTCACCCAACCCGGTAACCGCAGTGCTGGAATCGCAACATCCGTTATTTGCGCGAGCAACCACGCGACGATGAGGTAGGCGGCACCTACCCTGAAGACGCTACGACGACTGAGCTCGGAGATCAGCGACATGGCCGTTAGAGCACCATCAATTTACTTGCAAGTCGGAACATTATACCTGCCCCGGCCCGTTGCCGGGCGGCGCCTGGAAGATAGTCATCCGAAAGCCAGAACGTACAGACACTCGAATCAGCCGAATGCGGCGCCGGAGAACCGCGAACATGCCGCCTTCGAAAACGTCGAGCGCTTTCTGACCGAAAATTGACGCAATAAGGTCAATTATTGCTTTTCTGCCAGTCAGGTTGGTTGCCCGCCTGATTTTTCGATCAACGCTGCAACAACGGGCTTGTGCGCGCGCACTTCATCCATTGTCAGGCCACTGAGCTCGTAGGGCAGCACCAGCCAGTCGTCGGTCTCATGTATGAAATAATCCGGCGCTTGGCCGGTGCGATTGTGACCCGGTTTGTTCCACACGGTGGCGATCTTTACTTGCCGTGGCATGTTCCGCTTGAGGCGTTGCTCTAGCCGCTTAATGACAACCCTTAAAGTCAGCCCGGAACTGCAGACATCGTCTACCAGCAATAAACTATCGTCCGCATTCAGTGTTTCCAGCAGGTATTGAGTGCCGTGTACCCTGATGTTGTCTTCAGGGTTTTCGACCATCTGCTGGTAATCCGGCTGACCGGTATAGGATGTTCGCACCGCAATGTGGTCCGTCTCGACACCCAGGTACTGGAGGCATTCCTGAACATAGATCCCGACTGAACTGCCACCACGCCACAACCCAACAAGAAAAGTAGGCCTGAAGCCATCGTTGAATATGTGCACGCCCAGGCGGAATGAATCATAAATCAGGTCTGCTTCGTCGATGAAGCGCTTCTTTGTCATCGGCCAAATTCTAGCACTTGATCATGCCGGGCGATGCGGGCCACTTGCATCCGCGCCTTGCAAATAGGACAGTTGCCGCTGTGGTCGACAAATTTTACATCAGCCCGCAATCGCTGCTGGACGATTCGTTTCGCCTGGGTTCGATGGTGTTTGACAGCGGATTTCATCCCAGCTTCATCCTGGCACTGTGGCGAGGGGCGGCACCGATCGGCATAGCCGTGCAGGAGTTCCTGTCCTACAGAGGCGTCGTTTCCGACCACATCGCTATCCGGACAGCGTCTTATACCGGCATCGACAACCAGTCCACGGAGATTGCGATCTACGGTTTGAACTACCTGATCAAGAATGTGACACACGAAGACCGGCTGCTGATCGTTGACGACGTCTTTGATACCGGGCATACCATTGAAGCGCTGATCAATCATTTGAGGAAAAAGGCCCGCCGTAACACCCCCGAGGACATTCGCGTGGCAGTACCCTATTACAAGCCGTCCAGAAATCTGACGAACCGGGTTCCTGATTATTACCTGCACGAGACCGGGCAATGGCTCAAGTTTCCGCATTCCCTGGAAGGATTGTCCGAGGAAGAAGTCAGGCAATACCGTCCCGAACTGTTCGACATTCTGGCGGATGCGTCAAGTGACCGTAAACTTCCATAGGCGATGAAAGGCTAAGCTAATGCCTGCCGGATTTGCTTCAACGACGTGTCGTAGTGCTTGTAGTCGACACTTATTGCTACCAGTTGGCCATCCTGTTCCAGGGCCAGCGACGGAAAACCTGACACGCCTGATTCGCGAGTGAAGCTGAGCTGCTTTTGCAGTTCCGCCTCCGTGTCGCTCGATGCAATGTCTGCTTTGAAAGATTCCGCATCCAGAGCCAGTTGCCCGGCTAATTGCTGAAGCGTATCCAGGTCCGAGGGGTTTTGTGCTTCAAGGTAATAGGCCCTTTGAATCGCGAGGATCATCTCCTCCTCACGCCCCTGCCTCGCAGCCGCGATGACCGCCCTGCAGGCCGGATAGGTCGATCGGCGAGGTTCGCAATTGGTCCAGAAATCGTAATTGAATTCGGTTCCCAGCATTGATGCGATGCGCCGCCAGTAACTGGCGATGGCCTCGCGTTGTGCCTGTGGCATTGGCTGATCGCTGTCCGGCGCCAGCCCGCCAAGAATGTTTTTTCGCTGTACGCCC
>Ga0209988_10003260_pt1 | contig 10762 bp, 12 predicted proteins | sample N075metaG_FD_183115 | JGI IMG/M metagenome (GOLD analysis project Ga0209988, IMG submission 183115) | Deep subsurface microbial communities from Kermadec Trench to uncover new lineages of life (NeLLi) - N075 metaG (SPAdes) (version 2) | ecosystem: Environmental > Aquatic > Marine > Ocean trench... | reverse complement strand
CGTAACCCACTGGAATCATTGGCGCCCCCGGCACGACTCGAACGTGCGACCTACGGTTTAGGAATACGGAATCGGCGCGCGGAAGGCTGCGACGCGAAAGGAGATTTCACGGGAGCGTCTGAGCTGTGGCCTGTGATGGTCGGGGTTGGCTGAAAGTGACCCCAGAGTGACCCCACCTCCACGGATGACACGAGTCGGTGGCGGATACTTGAGAACCCCCGGCCAACGGTCAACCGACCGCCCCGCCGCAGGCCCCCGATGGGACTTGACGCAACGCCCCATACTCGGACATTGAGCCAGAACGCAGCTCATGATCCCTATCTCCTTCGGCCGGGGGGTAGGCTCCAGCTCATCCAGTGGTGACGACTGCATCTGATTACTCTGGATCAACGGACTCGGCGTTTGCCGACGAGCATAGGAAGTTCAGACTGCGTTCTGGCCCGACGTCCGGGTATGGGCGTTATGGTGAGTCCGGTACGGACCCCGCGGCGGGAAGCCGGCAACACCCGGCTCACTGCACCAGTCGCCTCTCCAGCAGGGCTTCGGCGACGAAGGCGTGGCCGCGCGCGTTCCAGTGCCCGTCCCCCTGGATGACCATGGCCTCGTAGTTCCAGCCCGACAGCGCCTCCACGTCGAGCACGTCGTGTCCGGCGCGGCGCAGCTCGCCGACGAGGCGCTCATAGGACCCGTGCGGTGAGTACCAGTAGCCGGAGTACGACACCACGACCAGCGAGGCACCGATCCCGCGCGCGGCGTCCCGCATGGCGCCCACAAGCGCAACCGTGAGCCGGTGGGGATCGCCGGTGTCCAGCGGGTGCGCAAGCGTATCCTGAGCGGCGGTCAGCCAGGGAAGCAGGGTGTGGAACAGCGTCGAGACCTCTGCGAGGTGTACCAGTGCCGAGCGCGCGCGCAGCCAGTGTCGCGCCCGGGTGACGCGCGAGGGTTGCGGCACCGGAACGCCCTCGAGCTCGAGCGTCCCACCGTCGCGCAGGCGGAAGCTCGGCTTGTCGTAGATCCAGTAGACGCGCTTCATGTGGTTCATGACGTCGTCGTTCCCGGAGAGGACGTACACGACCACGTCCGGCGCATAGCGGATCCCGTCGCGACGGAGCCAGAGCAGCGCCTGGTCCGTGCTGTAGCCCGAGACGCCGCCGTTGATCACCTCGGTGGCCGGCAGCTCGCGCTCCAGATCCTCGGTGAAGATCTCGTCGCTCTCTACGCCGAATCCCCAGACGTAGGAGTCTCCGATCGCGAGCACCCGCCGGACACCGTGCGGCTTGTACTGGGTGACCTCCGTGTCGCGCAGGCCCCGCGAGTTGATCGAGACGTGGACGCGGAAGAACTCCGTCTGGAACTCGCCTTGCTGGTTCGGGCGGTGGTGCCAGCCCAGCTCCGGATCGTCGCGCCAGAAGATCCGCTGGTCCTCGCCCACGTAGAGGGGAGCGAAGCCGGCAAGGCGCAGGATCCCCTCTCCCAGGAAGAGCGCCGCGAGCGTCGAAGCGACGAGGAGCAGCAGTCGCGGCCACAACGGCGGTCTCCGGCCTGCCGTCACCGCGCGTCCCCGATGGCCCGACGCCGACCGGGGGCCCGCCGATCTTCGCTCACCCCACGTGCGCGGCCGGCCATCGCACCACTATAGACACCAGCAGTCGCACTCGCCGCGCGCCGCCAGCCGCGATCGAGAGCCCGGGCACCGTGGCGGCCGGTGGTCGCTATGCTGCGCGCATGGTCCTCGAAGTCGCGATCCTGAACGTTCGGCCCGGCGAATCCGGCGAGAGCACTCATATAGACGCCGACTTGCTCGTTTACAAAGTCGATGTACTCGCGAACGACTTCGACGACGAGTTCCTTGGGCTCTGCACTCATGACGACGGCGCCCCGCATCCGCCCTAACGGACCAGGCGCTCAGCTGCCCGGTCCACTGCCACGGCTCACTCAAAGCGCCAATTTTCATTGCCAGACGGTAGACGGTACCACGGATCGATCACGCCAAATTCTGGCTCGGTCAGCTGCAGCGCCGTGTTAGGCTTCCCTCATCACCCAGCGAGATGCGGGAGTTCGCAGGAAAAGTAGCGGGGTGGGTAAGGAATCGGGCTGGCGGTTCGCAAGGGACAGGCGGAAGGGCGGATTGCGGGTGGGTGAAGCGAACGGGCTGCGGTGGCGGCACGTCCACCTCGGCGAGAGCCCGAACGACCCTGGGCGCCGGCTGGTGATCGAGGAGTCCGTTGCCCGTGGTCGCTATAAGGGAGCTCCGAAGAGCGGCCGGAGCCGCGAGGTGCCGCTCTCGCGCCGGCTTCGCCGGGTGCTCCGGGCGTGGTGGATCGCGGAGGGTCAGCCAGCCGCGGAGGCGCGCGTGCTTCCTGGGTTCCATCCTGCGAACTACAGCCACCGACACTTCGCCCTGGTGATGGAGGACGCGAAGCTCACCGCTCAGGGCTACACGCCCAAGAATCTACGTCACACGTTCGGGAGCTGGCTGTGCAGCATGGGCATCCCGGTGACGGACGTGGACGAGCTGCTCGGCCATGCGGACGGCGGGATCACGGCCGCGCGCCACTACGTGAAGTGGATTCCCCGTGGCTACGTCACGCCCCCCAACCTCTCCGACGGCGAACTCATCGTGGACCTAATCGAGCGGATCACGGAGTCACCCCAGACTAACCCCACCCAGGCGCCTGCGACCGAAAGCGATGCGATCGAAAGTGCGTGACGAGACGCCGCAAGTGCTTGTCCGTGCAGGGTGTTCGCACGGTAGATGATGGCGCCCCCGGCACGACTCGAACGTGCGACCTACGGTTTAGGAAACCGACGCTCTATCCAACTGAGCTACGGGGGCGTAGTGGAATCGTAACGGAGACCGGCGGCTGGCCCAAAGGCCCGCTCGTTGCGGCCGGCTCAGTCGCCCGTGGTCGCCGCACCGCCCTTGGCGTAGCGCACCACCGGTAGGAACTTGACCGGGTCCTGGGCGATGCGGTCGCGGCGGACCTCGAAGTGGAGGTGGTAGCCCGAGGCGTTGCCGCTCTTGCCGACGGCCGCCAGCACGTCACCCTGCTCGACGAACTGGCCCTTTCGAACCTTGTTCTTCCGGTTGTGGGCGTAGACGGTGGAGTAGCGGCCGGCGTGCTTTACGATCACGACGTAGCCGTAGGCGCTGAGTTCGCCACTGTGGATCACGCGACCCGACTCGGCCGCCCGGATCGGCGTGCCCTTCTTGGCGGGAATGTCGATGCCCTCGTGCTTGCTCCCGCTGCGCCAGCCGAAACGTGAGCTCACCTTGCCCGAGATCGGCCAGGCGAAGCGCAGCTTGGCCTCGCGAAACGCCAGGGCGCGGTCGCCCGAGCGCATGGGCCGGTTGCCCGCGGGCCCCGGCGTCAGTGCATAGGCAGGCTGCGACTTGCTGGCCTGCGGAATGAAGAGCCGGTCTCCGACCTGGAGCTCGGTCACGTCGCGGATCCGGTTGGCCCGGATCACGCGCTGCGTCTCGACCCCGTAGAAACGCGAGATCCGGTAGACGTTCTCGCCCGGACGCACGACGTGCCGGACCCCGTTGGCGGAGCCTTGCGGGCTCGACGCACAGCCCGTGAGGGCGAGCCACGCCAGACTGACGGCGAGGACGAGTCTCGCCGCCGCCGCGGCGCTCAGCCGTCCCATCCGTGCGACCCCACGAGGTCGACGAAGCGGCAGTGGCCGATGACCTCGTGTTCGAAGCCTTCGCGTCCGGTCCGGCGCACGCGCAGCAGATCCTGCCGGTCGCGCTGGCCGAAGGGACCGACGAGTCGCCCATCGGGGGCGAGCTGGTCCAGCAGGGGCTGCGGAACCTCGGGTCCGCCCGCCGTCACCACGATGGCATCGAAGGGGGCGGCCTGGGCGCGTCCCGTGCTGCCGTCTCCCAGGTGGACGATCACGTTGTGCACGCCGAGCTGGTCGAGTGCGCTGCGCGCGGATGCGGCCAGGCGCGGCAGCCGCTCGATCGAGATCACCTGGGCGGCCAGGCGCGACAGGATCGCAGCCTGATAGCCCGAGCCCGTGCCGACCTCGAGCACGGTCTCATGGCCCTCGAGGGCCAGCGCCTCGGTCATCGCCGCGACCACCGACGGTGCGGAGATGGTCTGACCGGCACCGATCGGCAGCGCCACGTCCTGGTAGGCCGAGCCCCACAAGCCTTCGGGCACCAGCAGGTGACGCGGAACCGCGACAAAGGCGTCGAGCACACGACGGCTCTTCACCACACCCTGCTCCGCCAGCCGCTCCGCCATGCGGCGGCGCGGGCGAGCGTACCCGTCTCTTCGGGACAGCCGGAATCCGGCCATGTCCACCCCCCGGTCCGGAGCTTAGGCGCTCCCCCGGTGGGACCGCAAACGCCCGGTTCCATTGGGACGCAGCCGCCGCTGGGGGATTCACCCCGCGGCTGCGGCGACCTCTCGGCGCCGCTGCGGCGAGCGCGCCAGCGTGTGGATCGTGAGGGCCAGTGCCCGGGCCGCCTCCAGCAGCCCGGCTTCGCCCTGGGGGCCGGCCGCCGCTTCGGCGAAGGCCCGCGTGTGCAGCTGCAGGTCCTTGCCGATCGGAAAGTTCGGGTGGATCGTGGGGACCACCCGGGCCACGTGCGTGATGTCGCTGGAGCCGATGTGGGCAGCGGGCGGATGCGGAGTCTCGGCCAGTCCCAGGGCTTCGAGCTGTTCGCGGTAGACACTGGCCAGCGGCAGGTTCGGCTTCATGGCCGGCGAAGAGTTCTCTTCTTCCCGGACTTCGAGCCGGGCCCCGCAGGTCTGGGCCGCAGCCTCGGCGCAGCGGACGACGCGGGTCACGGCGTCCTCCAGCTCGCCTTCGTCGAGCGCGCGCACCCAGAATCGGGCCGCGGCGCGCTCGGGAATCACGTTGGGGACGTCTCCGCCATCCGAGACGATGCCGTGGATTCGGATCTCCCGGGAGAGCTGCTGACGCAGCAGACCCACCGAGACGAACAGCGTGATCACGCCGTCGAGCGCATTCACTCCCCGCTCGGGATAGGCCGCGGCGTGGGAGGCCCGGCCATGAAAGACGAACTCGAACTTGCGAAGCCCCAGGAACAGCCGGTGGGCGCGTCGCATGTCCGAAGCGTGGGCCATCATGGCCACGTCAAGCTTCTCGAACACGCCGGCCGCCACCAGGCGGCGTTTGCCGATGCCGAGTTCTTCGGCCGGGCAACCCACCACGCGAATGCAGGCGACGTCGCTGGGCAGGACCTGGACCAGGGCCGAGGCGGCCAGCAGGCTCGCCGGGCCCGACAGGTTGTGGCCGCAGGCGTGACCGATTTCGGGAAGCGCGTCCATTTCGGCCAGCAGTCCGGCCCGAAGGGGAGCCTCTTCGTCTCCCCGGACGGCGACGAAAGCGGTGTCGAGTTCGGTCACCGGCTCGTGCACGGCGAAGCCCCGGGCGAGCAGGTAGTCGACGTAGCGCCGGCGGGTCTCCCGCTCTTCCAGCGAGAGCTCCGGATGGGCCGACATCCAGCGCGCCAGCTCCAGGATCTCGGCGGAGCCGGCAGCGACGGCCTCGAGCAGGGCCTCCCGCTCCCGCTCCCGCTCCTCGTGGCACGAGATCTCGCTCATGGGGGGTTCATCGACCGTCCCTTCCGCTCGCTGGAATCTCGCTCTACCGTTTGGGCAGCGGCGGCAGGCCCGGCTCCGGCGGCGACAGCTCGGCGCCGCAGTCGCGACAGAAACGCGCGCCCGCCTCGTGACCCTCGCTGAAGCAATCGTTGCAGACGCGCGTGTTGTGGGGTCTGCGGCTGGCGCGCACCAGCTCGGCCGACACGATGCCCGTCGGCACGGCGATGAGGCTGTAGCCCATCAACATGGCGATGGCGGCCACGACCTGGCCCGGCGGAGTCACGGGTGCGATGTCGCCGTAGCCCACGGTCGTCATGGTCACGATCGCCCAATACATCGAGACCGGGATGCTGGTGAAGCCGCCGGCTTCGCCCTCGATCAGGTACATGGCCGATCCCATGATGATGACGCCGATCATCAACGTCCCCAGGAAGATAACGACCTTGGGAAGGCTCGATCGAAGCGCCGTCACCAGTACGTTCGTCTCATCGAGGAAGCGGACCGCCTTGAAGACGCGGAAGATCCGGAGCAGTCGAAGCGCCCGGATCACCAGCAGGGACTGGCTCCCCGGCAACAGCAAGCTCAGGTAGGTCGGAAGCACCGACAGCAGGTCCACGACCCCAAAGAAGCTGCGTGCGTAGCGGATCGGCGACGGAACGCAGTACAGGCGCAGCCCGTACTCGATCGTGAAGAGGCCGGTAATGATCCACTCGCTGAAACGGAGCCAGTCGCCATGGTCCTGTTCGATCGTCGCGATGCTTTCCATCATCACGAGCATCACGCTGAGCACGATCACCACCAGCAGGATCACGTCGAAGACCTTGCCCGCGGGCGTGTCGGCCTCGAAGATCACGCGCCTGAGAACTTCGCGCCGACCGCTCACTGCTTGCCGGTGCTCCTCGGGCGGCTGCGTCGCGTGTCCGCTCACGGGAACATGTTACGTTCTGCCGCGCATGTTCGCTCTGGAGCTCAGCGGCGTCACCAAGCGCTACGGCCAGCGCACCGCACTCAACAACATCGATCTCCGGCTCGAAAGCGGTGCGTCGCTGGGCTTGCTGGGACCCAACGGTGCCGGCAAGACCACCTGTCTGCGGCTGCTGCTGGGGTTCGCCCAGCCCTGCCACGGAACCGTTCGCCTGCGCGGGCGCGATCCGATGGACCCGGCCTCGCGCGTCGGCGTGGCCTATCTCCCCGAGCGCCTTCGTCTGCCGGAACGGGCCACGGTCCGCGGATTCCTGCGCCTGCACGGAACGCTGGCGGGCCTCGCGGGCGCCGAGCTCGAGCGCGAGGTCGAGTCCGCCCTCGAGATGACGGGCCTTGCCGATCGCGGCGCGGATCGGATCGGCGGGCTTTCGAAGGGGCTCGCGCAGCGGGTTGGCTTCGCCCAGGCGTTCCTGGCCCAGCCCGATCTGCTGTTGCTCGACGAGCCGACCAGCGGACTCGATCCCATCGGGATTCGCGACGCCCGCGAATGGATCCGCATCGTTCGCGAGCGGGGCTGCACGGTGCTGGTGAGCTCCCACGTTCTGTCGGAAGTCGAACGGGTCTGTGACCACGCGGCGATCCTTCACGAAGGGCGGATCGCTGCGCAGGGCGCCATCGCGGACCTGGTCCGGCCGGGTGAAACACTGGAAGACGCCTTCTTGCGGGTGGTGCGCGGCTGATGGCTCAGGCAGCAGCGGGCGCGCTCCGGGTCTTTCGGATCCTGGCCGTCGAAGCGGTCGCCGACGCCGTGCGACGACGCATCGTGCCCGTCATCGCAGTGCTCGCGATCGTGTCACTCTTCTTCATCGACAGCTGCAGCGCGTGCAGCCCGGCGGTGACGCAGAACGGACAGCCGGTCGAGCTCAGCCAGCTCGTGGGCTTCGCGGGTCTCATCTCGGTCGTGAGCCTGGGCCTCTGGACCTTGGTGCTGGCAGGCGCACTCGCTTCGGATCATCTGGCAGAACCCCTGGCCGACGGCTCGGCAATCCTGCTGCTGTCGCGTCCGGTCTCCCGCACTGCCTTTGCGCTCAGCCGGCTCGCCGGAACGCTGGGTCTGGCATTGCTCACGGGCGCAGTCCTGTTGGGGACCAGCGGCTTCCTCTTCAGCCACCGACACGGGCTTGCCCTAGCACCCGTGGGCGGCGTCTTCCTGGCCTGCGCCCTCGGCGCCGTCACCGTCGCTGGGCTCGCCATGACGGCGTCGCTGTGGCTGCCGCGCACGCTGACGACGCTTCTCGTGTTCGGAACCGTGTGGGGCGTCGGAATTCTCGAGACCAGCGTGCGTCTCGGCGCCGAGATCGGTGGGCTGGCGGGAGCCGTGGCTCGCTACGGACCGCCGCTCGCGGGCAGCATGATCGCGGCCCTGTCCAGCTGGGTGGAGCAGCCGCTGGCCGAAGGCGAGGCGTTGAGGCTCGCGGTTCGCGCCCTCGCGTGGGCAACGCTGAGCGTCGCGGCCCTGGTGCTCGCCTTCCGCAAGCTCGAGATCCGCTAGCTCCCCCGCTTCCCAAGAGGGTTCAAGGGTCCGCTTCGAAGCCCTGGGTTTCACAAAAGAAAAGAGCGGCCCCGCTCAATCGAGCCGGACCGCTCTTCCTGGATCTTATGCTTCGAATCGGACGCTTCGAACCCGATTCTCTGAACCCGGTTCTTTGAACTCTAATGCTCGCCGAGCGGGTCCATGAACGTGTATCGGAACGGCTTCACGACCAGCAACTTGAACGGCTTGCCGAGATCCGTCGGCCGGGTGAGGCCAACGAAGGCCGCGGCCGGCACGAACGCCACGATTCCCAGGCCGGTGAGCAGCAGGCCCATGGGCCGAAGGAAGAATGCGTCGAGCAGTATGGGCGTATCGCGCTGCCTTTGGTCGATTCCAACATCTTCGTAGGCAAACGGCTCGTAGGCCACCGCAGGCGATGCGCCAGCCACCAGAACAGCGGTCGCCAGGAGCGCCGCCAGCATCACTCGAATCCGAGGGGACATGACCAACCCTCCCAAAAATAAACGGATTTCGTAGAGCGTTATCGGCAACCGGACGGCAAAGCTGAGGCGACACCGGTGCGCTGACGCTTCGGCGCGGCGCAACGGGCAGGCAGCTTTCGTGTCTAGGCGGGCGGCGCCGTTGGCGCTCATGGCCTCGAACTCGACCTTCCGCTTGCCGGGCTGGCCCAACCGGATCTTGCTAGCTGGCTCCGGGCGGAGGCGGGGGCGGGGCTCCGGCAGGGGGAGCCGGCAGCGGCGGGTGGGCGGCGAACGCTCCCTGCGGCAGCGGGATCTGGTTGCCGTTGGCGTACATGCACTGCAAGTAGGCGTTGTCGTAGCGTCGCTGAAGCGTTTCGCCCGCCCACTGGGCCTGCGAAGACGCGGCCGCCGAGCCCAGCAGCAGACCGCTTCCCGCGCCGATCGCGGCACCGACGCCGGCGTCGCCGGTCGCGGCACCGATGGCGGCCCCTGCGGCGGCGCCAACCGCGCTTCCGATCACCGCAGAGCTGACACCGTTTTCGACCGCCGCCTGGCGCGGAGTCGCTCCGGACTGCTGCAGCGCCCAGTCGCGACACAGCGCATCGTCCATTTGGAACTGCCCGAAGTTCTTGGCGCTGCCGGGCAGCACCATCACGCTCGGCCCGGTCGGAAATTGGGCGCACGCGCAGAGCAGCAGCCCGCTCGCAGCGAGAAGGACCCCACGAGTTGCAAACATCAGTACGGGCTCCGTCTCGATTCAGGCCTCGGCGGCACCTTCAGCCAGTTCTCTGAGCAGCTGTCGACCTCCGGGTAATAGGCAGCGGCGCTCTCGCAGTAGTACCACCAGTTCTCAGCGGGCGCGGCGCTCGGCGGCCGTTCCACGTAGACGACGCGCTCCTCCACGACCACAGTCGGTTGCTGGCGGTAGGCGTACCCGTACGGGTACCCGTAGTAGGCCGGGTACCAGCGCGGGCCCCAGGTGAACGGCGCCAGCCAGAACGAGTAGTAGCTGCCGTGGTGGCCGTGTCCGCCATGTCCGCGGGAGTAGCCATGGCCACGGGAGTAGCCGTGTCCGCCTCGGTAGCTGTGGCTGCCGCTGTAACCGTGACCGCCGCTGTAGCCGTGACCGCCGCGCCCATGGTGGCCGGACCGGCGGCCGGCCTCAGCCTGGATCGGAAACGCCGCCAGCGCGAGCACTGCGAGAAGCACGATCAACACCCTTCGCATCATGACTTCCTCCGAAGGCCCTATCCTCTTGGAACCCCTGCCGGCGTTGGACGTTGCGGTCGGGCGAAAGATTCACGCAGCCACCCCGCCCCCCGCGGGGCCGCCAGACGCCGACTGACCCCAGCCGTGCCCAAGTGAGAATCCCGGCTGCAAGTCCTTGGCGGATCAGCCGGGCTGGTTTTTGAGCAGACGCCGCCAACGCTCGAAGATCGCCGCCCCAGTGCTCGATTGCAACTGGGTCTGGGTCCGGCTCGGTCAGGGAATCTGCGCGGCGGCGGCTTGGGTGCGCAGTCGCTCGGCATCGCGGGGCAGAAGGAAGCCCTGCTCGAGTCCGTGGCGGACCGCCGCCTCGAATCGCGCCAGATACACGTCGCGGTGGGGGTAGAGCTTGCGCAGCGTCTCCGCTTCGAACGGTGTGCTCGAACCGGTGAGGTCGGGCACGCCCTTGGGACTTGCACCGCGATGCGACCCCGTGGCGGCCGCAAGCTGCGGCAGGCGGATGCCCCCGACCGCGTTGCCGTGCTCGTCTCGCACGACGGTTGGAGGGTCGCCGGCAAACTCGACACGTGGCTGCGGCGGCGGCGGCGGGCCGCCGCTGATCCAGTGCTGCATATGGTGCAGCGCCGCCTCGGCCACCGGGGCGAACGACAGCGTGTTGGGGTTCGCATCCGCCGGCAGCGAGAGGCCCGGCGGCACCGTGCCGAAATCGCGCTCCTGAAGTGCCGTCGCCTCCTTGGCCCCGCCACTGCTCGCGTGAGCCGTACCGGGAATCTCCCAGAGCCGGTACGTGTCGCTGTCGGCTTGTCGTACCGCGTGGTACCAAGGCGCCTCGGTCTCGGAGTTCAGTACCAGCACGGGGGCGTCGAGATCCGTGCGCAAGACGTGCGAACTGAACGGCAGCAGGTTGACAAGGGTGCGAACCGCGGCGGGAATTTCGTCCAGCTCCGGCCCCGGCTGGGTCGAGTCCACGAGGCTCCCGCCGCCCGGGTAGACGACGAGCAGGAAGCCGT
>Ga0209988_10003254_pt1 | contig 10771 bp, 7 predicted proteins | sample N075metaG_FD_183115 | JGI IMG/M metagenome (GOLD analysis project Ga0209988, IMG submission 183115) | Deep subsurface microbial communities from Kermadec Trench to uncover new lineages of life (NeLLi) - N075 metaG (SPAdes) (version 2) | ecosystem: Environmental > Aquatic > Marine > Ocean trench... | reverse complement strand
GTGCAGACGAGGATCGGCGTCGTCATCGACCGACCCGCGACGAGGTACTCCTCGAAGGTCGGCGCCTGGCGCATCACGTAGTATCCGACGCCCAGCATCATCAGGATGTAGGCCCCGATGATCGCGAAATCGATTCCGGAGATCTGCATTTTGCCGCCTTCCCCAGAAATCTGCGGGGTCTGCTGGAACCTGGACTGACGGCAGACAATGGACCGCGCGGCGATCGATTTCAAGCGTTCACGCCAGGCTTGATCGGCACGCAGTGTTAAGTTCAGTCGGCGCTGTTTGATGCGTGATCGGAACCGCAGTACTTGCTACCTATCGGTTCTAGCGGTCGATCGGCGACCCGAGAGCCCAGGTCTTGGGTGGCTCTCGCCGCGAAGAGAGGCTTCCCATCGATCCCCACCTGCTCGCACTGACCGACGCACAGCCGAGCTGCTTCTGGCTCGATCAGCTGGATCGCGAGCCGCGCCCTGCCCTGGCGGAAGACGAGCGCGCCGATCTGCTGATCGTGGGCGGCGGCTTCACCGGCTTGTGGGCGGCGATCCACGCCAAAGAAGCAGACCCGGAACGCGACATCGTGCTTCTCGAGGCCGACCGCGTGGCCGAGGGAGCCTCGGGAAGAAACGGCGGCTTCGCAGATCCCTCGTTGACGCACGGCCTGCACAACGGGCTCCATCACTTTCCCCGCGAGATCCGCTCCATCGAGAAGTTGGGGCTCGAGAACTACCACGGCTACATCGCAGCGCTCGAACGGCATGGAATCGACGAGAAACGGTGGCTTCGCAGATCCCTCGTTGACGCACGGCCTGCACAACGGGCTCCATCACTTTCCCCGCGAGATCCGCTCCATCGAGAAGTTGGGGCTCGAGAACTACCACGGCTACATCGCGGCGCTCGAACGGCACGGAATCGACGCGCACCTGGAGCAAACAGGCGTGCTTTCGGTCGCGACGGCGGCTTACCAGGTTGCCGACTTGCGCGAGTCGTTCGAAGACTTCGGGCGGTTCGGCCACGAGGCGGAATGGCTCGATCGCGACGCGGTGCAGCGCGAGGTCGCCTCGCCCAGCTACCTCGCCGGTGTATTTCGCCGCACCTATTCGATCGTGGACCCGGCGCGCGTGGCCTGGGGACTTCGCGACGCGGCGCTGCGTCTCGGGGTGCGGATCTACGAGGGCACTCGGGTCGAGAGTCTCCGCGCGTCCGGCCCAGGGATCGAGGCAGACACGGGTGCGGGCCGCGTGCGTGCCGACAAGACCGTGCTGGCCACGAACGCGTTTCGGAGTCCACTCTGGCGCATGCGGCGGGCCACGATTCCCGTCTGGGACTATGTGCTCGTATCGGAGCCATTGTCGGCGTCGCAGCTTCGGTCAGTCGGCTGGGGGCGCCGCCAGGGAGTGGGCGACTCCGGGAACCAGTTCCATTACTACCGGCTCACCGTCGACAACCGGATTCTCTGGGGCGGCTACGACGCGATCTACCACTACGGCAGCCGTATCCGACCGGAACACCAACAGCGTCGCGCGAGCTTCGTCGGCCTGTCTCAACGCTTCTTCAAGACCTTCCCGCAGCTGGAAGGCCTGCGCTTCACACATACGTGGGGCGGTCCGATCGCGACGACTACGCGCTTCTGCATGGACGTGGGCACGGCCTATAAGCGGCGTGTCTCCTGGGCGACGGGCTACACGGGGCTTGGGGTAGTGGCCAGCCGCTTCGGCGCGCGAGTTGCCCTCGATCTTCTCGATCGACCCGATGCCCCGCATCTCGCGCTGCGTTTTCTGAGGAAGCGCCCTCTTCCGTGGCCGCCCGAGCCGTTCCGCGCGCTCGCCGTTGAGCTCACGCAGCGGGCACTCGCGAAGGCGGACCGAAACGAGGGGCGCCGAGGGCCGTGGTTGAAATTGCTGGATAGCCTGGGCCTGGGGTTCGACTCCTGAGATCGACTCCACAGGGGTCGAGATCGCCGGGCGGAGGACGATCGGGTGCGAAGCGAAGCGAGAGTCGTTGTCATCGGCGGAGGCGTGGCGGGATGCAGCCTCCTCTATCATTTGACGAAGCTCGGCTGGACCGACATCGTTCTGGTCGAGGCGAACGAGCTGACGAGCGGCTCCACGTGGCACGCGGCGGGGCTCTGCACGCAGTTCATCGGCAGCTACAACCTGATGGGGCTTCTCAAGTACAGCCTCGATCTCTACCAGTCGCTCGAGGCCGAGACCGGACAGGCCGTCGATTACCACGAGTGCGGGAGCCTTCGCCTCGCGACGAGCCAGGATCGCCTGGACGAATTCCAGCATCGGCGAGGCATCGCTGAGGCAGTGGGTGTGCCGTTCGAGATCGTCTCCCGTGAGCGTGCGCAGGAGCTCTACCCGCTGGCGGATCTCTCCGGCGTTCTCGGCGCCGCTTACATGCCAACGGACGGCTACGTCGATCCCACCGGGGTGACCCAAGCGTTCGCCAAGGGCGCCCAGAGCCGCGGCGCCGAGATCTGCCGGCACACGGCCGTGACCGCGATCGAGCGCGAGGGGGCGCGCTGGCGCGTCCACACCTCGAAGGGCGAGATCCGCGCGGACATCGTCGTCAACGCGGCAGGCCAGTGGGCGAGGCAGGTCGGCCGGTTGGCCGGCGTCGAGCTTCCGATCGTTCCGCTCGAACACCACTACCTGATCACAGAACGCATCGACGCTCTTGCCGAACGCGAGACCGAGCTTCCGGTGTTACGGGATCCCGATCAGTCGTTCTACGTGCGCGAGGAGGGCGACGGACTGCTGGTCGGTCCGTTCGAGCGCGGCACCAAGCCCTGGGCGCTCGATGGCGTCCCCGAGGACTTCCACGCCAGCCTGCTGCCGGCGGATCTCGAGCGACTCGAGACGGTGCTCGAAGGCGTCGCTCGTCGAGTCCCGGTGTTTGCAGACGCCGGGATCAAGAGCGTGGTCAACGGTCCTGATGGCTACACACCGGACGGGCTCTGTCTGATGGGACCGGTGCCGGGCGTGCCGAACTTCCACGTGCTCGCCGGCTTCAGCATCTTCGGAATCGTCTTCGGAGGCGGCGCCGGCAAGTATGCGGCGGAGTGGATCGTCGAAGGACAGCCGAGCGACAACATGTGGGAGTTGGACGTGCGCCGCTTCGATGACTACGCCACTGCGAACTCCTACGTCGCGGCCCGAGCGTGCGAGATCTACGAGCGCGAGTACGCGATCCATTTCCCGGAAGAGGAGCTGCCAGCCGGCCGACCGCTCAAGACGGGCCCGCTCTACGACCGATTGCTCGCGAAAGGGGCCGTCTACGGCGCGCGCTTTGCCTGGGAACGCCCGCTGTGGTTCGCGCGCAGTGGACGTGCCCAGGACGAGTACTCATTCCGCCGCGCGAACTGGCACGCCACGGTGGGCGAGGAATGCCGCGACGTCCGGAAGTCGGTCGGCGTGCTCGATCAGACCAGCTTCGCGAAGTACGAGGTGTCCGGGCCTGGCGCTCTGCGCTTCCTCGACCGCCTGTGTGCCAACAAGCTGCCGAAGACAATCGGCCGAATGGCCCTCACCCAGATGTGCACTCCCAAGGGCGGCATCGAGTGCGACGTGACGGTCACCCGACTCGGCGAGGATCGCTTCTACGTGGTCTCGGCGGCTGCGACGGAGCAGCACGACTACGCATGGATCGCCAGGCATCTGCCGGACGACGGGAGCGTCCGGCTCGAGAATGTCACCAGCGCCATTGCCGTGCTCACGCTGGCCGGGCCTCGTTCTCGCGACCTCCTCCAATCGCTCACCGAAACCGACTGCTCGAAGCAGGCGTTCCGCTTCTTCCGCAGCAAGGAGCTGCACGTGGGCATGATTCCGGTGCGGGCGCTCCGGCTCTCGTTCGTCGGGGAGCTGGGCTACGAGCTGCACCATCCGATGGAGTACGAGCGGAGCCTCTACGACCTGCTCATGGTTGCAGGCGAGGAGCACGGGATCGTGGACTTTGGCTATCGGGCCCTCGAGTCGATGCGACTCGAAAAGGCATATCGGCTCTGGGGGTCGGACATGTCGGCGGACTGGACGCCGCTCCAAGCCGGGATGGAGCGCTTCGTCGACCTCAAGAAGGGCGACTTCATCGGCCGCGATGCGTTGTTGCGTCAGCAGCACGAGGGCGTCGGGCGAAGACTCGTGTGTCTCGTCGTCGACGTCGATGACGCCGATCCGCACGCCTACGAGCCGGTATTCGCCGGTCGCGAAATCATCGGATACGTCGCATCCGGCGGCTACGGACACACGGTCGAGAAGTCCATCGCGTTCTCGTATCTCCCGGAGGCCTACGTTGCGCCGGGTACGGAGGTCGAGGTGGAAATCCTGGGCGCGCGCCGAGCCGCGCAGGTCGTCGAGGGGCCACTCTACGATCCCAAGAACCAGCGACTGCTCAGTTAGGCAGGAGTCGCTCAGATCGCCAGCCGCTGACCCAGGCGCGGGTCTTGTGGAATTCTCGTCCCGGCGTCGGTAGCCTCAGCCTGCGCTGCAGGGAGGACCGGCATGCCCAAGATCGAGATTCCGGCACGCTACCGAGTCCCGACTCGCGGTGCGGCGACGATTTCGATCGAAGGCGGCACGGTGCGGGCCTGCCTCGAGGCGGCCGAAGCGAAGTACCCGGGCTTCGGCGAGCTGGTGCTCGACGCGAACGGCGGGCTGAGCCGCTTCGTGAAACTCTTCGTCAACGGCGATCCGCTCGGGAGCGACGCGCTCGACTCGCCCGTCGTGAGTACCGACACGATCACAGTGTTGGCAGCGGCGGCGGGCGGGTAGCGCGACTTAACACGCAAACGGTGGCTCGGGCTGCCTTTCTGGTATTCTGGCCTCCCGACCCCAGAGGAGGCGTGCGATGAGCAACACGAGCGGCGACCGACTGATCCGCGTCGACATGACCCACCAGACCGTGAGCGTCGAGCCCTACCCCGACGCGTGGCAGCTGCTGGGTGGGCGCGCCCTGTCCGCCCAGATCCTGATCGACGAGTGCGACCCGGGTTGTGAGCCGCTGGGACCGGACAACGTGCTCGTGCTGGCACCCGGCGTGCTGTCCGGAACCTCCGCACCGACTTCCGGCCGACTCTCCGTCGGCGGGAAGAGCCCCCTGACGGGCGGCATCAAGGAGGCGAATGTCGGCGGCAACGCCGGCCAGCATCTCATGAAGCTCGGCTATCGCGCCATCATCGTGACGGGACAGCCCGTGGACCGGGATCGACGCTTTGCGCTCGAGGTCTCCGAGAACGAGGTCCGGGTGGTTGCTGCGGACGAGCACAAGGATAAATGGAACTACGCGCTGATCGAAGACCTCATCGAGATCTATCCCGTAACAGCTTCGTTCGTGTCGATCGGCCCCGCTGGCGAGATGGGACTGCACGGAGCGTCGGTCGCGTGTACGGACAGTGCCCAGCAGCGGCGCCCCGCGCGCCACGCCGGACGCGGTGGGCTCGGCGCAGTGATGGGGAGCAAGGGACTCAAGTTCGTCGTCATCGATCCAGCCCGTCGCGGCGTGAGGAAGGCCGCCGCGGCGAAGCCCTTCACCGCGTTGTGCAAGAAGTTCACCAAGGAGTATGTGGCCGGGCCCGGGCAGGAGCCCTTCCCCAAATGGGGCACGAGCGTGATCGTCACCGAGGCCAACACCCTCTACACCTTCCCGCACAAGAACCGGGTCGAAGGCCGCTCGCCCGACGTGGAAACCCTCGACGGCATGCGCATCGTCGAGAGCTTCGAAGAGCGGGGTGGAGGCATGCACAACTGCATGACCGGCTGCATCGTGAAGTGCAGCAACATCGTCCACGATTCCGAGGGCCATTACAAGACGTCCGGACTCGAGTTCGAGACGCTGACCCTCCTCGGCTCGAACTGCGGGCTCTCCAGCTGGGAAGATGTCGCCGACCTCGACCGGCTCTGCGACGACATCGGCGTCGACACCATCGAGACGGGAGCGGCGATCGCCGTCTACATGGACTCCGGTGCCATGGAGTTCGGTGACGCGGACGGAGCGAAGCGACTGCTCGCTGAGATCGCGAAGGGAACGGAAGCGGGCCGGGCGATCGGGAACGGTGCGGTGGCCGTTGGGCGTTACCGGGGACACCATCGCGTCGGCGCGATGAAGGGTCAGGCGCTCCCCGCGTGGGACCCGCGCCCGCTGAAAGCCGCAGGCGTCACCTACTGCACCAGCGCGATGGGCGCGGACCACACCGCCGGGCTCGTCGTGATGCCGGGTCAGCCCATGGAGGAGATCGCGCAGGCTTCGCAGGAGTCGCAGATCCTGAACACCGCGATCGATTCATCGGGCTTCTGCCAGTTCCTGATGACCAATCTCGAAGAGCTTGCGGAGTTCTACAGCCACTTCCTTGGCGAGGAAGTGACGCGAGAGAAGATCGCCGACCTCGCCTGGGAGTGCATGCAACGAGAATGGGAGTTCAATCGCCGCGCCGGCTTCGGGCCCGAGGACGATGTGATGTGCGAGAGCATGAAGCAGGACGCGATCGGCCCCACCAACATGGTCTGGGACGTTCCCGAGGACGTCGTCGCCCAGGCCTACGAGCGTTTCGAAGCGCGCGACGAGCTGTTCACCCAGCGACCGAGCTGAGGATCCCCGGCGCAGCCGCGCGCAGCCGCGCGCAGCCGCGACCTACATTCGCTTTGCGGTGTCGGCGAGGGTCCGGTCGAGCGTCTCCAAAACTCTGGCGCACTCGGCCTCGTCGATCACCAGCGGCGGCTGGATCCTCACCACGTTTCCGAGCGAGCCGCCGACGCCGACCAGGATGCCTGCCTCCCGGCACAACTTCCGCACCTCCACGGCCTCCGCCGCGGCGGGCGTCTTCTCGGCGTCCTTCACCAGCTCGATACCGATCATCAGCCCCTTGCCGCGCACGTCGCCGAGGAGCCGATTGCTCGCCTGGATCTTCTCCAGCCCCGAACGAAGCTGAGCGCCCCGCGCCTCGGCGTTCTCGGGCAGCTTTTCGTCGAACATCACGTCGATGTTGGCGAGCGAAGCCGCACAGCTGACCGGATTTCCGCCGAAGGTCGACAGGTGGCTCCCGACCGTGAAGGCATCGGCGATCTCCGGTGTCGCGGTGAAGGCACCCAGCGGAAGCCCGTCGGCGATGCCCTTGGCCATGGTCATGATCTCCGGCTCTACACCGTAGTGCTCGATCGCGAACAGCTTCCCCGTGCGACCAAAGCCGGTCTGGACCTCGTCGCAGATGAACAGGATGTCGTTGTCCTCGAGGATCTCCTTCACCAGCCGGAAGTAGTTCGCGGGAGGAGTGATGATGCCTCCCTCGCCGAGAACAGGCTCGGCAATGAAGGCGGCGACGTTTCCGGCGGTCTGGTACTTGATCACGTCGGCCAGGAAGCTCGCGGCCCGCTCCCCGCACTCTTCTTCGGTCCTCGAGCCGAACGGGCAGCGGTAGAAGTGAGGCGCGGGGGCGAAAGCGATGCCGGGCAGGTAGGGCCCGCCGCCCTTCTTTCGGCTGCTGTTTCCAGTGATCGATAAGGTGCCGTTGGTGCGGCCGTGAAAGCTGTGCGTGAGAGCCACGAGCTCGCTCCGTCCGGTGTGGTGTTTGGCCAGCCGGATGGCCCCTTCGACCGCCTCCGCCCCCGAACTGCCGAAGAAGCTCTTCTGGAGTCGGCCGGGCGTGATCTCGGCGAGGCGCTTCGCGAGCTCGCCCGCCCTCGGGTTGTAGTAGATGTACGTGCAACAGTGCAGCAGCTGATCCAGCTGCGCTTTGGCCGCGGCGACGACCTTCGGATGGCAGTGTCCCGCGTTCGTGACCGAGATCCCGCTGAAGCAGTCGAGATACTCCGATCCGTCCCGGCCGTGGACGGTGGTTCCAAGGGCTTTTTCCACCTCGATCGGCTCGAAGCCCGGCACCATCGTGGTGATCATGTACTGGTCGTAGAGATCTTTGGTCTTCATCGTCGATTCTCCCAGTGGCTTTCGAATGATCCGTTTCAGGACGGAACCGCGCCGTCTCCCGTCCTGTCATGTGTGGCCCAGGTCGCCAGCGTTCCGGCAACCAGAGCGAGCAGAAAAGCGGGTGCGAGCTCCTCTGCCTGCGAGACGATCGGTCCCCAGACCGGAATCAACGGAACCGCGAACTTGAATAGCGGAACGCAAGAGGCCCCAGTGATCATCGACGCCAGGGCACCCCAGACGTTGTAACGTGGCCAGAGCAGGGCGAGCACGATCACGGGGCAGAACGTGGCGGCGATCCCAGACCAGCCGAAGATCGCGTACCAGAAGATGGTTCGATCCGGGCTCATGATGGAGACCGTGAGCGCCATCATCAGAGCCACGCTCGCCAGCGCGAGCGTCGTACGTCGCGACATTCTCATCAGTGCTTCGCGCCGTGCTTCCGGCCGCCACAGCTGCTGGTACACATCGCGAGTGATCGCACTCGACGCCACGAGGAGCAGCGAGTCGATGGTCGACATGATCGCCGCCAGCACGGCGGCGACGTAGAGTCCGACGATTACCGCTGGAAACAGATGGGACACGAGCTCCGGCAACACCCTCTCTCCGTCTGCACCGAGAACCGCTGAGAAGTCTCCGCCCGCGCCGACCAGTAGCGCGTAACCCAGCATACCACTGAGAACTGCGCACCCGTCCGTGACGATCGTGAAGACGATCGCCACCCAGCGTCCGGCCTTGATCTCGTCTTGGTCGCGAATCGCCATGAAGCGCACGAACACTTGCGGTGACCCGAGGAATCCCAGGCCGATCGCCAGGTAGCTGACGATGATCAGCGCGTTGGAGAGGCTGGCGCCGCCGGCTCCCCACAGGCTCGTATGCCCAAGCGGAAGAGCCGAGAGCCAGGATCCCGGCTGATCCAGGAGCATCGCCCCGGCGGCGAGGGGCAGCAATGCCAGGCCCACGAGCATGAGCACGCCTTGGAAGAGGTCCGACCAGGCCACCGCGATGAAGCCGCCCGAGAGCGTATAGGCCACGACGATCGTGAATCCTATCACGGCGCCGAGGTAGTAGTTCCAATCGAGGAATCCGTGGAAGGCCTTCCCCGTTGCATCGATCTGTGCGCTCACATAGATCGTGACGAACAGCGTCAGCGCCACGGCCGAGACCAGGCGCAATGCTCGCGCGGGACGCTCGTTCCCGGAGCCGCCGAACCGGCTCACGAGAAAGTCGGGAATCGTAATCGATTCATAGCGATCGGTGGCCGCCTTGAACGGCCCGGCCATGAAGAACCATGCGATCGACACGCCGATCAGCTCGCCCACCACGACCCAGAAACCGCGAGCGCCGACCAACGCGCCGAGACCCGTGAGGCCGAGATACAGCCACGCCGACTCACCGCTCGCCCTTGCCGAGAACGCGACGACCCAATATCCGAGGCGTTTGCCACCGACGTAGTAGTCCGACATGCCGCGTACGCGGCGGCTTGCCGCTGCGCCGATCGCGAGCAGCACCGCGAAGTAGGCGGCGATGACGAGGTACTTCAAGGAGCCAACAGCCGGCCAGAGCTACTCATCGGTCCGTTCCGGATCGGTTTCCGCGTCTACCGCGAGCGGGGAAATCCCAGGTCGACGCCGCGGTGGACCGGATCGGGCCAGCGCGACGTGACGACCTTGGGACGCGTGTAGAAGTACACACCCTCGGGGCCGTAGATCGAGCACTCCCCGAAGAGCGAATTCTTCCAGCCACCGAACGAGTAGGCCGCCTGGGGCACCGGGATCGGCACGTTGATGCCGATCATGCCCACCTGGATCTCCTGCTGGAAACGCCGGGCCGCGCCACCGTCGTTCGTGAAGATTGCGGTTCCATTCGCGTACTCGTTGCGATTGACGAGCTCGATGGCTTCTGTGAAGTGCTCGACGCGCACGACGGCGAGCACTGGGCCAAAGATCTCCTCGCGGTAGATCCGCATGGATGCTTTGACGTGATCGAAGAGGGTCGGCCCGACGAAGAAGCCGTCCTCGTGCCCGGAGACCTTCAGCCCGCGGCCGTCGACGAGCAGCGATGCCCCCTCTTCGACGCCAGAATCGATGCACGAAATCACCCGCTCCTGGTGTTCCTTCGTGATGAGTGGGCCCATCTCGGAATCGGGGTCGGCAGCGGGCCCGGTGCGGAGCTTCGCGATCCGCTCCTCGATCTTGGGCAGGAGTCGCTCCGCCACATCGCCGACGGTGACGACGACCGAGATGGCCATGCAGCGCTCACCCGCCGAGCCGAATCCCGCGGACACCGCAGAGTCCGCGGCGAGATCCAGATCGGCGTCGGGCAACACCAGCATGTGGTTCTTGGCGCCGCCGAGCGCCTGAACCCGCTTTCCGTGGCGCGATCCACCCTCGTAGATCGCACGCGCCACCGGCGTCGATCCGACGAAGCTGAGGGCGGCCACACCGGGGTGCTCGATCAGGCGCTCCACTGCGACGCGATCCCCGTGAACCACGTTGAGCACGCCCTCCGGAAGCCCCGCCTCCGCCCAGAGTTCTGCGAGCCGGTTCGAAGCGGATGGGTCCTTCTCGGACGGCTTCAAGATGACGGCGTTGCCGCACGCGATCGCGATCGGAACCATCCACAGCGGAACCATCACTGGGAAGTTGAACGGCGTGATGCATGCCACGACGCCGATCGGCTCGCGCACGGAGGTGAGGTCCACGCCCGTCGAGACGCGCTCCGAGTGGTCGCCCTTGAGCAGCTGGGAGATCCCGCAGGCGAACTCGACGGTCTCGAGCCCGCGCTGGACCTCGCCGCGAGCGTCGGGGTGCGTCTTTCCGTGCTCGCCGGAGATGATCTCGGACAGCTCGTCCTT
>Ga0209988_10003253_pt1 | contig 10771 bp, 7 predicted proteins | sample N075metaG_FD_183115 | JGI IMG/M metagenome (GOLD analysis project Ga0209988, IMG submission 183115) | Deep subsurface microbial communities from Kermadec Trench to uncover new lineages of life (NeLLi) - N075 metaG (SPAdes) (version 2) | ecosystem: Environmental > Aquatic > Marine > Ocean trench... | reverse complement strand
TCCGGTTGCGCAGCGTGCGCATCATTCGGCGGGACGCGGGTCACGGTCTGGTGGCGCTCTCCACCGAGCGCACGAAGCGGGCGCTCGATCTGGTGAAGGACGTGCTGATTTCCTGAAGCGCTAAAGCGCGACCTAAGAACCGCCTCCAGCCCCGCGGCGGCGGAGACGACGGAGGGCCAAGCCCGCGGGTCCGATTTACCCGGACCCACCGACGGGAATGGAAGCCCCGCTCAGGAGTTTGTGGCCATGAGCGGGGCTTCCTCGTTCCCGAACAGCGCCGGAACGTCTGCGGGAGTGCTCCTACCTAGCTGCCCGTGCCCCTGGTGACGAGCTTCTGCACCCGCCAGTTGATGAGCTCGGCCACCCAGATCTCGTCCTCGGATGGGCACGCGATGCCGTGGATCCAACCGAACTCGCCGAGGTTGCGGCCGGGCTGCCCGTAAACGCCGAGCACCTTGCCGTCGAGCGACACTTTGTAGATGCGGCTCGGGTACAGATCGCCGATGAAGAGCACGGGATTGGGCCCCGGTGTCATGCACAGGGCGTCGGGAGCCCCCGGTGCCAGGGAGCCCCTGGTCGAGTTCGGAGTTTCCCGCCCGTAAACGATCTTGCCCCGCGTCACGTCCACCGGCACGTCGATCGTGAATTCGCGCAGGTAATTGCCGTCGGGATCGAACACTTGGATGCGGCGGTTGCCGCGGTCGGCCACGTAGATTTCGTCATCGGGAGACACCGCAATGCCGTGCGGGGTGTCGAACTGGCCGGGGCCGGTGCCGAGCGATCCCCAGCTGGCTACCCATTCGCCTTTCGCGTTGACCTTGCCGACCCTCGAGTTGATGTAGCCGTCGGTGAAGTATGAGTTTCCCTGCGAGTCCCACGCGACGTCGGTGGGCTGGTTGAAGACGTTGTCCTGATGCACCGGCAGCGGCCAGCGCGGGTTGTTGTTCTGCGGAACTTCCACATCCAACCCGGCACGGTCGAGCAGTCTGGCCATCACGGTCTGGTAGTCCGGCGGTACGATGAGGTGCGAGGCCTCGCCCTTGCGGCCGAAGACCCAGTCCACGTGACCCTCAGGGGTGAACCTGAGGATCATGTTCGATCCCTTGTCGACGACCCAGATGTTGTCCTGGGGATCGACGCGAACGGCATGCGCGTAGGACCACGCGTTGAGGTTCTTGCCGATCTCGCGGACGAAGTTGCCGTTGGCGTCGAACTCGAGGAGCTGCGACGCGGTGGCCATGTAGGACGGACCGACCGAGTTGCCGCGCGAGAACACGAAGACGTGTCCATTCGAGTTGACCGCCACTCCGGCGATCTCACCGAAGTGGATGTCGTTGGGCAGTTTCAGAGGATTGGGAACCGACTCGAATGGAAGCTCCGGAACCATCTGTGCCAAAGCCGGAGTCATCGTCAGGCCGAGCACCACGGCCGCAAGAAGCACACGTTTCACCAGACACCTCCCTGAGAATTCGCCGATGACGCCCGCTCGACGAGCGTCGGGGCGAAAATCGTACCTGTCATGCCGGCGGCCGGCAAGGGATCGACCTCGTTCTTGCCGCGGCGATTCCCTTTGATCTCACGCAGAGTCCAGGCGTCTCCTCAGTTCGGGAGTGGAATCCCACGCTCTTGCAGCACCTCGGCCAGCAACCGTGACCCGTTCACTCCGCTCGGGAAGCCCGAATACAGCGTCACATGGGCCATCATCTCGGAGAGCTCTTCCGGCGTGATGCCGTTGTCGAGCCCCCGTCCGAGGTGACCGCGGAGTTGGTCCGTCTGGTACGCGGCCTGTGTCATGGCGATCGTGATGAGGCTGCGGTCACGAGGCGACAGTCCCGGGCGCGGCCAGGTGTCGCGGTAGACGAGGCCGGAGATAAGCGTGTCGAGGTACGGCGCGCCGGGGAAGCGGGCGTCGGGCAGCGGCAGCCCTCGCTGCTCGAACACCTCAGCGGCCACTCGTGCCGCGTTCACGCCTGTCGGGAACCCGGAATAGAACGTCACGTGCGTGATGAGCTCGGAAATCTCCTCCTGGGTCACCCCGTTGTCGAGCGCCCGACCCACGTGGAAGCGCACTTCGCTGGTGGCATATAGCGCCGTGCCCACCGCCACTGTAACGAGGCTTCGGTCCCGGAGCGACAACTCCGCTCGCTCCCAGGTCTCGTCGTAGAGAAGGTTGAGGAGGCCCCCGACGTAGGGCGCGCTCGGGAAGATGCCAGAAAACAGGGGCTCGACGTCGGGATTCGGCTCCCTCGGTGACGACTCCGGTGACTCGGGAAGGCCGCGCTCTTCGAACACCTCGGCGGCGACCCGGGCCGCGTTCACGGCGGTCGGGAATCCCGAATACCACAGCACGTGCCCGATGAGCTCGCCGATCTCGCTCTGCGTGACCCCGTTGTCGAGGGCCCTGCCGATGTGAATGCGAAGCTCGTTCGTCGCGTAGAGCGCCTGGGTGACCGCAACCGTGATGAGGCTACGGTCTCGGGCCGAGAGCTGGGGCCGCTCCCAAATGTCTCCGTAGAGGACGTTGTTGCGGATTTCCCCCAGATACGGCGAGGCGGCGTAGGCGCCCGCGGGCGCTGTGGGCTGCTGGGCCGCGAGCGGGGACTGCGGGGCGATCAACGAGGCGAGCACGAACGTGATCGCAAACGGGCCGAGCATCGAACGGGTGGAGCACGGCATTTCTGTTTCTCCTTACCTGGCGGGGCATGGGAAGGAACTGAGATAGCTGATCTCGGACTCCGCCGCCCCGGCTGAAAAAAGGGAGCCGCCTAAGGCGCCACGCTGAACGGCACCGTCGCGAGCTGATCGTCGAACCAAATTGTGAAGTCGCCGCCCCGCTGGGTCATGTTCGTGAAGGTGATGATGAGCTGGTCGGCCGACCTCGCAATGGTCTGCACCGACATGGTGGTACGCAGGACATCGTGCTCATCCGTGTATCCATACGAGCCCCACAGCGCGTTAGGGTTGGCCTCCTGGAAGGTCTGTTTCACGCCCCAGTTGGAGAAGATCAACGTCCACGCGTCCTCCTCCAGCTCCGCGAAGATGCTGTACTCGCCGGCCGGTAGGCGCTGGTTGCCGAACATCAGGTCCGTCCCGGCGTGGAAACGCGTCGACAGGTTGGCCCCGATTCTCCAGTTCGGCGCGCCAAGGAGAAAGGCGTCCCCGTAGGTGTCGCCGGACCCGAACATGTTCTCGCGGCCGCGCAGGATCGGCCGACCGTAGTCCACCACGATCCACCAGCCGCCCTCGTATTGACCTTCCGCGTTGTAAGCCCCGCCGACTTGCGTGGTCGCTTCTCCCCGCGGGCTCGGCAGACGGGCCTGACCCTCCAGACTGACAGGGAGAACGCACAAGAAAGCTGCGCAGGTGAACATTCGAAGCATGGTCGTATCTCCTTGGTACTGACGTGTTGTCTTCATGGGTCTTCTCTGGGCCGAATCTAGAAGAATTCTCAGTCCGGCAGGCTGAACACATAAAGGGCGTTCCCGTTTCTCGGGTACGTGATCTCGGGCGCCACGAGCCCCGGGATGGTACGAGGGCTCGTTCCTCCGAGCGCCGTAGTTACCGCGATATACTGTTTTCCGTCGACCGCGAACGACGCCGGATGCCCCTGAACGGAGGTGCCGAGACGGGTCTCCCAAAGGATCTCGCCCGTCCTGACGTCGAAGGCCCGGAACCGGCGGTCCAGGTCACCGGCAAAGACGATGTCGCCGGCCGTGGACAGGGCGCCTGTGATGAAGCTCGCGCGCTGCTCGTAGCTCCACACTTCCTCCAGGGTGCTCACATCGTACGCCGCCAGCTTTCCGAGGTTGCCGTCCGAGCCTGGCATCTCGAAGAAGAGACGGGCTGCGCCCACCCCTCCACCCCCTGGCCGGAGCTCGACCTCCCTCGCCTGGTTCTCCAGACAGGTCTGGCTCAGGGGTGCGATCAGAACCCCGGTGGGCGGGTGATAGGTCATGGAGTGCCAGTCCTTGCCCCCGGCGCTGCTCGGACACGCCGGCGTCCATTCGTCGATCTGTGCGTCGATGATGTCACCTCGGTACGTGATCGCGCCGGTCTGGGGATCGATGTTCGAGAAAGTATTCTGAAAGACCGTTTCGGTGAATCCAAGGAACTCGCCGGTCTCCCGGTCGTTCTTCCATAGGATGCCGTGCTTTCCGATCGACAGGACGAGTCGCCGGCCATCCCGGTCCACGAGAACACGCTCGAAGACCTCGTCCAGATCCAGGGCTTCGCCGGGGACGTGCTGGAAATGCCACGCGAGCTCGCCGGTCTCCACATCCACAGCCACGGTGGAGTTCGTATAGAGCCCCTCATCGAAGATGGACATGTGCCGGCTGATGGGCACCCAGGGCTTCGCTTGGGCCGTTCCCCAATACGTCAGGTTCAGCTCGGGATCGTAGCTCCCCGTAATCCAGGTCTCGCCGCCCTTCCTGAAGATGTTGTCGAGGTCGCCCCACGTGTCTCCGCCGGGCTCCCCGGCTTCTGCGACCGTATTGAACCGCCACACGAGCTCGCCGGTGTTGGCGTCGTGTGCACTGATGAAGCACCTCGACTCGATGTACCTCGAGCATCTGCCCATCCCGGTGATCACCTTCCCGTCGGCCACGATGGGACCACTGGAATTCGAGTTCCCTTCCTGGATCATGGTTTCCCAGACCAACTCTCCGGTGCGAGCGTCCAGCGCGACCAGCCGCGCATCGGTCGTCGCATGGATGATCTTGTCCTGGTATATGGCGATCCCGCGCATGTCCTGGGTGTTTTCCGGGCCCGAGGCGTGTTCCCAGATCAGGTCTCCCGTCCTGCCGTCCAGAGCCTGGATCACGTTGCCGGGATTGATCAGGTAGATGACCCCGCCGTACACGAGAGGGGCGGGCTCCGAATTGCCGTCGTTCATGTTCCACACCCACTCGAGCTGCAGTCCGCCGACGTTGCCCGCGTTGATCTGGTCGAGGGGGCTGTAGCTCTGAGCCTGGTAGTTGCCCCGCATCATGGGCCAGTCCGCGGGATCGGGGTTCCGGAGCATCTCGTCCGTGATCGGCACGAAGTCCCGCATCAGGTCGGCCACTGTGAGTGACTCCGACCCCATGTTTGCGGCTACTTCGCCTACGGTCTCGATGTCGAAGATCCACCCCCGGAGCTCGCCCCCCGGGTTCCCCTCACTATGGATCTGGACGTAGAGAGAGCGGGCCCGAAGAGCAGTGACTTGCTCATCGGTAAGCTCCGCGGTCCCCGAGATCTCCCCTTCCGGTGAGCGTGTGACCTCGAGTGGCTGAGCGAGAGGTCCGGGCCGGCCCGGGGGTCCGACGTGCAGGTGCGCCGAGGTGGCGGGTGAGCTCATTCCCCGAAAAGTGCCCGTGACCGTGAGCCGGTTCCCGTCGAGCGTGGCCCGCACTTGGCCCAGCCCTGTGATCGTGCGAACCGTGCGACCATTCACAGGCAGGGGCGAGAGACGCGCTCGGAAGGAGTCGGTCTGAGCGGATATCCGGCCGGACGGGGAGAGCGCTGGGCCTCCGAGGGTGCCGGCAAGAATGAGTGTGAGAAAGAGTACCGAATTTCTAGCGATGCGAGTGTTCATGTGTAGGTCTGAGGTTGTGGCTCGGGACCGGCGAGTCCCGCCGCCGCCGAATGTTGACGGGCGAAGGGGAAGGACTGCTCACGCTAAGTTGGGAGGTAACGCGGAGCAAGATCGGCGCCCGCACGTGCTCTGACCCCGGACACCAGACCGGCCCCGAGCTGGACACCCTTACGGCCGGCCAGGCCTTTCCGTATTAAGGGCGGGAGCACAATGACGGCGGCTGTAGCCAGGCGGATGGTCTTCAGGGGGAGGAGCGAGTGTGAATGGCGTCTGATCTGAAATTCGTCGAGTTCGTGGTGGACGAACTCGAGTCTCCTGATCGGGGATCAGATCGAGGATTCGACATGGCTCAGTGAGCTGGTGAGAATCACGGCCCGAGAGTTGCCCGCGCCGAAGCCGAAGAAGCCTAAGAAGAAGAAGAGGTGAGGCGGCAAACGGGCGCCAACAGGCGCGTCTTACGGGTTGGCGCCCGTCCGGTCGAGTAGATCGAGGTCGAGCGTGAACGAGAACGGCACCGAGACCGGCTCGAAGCAGAGCTCGTCGTCGCAGGCCTGGTAGTCGAACGTGCCGCTCAGCGTGAGCGCATCCAGCTGTGCCAGCGCCTCCTCGGCTTCCAGGGCTCCCGACACGACCGCTTCCTGGAGCAACATGAACGCCTTCTGGTATACGGGGACCCGTTCGTCCAGAGGCTCGAAGTAGTAGATCTCCGACGCGGGGAACTCCACCGGCTCGAACCGGACGTGAGGCACTGGCCTCATGTTGAGGGAGACCACCCGGTAGCCCATCTCTTCGGCGCCCGGCGCGTAGACGTGGATGCCCGGGTTCGGCTCGATCTCGACCGCGATCGAAAACCGGGTGCCCACCGTGACGCTGGTGTTGCTCGGGTAGGCGGTCAGCTTCAGGTGCGCGGTCGATCCCTCGATGGCCGCGATCGGGGACAGGCCGACGCCGAGCTTCAGCATGACGTTCGCCGTGGTGTTCCGCTCACGGTAGAACTCCTCGAAGAACCGTGCCGTAACCCGGCCGTTGCGATCCAGCATGAAGGTGCCGGGGAACGGTGTGCCGACAGTCACCGGGGTGGCTCCGAACAGGGAGATGTACCTGGCCACGTCGGCGACGACGTCCGGATCGTCCGCGTTGGGCCCCTGCGCTTCGGCCGCCACGGTGTTCAGGATGCCGAACTCGGTTATGACCTTCGAATCGTCATCGGACAGCAGCGGGAATGTGATGCCACGGCGTTGGCTGAAGTCGGCCAGGATCTCTTCCGAGTCGTAGCTGATCGCCGCCACGCCGATTCCCTGATCGGAAAGCTCTTCCACCCGGTCTTGCAGCTCCACGAGCTGGGCTTTGCAGTAGGGTCACCAATCGGCGGAGCGATAGAAAAGCAGCATCGCTCCGTTGGGCCCCAGAATGGACTCGAGGGTTCGGATCTGGCCGTTCTGGTCCGGCAGGCTGAACCCGGGCACCCGTTCACCCACCTGCGGGCCAAGCGACGCGAGGTCGATCGGGGTTCGAGACCCCGTCGCCTCCGATCCGTCGTAAAGCGCCATGTCCACCAGGCCGATCGCCAGGACAATCGCCAAGGCGATCCCCAGGGGGATTCCCCAGGCGGCTCGTTTACTTTTCTGATTCATGATGACCGCATCCTACGATCGCGCGTTATCTAACACCAGACACGGGGACCGGACGTCGACCGCTCTTTCCAGTACACTGTGACCAGCCCCGTTCCCTGGCAGTTTTCCGGTTCGGCACTGATCTGCTCGGGCGCCCGCGGCGTTGGGCGCCGTCACAGCCGCGACTTCGGGAACTCCTCATAATAGCGGCCGACCGCGTCCATGGTCCCACAGATGTAGAGCGCGTCGTCGGGTGAGAGCCGGAATGAAGCCGGGAAGTCCATGGTGACCTGGCCGTCCCGCTCCACCGCCACGACGGTGCAGCCTGTGCGCTCCCTGATCCGTTCCGCCACCGGGTTCTTCCCTGCGAGGCGCCCTGCGCCGACCCGCACGAGCTTGATGCGGGGTTGCAGCGACACTGTCTCCCCCAGGACGTGGTGGGCCAGGAGCTGGCCCGCGACCTGGCTCACCGAAAGTGCATAGTCCACCCCGGCACCCTGGATACGTGCCACATTCTCGGCCAGCGAAACGCCGGCGATGATCGGCAGGTCCGGAGCATAGTCGCGGAGGACGGTAGCGGCGAAGAGCGTCGCGCTGTCCGTGTCGAGGGCGAGCACGACGACCCGGGCCCCGGCGAGCGGCACGCGCTCTAGCACGTCGTGGTCGATGATGTCACCTACGACCTGGACACCCGGGCGCTCCACCGGATCGACGACGCACACTTCCTCTTCCACGGCGGTGAGAATCTCCGCGAGCTTCTGCCCCACCTCGCCGAAACCGATCACCACGATCACTCCCTCCTGGATGATGGGCCGGGCCATCTCGCTGAGCTTTTCTATGCTTTCCGGAGTTCCTGCCACGACCAGGATCGTGCCGGAGCGGATGGTCTCATCCGCGGCCGGGGGCGAGTGCAGTGCCGCATCCCGCCACTGCCCGACCACGTTGGCGCCGGTGCGGGTGCGGAGCCCGACCTCGGCAAGGGTGGTATCGGCCAGTGGGCTGGCATCGTGGACCCGTAGCTCCGCCACTTCGAGGAGGCTGCTCAGTGGCTGAAATCCCGTGACCCTCGGGCTGATCCTGGCGCTGGCCCGGGAGCTCAGGACGGCAGCGAGCACGTGGGTGGGGGTGAAGGTGACGTTGGCCCCAGCCAGCAGCATCGCGGCGCGCCGGCGGGGGTCCCGGATCATCGCGACGATCGGCCCTTCGAACCCGACCTCCCGGGCGCTGAGCGCGAGCAGCGCGTTGGCATCGTCCTCACCATTCAGGACCAGGGCACGGGCGCGGGTCAGTGGCCGGAGATCCAACGCCTGTTCCGCCGGGGTGACGTGCACCACCTGCTGCCCGCGTGCATGGAGGCGGCGCGCAGCCGACTCGTCCTCCTCGATCACCACGGAAGCCATGGTCTTACGCTCGAGATCGCTGAGCAGGGAATACACCTCCGGGCCGTATCCGTAGACCACCACGCCGCCGTCCACATTCGGGAGTGTGAGCGGCAGCTGACCCTCGAAGCTCTCCCCCAGCGGAGGAGCGCCGAACTTGTCCGGAAGCAGTACACCCACGGGACCCCCCTCGAGGTGCGCGGTCCTGCCCTCGAGCAGCACCGAGCAGCCCTTCAGCGCGAGCGGCGTGAACAGGTTCAGCACGAACATGGTGAAGATCAGGACCGAGAAAATGGACGGGTCGATGGCGCCCTGGGCCAGAGCCAGCGCGGCGAGGATCATCGCCAACTCGGCACGCCCACACATGCCCACGCCCACGGTGAGGGCTTCCCGCGCCGACAACCCCATGCGCAACGCCATGCTCCCCGCGCTCGCGATCTGACCGACGATCACTGCCGCGGTCAGCAGTACCAGGAAGGCTATGCCCGAGGGACTGATGTCGAAGGTGATGGAAAAGCCCAGGGACATGAAGAAGATGGGTCCGAGGAACGAGTAGGCGATCCCGTAGGAGCGATCCGCCACGATCCGGACCAGGTTCGGGTGCGCCACCTTCTCCTCGAAAAACAAACCGGCTAGATAGGCCCCCAGAATCATGTGCAACCCGATCGCCTCGGCGAAGAGGCCGGCGGCGATGGCCACCATCAGGATGAACGTGAAGCCTTTGCCTCCCTCGCTTCGGAAGGGCAACGTGAAGCGCGGGTACGCGAACCGACCGAGCAGGACGGCCAGGCCGAAGAAAGCCACTACTTTCCCCAGCGTGAGTGCGATGTCCATGGGCTCGAACGACCCGCCGGACAGAACCCCGACCAGGAGGCCGAAGACCACCAGGGTCAATAGGTCGTCGATCACGCAGCTCGCGACGATCACCCGGGCCACGCGGGTATCCGCGAGCCCCAGGTCCTTGAGGGTCTTCAAGGTGATCACCACCGCGGTGGCGGTCATGGTGAGACCGACGAATACCGCACCTACGGTATCCAGTCCGAACGCCCTCGCCACGCCGAAGCTGACCCCGAACGGCACGATCGCTCCCACCACGGCAACCCCGAGCGAGCGCTTCAGAGCCTCGAAGAATTCTCGGGGCTGGGTCTCAAGCCCGGCGTGGAACATGAGGAAGAAGATCCCGATTTCGGCCAGCAGCGTGATCGCCTCGCTGGGCTCGATGAGGCCGAAGACAGCCGGTCCCACCAGCACCCCGACGATGAGCTCGCCCATGATCGTGGGCAGTCCCAACGGGCGCAGGGTGACCGCGACCAGCCAGACGCCCGCCAGGAGGATCAGGAGATCGAGGGCGACGTCTTGCATGCGGCGAATCTAACACCGGGGCGTTAACCGGCTACTGGAGGATCTTCGGCCGTACCCGTGCGTGAATCCGGAGATTCTAGAACGCGCTCGAGACGAGGGATAGCCCGAGCGGCCACTTCCATGTCGGACCTCGTTCCAGTGCAACGACGAGACCGAGGATCCCTAGCCAGTCGTAAAAGAAACGACTACTCCGCGCGCATCGCCACCATGGGATCGACCCTCGTCGCGCGTCGTACAGGCACCAGGCACGCGACGAGCGACGTCAGGCTGAGGAGTGCCGCGACCGCCAGCAACACCGTTCCGTCCGTCGCCTCCACGCCGAAGAGTACGAAGGAGAGTCCCCGACCGAGGAGGAGCGCCAGGCCGAGGCCGATCGCCATCCCCATCGCCAACTGGAATCCGGTCTGGCTCAAGATGAGTCGTACCACGCGTAGACGAGACGCCCCGAGGGCTAGGCGCAAGCCGAGCTCGTGCCGCCGTTGATTCACGCTGAAGGCCAGCACCCCATAGAGTCCGATCGAAGCCAGGAAGAGTGCAGCGGCACCGAAAATCGTGAACATCACGCCGAAAATGCTGAAGAAAACGGTTCCGGCGCGGATGGTCTCGGTCAGCGTGTTGACCTGTGAGATTGGAAGGTCCGGGTCGAGCTCGGCGACGATCTCCCGCGCACGCGACGTGATCTGGAGTGGGTCGCCCCGCGTGTGGACCATGAGGTGGACGACCGAGGCGGGCCGCTGGGCGAGCGGCACATAGATCGCCTCCGGGGCCAACACGAAGACGTCACCCTCCAGGTAGAAATCCGGGGCGACCCCGACGATCGTGTACCAGTCCATGCGCTCCTG
>Ga0209988_10003252_pt1 | contig 10771 bp, 8 predicted proteins | sample N075metaG_FD_183115 | JGI IMG/M metagenome (GOLD analysis project Ga0209988, IMG submission 183115) | Deep subsurface microbial communities from Kermadec Trench to uncover new lineages of life (NeLLi) - N075 metaG (SPAdes) (version 2) | ecosystem: Environmental > Aquatic > Marine > Ocean trench... | reverse complement strand
GATATGCCGGTCGCGCGGGTGATAGGTCCACGAGGTTCCCGTCTCGAAACGCGTCAATGCGTATTCGCGGAACTCCGACAGCGTCCAGCGCTCGGTCGCGTCCGTGCCGAAGAACACCGCGTCCGGTGCGAAGTGCGAGAAGTAACGCACACCGTCGCCCTTGGACGCGGCATCGTGAAAATCGTCGAGGACGGCAGCGACATCGGCGCCAACTGACGGCGCCGTGGCCGGCTGTGCCCAGACCAGTCCTGCGATTGCGATGGGTGCAACGATCAACCTGAACATGGGTTCCTCCTTCGCAAAAGAGCTCAGAGCTCTTTTTTCTCACGCCGTGACGGACGCCGCGGCGCAGACCTTCTTTGCCGCGTCGGCGAAATCCGTCGCAACGACCATGACCGGGATCTCGGCGCGGGATTCGTCAAGTATGCGGCGGGCTTCGGCCACGTTGGTTCCCTCGAGCCGAACCACGAGCGGCACCGTGAACCCGACCTCCTTGGCCGCGGCGATGATGGCCCGGGCGATCTTGTCGCATTGCATGATGCCGCCGAAGATGTTGACGAGAACCGCCTGCACGTCGTCTGCCAGGATGATCCGGAATGCTTCGGCGACGGCCTCGTCGGACGCGCTGCCGCCAACGTCCAGAAAGTTCGCCGGCTCCCCGCCGTGGAGCTTGATGATGTCCATGGTGCTCATGGCCAGGCCGGCACCGTTGACAAGACACCCGATGTTGCCGTCGAGGGAGATGTAGCTGAGCCCGAAGTTCTTCGCACGAAGCTCCGCGGGGTTCTCCTCGGACGGATCGAACATCTCGGCGATCCGCTTGTGCCGGAACAGCGCGTTGTCGTCGAAGTTGAACTTGGCGTCGATGGCCATCACGCGGCCGTCGGGCGCATCGTCGGTCGGCGGCGTGACGATGAGCGGATTGATCTCGGCGAGGCTCGCGTCGGTCTCGATGAACAGCCGCGACAGGGCAAGCATGATCTTGACGGCCTGGCCCGTCTGCTTGCCCTTGAACCCCAACGCGAACGCAAGCGATCGCGCCTGGTGCGGCTGGAGTCCCATCAGCGGGTGCAGCGGCATCTTGTGGATCGCCTCCGGCGTGCGCTCGGCAACCGCCTCGATCTCGACGCCGCCCTCGGCCGACGCGATCAAGGTGTTGGTGGCCCTTCCCCGATCGACGGTGATCGCCAGGTAGTACTCGGCGGCGATGTCGACGGCCGCCGCAACGAGCAACCGTTTGACGACCAGGCCCTCCGGTGGGGTCTGGGCGGAGACCATGCGGTTGGAGAGCATGAATTTCGCTGCGTCCCGGACCTCGGCCGTGGTGTTGACGAGCTTGACGAACCCAGCCTTGCCGCGCCCGCCGGCGTGCACCTGGGCCTTGATCACGACCCGGCCGCAGCCGGACTCCAGCAACTCGCCGGCCTTGGCCACCGCGTCATCGACGGTCTGGACCATCGCGCCCGGCGGAACGGGAAGGCCCGCATCAGCGAGCAGAGCCCGCGCCTGGTATTCGTGAACTTTCATGGTCGGACCATCTTACAGATCCCGGTACTCGTCGATGAGCGCCTTGACCTTGTAGGGATCCGGGATGTCAAGAATCTCGATCTCGATGCCATCCTGCCCGGAGCTGGAGATGCCGAGGTAGCCGACGCCGAACATACGCTGGACGAAGGACTGCTTGATCTCGACGTTGCGGACATGGTCGTGCAGGACCTCCGACGTATGTCGGCGGATAATCCCCTGGCGTCGAACGGTTCGCTTGTTGGAGATCCGCAGTTTGATCCACAGGTGCGCGGACAGGTACCACGCCAGCCACCACCCGCCGGCACCGGCGACCATGGCGACGCCCGGCCAGGCGAGCCACGACGGGACCGCCTCGGCCACGACCGACCAGATCGCCAGGACACCGCCGCCGATGAGCAGCATCACCAGCAACGCCCCGCGGAACGGATGCGCCCGGAACATCGCCGGGCGAACCACGCAGATCTCCTTCTCGGGCGTCCGCTGGGCATGAGGGGTGGCCCCTGCGGCTGCCGCGTGTTGGGGTGGAGTCTTCGCGGGCACGCGGTTGACGTCGCCGCATTCGGGGCAGCTCGCCTTCCCCCCCGCCTCGGCCGGTTCCACCTCGAACACGAGTTCGCAATTGTCGCAGGCAATCTTGATCATCGCACAGTCCTCCGGTCGGCCAGAACCAATGATCCATCACTGTAGCGGCCTCCGGGCGAGCGCGGATGACCGCAGCATGCCCCCGATTCGCTCCAGGGAGACGCGCGGAAACAGGAATGAGTTTGAACCGGAAATGGTGCGTACTGTTGAGGACCGGGGCGGAGCCACCCGCCGGGTCCATAGAACAGGACTGGATTCCCCTGCAATCTTGTGGCAGGGAGCCCCAAGAATCCGGTGGTCCGATGGCGGAAGGAGCCCGTAGTGAAGATAGTCTTGATTGTCCTGGGGCTGTTCGCAACCGTTGCAGTCGTAGGCGGCGTCGTGTTCGTCAGCGTCGTGCCGGAGGGATTCCTGAAGTCGCTCGGCCCCGAGCCGTCACGCACGGAGGTCCGCGCCCAGTCGGCGGCGATCGATCAGCTCATCGAGACGGTCTCGGCCCCGGGTGAAATCGAGCCGCTCAAAAAGGTCGATATTTCCGCCGAGGTGTCATCGCGTATCGAGCAGCTTCTCATCCGGGAGGGCGACGAGGTCAAGCGTCATGACATCGTCATCAGGCTTGATGACCGCAACCTGAAGGCGGCCCTCAAGTCCAGCAAGGCCCAGCGCGACGCCGAGCGATTCAGGCTCCAGAGCGAACAGGCGTCGCGTGTCGGCATCATGACGCACCTGGATTTCGCACGTCGCAACCTCGAAAGACAGAGCCGGCTCTACGACACGGGTGACGTCAGCCGCAGCAACCTGGACAACGCCCAGGACCGCGTTGCCGACCTCGAGGCCAACGTCGAGGTGATCACGCACTCCATCTCCGTGATCGAGAGCTCGCTGGCGGCCGCGGACGCCAACATCGACCGGGCCGAGGACGCGTTGACAAAGACGATTATCCGGAGTCCCATCGACGGCATCGTCACCAAGCTCAACGCGGAGGTCGGCGAGGTCGTGATGCTGGGCACCATGAACAACGCCGGTACCGTCATCATGACGATCGCCGACTTGTCGAGAATGATCCTCAACGCCCGCGTGGCCGAAACTGACGTCGCCAGGATTGCCGAGGGCCAGAACGCCAAGATCCACATCAACGCCTACCGCGACCGAGTGTACAACGGCGTTCTCCGCACGATCGCGTTGCAGCGAACCAGCGAAATGGACGGCACCGGTTACTTCGAGACCGAGATCGAGCTCGATCTCCAGGGCGAGCGTATCTATTCCGGCCTGGTCGCCAACGTCGACATCGAGATCGCCCAGCACGACGGCATCGTCGTGGAGAGCCAGGCGATCGTGGAGCGAATCATCGAGGACCTCCCGGCCGAGGTGCGCAGGAACCCGCTCATCGATCGACGCAAGAGCATTGCCACTGTCGTGTATCGGATCGTCGACGGCAAGGCCGTGTGCACGCCGGTCGAACGCGGCCCGAGCGACCTGACCCACGCCATTCTGCTCAAGGGCGTCGAGCCCGGCGAGCAGATCATCGTCGGGCCGTACAAGGTGCTCGAAAGCATCAAGCACGACCAGCTCGTGCGTCTGCAGGACGAGACGGACGACGAGGAACCCGTGGAACCCGTGGAACCCGTGGAACAGGCGGAGACCGGATGATCATCCGCACACGCAAGCTGCGAAAGGTGTACCGCGTCGGCGTGGAGCGGATTCATGCGCTCCGCGGCATCGACCTCGACATCGAACGCAACGAGTTCGTCGCGATCATGGGCAGTTCCGGCTCCGGCAAGAGCACGCTCATGAACATCATCGGCTGTCTCGATCGGCCGACCTCCGGCACGTTCGAGCTCGACGGCCGCGATACCAGCGGTCTCGGCGCGCGTGAGCTGGCGATCGCGCGCAACGGCTGGGTTGGATTCGTGTTCCAGTCGTTCGAACTCCTGCCGCGTATGACGGCGCTGCAGAATGTCGAGCTTCCGCTGATCTACTCCAAATCGGGTTGGCGAACCCGTCGCCGCAAGGCGAAGCAAGCCCTGGATCGGGTGGGACTGGGTGACCGGATAACCCACCGACCAAGCCAGTTGTCAGGCGGCCAGAAGCAGCGTGTGGCGATTGCCCGCGCGATCCTCAACACGCCAACCGTGCTGCTGGCCGACGAGCCCACGGGCAACCTCGACTCGGCAACGACCCGCGAGATCATGGAACTCTTCGAGCAACTGCATGACGAAGGCCAGACGATCCTGGTCGTGACCCACGAAAATGACGTCGCGTCTCACTGCGGTCGTATCATCGTGCTTGCCGACGGTCTGGTCGCCAGCGACACGACGAAACAACGTAATGCCACGCCGGCAATGGCCGGAGCCGACTCATGCTGAATCCCTTCTTCTATCTCCAGGCGGTCTTCCTCGCCCTCGGCCAGATCTGGGCGAACAAGGTCCGATCCGTCCTGACAACGCTCGGGATCATCTTCGGCGTGTGGGCGGTCACGACAGTGGTGGCGGCCATCAGCGGCGTGACGACGATGGTGCTCGGCGAGTTCGAGGCGCTCGGCGGCAGCAAGATGTTCATCTTCCCCGACCGCCCGGACGACGCGCCGCGCAACAAGTACCCGTGGTCGATGATCCGTCTCAAGCCCGAGGAGCTGCAGGCGTTGGCAACCCACTGCCCGTCGATCATCGGGATCACGCCGCAGACAACGCTCGGTGCCACCGTCCAATACGGCGTGCGACAACGCGAGAGCGTCAAGGTTACGGGGATCTGGCCGGACTGGCACGACATCGAGCGTCGCACAACCCTCATCGGCCGACCGTTCACGCGGATCGACGAAGACGATGCGCGGCAGGTCTGCCTTGTCAACGAGGACGCCATCGGCGAACTGGGCCTCGACACCGACCCCACCGGTCAGCACATCCAGATCAACACCCGCCGCTTCCTGATCGTCGGTCTCGTCGAGAACCAGCAGGACTCGATGTTCGATCAGAGCACGACCGGCACGGAGGTGTTCATCCCGTTCGCCACCGCCGTCAAGCTCCAGCGCCCCGAGTTCTTCTTCATGATAATCACGAAGCTCACGGGGCCGGAGGTCGTGGATGAAGCCAAGGCCGAAGCGAAGTTCGTCCTTCGGCAGGCACGGAAGCTCGGACCGGGCGATCCGGACACCTTCGAGATCTTTGCCGCCGACGAATTCATCGAGGGCGTGCAGAAGGTCGCCAACATACTGACCGTCGGCGGCGCGTGCGTCGTTGCGGTCTCGCTGCTCGTGGGCGGTATCGGCATCATGAACATCATGCTCGTCTCGGTGTCGGAGCGCACACGCGAGATCGGGCTCCGCAAGGCGGTCGGCGCCACACCGGCAGCAGTCCTGATGCAGTTCCTGCTGGAGGCAGTGACGCTCTGCGTCGCCGGTGGTCTTGTGGGCATCGGCGCCGGGGAGGCGACCGCGTTTGCCATGTCCAAGATCCCCGGTATCGGTCTCGATCAGGCCGCCGTGCCGTGGTGGGCGATCGTCATGTCGTTTTCATTCTGCGCCGTGATCGGGGTCATGTTCGGCATGTTCCCCGCCATCAAGGCCGCGCGACTGGATCCCATCGAAGCGCTCCGCCACGAATAGCCGACATGAGACAACAAATAATCGCCTCACCGACCGGCGTCTGCCGGATCGTCGTCACGCTCGGCCTGCTGTGTGGCGCCGGGTGCGCCAATCCGTTCGGCCATCCGGAGGACGACCTCATCGGGCCGAGCCTCCAACGGCTGCACGAGATCGAGACCGTCGACCTGGAGACCCAGTCCCGCGATGAACCGCTCACGGTCGAGCAAGCCGCCAACGAGGCAATCGAGGAGTTGATCAGACGATCGATGGCCACCGAGTCCACCGAGATCGGGATCGCCGACGTCCGGCTGGCGGCACTGGCCAACAACCTCGACCTGGAGGTCGAACTGGTCAACCCCTCGATCGCGCAGACCGCCGTCGACGAAGAGGAAGCGAAGTTTGAGGCGACGTTCTTCGGATCCGCCCGTCGCACACGCCTCGACGACCCGGTCGAATTCGTGACGCAGACGGCGCAGTCGGATATCACGCGATTCAATCTCGGCGTGGACATCCCGCTGCGTACCGGTGGTCGGATCACCGTGGACTTTCCATTCGGCCGCTCCGACACGGATAACCCGTTCAGCTCATTCCAGGGCGAGGCGGCGTTCGATGCGGCCGCGCGGTTTTCCATCAGCCAGGAATTGCTGCGTGGCGCCGGCGTTGTCGCCAACACCTACTCGATCAAGGTGGCCCGATATCAACGAAAGATCACGGACGCCCGGACCAAGCTCGAGGCGATCCGTATTCTTGCCAACGCCGACAAGGGTTACTGGCTGGTCTACGCGGCGCGACGACAACTGGACGTGCGGATCCAGCAGTACGAACTCGCGGTGGAGCAGCTCGACCAGGCACGCCGCCGGTTCACGGCCGGCGACTCGCCGGAAGTGGACGTCACCCGCGCCGAATCCGGTGTCGCGTCGAGCCTCGAGGACATCATCGTCGCCGAGACGATCATGAAGCGTCGACAGCGTCAACTCAAGCGGATCATGAACCGCCCGGACCTTCCGCTCTCGGAAAATACGGCGCTCATCACGACCACACAGCCCCAGCCGGTGTACCTCGACCTCGATCCGGTCGCACTCGGCGAGTTTGCGGTGGCCAACCGGATGGAGATGCTCGAGCTGGAGATCCAACTTGCCATCGACGCGGCCACCATCGGCTTCCAGAAGAACGCTGCCCTGCCGCTGTTCACAATTGACTACAGCTACAACGTTTCTGGACGCGACTCGTCGTGGGGCGGCGCCCTGGACCAGATCGCCGACCGCTCCTTCACCGGTTGGACGGTCGGCCTCAACACGCGTATCCCGATCGGCAACGATGCGGCCAAGGCCCGCGTGCACCGGGCGATCCTGACAAGGCTGCAACGACTCTCGACCAGGGAACAGCGGCGGCTTTCGATTCTGCTGGAGGTCTACGACGCCGTGGACCTCCTGAACCAGGAGTGGCAGCGGATCCTTGCGGCGCGCCAGGCGGTCATCCTCGCGGGCCGTACCTTCGAGGGCGAACGGCGCCAGTTCGACGTCGGGCTGCGCACGAGTACGGACGTGCTCGAAGCCGCCTCGCGGCTGGCCGACGCGCAGTCGAGCGAGGTGCGGGCACTGGCCGACTACGAGATCGCCCGCGTCGATATCGCCTTCGGCACCGGCACGCTGCTGGGCTACGGTCGCATCCTGTGGACCCCGATCGGCCTTCCCGCCGGCGAAGAGAACCCCTCGGAGGCCACCGGCGGGGCCGAAGAGGTCAACTGACGTACAACTTGGGCATGAGACGCCCGGCAACCACGTTCTGGATCGGGGCGATGGTCATCATCGCGTCCGAGGTCCTGCTGGCGATTGACGTCGGGCAGCGTGACGCGACGGCAACCGTCGGCATACTCGGTGCGGCGGCCCGCTGGGTTGCGATCAACATGACGCCGCTGGCATGGGTCGGGTTTCTGCTGGCCACCGACGGCCTGCTCGGGGCGCATTCGCCGGCACGGACGCGACCCAGACGTTTCGCCGTGTGCTTCGTGTCAAGCGTGGGCGTGTGGCTGTTCTTCGACTGGGTGAACTTCTACTTCATCCACGCGTGGAGCTATGACGGCCTGGACGCGATCGGCGTGATGCACGGTTGGGTCGCGCGGTTCGTGGCGTTCGGCGCGATCAGCCCGGCGTTGTTCATGACGGCGGAGCTCTTCCAGCGGATCGGGCTGGCGCGCCTTCGTGGTCCACGGCTTGCCATCGGGCCGCGGGTCCGCCTTGCGATGCTGATCATCGGCGTCCCGGCGCTGCTGTTTCCGTTGCTCGTGCAACGGCCGATCGGGAGCCTGACGCTGTGGGTGGGCGTCGTGCTTGTGCTTGAGCCGTTGAACTTCCGTTCTGGAAGCCCGGCGCAGCCGACATTGATCCGCGACTGGCAGCACGGCCGCTGGGGGCGGACGGTCTCGCTGCTGGCCGCGGGCCTGACCTGCGGCGTGCTCTGGGAATTCTGGAACTACTGGGCGCTCGCGCGATGGACGTACGACCTGCCGTTCCTCGGGCCGCTGGAAGACTACCGACTCTTCGAAATGCCGTTGCCCGGATTCGCGGGGTTCGCACCGTTCGCATTGGAGTGCTGGGTCGCTTTCCAGACGATCCTGCTCGTGATGCGAAAGATCGGCCTGCCGTTCGTGGAGCGACTGCCCGGCGACGACGCGGTGCTGTGAAGAACGAACCCAAGGTCCTTTCTTCCTCGACTCTTTACACCGGACCAGTGAATCCCTAAGGTCGGTGTCGACGGATAGGGCGTCCTTGCCAATCTCAATCGCTTCCGCCCGTGACAAGGGAGGTGCCGCATGCGGATCGTACTACTCGTCGTCGCTGTCATCGTGGTCGCCGTCTCCCCCGCCGCCGGTGCGACCATCTTCGTTGATGTGGCGAACTGTCCCGGTCCCGGCGACGGCTCCATGGGCAATCCGTATTGCACCATCCAGACCGCGATCGACAACGCCGTGGACACGGACGAGATCATCGTCGCGGAAGGCACCTACTTCGAGAAGGTCAGCTTCGCCGGCAAGGCAATTACCGTTCGCAGTTCAGGCGGTCCTGTCGTGACCACGATCAATGCGGCCTCGCCTCGCGAAAGCGTGGTGAAGTTCGTGAGCGGGGAAGGACCGACCGCTGTACTTGACGGGTTCACCATAACGGGTGCCAACAACAACGGCGGTCCGGGCGGGCTGGAGCTCGTCGGGAGTAGCCCCACGATCACCAACTGCATCGTTGCGGGCAATACCGGTCTGGGCGGCGGCATGGAAAACGATAACAGCAGCCCAACAGTGATCAACTGCATCTTCATCGACAATACGGCTACGAACGGCGGTGGGATGAGAAACCGCGACAGCAGCCCGCTGGTGATCAACTGCCTGTTCATCGACAATTTTGCCGGCTGGGGCGGCGGGATGGAAAACGGCAACAGCAATCCGATCATTATCAACTGCACGTTCTTCGGCAACGATGCAATCATCGCCGGCGGCGCGATACGCAGCTTCTCGAGCCTGGCGGCGGTGTCCAACTGCGTCGTGTGGGGGAACATCGGCGGGGGACGTCAGATCGCTGAGGACATCGCCGGTTCGACGACCGTCCGCTACAGCAACGTTGAGGGCGGCTTCCAGGGCTCCACCAACATCGACGCCGACCCGCTGTTCGTCGATCCGAGCAACGACGACTTCCGACTCTCACCGGGCTCGCCGTGCATCGACGCCGGTGACAACACCGACGTGCCGAAGGGAACAACGACCGATCTCGACGGCAACTCTCGCTTTGTCGATGACCCGGACACGATCGACAGCGGCAACGGCGACCCACCCGTCGTGGATATGGGGGCCTACGAGCTTCAGGTCGTGTCCGCATGCCCCTGGGACTGTGGCGGCGACGACAACGGCAACGTCGGCATCACCGACTTCCTGGCATTGCTCGCGCAATGGGGAAGTCTCGCAAGCTGCGACTTCGACGGCGGCGGCGTCGGGATCAATGACTTTCTGCAGTTGCTCGCCAACTGGGGCTCGTGCCCCTGACGATCGCGATCAGGATGACGACACAGCACAGTACGGCGGTGACGGTGTTGCTTGCAGCGGCGGTCGTCCCGGTGGCCAGTGCGGTCATCATCAACGTGCCCGCGGATCAACCAACGATTCAGGCGGGGATTGTCGCCGCAGTGAACGGGGATGAGATCGTCGTCGCTCCCGGCACCTACTTCGAGACCATCAACTTCCTGGGCAAGAGGATCACATTGCGAAGCTCGGACGGTGCGGACGTTACGACCATCGACGCTCAGCGGATGGGCACCGTTGTGACGTGCGACAACGGCGAGGGAACTTTCTCGGTGCTGGAGGGATTCACGATCACCGGCGGTTTCAGTGCGCTCGGAGCCGGGATGCGGAACGCCGGCAGCAGCCCGACGGTGACCAACTGCACGTTCAGCGGGAACGCGGGCGTCAACGGTGGCGGCATGTTCAACTCCGGCAGCGCGACGGTGACCAACTGCACATTCAGCGAGAACTCGGCGATCGGCGAGTCCGTCGGCGGCGGCGGGATGTACAACGGCCTTGGCAGCACCCCGACGGTAACCAACTGCAAGTTCAGCCGGAACACCGCCGACGGCGTGAACGCGACTGGTGGCGGGATGTTCAACGGTGGCAGTAACCCGACGGTGACCAACTGCTCCTTCACCGCGAACACGGCCGCTTACAGGGGCGGCGGGATGTACAACTTCTCCAACAGCAGCCCGACCGTGACCAACTGCACGTTTGATACGAACACCACCGGCGAAGGCGGCGGTGGGATGTGGAACAGCTCCGGCAGCAGCCCGACGGTAGTCAACTGCATGTTCACCGGAAACAGGGCCGACCTTGGCGGCGGGATGAGAAATGTCAGCGCGGCCTCGGTTCGCAACTGCACGTTCGTGCGCAATGAGGCCACTGACGCCTGTATCAGCAACTCCGCGACCGGCGGCACAATCGCGAATTGTGTCATCTGGGACAACTCCCCGAGTCAGATCATTGGTCCCGGTTCGGTCGCCTACAGCGCGGTCGAGGGCGGCTGGCCGGCACGGGCAATATCGATGCCG
>Ga0209988_10003251_pt1 | contig 10772 bp, 10 predicted proteins | sample N075metaG_FD_183115 | JGI IMG/M metagenome (GOLD analysis project Ga0209988, IMG submission 183115) | Deep subsurface microbial communities from Kermadec Trench to uncover new lineages of life (NeLLi) - N075 metaG (SPAdes) (version 2) | ecosystem: Environmental > Aquatic > Marine > Ocean trench... | reverse complement strand
TCCGCGGTTTGGCTGAGTAATAGTTCATGCGACCTCCAGTTATGGGCAATAACCGGGCTGACTACATAGCCATTTTCCGCGTATTCGATAGCAGGCTGCAAAAGGGAAGAAAGATCGAGCCTGCCAAGCGATTGATTCGCGGTATACCAGGCATCGATGGCACCGGGTACCGTCACTGCCAGAATGCCTCTGTCCGGCATAGTTTTGTGGCCACGCGCTCGAACTGCCTCTGCAGTCGCCATCGCAGGGGAGCGACCGCTACCATTCAGAGCATGTAACTTTCCGGTGCTTGCCTCGTGGTAGAAAATGAAACAATCACCGCCGATACCACTCGAATAACTTTCGACTACCGATAGTACCGCGCTTGCCGCAATAGCAGCGTCCAGCGCGTTTCCGCCATCGCGCATAATTTGCAGTGCCACCTGGGTCGCCATCGGCTGGCTGGTCGCTGCCATCGCCCCGGTACTCATCACCACCGATCGACCGGGTAACTGCTTGTTTCTCACGATAGTGCTCCTTTGTTTTTCAATGGTCCGGCATCGTCAACGGCGGTTCCTGTAAGCTGGTGAGCAGTTCCTTTAACTCGAGAATATGCTCCGACCAGAAGCGCGGCGTATTAAACCAGGGGAAACTCATCGGGAATGCCGGGTCATCCCAGCGTTTTGCCAGCCAGGCGTTATAGTTCAGTACTCGTAGGGCGCGTAATGGCTCGATCAGTTTTAGTTCGCGAAGGTCAAATTCACGAAATAACTCATAACCCTCGACGATTTCAGATATCTGACGCTGCATGTTGGCGGTATCACCCGACAATAACATCCACAGGTCCTGGATTGCCGGACCACTTATCGCATCGTCAAAATCGACAAAGTGGGGGCGATCATCACGCCATAACACGTTGCCTGCATGACAATCGCCGTGCAGGCTAATCCAATCAAATTCAGCCGACTCGGGGCTATTTTGTTCGATCGCAGTCAGTACTTCGTTGACGATCGATTCATAAGCGGGACGAACGTCGTCCGGAATAAAACCGTTTTCCAGTAAAAAAGCCTTGCTATCGGATCCTGACTGTACACGTAAGCTCACTCTGTGTTTGAAAGGAAATCCCGCACCTACCGCATGAATCCGACCGATGTATTGACCCAGTTGGTGCAGGTGATCGAGATTATCCAGTTCGGGCGCGCGCCCACCCTGCCGGGGAAATATGCAAAAATCGAAATTGTTAAATCGGGATAATGTTGGAATATCAGATTCCCGGTCAATCACAATGGGCGGGACTACCGGTATTTCAGCTTCGTAGAGTCGCTGGATAAACTGATGCTCTTCCTTAATCTGTTCGGCACTCCAACGATCGGGCCGATAAAATTTTGCGATTACCGGATCGTCCGCATCCAGGCCTACCTGGTACACGCGGTTTTCATAACTGTTCAGCGCAAGAATGCGGGCATCGCATATTCGCCCGGTCGACTCTATCGCATCTATGACGACATCCGGGGTTAATAACTGATAGGGGTGATCTTTGATATCTGGCCCCTGGGCAGCATCGGTTAAATCTTCGTTTGCCAACTCATATCGATTGCCGCGATTATCGTCGGTTGCGCCAAACTGCCGATCGGCGTCAGTTAGTTCCTTACCATTACTCATGATCACCCGGGTTCTGTAATAGAAATTCCTGTTCGATAGGCCCAACCGTAACTGTGACCCAGTCCAACACACAAATATTACTTCATCACGGGCCTGGCTAACAAATAGATTTCAATGATATAGAAAGACTGTGTAACCGTAATGAATTGCGTTACACTCGCGGCACCGTTCAATTCCAGGCACAGACTAATGAATGATGCGGCAAATAGAATTAGACGCAAACTGCTATTCGGCATAATGACGCTACCGATAACGGGTCTCGCAAATGCAGCCATACGAACGCCTGACGCCAGCGAGGGGCCATTTTACCCGAGCCCCGGCATGCGCTTCGACGATATCGACAATGACCTGGTAATAATCAGCGGTCGAATCGAACAGGCCGGTGGCGAAATCGTCCGACTCAAGGGGCGTGTATTGGATCGAGATGGCAAGCCGGTTGAGTCAGCGCAGGTGGAAATCTGGCAATGTGATGTCAATGGGCGCTACCTGCATCGGGGCGACTCTGGTGGGAGATCAAGGGATAATGCGTTCCAGGGGTTTGGCCATGACGTTACCAATGCCGAGGGTAAATTCACCTTCCGGACGATCAAGCCAGTCCCCTATACGAGTCGAACTCCCCATATTCATCTGAAGGTTCTAATTGCAGGCAAGGAACAGCTCACCACGCAGTTGTATTTAGCCGATCATCCGGGTAACGATGGCGACTGGCTCTATCGGCGAATTCCTCAACAAAAACGCGACCTGGTGACGATGCATTTCAAAAAAACCGGCCAGGAACCGCTTGCAGAAGTAGATCTGGTGATTTGACCAGGGCAGTAGATAAATTTGGGATACCGATAGTTTGGCTTCCCAGCCAGAAGATATTCGGCGTTTTCACCAAACAGGTTTCGAGATTTGCCAAAATCGAGTCCTTGGATAATTACCCTGCTGCGCGACCTCTAAACGGAATTATGGCAGGTACCTTTTGTTTATACTCGACGTAGGCCTGGCCAAATTGAGTGATCAGGCTGCGCTCTTCAAACCAGGTGCCGACCAGTAGATACAGACTTCCCCACAGGGCCGTCTGCAGTCCAAATTCACTCACCGATCCACCCAGTAGATACAGGTAAACCCCGAGGTATAGCGGGTGCCGCACGTAGCGATGCATTCCGGAAACGTGGAGATGTTCTTCGTCGGCTGTTTCGTTGCCAGCCTGAAATAACTGCGTAATACCGGAAAAACGTCCCAGGTCATACTGTGTCAGGCTGGCCACGATGACCACTATCCCGGCCAGCTGGCAAATTTTAGCCGCTACGGCCAGGTCACGTCCCAGGTCAAACCCTACTGAATTGCCGCCCAGCACTATCTCACCACCAATGATGACAAGCCCGATATGCAGGGCTGAAAACAGGTTATAGCTAATCCGATAAGTGCGTCCAAATAGAGGTTGTAATACCCGCTTGCTAGAATTGCGTGCAAACAGCGAGTGGACCAGGCCAAAACTTAGCCACAGCAGGGCATAGATAAATATTTCAAGATTAGTCATGGAGGCATACTCGCGAGGCAAAAGAAACTGAGGGCTCTCACTGGTCTATATAGTCATGATCATGATACGACTATTGTTTTGCTCGCGATTGAAATCCTGGCTATCTGTAAATCAGGCATAACAGATGCATCGGATATTCTGGCAAGAATTTCAGCCCAGTTCTGACAGGTTCACATTGCGCCCCTGCTGCAACGATAACAAAGCGGCTTCGGCAAGCAATTGCCTGCAGGCTATCCTCCAGGGTCGGTAATTTTATCGCTCACCCATCAGGCATCGTACAAAACTATTCAGTTCCGCGCGGTAGGCTGCTTCGTAGCGTTGGAGAAAGAAATGCACGGGCCAGGCTCGGTTGATAACCCCAGGTATAGAGCAAGACCTGATACAGCGTGTTTGCCGCTCTAGTCACGCGGCCAAACTTTCGGAAAGTCTTCACTATATTCCCGCATTGGCGCACCGTGACGTACGCCTTTCGGAACAATATGTGGAAACTCCGCCGGTGGATTACGCACGGCATAGGTTGCATCGTCTCCAACCCAACGATTGGCAATCGCACGACGTCTTCGTTTCTGGCTGGTATTTCCCCCGCCACGGTGAACTATTCTCCCCTGGAATACCAGGCAATCGCCCGGCTCTATGTCGAACTGTAAAATATCGTAACGCTCAGGTTCGGCTTCGAAGTCGGGCGCAGGAACGAAGTTGCCTCCCTGGTATTCTGTGCCATCGCTAAATTTGTCGAAGGGCTGAATATTATCCTTCCATTTATGCGAACCCGAAACGTACTGCACGGCAGATTCCCCCGGTAGGGCATCCAGTGAAACCCAGGTCGAACAAAATTGCCAGCCGTCGACAGCCATATAGGATGTATCCTGGTGCCAGGGCGTAACACCACTGTCATAAGCCTCAAGTCCCGGTTCTTTTAAGAAAATCTGGTCGTAGAAAAAATTGACCTGCCGTGAACGCATTATCTGGTGTGCAATTTCTGCACCCGGACCAAAATAGGCCCACTCGCGAAATTCCGGGATTCGCTGCCACATATAAAAATCATTAAAAAACAGTCCAGGGTCTTCGACAGTTGTATACAGCTCGGCAAATTCCCCCTGCCAGACAAGCGCTTTCTCTATGGCGGTAGCAAGTTTGCTCAGCCAGTATTCTTCAACCACGTTACGCAGTACGATAACGCCATTATTTTCAAACTCTTCAATGGTGTTTTCACTGATATCGATCGGTTCACCGCGAACCCTGGCTTCCTTCTTCATCGGGGCTTTCATCTACTTACAATGTAACTATTGTATCCATTAACAGTTCACCGGATACCAATTTATTACACTGGAGAATTTTTCCAGCATGCTAAAGCGCACAACTGGAAGCAGAGGCGAGAGGTCAATTTTGTGAAGAAACGGGTTCGGAGTTGTTATTCTAGTTTATGCTGATTACGGCCTGGTGGGGAATAAATTCTATCTGAACAAGTCTTTTATATAGCGAACAATAGTAGCTTCTGGTTTTTTCCGAGATTTCCTGAGAGCCTTTTTATTGAAACTAAAATCCCCTCGACGCTGGCTTCCATCGAGGAACAATATCTGATCTTCATCACCATCGGCGATGGGTGCGACCGGGGTGTCGTCGGTGACGTCCTCAGTGATGTCTTCAGAATCAAACATGTCTAAAATATTTAGCTTTTATCTATCGAGAGTAGTTAAATCACTTTTTGATTACTGTGTTGTATCTCACAGAATATCTACCTGTTCTGGTCGGTGTACCCGTACCAACCCTGCCGCTTCGAGTGATAATATATTCAGAACCTGCAAAATCAATCCTCAAAATCTGAAGCACGCCGCCCTCTTAAATGGCGCCTGTCAGTCTCGAAACCTTGCGTAATTGAACTTAGCGTAGTGTTATCATCTCGACGGTCTTCGCCGCTTCGTCGATCATCGAGGAACTTGTATCTACAATGACACTTTTTCTCGGAGCAGTCATCAAGCGGGAAGGTAGGCGCTTCACTGGCCAGATAGATACGGTTTGCAATTTTTGCCGCACTTTTACAACAAAATAGTCCGGGTCGTATTTCAACTGCCCGCCACCTCGTATCTGACGATCTTTCGCGTATGGCATCCGCTTTCCCGGCGTTTTTCGACCCCGGCGAATCAACCTTTTTATCAAATAGTTTAGAAAGAAACATCACGACTGCCACGAGCAAAAAAACTAAGGCGATTACAACAACTAATGTCTCTGTATAACTCCCTTAAATGACATCCAACGGTCAATCCACGACCGGATGGCTTGTAATAGCTAGTGCTCATCACTGCCTACAATTTCAATGTAATCTATCAAACTATACCACTGGATAAATTTTCATTGCAGGAAATATGTCACACCTGATCGGGCTTTTACTATGGATCGGAATCGATTGATTCTCGTGTCATATAGAGGATCCGAGAGATACAACTCGGGGTATCAGATTTCGAAGGATATGGTGAGCAGTCGTTACTTAGCTAGTTGTCGCCATTATCTTCTGATTTAAGCATCGATTTCATGAGGTTTAGTGGAATCATCCCGGCAATGCCCAGGGGGACGAAGCCAAGCATCCACCATAATGAACCGCCTAAAAAAAAACATAGACTGGTATTCCGAAAAAGGCAACACCCTGTATCAAGTAGCCAAGAAGACCAATGATCCTGGCTATTAATTTTTTATTCATTTCTTACAATTCCTCGATTAGGCAAATCGGGTATTGACTCCATGATTTCAAATCGGATATTCAGACAACGTAATGTTCGTTGGGATACTCGGCGAAATACCGATCTCTGCGGTCGACGACGACGGTCACAATCTTTGATCCTTTATCCATTGTCCTGGCCATTTGTATCGCTGCACAGACATTGGCTCCCGATGACATGCCGCAAAACAGGCCTTCTTCCTGACATAACCTGTCCGCCATGTTCTTGGCATCGGCGTTCTCGATGGTGATCTCATCGTCCATCACCTTACCTTCGAGAAGATCTTCGATCACAAATCTCAATTTGGGAACACCAAATTTTTCCAGGGCGTTGTGGACCGCACGAGAGCGCACCCATTCGATTCGGGGATCATCGGTCGGCACAACCCCGACAACTTTCATATCGGGATATCTCTCTTTCAGGGTTTGGGCCACACCGAGCAGTGTGCCACCTGTCCCTACGGATGCCACCCAACCATCGATTTGTCCGTCCATTTGTTGCAGGATCTCTCTGCCGGTAAATTCCCGATGCGCCTTCGTGTTATCAACATTGCACAATTGGTTGGCCCACCAATAAGACGAGTCGTTCTGTTGCAGATCGTAAGCCTGTTTCATTCGAATCGCCACAAAAGTGGCGGCCCTTTCGATTCCTTGTAGCTCTTCGGCGTTTTCGATGAATTCGTTCAAGTCGATCGACGTCACCTTGGCGCCGTAAAGTCGGGCAATTCTAACGCGATCAGCCGAATCGTAGGCACTCTTAAGTTGCGCGGGCAAAAATATCTGAACCTTGTAACCCATCGTGTTGCCGACGAACGACAGTGCCGGGCCTGTATTACCGGTGGACTGATCGACAATGGTTCCGCCAGGTTTAAGATCCCCTCTTTTTTCCGCCTCCTGAATCATGCAAAGCGCCATACGATCCTTGATACTTCCGCCTGGATTGGTAAATTCGCATTTGACGTAAATATCGACGCCCAGCGAATCCGTGACATGGTTGAGCTTGAGTAAAGGGGTATTTCCTATATGGTCAAGAATGGATATCTTTTCAGTCAATTTTAATCCGCCTTTCGAATTCGATTATTGCGGCGAATTATGCAATATCTGTCAAGTTAAGTCATGTGGGTTCGGGGTCAAACCGGTAAATAAGCCCTTCATACAAAAAGTGTTACCGATGTGCCCGGTCAGGACCGTGGCCTTAAACCAATGGCTGGGTAACTTTACCCAATATCGTCGGGTAATCTCCCTATAGCAATGAGGATGGTAAGGCAGCGTCGTCTATATAAAGCGATAAATAATTTACCCCTGTACTCTACTGCGCCGCAATGGCAGATAGTTTTGGATCAATTTTTAGAACGACTGTTTGCTATGCCTTTCTTCATCCACAGATAAAGTCTTTTTATTTTACTGGCGATACTCTCTGTTATCGTTCGATCAAAATATTGCAAATCGTTATCGCTAATTTCGTGCAACCGTCTCATGTACTTGTGTTTTATCCAGGCATTAAAATCAAATCGTTTTGCCAGACGATAGAGGTAATGGTTAAAGGGGTGAAAACCAGGTTTGTATATCACTGCAGCACCAAAATCTATCACCACGGGTTGTTGCTGATTATTCACCAACAGGTTTTCTTTCTTTTTCAGATCCATATGCGCTACATTCCTGGCGTGCAGCTGTTTGATAGTAGACAGTAACTGCTGGTAAAACGGACTGTCATTAACCGGCCTGCCCTGTCTTATAGTTTTCGCGTCTATGTATTCAATGGCCAGATAAGTATTGTCGATAAGGCCATAACACTTTGGCACTGCTGCTACATCTTGCAGCAGCAGATATACTTCGTGTTCATGCCTTAGCATGCGGGTGTAAAAATATTTGACCAGCCCTCTGCCATGCGGTGTTTTGATAACGATCTGTAGGCCGTCTTGCTTGTAGAGTAGAGTTTGGCCCTGGTATCCCTGCCCCAGTCGATAGGTATTATCCGCAAGGCTTTGCTTAACCCACGGTAACAGTTGCTGGATATCCACTGTGCCATTCACGGCGAGTGGTATTAAGTGTTCGTGTATAACAGGTAAAGACAGGCGAGCAGACATATTGCGATCACAGGTTCACCGTTTTTCATCAGGCTTTGTTCGAATGACCAGTCACTATTGGCAGAACCGGATTTGCTCCTGACTGTCGGTATCAGTGCGTGGATATTCTGGCTCCATTCTGTCCATTGTTCACCGAAGATCTTTTCCAATTTATTGTCTTCGTATGAAATCGCGGGTGGGTAGTAGAACCACAATAAAAATGCCATCAGTACAAATGCCCACCACATATTACTGGCCACACTGTAACCAACAAGGATAAGGATATTACCAACATACAAGGGATGGCGGACATAGGCATAAGGTCCGTTGGTGGCCAGTTCCTTGTTCTTCTTGACATGGCCTGATGCCCACATGCGGATCAGTTCGCCTACGGCCGCTACTGCAGCACCTGCATAGAGTAGCGTTAGGTTAGTATCACCCAGCCAGCTGACCAGCAAAACGAACAAGACCGCGAACCACTGGCGTGAGGCTTCGTGATAACGAAGGGAACGAGTTAATTTATGAATACCGGTAGCTTCTGTCAGGGAATCAGTTCTTGTCATAGTTTGGGTTCGTTTCAGCTCGGTTTGGAGATGGGTATATTATAATAGGATGATGAATAAATCATGCGGTACAGTTTTATATACGGATAATGGTTATGGTTGCGAAGTACTAGCAGTAAAGGCTTTGTCAACTAGCTGCACTTGGGTCTCTCATCCCTGGGTATTTCAAATTTTCGGCTGGTTGCCTCCGGGCGAAACGAGTACTCATATCCCAGCCACTTGATTGAAAATTAAGAACATGCAGGTGGCTGGCGGGCTGAGATTATTTATAAATAAAAAATCTTAACTATCTATAAGTTGAGGATTTGGTTTTTACCCACATTTTACGGACACATCCGAAATGGTCGATATTGGCCGTGAGGCGTGGGTAAAACCCGTAAAACCCATCCAGCCTACCGACCTTTTAGCCTCGGGTAGACCACAGATTCCAGTTCGGAGTAGTTTTCGACAACCCAGCTTGGCGAGCATGGGGCCGTTACTATATCTTCCCGTTTTGAAACACCGGTCAGAATAAGCACCGATACCATCTGGGCATTATGCGCAGCCAGAATATCGGTCATCAGAAAATCGCCGACAACCACGCAATCCTCAGGTGCAACCTTAAGGCGTAAAGCCGCTTCGTCCAGGATCAATCGGTTCGGTTTGCCGATCACTTTGGCTTTATGACCAGTCGCGTTTTCGACCGCGGCAACCAGTGGTCCCGCTTCGGGGAGTATGCCATCCTCTACCGTTATTATATTGTCGGCGTTCGTCGCAATCAGGCGGGCGCCTGCCAGAACATGGCGTACGGCTTTGGTCAACTTCTCATAGTTGAACGAAGTGTCATAGCTAATAATTACCACGTCGGGGTCCTCTTCGACAATTTCAGCACCAACACTAGCCAACGCCTCCTCTACGCCTTTTTCACCGATGACGTATGCTTTCACCGCGCCAACATAAGCGGCTGTGGCCTGCGCGGAAGTCAGGACCATGTCTTCGCTACATGGAATACCCAGATCGTTTAGCTGATTGGTGACCTCCGCTGGCGTACGATTTCCACGGTTTGTCACAAACAGGAAAGGAATCCCGTCGCGCGTAAGTCTATTTATAAATTTGGCAGCGCCTGGAATGGCCGCCCCGCCTCTGTATACCGTTCCGTCGAGGTCAAAAATAAATGCCCTGGTGGCCATTCCAGTTCCTCATTTTGTTTATCGGGCTAGCTTACAATACCCTAATAATTAAAGTTTTACCGATCAAACTATTTTCTGGTTAACGAGTCAGTCAGAAGGCTGGTCACCACTCGATATCGATGTCATTGGAACTGCCGACCGCAACGCATCAAACAAGGGTCCAACCCTGCCGTCACGGAGGCCTTCGACGCCTGAAACTATTTTCATCACTTGATTCTCTGAAATCCGACTGCGGACTAAAACATAAAAATTTAGGGTATTGACAAGTTAACTTAATTCTTTCTTAAAAGTGGTTAATTGAATTCAAATTATTGCTTGGATTAGGGATATTGTGGTTAGCTCTCATCAGATTCATCATCATTTGTTAGGTCTGAGTGTCACGTCAGCCCATTGAATAGGGTTAACTTGTCAATACCGAACTAGTGCTTACGGCCATGAACAGACACTCAGCAAACATAAAATACCCCGCCGGAGCGGGGTCTTCTATTACCTTCGCCAATGAATACTCTGTATCCCGTCAAACACTTTATTCGGCATTGAAATGACTTGGGCGGATAGGGTTTAAGCCGACATTCAATAAGGGGAAAATTCTTTGGTTCAGACAAGGAATAGTCTCATCTGGTACAACTGAGAAAGTCTCATATCATCCGGCTTTACGAGCAACTGAGAAGAAAAAAGCCACCTCGAATGAGATGGCTTCAGTATTAACCAGGTTGGTTAGTTGTTATTGTCGTATTCTGCGACGAGCTAAATGCTGCAGACAGATTAGACCGTAAACCTTTTACTTTACGGTAAGCACTGAACATTCCGCGCGTTGAGAAACCTTGTGTGAAACACTGCCAGTTACGAAGCCTTTTAATTTACTAAGCCCCCGTCTTCCCATGACAATTATGTCGGCATCCGCTTTTTTGGCGACTTCAAGAATACAGTTTGCATAGTCCCCAGAGCGGATTTCCGTAGTAACATTTGCCACACTGGCCTGGCTGGCACTTTTTGATGCATTTTTTAGTAATTGCTCCCCTATTAAAACAATAACCTTGGCTTCTTTTTCGTCGTTTTCACTGCCAAGGAATCGAGCAATAGCCTTGTATGTAT
>Ga0209988_10003250_pt1 | contig 10773 bp, 9 predicted proteins | sample N075metaG_FD_183115 | JGI IMG/M metagenome (GOLD analysis project Ga0209988, IMG submission 183115) | Deep subsurface microbial communities from Kermadec Trench to uncover new lineages of life (NeLLi) - N075 metaG (SPAdes) (version 2) | ecosystem: Environmental > Aquatic > Marine > Ocean trench... | reverse complement strand
TGATTTTTAACCCATGACTTCTTAAACTAACTCGAAGGGGTTGGATCAGCAAATATTATACTATTAATAAAATAATATTCGAACCTCAGTGAGACCTGCGGGTTGATAAATTGCTCGGATGTAAAAGTGTAACATCCCCATTTAGTCGAATGTCCATCTCTTATCAAAATCATCATCGGCATGTATAGCTGAACAATGGACTTCTGCTCCTACTCTTATCAGAAGTTTTCCACCCAAGAGAAAAGTTTTATTTACACCCAATCCCTTGAAAAATTGGATTTGACAATTATTATGTTTCGAAAATATATAGAGGGGGAAAATAATGAAAAAATTTTTCTTTTTGCTTTCTTTTATAATTCTTACAATCGGATGTGCTACACCAAAAGCACCTGAACAGGCATCAGCACCAGCAACAGAACCTAGCGTGGAATATGCAGCTCAAACGAGCTTCGAGCCCGGAAAGAGTGTTTTAATTGAACAGGCAGCCAGGGTTACCGCTTCTGTTCTGGCTGTGGACAGGGCCAATAGAAGCATCACGATAAAAGATCCCGAGGGAAAGATCCACGAAGTTGTATTAACAGATGATGTTAAGAACTTTGACCAGATTGACCCTGGTGATCAAGTTATACTGGATATATACAGCGCCCTTTATATGCAGATTGCAAAACCCGGTGAGGAGTTTGAAGACAGGGCTGTATCCCAGGTTGCCATAGCCCAGCCAGGTGATAAACCAAAGCTTGTAAACGTGGGTATGGTTGAAGCGCTTGCAGAGATTACAGCTATTAACAGGGATACCCGTGAGATCACAATTACAGGCCCTAGAGGCAACTCAATTACATTGCAGGTGCCTGAAAATGTAGAACAGTTTGATGAAAGAAAAGTAGGGGAAAAAGTAAACGCAAGGTATATTGAGGCATTTGCTATTGCAGTTGAAGAAGTAAAATAATTTAAGTTAATTAATTTTAGTTTGGAGATTATAAAAATTAAGAGCCAGGTTTCCGAAATAAGATTCCTGGCTTTTTTGTAATTAAGAAAAAAGCATAGGATCTTGAATTGTGTAAATAGCGACGGGTGGAACAATTAGGAGCTGTCTCTATTTATTAAACAATTTTTTGTAATATTAATTAAAGCTCTGTATCGCCTCCATAATGAATACCGGTGAGAGGCCATATCCCTTTTAAATGTTGTTACGTTGTCTTTATCTTCATCTTCAGTGATTATGTTTGATGAAGTGGCCCAATGTCTCATAGTTGCGGCCATGTTTTTACCTACGCCAAATCGGTGAGGGTCTTGATGATTTAAAAAAAGGGCGATTGGTGAAGTTGGACCGTGTATGACGTTGGTTTGACGTACCGTGCGCAGAAAATTCTCAGTGGGTATTCTCTGAGTTTGCAAAAGCGTATTAAAGACAAGTTGTTACTTCTTGGGGCTGACCCTGTTCCGCACGGTGCTAAATACCTTGGGCGTGTTGAAGGAAACAATACTTTTCGCATTCGTATAGGCACTCATCGTGCACTATACACAGTTATAGATTCACAAAATTTAATCCTCGTAACCAAGATTGATAAACGATACCGAATATACGATAGCAATTAATGTATATCACATCATTTTTATATGAAGTAAATAACCAGGATGAATATTACTGTACTAACACCTAATAAACTAGCGTATTCTTTAATCTTACTTTTCGGAATAATCAAGTAGCTCTGTTTTCTTAACTTTTTAATAAACTTATTTTTTGGTATGAAGAAACTGATTATGTATATGAGCAAAATTCCGAGTGTTAATAGTACATGGGTAGCGATTAACATTCTAAGAATCAAAATGATAAAAGTGAATACGTTATAAGAAATTTCTACTAATGAAGTGTTGAAATAAAACTTATAGACAATCACAAGGATGATAATAATAAGTAAACTAATAAGAGAATGTATAAACGGTAATACGATTTTCTACTAACCATAGGTAAGCTATTCTTAATTTTGTGTTTTATATACTTTTTTTAAGAAGATATTGCATTACAAGTTTTAAATAACTAATTAGTTCTCCCGGAGGGGTGGGCGGGGGATGGTAACGAAGGTGGTGTCAACTTACTTTTGTACAGTACGAAAAAATTGTTAATTTTCTTTAATTTAGAAAGTTTGTATAATAATTAATTAAATCTTTATCAGTAATATAAAATAATAAGAAGTTATTTTTTAATGTTAAATTTTAAAGTTATTATGTATGCTTACCTTAAATTAAAGTAACGAAAAGATTTAATAAGAATATTATAGTGGAAATTACGGACATAAAGCTATAAAGATGCTTATTGAAAGAAATACCCATCCAACTAGAGAGCATCGAGGAATAGGATGAAAAAGATTCATAGTATATTGAAATCTCAAATTGAAAAAGCGTTTGGGAGCGTTGATTCTATACCAAAAAAATATATGGTGCTGTTAGCGTCAATAAATAAGCGTTACTGGGATTTTGAAGACAAAGAGCATAAAAGCCAGATAGAAGAGGAGTTAAAGGAAAATCTAGAACGCATTGAGAGGAAAAGCCGTTTTGAAACAATTATAAACTCAGTCACTAGGAGCGTTCATCAAACTATTGATTTGACTGAGGTATTAGAAAAATCGGTACAGGCTTTGAAAGAGAACATAGAAAGCATAAACATTACAGGCATATATTTTGTTGAAGGAAAAGAGGCTGTGTTGATGGCCCACAGGGGATTTCCCAAAGGCTATCTCGAAAGAGCAAGAAGAATTCCCTATCCAAAGGGCTTTACTTGGAGAACTATTATCGAAGGAAAAACAATATATTGCCCGGATACCGAAAATGATAAATACATTGGCCCTGCTGGCAGGAAAATCGGTACTGAGAGCTATCTTGCTATCCCATTGCGATATAAGAAAGAAGTCATAGGATCGATAAATGTAAATTGCTTGATAAAAGACGCTTTCGAAGAAGATGAAATAAAGCTTCTTGAGGTTGTCGCCGCGCAAATTCAGGTAGCGGTCAGTAATGCGCGTCAGGCAGAGGAGAAGAACGAGTTAATAAGTAAGCTAGAGTCTGCGCTGGAGCAACTCAAGACTATGCAGGAGGAGTTGGTTACACAAGAAAAACTAGCATCTCTCGGTACGCTCACTGCTGGAATCGCACACGAAATAAAAAATCCACTTAACTTTGTTAATAACTTCTCAGATTTATCTGTAGAACTTGTTGATGAACTAGGTCAAGTATTGGAGAAGCACAAAGAGAGGATTAATTCTGAAGCCTATCATGAAATTGAGGAAATTTTATCAACTCTAAAACAAGATTTGGAAAAAATAAATGAACATGGAAATCAGGCTGATCGCATAGTGCAAAATATGTTACAGCACACAAGGGGTAAGTCCGGGGGGCCTCATGAAACTGATATCAATACCTTGTTGGATGATGACATAGGCCTGACGTACCACGGGTTGCGTGCCAAGGATGAAAAATTTAACGTTATGATTGACAAAAACTTTGATGGTTCAATCGGGACAATCAACGTAGTGGCACAAGATATTGGCAGAGTATTTTTAAACGTTCTTACAAATGCATTTTATGAAGCAGATAAAAAACATAAGGATTTGGGAGACAATTTTGTCCCAAAAGTCAGCGTGAGCACAAGAAATCTGGATAACAGAGTAGAGATAACGATACATGACAACGGAACGGGCATTTCTGAGAATATTAGGGGGAAGGTTTTCAATCCATTTTTTACAACAAAACCAACCGGCGAGGGAACTGGGTTGGGTTTATCGATTAGTTACGACATAATCGTTGAGGAGCATAATGGTCAAATGAGGTTCGAAACCCAAGAAGGTGAATTCACCGAATTTATTATCACATTGCCTAAATGATAGCATCCGTCCCCGTTTATTAAAGATTCTATTAATTCAACCACTTCTCTGCTCCCAAGACCGCTAATCAATTTCGGTCTTTGGATTTCTTAGGGTTGAAAATCTCGAGCAATAAAAAGTCATAACAAGAGATGACAAAGTTTCATTAATATTGAGAGAGACAGAAACCGATCTAACGGTAGTAGGAATAAATAAGGTAGTAAACTAGCATGTTAATTCTTTCAATTTTAACTAAAACTTAATATCTATATTACAATAAGCTTTTCATATTTTTGATAACATTGTATAATTCCGTTATTCCAACTAACTAATATTAAGAGATGTCTGCAAACAAACCTGTATCTGTAAATGCCGAGCTATCTTATCAAAAAGCCCCAGATGGTTCAATAGTTGTCTTTTTAAAAGGAATATTAAATTCAGATACAATTACATACTTTTATAAAGAACTCACAAATTTATTAAAAATAGAAATCCCTAGAAAACTGACTTTTAACTGCAAGGATATAACTTATTGCGATACTATAGGTGTTTCTCTATTTATAAAAGCTGCAGAATTAGCTAGACAAAACAACTATGGTTACGAAATAACAAATCTCGATAAAAAATATACACAATTACTGAACCTGTTCCATCCCGATACACAGGAAGCAGTCGGTGAAGTAACAATAAAAGAAACCTTCATAGAAAGACTGGGAGAAGATTCACTTAACCTTTTAGGTGACATTAAAGAAAGTATAACTTTTATAGGTCAGGCAACAATAGCGCTTTTACAATCGTTACTCAACCCCAGGAAAGTAAGATGGAATGACGTATTAATTACTTCTGAAAAAGTGGGTGTTAATGCATTTGGAATCATAGCACTCGTTAATTTCCTTGTTGGCTTAGTAATTTCATTCCAATCAGCAATACCTCTTGAAAAATATGGAGGAACGATTTTTGTTGCCGACCTTCTGGTGCTTTCTACTTTCAGAGAACTTGGACCACTTATGACAGCTATCGTAGTGAACGGCAGGTCTGGCTCTGCATTTGCGGCAGAAATAGGTACTATGAAAGTTAATGAAGAAGTAGATGCGCTTACTACTATGGGACTTGACCCCATTAGATTTCTTGTAGTACCCAAAATAATAGCATCTCTTATCATGATTCCTATTTTAACAGTTTTTGGAAATCTCTTTGCCCTGATAGGTGGTCTGGTAGTTATGATTACCCTTGGATTCCCACCCGTAGCATATTTAAATGAAATAGTGTCAGCAGCCAGTTATGTCGATTTTCTGGGAGGCCTGTTTAAATCAGTTTTTTTTGCAGTTATTATTGCTGGAGTTGGATGTCTTGAAGGACTTAAAACCCAAAAAGGTCCGGCTGCCGTTGGTGATTCAACAACAAGCGCTGTAGTTAGGGGTATAATTTTGATAATTTTATTTGACGGTATATTCGGGGTCTTATTTTACTACCTGGGAATTTAATCAATGGAAGATAAAATGGAAGATAGAGAAGTGATCATAAGTGTAAAAAATTTTACAGCAGCCTATGGCGCTAATGTGATAATAGATAATATATCTTTCGATGTCTATAAAGGTGAAATATTCGTCATCCTGGGGGGTTCTGGTTGTGGCAAAAGTACAGTACTAAAACATATGATCGGTCTATACCCACCAGCCAGCGGGCAAATTATAATTGAAGGTGAAGATATAACTGCCGTAGAAGATGAAAAAAAAATTGGTATCTTAAAAAAAATTGGTGTCTCGTACCAGAGCGGGGCATTATTCGGATCTATGACTGCCTTGGAAAATATAATGCTGCCGATGGAAGAATTTACCAACATAACAACGGATATGAGAAAATTAATTGCAAAAATGAAACTTGAGATTGTCGGACTTAAAGGATCTGAGAATAAATTACCTTCAGAATTAAGCGGTGGAATGATTAAAAGGGTAGCTCTTGCAAGAGCAATGGCTCTTGACCCCGAAATACTATTCCTTGATGAACCATCGGCGGGACTGGATCCAATAACATCTGCTGAACTTGACCAGTTAATTATTAAGCTAGCAAAAAATCTTCATATAACTTTTGTAATTGTCACACACGAGCTCGCCAGTATTTACACTATTGCAGACAGGGTTATAATGCTTGATAAAAAGGTAAAAAAGATTGTAGCAACTGGAAATCCTCAATATTTAAGGGATAATTCAAAAGACCCCTGGGTCAGACAATTTTTTAATAGAGAAGCTGAAGTGCAAACAGCAAACTAGAGGTATTGATTAAGACAAAAATATAATGAGTTCCAAAACGAGCAACTTTAAAATTGGATTATTTGTTCTTATCGGTCTAATACTGGTAATTATTACCGTAATATTATTCGGTGGCGGCAAATTCTTAAGAGAAAAATATACAATTGAGACTTATTTTGATCAATCCGTTCAGGGTCTGGACGTGGGTGCTGCTCTTAAGCTTAATGGCGTTCAGATTGGAGATGTAAATGATATACATTTTGTTTTTAATGATTACGAAACCAACAAACAGTATGTACTTGTAAGGGCAAACATTTATCCTGATTTAGTCAGGGGAGGGGGTGGAAGAAGAATAGTGGATGAGCATGAAAATGTCGGGGTATTTTTAAATAAACTGGTAAAAAAAGGTTTAAGACTAGAATTGGCTTCACAGGGTATTACAGGAGTTGCTTTTTTAAATATGGTATATACTGAACCCGACAAATTCCCTGCATACGATATAGAATGGAAACCCGAGTACCCTTATATACCTTCTAAACCAGGAACAATAACAATAATAACCGAAGCAATAGAAAATCTTTCTGAAGATGTGGGAAGCCTTATTAATGAATTAAGAATATCGCTAAAGGATGCTAATATAGCCAAGATAGGCCAAGACCTGGATAAACTAATAATTGATTTTAATAGAACTGCAACGAATTTAAATACTATTCTAGAGAGTGAAGAGGTTGGCTCAAGCTTAAAACACCTTAGCAGCGCACTTGCGAATATTGACAAATCAACCACGAATTTACCACAGACTTTAAGCGAGCTGAGTAAAATTATGCTGAATATTAAAAGATTAACATTAAGGCAGCAGCAGGATATTGATAATATTCTACAGAATATTACAGCTACCACGCAGGATTTAACAGAAATGTTAAATACCGGAAAGAGGCAACCTTCGTGGATGCTTTTCGGCAATCCACCACCGAAAATAAATGAGGTGTCAGAATGAAGATTAAATATTATTATAAAATAATCCTCTTACTTATATCGATAGCCGCTTTCTACGGCTGTGCAAAATTGGATAAGGACTATCCTGCAAGAGATTATTATACTCTATCTGTCCAAAGACCTCCGGGAAATTTTGGGAATGAAATCGATAAAATATTTGAATTTACTCGCATGAGAATATCGCCCAATTTTAATGGCAGAGAATTTGTTTATAAATTAGATGATAGCAAATTCGATTCGGATTTTTACAACCAGTTTTTTAGCCCCCCTGCTGTCATAATAACTGTGGAAGTAGGTGGATGGATAGAATCTTCCAAAATATTTAAAAATGTTGTTGATCCATATACACCAATTTATCCCAACTACTCATTACATGGAACTATTAAAGAATTATTCGGTGATTATTCAAAATCAAAACCGGAGGCAGTTTTATCAATTCACTTTTATTTACTGGATGAATCAGAAATTGATTCTAAAATAATTCTTAATAGCTCGTACCGTGAAAAAATCGGGATTAATTCAAAATCTGCAAAATCTTTAATAGAAGGCTGGAATAACGCGCTTGGTATGATATTATCGAGCCTCGAAAGTGATTTAAAAAAACTAGATTTATAAATACATATACAAAGATTAGGAGGAATATAATATTTTGAAAAACTATTTAAATATCAATCTTATCTTTATACCAATTTTTTATTTCTGTCTTGTCAGTATATCGATTTGCGAACATTCGTCCGATTATGAAAGGCCTAAGAATAGAAAAGCATCCTCAATTCTGGATAAAGAACTAATAAAAGGTCCTCACTATCAAATCAGAGAAAATGTAGTTACTTACGGTTATATGCATCATTTCACGGTAGATTCCGATTACGGTGTATTCAAAATTACGGGCGATCATGCTCTTATTAAATTATTGAAAGAAATTGCGGCTATCACTGAACTAAAAAAAATTCAGAACACTGATGCTTATGTGCAAGCAGTTAAACAGGCAGGAAAAGCGCCGATTGATTTTGGAGTTAGTTTGATCACCGATCCGGTAGATACCGTGAGTTCTGTACCAAAAGGATTATTCTCAATGGTTCATAACATAAAAGAAGGAATTACTTCTGATAATGATCCAGGTGAAGATTCTACTGTAAAACAAATACTGGCAGTATCATCTATTAAAAGAGGGTATGCACATGACCTTGGTGTAGATGTATATTCGAGCAATACCGTTTTACAAAAGGAACTGAACAGAATCGGCTGGGCAGGAGCCATAGGCGGTTTAAGTGTCAGCATAGCTACCATGCCCTTAGGAGGGGCTTTTGTTGTAATTAAAGCAGCGAAAATGGGAGATCAAATAAGAAATACTCTCAAAGATTACCCCCCTTCAAAGTTAAGAATTATCAATAGAGAAAAACTTATTGAGATGGGCGTACCAGAAGACCTAACAGAAAGTTTTTTAAATCACCCTAATTACACACCCTGGCACGATACTATAATCACAGCCTCACTGTTTAGACTTGGTGGAACCACACGCATTAGTAATTTCATAACTTTTGCTCTTGGTGCAAATGACGAAGCCGATGCAAACTTTGTAACTGATATGGCAGAAACTCTTCGAAACTATCATCAATCTGTAGGACAAATTAAGACAATAAAAGCATTTGAAACCTTTGTGCTTGCTGAGACCATAAGCGGAAAATTCATAATTCCATTTCCATTGGATCACGGAGTTTGGACAAGAAGAGCAGAGAAAGTTTTTGATACTCTTATCTCAGAAAATCCGATATATAAAGGGAAATTCGAGTTATGGGTTACAGGTACTTTATCAGACAGAGCCAAAAAAGAATTATCCGCTAGAAAAATTAAAGTAATGGAAGATATAGATAAAAAATACGAATATATTTACTAAGTCTAGTAATCTAACCCTTTATTCCTCTGTTATTTAGCACCTGCCAACTGTCAATATAAATCAAGTAATCCTTTTTTTTGCTTGTTTTATATAAAAATTTATATTGTAAGATTTTTTTTTTCTTATATAGTGACTTATATTCAATAGTTACTTTGCAACAGAGGGGAAAATCAAATTGACACATACTTTATATAAAATTGTTATTTTGTTAATGTTTATTTCAGTAGCAGCTAATCCGGGATTTACTGAGGATGCTTCTAAACCTGAAGTAAACCCTATAGAGCCCGAAGCCATGAGTATTCTAATGAATATGGCTCAGAACTTATCAACTAAAGAAAAAATCAAAGCGAAAATAAAAACAGGGTATGATGCCGTACAGGCTAACGGTCAGAAAATAGAATTTGGTTCCATAAGAACTGTAAAATTCAAACGACCGAACCTATGCAGAGTCGATATTACTGAAAGAGATGGAACTGAAAAAGGGATTGTTTTTGATGGTACTGATATTGTAGCATTTGATAAAGAAGAAAAGATTTATGCTAAAGCCCCCAAACCCGGAACATGCGATGATGCACTAGATTATCTCAAAAATGAAATACAAATACATGAATTTCCCTTGTCCGAGCTATTCAGTGCAAAACTCCCTGAACATTTAAAAGAAATTATTACAGAAGGATACGTAGTGGGAGAATCACGAATCGGTGATACTCCCGTATCTCACCTTGCTTTCAGAAGCGATGAAGTAGATGTTCAATTATGGATTGACACTAAAAAGAACCTTCCAAAAAAAATTATCATAAGTTATAAGAACCACGTTGAAAACCCGCAATTCTGGGCATATTTTAAAGAATGGGATCTTTCACCAAGATTAACAGATTCAAATTTTAAGTTTGAGCCGCCCAAGGATTTTGAGAAAATTCCATTTTCAACTGTTAAAATTATGAAAGAAGGAGAAAATACAGATGATAAGAAATAAAAATCTAATTTTAATACTAACACTACTTTTGGTATCATCCATAACTTATGATTTATACGCCAGAGGAGGAGGTGGTGGAGGTCATAGGGGAGGAGGAAAGAGCGTTTCAAGGAGCAGCCCGGCAAGAGGTGGATCCATGCATTCAAGTAGAGGGGCAAGAGGTTCATCCGGACAATATAACAGAGGAAACCAGGGACGAGGCAGAGGAAATACAAATATAAATAAGAATGTAAATGTAAATGTAAACAAAAGATATTATGGAGGTGGGGGTCACCGTCATTATAATAATTATAATGCAGGAGCATTTGCCGCAGGACTCATAGTTGGGACAACATTATCAGCAGTTGCTTATAGATCTGCTTACCCATCTGGTTGTGTAATAACTTACGTTGGTAATGTATCCTATTATCACTGCGGAACAACATGGTACCAGAGATCATACGGGTCCGGTGGGGATACGTATATTGTAATAAATAATCCTGCACCCTAGTTAAGCCTTTTTTTCATGGTACTTACTGTTCATATTGATAACCGTGAGCAGTGCTTAATAAATTTAAAGCAATTACATATCTACCCTGTATCATAAATTATGGCTGTAAGTAATAAAGGGGTTGCATTTCAGCATTTCACATAAGTTTAAAAGTTTTAATAATAATTAGGGGATACCCCTTTTTATTAAACAATTTTTTGTAATATTAATTAAAGAAATGATATTATCCGTTCAATTGTCCAAAAACATGCAATACTACCTATGCTGTAAGGCCACAGACGCCAACTGCCCTGCGGCGCCTGAACAGG
>Ga0209988_10003248_pt1 | contig 10779 bp, 11 predicted proteins | sample N075metaG_FD_183115 | JGI IMG/M metagenome (GOLD analysis project Ga0209988, IMG submission 183115) | Deep subsurface microbial communities from Kermadec Trench to uncover new lineages of life (NeLLi) - N075 metaG (SPAdes) (version 2) | ecosystem: Environmental > Aquatic > Marine > Ocean trench... | reverse complement strand
ATCAGACACGTGACGCCTTCGCGCAAGATTCCTGAAGGAATCAAGTGAAGTACGGTCTTCTCACCATCGATGACGAGCGTGTGGCCCGCGTTGTGGCCACCCTGGAATCGCACGACGGCATGAGCGCGCTCGGCAAGGAGATCCACGATCGCGCCTTTACCCTCATCGCCCCACTGGGTGCCGATGACGACAACGTTGCTGCTCAACGCTCAGCCCCGTACGACAAGCAACAATCCCAAACCCGTAATAACCAGCCCGAGGCCAAAGCTTCGCAACCGACCGTCTTCCAACTGAGCCAGTAGCGCAAGTCCGCGGCGCCAGCCGTGGGGCGAGGCAAAAGGCAACAGGCCTTCGATGATCAGGTAGAAAGCTAAGCCCGCAACAAGATCCGACCAGGCCAAAGTCCTAGCCTCCCGTGTAGCTGGTGAGGTGCCGAATTCAGTGCTTACGGCGGCGCGCCGGACTGCGCCTGCAAAAATCGGAAGAAATCGCTTTTGGGGCTAAGCACCAGGAGATCCTGCTCGCCACCGATGGATTCGCGATAAGCCTGCATGCTCCGATAAAAAGCATAGAACTCGCTGTTCTGAGTATAGGCGTTGGCGTAAGTCTCAGAGGCCTGCGCATCGCCTTCGCCGCGCATTATCTCGGCATCTCGATAAGCCTCGGCCAAGATGATCGTGCGCTGCCGGTCGGCATCGGCGCGAATCCGCTCAGCATCCTCCGAACCCTCCGCTCGGAGCTGCGATGCGACGCGAAATCGCTCCTGCTGCATGCGCGCATAGACGGAGTCGCTGACTTCGTCGGACAACTCGATACTCATGACGCGAACGTCGATTACCTCGATACCGAGCTCCGGTGCGCTTAGCTTCGCTTGCACGAGCATCGCCGACATGATCTCGCTACGTTCGGCGGACACGACCTCTACCACCGTCCTTTGGGAGAACTCAGCCTTGATCCCTTCCCGGATGATTGCCGAAAGCCGCTGTTGGGCGAACAGCTCATCGCCTCTGGCAGAGCGATAGTATTGCCCCGGATCGGTGATACGCCAGGTAATGAAATAATCGACGATGAGGTTCTTTTTCTCGCCCGTGAGGAACCGTTCCTGGGATTCGCTGTAAGTCAGAATACGATCCGGATACTTGATGATGTTATTGACGAACGGAATCTTGAAGTGCAGTCCGGGCTCGTAATCAGATTTGACGATCTCACCAAAACGGAACTTCACCGCGTGTTCGCGCTCGTCTACGATGAAAACGGACATCCTCACGAGCAGCACGCCAAGGACCACCAACACCAACAACAGATTCAATCGCGGACTCATATCACCTCACTCGCGCTAGCGTGTATTTCGTGCCCGTAACTGGGCAGAGGAGTTCGAACTATCGGCGTTCATGGACTCGGCGGGCGTAAGCAACCGGGACTGCGGCTCCGGCCGGCGATCCATGAGCCGATCGAGCGGTAGATAGATCAAGTTTCCGGTTCCCTCCGTGTCCAGCAGCACTTTGGTCGAGGTCGACAGTATCGCTTCCATCATCTCTAGATACATACGTTGCCGCGTGACTCCCGGCGCCCTCTCGTACTGAATCAGAATCTGCTCGAAACGGCTCGCCTCACCTATTGCGTCTGCAATGACTCGCGCCCGATAGCCTTCGGCGTCCAGAAGCTCGCGAGCTGCTGAGCCGCGGGCGTTCGGCACGATATCATTCGCGTAGGCCTCGGCCTCGAAGCTCATACGCTCCTTATCCTCGCGGGCCTTGATCGCGTCCTGCACGGCGGCCTCCACAGCCCCCGGGAAGTTGGCTTCTTGCAGATTGACTTCATAGATCGTGATACCGGTACCGTAAGCATCCGCCGTTGACTGAATCAGCGCCTGCGTTTGGCTTGCGATCTCCGCCCTGCCGGTGGTCAGGATAAAGTCGAGCTCGTTCTTGCCGATCACCTCGCGGATCGCGCTACTGGCGATATTGCCGAGCGTGGTCTCGGGCGCTCGCATATTGAACAGATACGCCTCCGGGTCGGTCCGCCTGAATTGGATCACCAGGTCGACCAACACGATATTCTCGTCCCTCGTCAGCATGCTGCCCTGATACGGCAAGCGCTCGGTCACACTGGTGTTGATCCTTTCGACCGCCTCGATCGGCCACGGAATGTGCCATCTGAGGCCCGGTTGCGTCAGCGCATGGAAAGCGCCAAATCGCAGCACGATGCCGCGCTCGGCATCGTTGACCTGATAGAACCCGGTGAACGCCCACACCGCCAGCAGCAGCATGAGTGCGCCGCTGATAAGGCCGCTGCTCACACCCCGGCTACCGGACCTGCCGCCCGCAGATCCATTGCCGCCACCGCGGCCGCCCAGGAAGTTTGTTAGCTTGCGCTGCAAATCCTTGACGATGGCATCAAGGTCCGCTGGACCTCTGTCGCCACCGGATTTCCAAGGGTTCTTCTTGTCGTTCGGATCCCAGCTCATAGCACTCTTATTTCCTGTTAAAGACACTGATCCGACAAGTCCTCTTGCATACAGAGTTCTTGCCACCGTTTCGTCGTCAGCTCCACTTCCAAAGTCCAACCACCCGACACATGGGCCTGCTCCGCACGCACGGCCCGTAAGTCGAAAAGCCTTGCACGGAGCCGGCTTTGCCCCGGCCCGAGCTGCAGTCGTTTCGTGACGGGCGGGCCCAGGCACTGGGTCCGTATCGCTTCCGTCAACTCTATCAGCCCCTCGCGTGTCTCAGCCGACACCCAGACCTTAGCGCTATTGGCGCCGTTGAGCGACCTTACCGCTCGCGCAGGAACTTTGTCGATCTTATTGTACACCTGGATGCACGGCACGGCTCCCGCGCCGATGCTTTCCAGGACGAACTCTACCTGCCGCCGCCGATCGGCGTGATGCGGGTCACTGGCATCGATTACGTGCAACAGCAAACTCGCCTCCCGCGTCTCGGTCAGCGTCGCACGAAATGCGGCCACCAGCTCATGCGGCAGGTCTCGGACGAAACCTACCGTATCCACCAAAAGGATCTCGCCTGCATCGCCCGCAGAGAGGCGCCGGATGATCGGATCCAGCGTCGCGAACAGTTGATCGCGAACATCCACCTTGGCGCCGGTCAAGGCATTGAACAAATGGCTCTTGCCGGCGTTGGTATAGCCCACCAGAGCGACTGTTTTGACGTGCGCACGACGGCGCTCTCGTCTGCCCATCTCACGCTGTTTTTCGACGCGGTCCAGGCGAACCTTAAGATGCTTGATACGCTGATCCAACAGGCGGCGATCTGTTTCTAGCTGTGTCTCGCCCGGTCCCCTCAGTCCAATACCGCCTTTCTGCCTCTCCAAGTGGGTCCAGCCACGCACCAATCTCGTCGACAAATGCTCGAGCTGCGCGAGCTCGACTTGGATCTTACCTTCGAAAGTCGCGGCTCGCTGGGCAAAAATGTCGAGGATCAGTCCGTTACGATCCAACACCCGAGTCTTGAGCAGTGTTTCGAGATTGCGCTCCTGGCTCGGGGTGAGCGGCTGATTCACTAAGACCAAGTCAGCGCAACTCGCCGCCACGCGCTCGCGCACTTCCTCCGCCTTGCCATGACCGATAAACAGCCGTGGTGTCGGACGCTCGCGGCGCGTCTCCATCTCGTCAACGATATGAGCTCCAGCCGACCCGGCCAGCGCTCCGAACTCTTGGACCTCATCCTCGTCGCATAGCCTTTTCAGACCAATGTGAAGCAGCAGCGCTCGCTCGCCACTTCCGGGACGCTCTAGCAATCCGGGCTCCTCGCCCCTGTGACGATTATTCCTCGGTGTCCTCATTGTCCATAGACAGATGCACGTTCCGCGACGGCACTACGGTTGAGATGGCGTGCTTATAGACCATCTGACTGACGCTGTTGCGCAGCAGCACCACAAACTGATCGAAGGAGTCGATCTGTCCCGTCAGCTTGATACCGTTTACTAGGTAGATCGAGACGGGAATCTTCTCCTTACGCAAGGCATTCAAAAACGGGTCTTGCAATGACTGACCTTTGGCCATGGACATCTCCTTATTGTTCGGTTCTTCGAGATCAGGGCCGAAGTTGCTTCCCGCACCCGCTGTGGCTTTGTTAAGCCTAAACTCCGTTATTCACTATTAAAGTGTCATCCCACAGGCTCGAAATATTAGCACAAAGCCCATAGATCAAGCCCTCCTTTAATTAAGAGTACTCCCGGACACGGCTAAGGAGGGTCCGTTCGAGATCCGGGCTGGCCAGCGATAGATATTCCGCAGCCGAATCCGAGCGCAGCGACGTTAGCTGCCGCTTCGCGAGCTGTCGAGTAGCAGCGATCGCACGCGCACGGGCCTCATGCCAGTCAGTTTCGCCCGCCAGGTAAGCCCAGATCTGGCGGTAGCCCACTGCCCTCATCGCAGGCGTTGTCGAATTCAGGTCATCCCGGGCTTTGAGTCTCTCGACTTCCTCTATGAAGCCCGCCTCCACCATCGCGTCGAACCGCTGCTCGATCCGCTCTGCTAACGCAACTCGGTCGTCGGGTAACAGAGCCAACGTCTTTACCGTCGGTCGATCATCAGTGCGCGGCCGCCGCTGTTGGACACTCAACGCTTCGCCGGTCAATTCATAGACCTCCAGCGCCCGCTGTATACGCTGCGAATCGTTCGGCGATATCCGCGCCGCAGCTTCAGGGTCTACGTCGGTCAAGCGCGCATGCAGCGCAGGCCACCCGGAAGTTGCGGCCTCGGCGTCCAAGCGCTGCCGAATCGATGGGTCAGCCTGCGGCAGATTCGCCAAACCGTCACGCAATGCACGCAGATATAAATGTGTGCCGCCTACTATCAGCGGCAAGTGACCACGAGCCGTGATGCCATTAATTACTACGCCCGCGTCTCTGGCGAACCGCCCGGCAGAGTAAGTATCCGCGGCATCGACGATATCGATGAGGTGGTGTGGCACGACGGCTCGAACTGCGGCGGACGGTTTGGCTGTGCCGATATCCATGTCGCGATAGACGAGCGCGGAGTCCATGCTGACAATCTCGAGCGGAATGCGTTCTGCGAGCTTTAGCGCCAACTCGGTCTTGCCACAGGCAGTGGGGCCAGTCAGACAGACGCACATTACCCGATCAGACCCGCCGGCCAATTCGCTCTCACCGGCCGCGGAGAAACAACCGGTCGAGCTCCGCGATCGTGATTTGCGTCCAGGTTGGGCGGCCGTGATTACACTGGTCGCTTCTTTCGGTGCTCTCCATCTCTCGCAATAACGCGTTCATCTCCTCGAGGTTGAGTTGGCGATTCGCCCGTACCGCAGCGTGACAGGCCATCGTCGCCAGCAGCGCTTCGGCTGCGCCTGCCACTCGATCGACGCCGGCCGCTGCCAGCAAGTCGCTAAGCACGTCCCGCATCAGCGGTTCCACTTCGGTCCCCTTCAACAGCAGCGGCACTTCCGTGATCTGGATTTCTTCTGGCCCTCGACGTACGGCGACTAGCCCTAGTCGCGATAGTTCTTCCCCATGGAGGTCCACAGCCTCGGCTTCACGCTCGGACACTCTAATCGAGATCGGCACCAGCAAAGGTTGACATTTGAGCTTGTCCTCGCCCAGAGATTGTTTCAGCCGTTCATACGTGACGCGCTCATGAGCAGCGTGCATATCGACGATGATCAATCCCTCATCGTTCTGCGCAAGAATATAGATCCCGGATAGCTGGGCAAGCGCAAACCCTAAGGGTGGCAGCTCCTGCTCAGCGGGTTGCGGCACGGGCCGCCCATGCAGCACGTCGTAGAGCGAAACATTCTCGCGAACCTCAGCGACGTCGCGTCGCCCGCCCAAACCCAGTAGCCGTTGCGGCACGGGCTCAACAGGCCTCTGATCGGTCGCGTGCGCCGGTGGTCGAATCGCGTCTCGCTGCCCGGACTCCAGCGTCGTCGCGAGCACAGACTCCACCGTGCGAAACACAAAGTCATGGACCAGACGGGAATCCCTGAATCGAATTTCCAACTTCGCGGGATGGGCATTGACATCGACGCGTCGAGGATCGAGTTCCAGGAACACCACATAGGCTGGCTGCCGGGCTTGAAACAACACGTCCCGATAACCCAGGCGCACGGCATGACGCAACACCTTATCGCGAACCACCCGGCCGTTAACAAAGGTGTACTGCATGTCGGCCTGGCTTCGGGAGAACGTCGGGTCGGCGAGCCAACCGAAGAGCCGCATGCCTTCGATGTCGCGTTCGAAGAAACGCGCATGTTCCAAGAAACTTTCCCCGCATACTTGACGCAGACGTGCTTCATGCGTCTCGCGCGTGTGCGCCTGCGGCAAAGCAAGATTCGCACGCTGGTTATGTCTCAGCTGCCACGCGACATCGAAACGTGCAAGCGAGAGGCTACGTACGACCGAGTCGATATGGGAGAACTCGGTACGCTCGGTGCGTAGGAATTTACGCCGCGCGGGCATGTTAAAGAAAAGGTCCCGGACTTCCAGTGTTGTTCCTGGTGGATGCGCGGCTGGTCGAAGCGGGCTGAGGTTGCCACCATCGGACTCGATCGACCAGCCCGAGTCTTCACCTCGCGCCCGCGAGGTCAGCTTCAAGTGGGCCACAGAAGCGATACTGGGCAGCGCCTCGCCTCTGAATCCCAGCGTCACCACGCGCTCCAGCCCGTCGAGGCTCGCGATCTTGCTCGTCGCGTGACGCGACAACGCTAGCGGCAGTTCATCTTTCGCGATACCGACGCCGTCATCTCTGATTCGAATTAAGCGTGTTCCGGCGGCCTGGATCTCGATGTCGACCTGCGTCGCGCCCGCGTCAAGACTATTCTCCACGAGTTCTTTCAGCGCCGAGGCGGGACGCTCGATGACCTCGCCGGCGGCAATCTGATCGATAAGCTGTGAGGGGAGCACCCGGATGGTCACGTTCGCTATTGTAGGAGCGGCCGCCTGGCAGTGAAAGTCTCAGGCTGACGCATCAGCCGCGCTGCGCCCCTAGATCGGAATAGTCAGGACCTGGCCGATGCGAATCACATCGCCCGTGATCTGATTGAAGCGCTTCAGTGCGGCGAGGCGGACGTGATAACGCTCGGCGATTTCCGACAAAGTCTCACCGCGGCTGATGACATGTCGAACCGGGCTTTTGCGAACCGGGGGCGGATGCAGAGCCAGATAGCTGTCCGGTGGCGGGCTCGCACGAAAGTAATCTACGATGCCGTCGTGAATAGCCGCTGCAAGGTCAGATTGAAATCTTGAGTCAGTTAACGCGCGCTCCTCCACTGGATTGGAGATATAGGCGATTTCGATCAGCAGCGAGGGAACGTCTGGGGATTTCAGCACCAGGAACGGCGCCTGTTGTACTTGCCACTTGCGTATCTCGGTGATGCGCGCCAGCCTTTTGATGACGTAGGCACCGACGCTCGAGCTCGCGCTGATGGCAGCGCTCTGCGACAGGTCCAGTAACACACCGGCTAGCAGCTGGTCCTTGTCGCTGAGAGATACACCACCGAGCAGATCCGACGCGTTCTCTCGTTCCGCAAGCCGCCGCGCTGCCTCATCCGTCGCGCCTTTCTGCGACAAAATATAGACCGTGGCACCGCGAGTGTGCTGATTGCGAAAAGCGTCCGCATGGATCGAGACGAATAGATCGGCCTCAGCGCGATGCGCAAGTTCCATGCGTTCACGGTGGGAAATAAAGTAATCACCACTGCGAATGAGCAACGGTTGCATGCCGGGCTGGCGCTGGACTTCTTCTGCCAGCCGGCGCGCGACCGCCAACACAACATTTTTCTCGCGAACTCCATGGGGTCCGGTCGCGCCGGGATCATCACCTCCGTGGCCGGCATCGATCGCAATAATGAGATCACGGGCACCATCGGCCGCCGCCTGTGGCGGAAGCCGGACGATCGACGCCGCATCCAACGGCCTTAAGTCGACGACGAGGCGATGACCGTAGGTGTCGTTGGGCTCGAGCAGGAACGTATTGGGTTTGACGACCTGCGTCAGATCCAATACGACCCTGAACTCGCCACCGGGACGCGCGCCCGTTCGTATCCCGGCAACAAAACCGCGCGGCGCGGGAAATCCGGTCGACAACGAGAGGTGCGTATCGGTCAGATCGATGACAAGCCGGTCGGGGGCCTGGAGAGAAAAAACCCGGTGCGCCGTGGCCTTGGAGAGATCGATTACGACCCGCGTCGATTCGGGACCCGACCAGACGCGCAATCCCTGAAGTTCGGTGCTGTGCGCGCCGAATGACGCGCTGCCGAGCACGACATAGAGCAGATCGCACGGTCGGAATCTCAACTTCAACCCACTTACTCTCCCTGAACGAGCGCGGTCATGTTTACAAACTCTCAGGAAGATTTCAATATTTATCTATTGAAAATATAACCCTAGGCACTTTAACTCGAATGAACTTCAGCACCTTCGGCTAAACCTTTAAGGGCCAGCTCACCGGCCGCAGAGCGAGGCTGCAGATGGACCGTGCGTCGTTCAGCGCCAGCGAACTCGATGCCGATCGTCAGGTCGCAACGGGCAGCCAATGCCGGAGCACGTTCGGGCCACTCCACCAACAGCCAGGTACGGCTTTGAGCCAGCCAATCACGAAGCCCCAGGGATTCGAGTTCTAACGCGTCGGCCGGCTCCCCTGACTCCCCTGACGCGGTCAGGCGATACAGATCCACGTGCACCACCGTGATCGTCCCGAGCGCATAGTGCTCGACCAACGTATAGGTTGGCGACGGCACTCTGCCCGGGTAACCCAGGCCCTCGAGCATGCCTCGAACCCAGGTCGTCTTGCCCGCGCCAAGCTCACCTCGCAAACCGACCAACAGCGAGTCGGGCCCCAGGTCCCGCCAACAACGGGCGATCTCCCCAGCCCGCGCCTTGAGGATTGCCTCCGAATCGAGTCGGAAGGTCAGCCCTGCGCGCGCTAAGACGGATTCGCCCATCGCCGAATATGGGGCATCAGGTCCCGTGCAATGAGCCCGCGCTGACCGTCGGACACTGCCGCATCACCGGCCAACGCGTGGAGCAACACGCCGGCCCGTGCCGCCAAAGGCCCGTCTGCCGTCTGCACCAGCAACGCGCCCACGATCCCGGCGAGGACATCGCCCATGCCGGCGGTCGCCATGCCCGGGTTTCCTCGGTCGCAGACGGCGACGACCGTCTCACCCGGACTCGCGACAAGACTACCGGCACCCTTGAGAATGACGGCAGCCTGGTAACGTTCGACGAGATCCAGAACCGCCTGCAGGCGATCTGACTGAACCTGCTCGACGCTACACTGCAGCAGACGGGCCGCCTCACCAGGGTGCGGGGTCAGTACCCAATTGCCGCGGGGCCGTGGCTGCTCAGCGAGCAGGTTCAATCCGTCTGCATCGAGCACGATTGGCAACTCGGTCGCGAGGAGCCGCTCCATCAAGCGCCGCCCCCAATCCGACCGGCCGAGCCCAGGGCCCAACACCACGCCATCGGCAGCCTTGACCAGTGCGTCTAGATCAGCCGGATCGGTCAGTCCTTGGCACATGATTTCGGGCCGACCGGCGATAACCGCAGCTGCACAGTCGGGATGGGTAGCGACGCGCACCAGACCCGCACCGGCACGCAGTGCTGCTTCAGCCGCGAGACGGATGGCACCTGCCATCCCAGGCGATCCGCCAACCAACAACAGGCTGCCGTGGGTCCCCTTGTGGGTGGATGGTCGCCGCGGCGGCAGGGCCTCGCGCAAGACACTGGTGCCCAAGCGCTCAAGCGCTGCCGTATGTCGGCCATAGACCTCATCGGGAATGCCAAGCCCCGCGAACTCCAGGACGCCCCGATAATCGGTCGCCAGGCCGAGAAACAGGCCTGCTTTGAGGCCGACGAATGTGATCGTTACCGCAGCGTGCACGGCGGCTCCCAACGGCATACCAGTGTCGGCATGAAGCCCGGTCGGAATGTCCAGAGCGAGTACCGGGTTCGGTGCCGCGTTCATCGCAACAACCGCCGCCAGCAACGCGCCGTCAAGGTCTCGATCGAGACCGGTGCCGAGCACACCGTCAACGATCACCTCGTCCGCAAGCGACACATCGGTAGCGTAGGGCTCGATCTTCCCGCCGCCGGCACTGTACTCTTTCCAGGCGAGTGCCGCCGCACCGGACAGCCGCTCCGGTGGCACCACCGCGATGACGCGCACATCGAGTCCGCCGCGTGCCGCGAGCCGCCCCAAGACGTAACCGTCACCGGCGTTGTTGCCGGCACCGCAGAAGATCGCCAGCCGCGAAGTTTGCGGCCAGTGGCTCGTTAAGGAGTGCAGTGCAGCCTCCCCGGCTCGACACATCAACTCATAAGCGGAGATCTCGAGCGTGTCGATCGCGAAACGATCTAACTCGCGCACCTGTCGGGCCGAATAGATCTTTGCAGGGAGTTCTAACATCTAGACGATTATACTTGTGGTCCGATTACGACTCACTGAGCCCACAGATCTAACCTTGTTGGACCACTAGCCCTTCATGACTAATGCCTCAACGCCAAAGCTTGACTTATCACCCGCGCGCCTCAGGCAGCTCGCCACCGAGATCAAACGTCGCGGCACAGCTTTGGGCTTCCAGCAAATCGGCATTGCCGGCGTCGAGCTGGCCGAAGATGAGCGTCGACTGCAAGACTGGCTCAACCGCCAACGTCATGGCGATATGGGCTATATGGCGCGGCATGGTTCAAAGCGCTCGCACCCCGACGCTCTCGTACCGGGCACCGTGCGGGTGATATCCGGGAGGATGGACTACTGGCCCGGCGACAGCCGTGACGCGGAGCGCGTACTTGCGGATCCGA
>Ga0209988_10003247_pt1 | contig 10779 bp, 8 predicted proteins | sample N075metaG_FD_183115 | JGI IMG/M metagenome (GOLD analysis project Ga0209988, IMG submission 183115) | Deep subsurface microbial communities from Kermadec Trench to uncover new lineages of life (NeLLi) - N075 metaG (SPAdes) (version 2) | ecosystem: Environmental > Aquatic > Marine > Ocean trench... | reverse complement strand
ATTTGGGCAGTGGAGAAATTGCTCCCATAGCGGTGGAAAATGACAATACTGTCTCCGTCATCGTACCCATGATCAATGGCGTAACATTTCCAGTCCTGATCATCCCGGGTTAGAACTGTCGGCGAATGCGGGCTAGCGTACGATTGCGTATGCTGGCTGGCGTGGGTCAGCGCCTGCCCGGATAAATCCCGGCTTTGGCTCAGCGACGATAACTTCAACCGCAGCAGCATTCCTGGTGTAGTCAGGATATATATCGAGGCGATGGCCTCGGCGCTCCAGTTCCTGGCGCACCGCTTCGTCAATGCGACCCTCCAGGCTTACCACTGCGGGGAAATGTCCAAACGGGGCGAAGGAAGACGGGAAGCTGTGTGAGGTTATGCGCGGAGCGTCGATTGCTTGCTGGATATCCATATCAAAATGGAAAATATTGAGAAAGACCTGAAGCATAGATTGCACCTGGGCATCGCCGCCGGGGGCGCCAAATGGTACCACGGTGCCGTCATCGCGCCGGGCAATTGCCGGGTTGGGAGTGAGGCGGGGCCGTCGGCCCGGACCTATGCCGCTGGGGTGGGTCGGGTCGGGTCGTGACTGGGTGCCTCGCGGCGACGGAATAATACCGAGCCCGGGAACAACGGGGGAGCGCCACATGCCATCCGAAGGCGTCGCCGAGAATGCATTGCCCCATTTGTCGACTACACAAAGGTATGACGTGTCGGGATCGCGCTCCGGCAGGCCTTCGGTTGCTGGATATCGAAAAGGCGTTTCAACACCGATAGGTGTCGGCATGTCCGGCATGGCCTGTTTCGGATCAATTCGTTTGAGCCATTCATTGATATTTGCCTCGCCATGCAAGCGCTCAAGCGGAACCTCGACAAAATTCGGATCACCATAATAATACTCACGGTCCGCAAAGACGCATTTGATTACTTCGATCAGCAAATGAAGATAATCTGCACTGTTTTGTTTCAACTCGTCCAGGCCCGCCTTTTCCATCATCAGCAGCGATTGAATCAAGGTTGGTCCCTGACACCATGCTCCGCAGGTGAATAGCTCGAAATCGCGCCAGCGGCCCCGCACGGCCGGTCCGACTTGACTACGGAAATTGGCGAGATCATCGCGAGAGAGATAACCGCCTTCGCTCTGCATGTGCGCAACAATGCGCTCGGCAATGTCGCCGACATAAAATGCCGCACGGGCCGCTTCCAGTCCCGCTTCTCGTCCGAGATGAGCGACCGACTTTTCCTCATCGACCATGAACTGGATGGTTGCTGCCAGATCGGTCTGGATGAAACGCTCGCCCAGGCGTGGTGGCCTGCCATTGGGTAGAAAGATTGCCGCACTGTAGGGCCAGTCGCGAAATTGCTCTGCATTGTGTTCGAAGGCCGAGGCAAGAAACGGAAAGATCGAAAAGCCATCACGCGCAAACTCGATTGCAGCTTCCGCCACATCGCCAAATGACATTGTTCCATAGTTGCTGAGCGCCGTGATCCAGGCATCCGGCGCCGCAGGTACAACAGTCCGCAGCACCCCATAGGGCATTTCACCGCCGTACTCACGCATGAATATATCGGCTGGAATCGACATGGGCCAATGTCCCAGGCCCGCGATGGTGACTACCACACCATCTGCTGTGCGAATTATAATTGGCGCGACACCGGCAAAATTTACTTCGTCTGGGTGCAGGACGGCGAGCGCCATGCCTGCGCAACAACCGGCATCGATAGCATTTCCACCCGCATCCAGGATCGCATTTGCGGCTGCTGCGGCAAGATAGTGACCGGCGGACACGGCATGACGGTTACCGTAGAGAGTTGGACGCATATAAAATTCTCCTTGAATGTGATACGACAGTATGAAGAACTGGAAACGCAGATCAAGGACTGGTCTTACGGTACTCTCCCGAAACATTCCCTCAGTGGGCTATGGCATGGAGGACCGTTTCACCCTCGGCGAGCGTATTGTCAATAAGTGACAATATCTTCGGATTGATGTTGTAATGGTTTGGGACGAACATCCCGCATTTTCTTAACTCCGCTCTTGTGTCGATTGTTCCTCCCAGATACTTAAGCACAATGCGCGCAGAGGTGTGTTGGCGATCTGGCCGACTAGACGTGCCTGTCACCAGGCCGGACAGGAAATCAACGTGGCTTCGGTGGGTTTGAAATAGAATCTTTAGCGTAAAGTCATCATGTTGTAATGCGTCATGTTCGGCGATGAATATTCGATTGGCACTCGTGGTTACTATGCCATTGTATTTGTACACGAAACGCGCGCCATGTAATGGGTCTCTTAGATGTTCAATCGTCTTGCTAAGTACCCGCCCTCGATGTTCGTAAACACTGACCAACGACCGAATGACCCATTCGGGCCAACCAAAAGAGTATGCGTAAGAATGATACCAGCCTATGTACTTGCGCAGACTGGGATCATTCATTGTCACTAGATTCTCAAAGTTCCTTCCGAGCCAACCAGCACCACCACCTTGTTTTAATTCCAAGAAGTGCAAATTGAAAAATGTTTCGAAATCGGCGGCCGGTAACATGAGATCAGATTCATGGACACCCAAAAATTCACATATACGCCGCATATTGAATCGAGATGGTCGGTAGATGCCTTTCAGGTATCGGCCAAACTGTTGACGATTGATTCCAGTCAGTCGGCAAATCTCCGAAACCGAACGGTACGCAGTACACAAAGCCCGTAGATTTCGAGCAAAATCGTCAACCGGCATTTGATTTGTGGACTCGTGTTTCATTGTCCAGTTCTTTCCTCATAAAGTTTCAAACTACGCTAGTTAGCTTTGCGCAGCAAAGTTAGTGAAAATTCTGGTTATTGAAATAGATAAAATTCTCAAGCTGCCGCATAAATAGGTCAGTATGAAGCATTTACTGCACAATTATGTATAAACCTGCTGCAATGTGCACACTATTACGGTTTTTCCTCTGATGCTAATTTCACTGAGCACAAGTCAAAATTCTAATTAATTCGGGGGAAATCATGACAACACGCGATCCTTTAGACAAGCTGTTATCAGGCCGGATGGACCGGCGCTCCTTTCACAAAATGCTCGCCGGGCTAGGCCTCGGTCTCGCCGTTACACCGTTGCGCAGCGTCTTGGCAGCAGAGGAAGAGGCTAACTACTTTACCTGGTCGGGCTATGAAGTGCCCGAGTTCCATCAGGGCTATATCGACAAATACGGTGTATCGCCCAAGGTTTCGTTTTTCGGTGGTACTTCCGAGGCGATGACCAAAATTCGCGCCGGATTCAAGACCGACATCGCCCATCCCTGTACAGGCGAAATCACAGTGTGGCACGAGGCCGGTATCATCGCGCCGTTCGACACCAGCCGGCTGAAGCACTGGCCCGACTATTTCGATCCCTTAAAGAACCTCGATACCACGCTTACGCCAGCGGGCGAGAATCTGTTCGTTCCCTGGGACTGGGGCAACTCGTCGATCCTCTACCGCACCGATCTCGTCGATCTGCAGGGTGAGGAGGAATCCTGGGGCCTGCTGTTCGACGAGCGTTACAAAGGCAAGCTGTCGACCTACAATTCGCCGCAGGCCGGTGTGCAAGTCGCCGCCCAGGTGCTCGGCTTCACCAACCTCGAATCGCTGAGTGACGAACAACTGGCGGAAGTCAGGGTGTTGCTGTTAAAGCAGCGGGAACTTCTGCGCTTCTACTGGGACAACCAGACCGAGGCCGGCCAGGCCATGGTCGCCGGTGAGATCGTTGCCACCTACGCCTGGAACGATCTCTACAAGACGGTCAGCGACGCGGGACTTCCGGTGAAGTTCATGACACCCAAAGAAGGCGCGCGCAACTGGGTCTGCGGTATGGTCATCACCGCTCAGAAGTATCGTGCCGCCAGCGACGAGCGTGTCTACGATTTCCTCGACGCGATGATGTCACCCGAAGCGGGCGCCTATATGATCGACTCCTTTGGCTACGGCCACGGCAACGCCAAAGCCTTCGACCTGGTTGCGCCCGAGCGTGTCGCCGAGATCGGTCTGAGCGATCCCATGGCATTCCTCGCGCGTGGCATCCTGAAACCGATCCCGCCTGAGTACGACCAGAAGTACGTCGATCTTTGGGAAGAAGTAAGACTCGGTTTGTAGTCCGGTCGTTATCTATGCCGGGCGTGTTCATAGCGCGCCTGGCAATTATTTGTAACAGCAGACGTCGGCTCGACAAGCTCGCGTCGCTCACTCCTACAGCACACGACATTTAAAATTATGGTTACCGGGCAACGCCTCTTTACCTTCGCCGTGATCGCGGACACGCACGTCACCGAGGCGGAGGCCATGGCCATCAGCGGCTTTGATATCGACACCATCAAGCTGGGCGCGGCGCGCTCACGCTATGTGGTCGATCGGCTCAATTCCCTGAAACCGGACTTCGTCGTCCACCTTGGCGATATTGTTCACCCGGTGCCAGGCTCCCCGGCCTACGAGGATTCGGCGGCCCGATTCCACGAGCTCTACGAAGACCTCGATTGTCCACTTTACCTGGTGGCCGGCAACCACGACATCGGCGAAAAGGCGTTTCCCGGTCAAGGTCCGCAGGAGGCGCGGGCAACCGTCAGCGATGACAAGATCGCGATCTATGAAAGCCAGTTTCAGACGCATTACTATTCCTTCGAACATCGGGACTGCCTGTTCGTGATTATCAACGGCATGATCGTCAACTCGGGTCTGGCCTGCGAAGAGGCGCAACGGCACTGGCTCGAAACTCTGCTCGGAGAAAACCAGGGGCGACGTATTTTCATCTTCTCGCACTACCCGCCGTACCTGTCGCGCGCCGACGAGACCCAGCACTACGATGCCACCGACGAGCCCGGCCGGTCGTGGCTGCTGGGGCTGTTCGAGCGCTATGCGGTCGAAGCCTACTACGCCGGCCACGTGCATAATTTCTTTTTCAATCGTCATGGCACGACGAACTGTTATGTGCTGCCGTCACCCAGCTTCCTGCGCCACGACTACCATGAACTGTTCCGCGTCGAGCCGGACGCGAAACAGGGTCGCCACGACGGCGCCAAGCTTGGATACGCGGTGGTCGATGTTCATCACCAGGGCCATCTCAATCACACGCTTCGCACCTATGGCCGGTGTCTTGAAAGCGGGGAAACAGCGCCAGCAGAAAATCCGTTGCCGCGGGTCCATGCGCTACAGCCCAACCGCCACGGTGTCGGCCTCTACCTCCGCCAGCCCTGGTGCGACAGCGCCGACATCCCGACCCCCTGGGGTCTCGATGCTTTCAGGCGCAAGCGCATCCGTAACGACTACCCGCTGATGGCCTTGTGGGAGATGGGCGTGCTCGATCTACGCGTACCGCTGGATGATCTGGCGGACCCTGAAACCGGCGCCCGCATGGCCGAGCTCGCCGCCCTCGGGCACCGTTTCACCGCCTATTCCTACGGCCTGCCCACCGGGGCGACGGCCGAGGCCCTGAAGTCAAAGGGCGGTATCCTCGCGGCCTGGGAAGTCATCGCGCCTATTACCAGCGCACCTGACTTGCTTGCCCCGATGGCGGCGTTGAAGGGTTCGACGCCGATAGTTTTCAACGCCCATCGCGCCTCGGTGGAAGCCTTCAGCAGCAGCCACGGCCTGCAAGCAGACGCGCGTGACGCGGTCGAGGCGTTGCTGGCTCAGGACGGTGCGCAAGAGGTTATCGACGGCCTGGTTTTCGGCATCGCGTGGCAGGAGGCCCCGGCCGCGGCCATCGCAGCGATCCGGCACAGTATTGAAGGCTTTGGTCTCAAGGCGGCGGTCCATGTGCAGTTCGCCCATCGCAAGCCCCTGGACCGGGGTGAGACAGAACGCCACGATGCTAACCGTATCGCCGAGGCCGTGGTCAGCAGCTTGGCAAATGACTCAATGACGGTGTTTCTCGACAATTTCACCGGTATCGACCGGGGTTACTATTTTAGCGGCGGCCTGGTCGACCGGCTCTACAACCCCCTTGCCGGCGCTTGCATCGTACGCCATTTACATGCCGCCCTTCCCGAAGGCTGCGACCTCGGCGAATTGGGCGAAAACGAACATGGCCGGGCGGTTGCCCTGAGCCGCCCCGTGGGTGTGTTGCTGTTGCCCGCGACCAATTGCGACCCGGCAGTCCTGCCCGGCGCGCCACCTCGCGATGCGGGCCGTTGGATCGATCTGGTCAGCGGCGAAGCGTCGCCCGCCCGCCTTACCGGCCCCACCCTGGTTCTCCCGAATTGATAAGAAACCTGCCCATGAACACCAATAATAGCGGGTATTATGCAGAACCCAAGCGGCAACGAGCCGGAGCTTCAGACCGGTTCGAAGAGATCAGGACTGGTTTTTTGGCTGTCTTTTTGGTTTCATACGTTGAACCAGTCGGATGCGCAGTCGTGCATTCGGCGTTGTGCGCCGAAAATCCGAGGTTTTATCATGACTGATCGTGTAGCGCCCGCCCCCGATTTATTTGCGCCCGCCCCGCGAGGACCCATTGCCTGGTTCCGCCGGGCCTTAATGCGCAGTGAAGCCGTGAGTGGCTATACGCTGTTGTCGCCAACCTTATTATTGCTGATTCTGATTATGGCGCTGCCCATCCTCCTGCTGGTGGTGTTCAGCTTCTGGACCCAAAACTATGTCGATATCGACAAAACTTTTACGCTCGCCAATTATGCCAAATTCTTCGAGCGGTCGGCCTATTCATACCTGCTGGGTAAATCCGTGTTGATATCCGGTTCGGTGACACTGATTACGGTATTGCTGGCCTATCCCATGGCCTATTTCATCGCCTTCAGGGTAACCAAACACAAGTTGATCTGGCTGATTCTCATCACCGTGCCCTTCTGGACCAGCTACCTGCTGCGGGTCTTCGCGTGGAAGATTATCCTGGGCTACAACGGCGTCATCAATTCCGGGCTGATGGAGATTGGCTGGATCGTCGAGCCTCTTGCATTCCTGCTCTATAACCCCTTCGCCGTGGTCCTCACACTGGCCCACGCATGGGCTGCCTTCGCGATTTTACCGATCTATGTGTCGCTGGAAAAAATCGACCGCTCCCTGCTCGAGGCGGCAACCGATCTCGGCGATGGTCGGATCAGGCGTTTCATCAGGATCACGCTGCCGCTGTCCATGCCCGGCCTGATCGCCGCCAGCCTGCTGGTGTTCATCCCCACGGTCGGTGATTTCGTGACGCCGAATCTGGTCGGCGGTACCTCCGGCACCATGATTGGCAATGTCATCCAGTCCCTGTTCGGAAGGGGAAACAACTGGCCGTTCGGTGCGGCGCTGTCGATCATCACGATGATAACCATCACTGGGATGATCTGCCTGTTCCTGTGGGGAACCCGAAGCTTCAGGAGGCGCGTAGCATGAGTTCTTTCAACCCTGTGCAGGGGTCGCGTTTCGGCGCCCTCGGCGTTTACGCGGTTCTCTACCTCGCGTTCATTTATATCCCGGTGATGTTCCTGCCGTTGTTTTCGTTCAACGATTCGGTTTTTATCGCCTTCCCGCTCACTGGGTTCACTCTCGAGTGGTATAGGCAGCTGGCAGACAGCCCAGGTTTGCTGGAGGCGCTCGTCAACAGCATCAAGTTGGGCTGCGTGGTGGCGGTTTTAGCGACCATCCTGGGCACCTTCGCGGCAAAAGCGGTCACCCGCTACAAGATACCGGGCCGCGGTCCGGTGATCACCTTCATCATGCTGCCGCTGGTCATCCCCGGAATCATCTTGGGCATCGCGCTGCTGATCATCGCCAATATGACCGGTCTGGGTCTGTCACTTTTCACCATCGGCCTGGGCCATTTGATGGTCAGTACGCCGTTCGCCATGTTGGTCATGGTGTCGCGCCTGGAAGGCTTCGACAAGAATCTTGAAGAGGCGTCTAAAGACCTCGGAGATAACCCCTGGGCAACCTTCTGGCGTGTCACCTTCCCGCTCGCCCTGCCGGGCATTGTCGCAAGTCTGTTGCTGTCGTTCACGATTTCATTTGACGAGTTCATTCTCGCCTTCTTCCTCGCCGGCTCCGAGACGACGCTGCCGATCTACATCTGGGGCCAGCTTCGATTCCCCACCAGACTGCCGACCGTATTGGCGCTCGGCGCCTGTATCCTGATGATTTCCTTCGTTGTGGTTACCTTTGCCGAATGGTACAGGCGGCGCGGTGTGCAACTAAAAACAAATTCTGGAGTTTAATTCACGTGTCAGACGAAAAATTTATTTCAATTCAGGGTGTGAGCAAGCACTTCGGCGATGTGCATGCCGTTGATCGTGTCAGCATCGATATCGCCCGCGGCGAGTTCTTCTCGCTGCTCGGCCCATCGGGTTGCGGCAAAACCACGTTGCTGCGCCTGCTTGCCGGGTTTGAGTTCCCGACCATGGGAGAAATCTATATCGATGGTCAGGCCATGTCATCGGTTCCGGCAAACCACCGCCCGGTGAATATGGTGTTCCAGAGTTACGCCATTTTCCCGCATCTGAACGTGAAACAGAACATCGGCTATTCCCTGGTCCAGGACAAACTTCCAAAAGCAGAGTTCGACGCCAAAGTCGGTGAGATGCTGGACCTGATCAAGTTGCCCGGCTACGAAAACCGGGCCTCGGATGAGCTTTCAGGTGGTGAGCGTCAGCGTGTTGCGCTGGCACGTGCACTGATCAGGCGGCCAAAAGTTTTGTTGCTCGATGAGCCATTGGGTGCACTGGACAAGAAACTACGCGAAAAGATGCAGCTTGAGCTGCGCGCCTTGCAGCGCTCGGTTGGCATCACCTTCGTTTTTGTGACCCACGATCAGGAAGAAGCCCTGACCATGTCCGATCGGGTCGCGGTCATGTCCAGGGGCCGGTACCTGCAGATCGATACGCCGACCCGATTATACGAGGCACCCCAAAGCCGGGAAGTGGCAGACTTCATCGGTACCATGAATTTCTTCGATGCCCGTGTACTCGAAATCGTCGATGGCAAGGTCACGATTGATGCCGGTCCTCTGGGTAATCTAACGGCATCACCTGGAAGCCTGGCGTTTTCAAACGGCCAGAAATCTCTGGTCGCAATTCGTCCGGAAAAAATCACGATTTCCCGCACCAAACCGGAAAATGGCAATGCCGTGCAAGGAATCATTGACGACACCGCGTACCTGGGGGATAGAAGTCATTTTTATGTGCGGGTCAATGGCGTCGAGAAATCTGTCGCGGTATCAGCCCAGAATGTGAATCAGTCTCATTTGTCTGGTGAAATCCACCAGGGGCAAATTTGGCTGAACTGGTCGGACGACGCTATTGTGCTGCTAAATGCCGATTGAAGTTGCTGCCGTTGTGCGGGGAATTGTTGTTTAGAATTATTCCCGGATATGAAGCAAGCAAGATGCCGCAAAGCACATTATTCAGATAGAGTAATCATAATATTTTGACTGGCCAATCGTTCATTTGTGGCAAAATAATATCGAGGAGTAGTGAAGAGTAATAGAATGAAAAGCCAACGAAGGCTTTTATTAAAGGCCGGCGTAGCTTCGATGTTTGCGCCGCGTCTCCTATTTGCCAATACCCCGACGAATTCCGATGTGGTGATTATCGGCGCAGGCGCGGCTGGCCTTTCGGCGGCTCGCAGGTTAATTGCCCAGAGTAAATCCGTTGTCATCGTCGAAGCTGCCGATCGCATCGGTGGTCGTGCCTTTACAGAAAGCGATACCTTTGGCGTGCCGTACGATCATGGCTGCTTCAACGTCATGGGCCCGAAGAAGTTCGCATTGCTGGATATGGCCAGGGAATGGGACTTTGATCTGCTCTATATGAAAGGGGCGGGTGAGAACGTGTTCGTTGGTAACCGCAAGGCGACAAAGGCTGAAAACGAACAGTATGATGTCGCATGGGGTACCATGAGAGCCGCCCTTAACCAGGCTGGCAGAGCCGGAATGGACGTCTCCGCGGCATCGGCGATGCCCGACGATTTTGACGATATGATGTTCGCCGGCCTCAGCCAGACCTGGACCGGGCCCATGGACTTCGCGGTCGATTTCGAAGACCTGAATGTCCAGGATTGGTGGCAATACGGCGATGTCCCGTCCAATTACATGATCAAGCAGGGCTACGGCACGCTGGTCAGTCGCATGGGCAAAGGCCTGCCGGTCAAGCTCAATACCCCGGCCACCCGTGTGGACTGGAGCGGCGATGGCGTATCGGTGGAAACACCCGCGGGCACCATTCGGGCAAAAGCCTGTATCGTCACCGTCTCACCGGGTGTTCTGAGTGCCGGTTCCATCCGTTTCACCCCGGAACTGCCAGACTGGAAACAGCAGGCCATCGGCAATCTTCCCATGGGCCTGCTGGCAAAGGTCACCCTGCAATTTGACGGCGAACGTTTCGGCTTTCGCAACAACAAGTGGCTATCCTATGTGGTCCCCAATGAGATGCCGGCAGAGGCTTGTTACTTCCTCACCTGGCCCTTTGACTTCGATCTTATGATCGGCTGGATTGGAGGGCAATTTGGCTGGGAGATGTCAGCCGCAGGCACAGACGCCGCTGTCGACTTCGCTCTCGGCGAGCTGGTGAAGATGCTCGGCAGCGATGCGCGCAAGCATTTCGTCAAGGGTCACCTGACGGGCTGGGCCGATAACCCCTGGACGCTCGGTGCCTATGCTGCTGCTATTCCCGGCCACTATGGGGCGCGAGCCGATCTGGCAAGACCGCTTGCCGAACGGCTGTTCTTCGCCGGTGAAGCGGTTGCCGGCCCCTATAAAATGCTTTGTAGCGGTGCCTATATGAGTGGCGAAGTTGTCGCAAACGATGTTGCTACGGTTATATAGCCGTGATT
>Ga0209988_10003244_pt1 | contig 10783 bp, 17 predicted proteins | sample N075metaG_FD_183115 | JGI IMG/M metagenome (GOLD analysis project Ga0209988, IMG submission 183115) | Deep subsurface microbial communities from Kermadec Trench to uncover new lineages of life (NeLLi) - N075 metaG (SPAdes) (version 2) | ecosystem: Environmental > Aquatic > Marine > Ocean trench... | reverse complement strand
CAAAAAATACAAAAAAACGGCAAACTTTGTAAGATTGAAAAAACGAGGGTTGAGACAAATGAGCAAACTTGGATTTTAGAATTTTAGATGCTAGTGCATTTTATGCAGGAGTTCCATTTAGATCATCTAGTGTTTACCATACAACATCTCTTGTTTATGATGAAATTAGTCACATAAAGAAAAATCACGGCGCTCTTGAAATTTTACTTGAAACTAAAAGACTAAAAATCAGAGAACCAGATAAAGAATCAACACAAGTTGCAGTAAAGGCTGCAAAAGATACTGGGGATTTTCTACAGCTAACAAAACAAGATATTTCCATCATTGCATTATGTATTGAAATGAGTGGTGAAATAATTAGTGATGATTTTGCAATTTCAAATGTAGTAAAGAATCTAGGTTTAAAAATATCACCAATAATGACTCAAGGAATTAAAGATGTAGGAAAATGGATTCATTATTGTCCAGGATGTAAAACTAACCATACTAATGTTAAAGTGTGTCCAATATGTGGAACTCCATTGAAAAGAAAACTACTCAAGGGATAATCATACATCATGCAAAGTTTTTTGGTTGGACTTTTTGAGAAATTTACTTTTAGATTCTAATATTTTTTTGATTTTCTTTGCTCGTGCTTCACCCAGTCCTTCAACTTTTGCCAACTCAATAGTTGTCGCAGTGAAGACTTTGAATGGTGTTCCAAATTTTTCAAGCATCCTAACTGCAAATTTTTCTCCTATTCCAGGCAAACTACAAAGAACTGATAGTTGTTGTTTTTGTAAATCAGAAGATTTTTTAATTTTTTTTAAATAAGGGCCTTTAGGAGCATCTTTTCTTGAACACATTGAGACCAATAATTTTGCTGTATGAGTTGCATTAGGAGTAGGAATTATTGGAATTTTAAAATCAATGGCAACAGTGGAGAGAGCACCATAAAATATCAGTGGATTGTCAGTGATGTCCTCAATTTCATCAACATTTCCTTCTACTAGTATTATAGGAAATGCAAAATGTTCTTTGAGTCTAGAGCACTGATCAAAGAGTCTCCCGTCAAAAACTGACGACATTAAATCGCGAATGCTCTTTCGTTCTACAACTGTTTCAGGTGCAACAATATAATCACCAATTGGGAGTGTCTTCATTTCAACATTCAAACCAACTGACTTTAAAAGTTCAGGAATTCCACTTTTCCGTTCTCTCTCATCTACAATAATTCGTAAATTTTCTAATTTCATCTATGGTACTTGTGTAGATTTGTTAATATCTTATTTGAAATTAATGTGTGAGATTATTTTCTAGGATTATCTTCTGGTGGCGGAGATTTTGCAGTATCACCTTTCATCATTTCAGAAATTTTTGATTCTTGTTCTTTAAGAGATTCTTTGATACGAGTTTCTTGTTTTTCAAGAACTGTTACACGTGTTTTTGACAGCTCTTGTCTTTCTTCTAATTCACCAATTAATTTTTGTTTTGTTGATTTAATTAAAACAGTACCTGCATGTTTGAAAACAGTATCATTATCTGCAACTTTCTTTAATTCCTCAAGGGCTTTTGATGTTTCTGCTTTTTCCATTTCAAGATGTTGTTTTTGAGTAATGATTGATTGAAGATTTTGTTGGGATTGTTGTAATTTCATTAGTTGTTCTTGAAGCCAAGGTGGCATTTGTGGTGATGACATGTTATTCAAAAAAATCTATTTCATTATATCTTTACCGATTCAATTGAATCATGGCTGACTTGTATTAGTCTAAGTGTAGAGTTAAGATTTGCTCTTAAATGAGGTAAATGTTCAGATTCAACAAAAATGTTCAACGTTTCATTGAATGTAATCTCAGTTTTTACAGGATTTTCTGGATAAAATTTGTTGTCAGTATTTACAGAATCATAAATTGCTTTTGTTTTGTTTTTTGCATCAACAATGATTTTTGCACTAAAGTTTAATGTCATATGCAGTTCCAGCTACTTTAAAGCTGCATTTTTTACAAGACCAAATTCCTACAGCATCTCGACCAAATGTTTTTGAACCGCATTCAGGGCAGCTTCTCTTTTCTTTTAATTGAAAATGAATTTTTGTATACTGTTTCCTAAGCTTAATTCCGTATCTTGCACCCAATCCTTTAAGAGATTTTTTTGCTTTTGTGTGTTTGACCATTTTATTGACTTTCCTGTTGGGCTTCTTTTAATTTTTCTCTGATTTTTGCACCTACTCTGACTGAGAGTTCTCCACACTGTACAATTTCGTCTTGTGTGAATCCATCACTACCACCTTTCTGCAAGGCACAAATATTTCCGTCAGAATTGGTTGTAATTGTAATTCTTGCATCCATACTAGCCCATTCATCTCCATTTGGATCAACGATTATGTGATTTCCAATCTTTCCCATAGTTACAGATACTGGAATTGTTGTAGTTGGTAATGAAGTTGCTTCCGCATCAACAAGTGTTGGTTTATCATTTTCCATAACCCATTTTGGGGTTTTAGATGTAAGTAGTGCAGCAGTAGCAGCATAAGAGCATGCATCAAAGAGATTTCCATCATAATCAATAACTACAATATCAGCAAATACACCAACTACTGACTTGTCTTTTTCAATAACTAGTTGTGACACATCAATCATATGACTTTCTCGAATTCCCCTATCAGTAACTCGTGCCAATTCAATTACATGAGGTTGTGGTGGCCCAGTTTCAACAGTAGGATGTGAAAGTGGTAAAAGTTCAGCAGTACAAATGAAAATACCTTTGTCACCCATATCTGGAAAAGGTCTATCGGGTTGGATTTTTACTCCACATAAAACTTCGGTGTCACCTAGAAATACTCTTGCTGAACCATTTGCTTTAGGAATAGCATTAATTTCAATTGATATTTCTCTTGGTTCATCTAGTGCTCGTCCGTCTACTCTTTTTCCTTGTTCTAGTAATTCAAGAATTTGTGATCTTTTTAATTCGTCAATAACAGTACGTGAAGCCATTTCTAGTCTTTTCCTGATCCAAAGTATTTGTCGTTGAGTGCTTTCTTTTGTACTTCATAAACAATTTTGCAACCGTTGACTCCAACTTCAACACATTTTTTATATTCTTCAGGAGTTAGAACTCCATCTAATTGTAATAATGTAATTTTTTCAAGACTTGGCATATAACCAATTGGCATATCTGCTTGACCTGCTTGGTCTTCTTCATTATTAACATCAAGAACTATAGTATCTGCTACTTTGCCGGAAGCGCATGCTGCAACCATATCCCTCATTGGAATTCCAGCATCAGCTAATGCAACAGAAGCTGCAGAAAGTGCTGCACATCTTGTACCACCATCGGCTTGTAAGACTTCGATAAATACATCAACTGCGGTTCTTGGAAATTGTTCTAACATTACTGCAGGCTCTAGTGCCTCTTTGATTACTTTGGAAATTTCAATCTCTCTTCTTGAAGGAGCTGGATTTTTTCTCTCAGTAACAGAGAAGGGTTCCATGTGATATCTAACTCGTAAAATTCCTGTATCAGTATCTGACATGTGTTTTGGATGAACATCTCTTGGACCAAACACACCAACTAAGATTTTGTTATCACCAAATTCAATGTAAGCTGAACCATCTGCATTTTTTAATACACCAGCTTTAATCATAATTTTTCTTGTTTCGTCTATTTTTCTTCCATCACAACGAATTCCATTTTCGTCCAACAGAACCATTGTTGTATCTCGTCCACCCATTATGATTCACCTTTTGATTCTAACATGTCTTTTACTTGATCAGTCAAATTCGCAATGTGTGCTTTCTCATCCACCATTTGAATGGCTTTTTTTGCCTTTAATAATCCCTCAGGAGATTCACATGAAACCACTACCCACCCATTTTGACCAATTGTGATTGCAGCATCAGTTGCCTGTTCTATCATCTGAATCATGCTACCTCTCTTTCCAATTAGGCGTGGAACCTTACTTGGAGAGATTTTTACCAATGCTCCAGAGTCGATTTTACCTAAATCTCTATCAGAAATTGTTATCAGTGGATCTCGTGTTCTATCAAAATTAGCAATTCTTGCAGCAACAAGATCTCCTGTTTTTAGTTTTGAAGAAAGTTCATCAGCATGAGCAGAAAAGTCTCGTCCAAAGACATCTTGTGCTGGTAAAAATCCAACATAACATGAATTGATATCTAATTCCCAAGATAATGATGTATGAGAAATGACTTTGCCAATGACAAGATCGTCAATTTTTGGAATATATTTTCCAGTTAAGGAAATCACTCTAACAGAATCATCATAAATTTCAGAAATTCCAACAGTTGTAGAAATTATTTTATTTCCTTCTAGTATTACATTTTGTTCAGGTCTAAAGGGTCCAGAAGTCACTACATCGCCGGGAATAACATATTTTCTTCTATTATCCATTACTTCAATACCTCAACTGTAGCTGAGCCTTTAGTAATAGAACCTAATCTATCTATCACGTTTGGCCTTGCTGCGGCAGGTATTTCAAGTATTGCTTTTAGAGAACCATTATTTTGCCATTCTTCTTTTTTTAGAGTACCTACAGATTTTAGAACAGAATATGATTGAGATGCATATTGTGCAGGTACTATAATTTCTAATTGTAGATTTTCAGATTTTAGAGCAATAATTGAACGCAAGTTTTCAACAATATCTTTTACTTGTTCGTCTACACTTTTTTGAGGATCTACTGAAACTCTAGCATCTTTCATAGCTTGCTCAATTCTCAAAGGAGGATGAGGTAAGTGAGATTTAGGATCTACGTAGGTCTTGGCAATATATTCAACAATACGTTTTCTCTTTTCTTCGATCATTTTTCGTCTTTGGTCAGTTGTAAGATTCAGATCACCTTTCTCAAGTATTATCTGAGCAATTTCAGTCAAGTCTTCAGTTTTGAAAGCTTTTAGTAATTTTTCATTTGTAGGTTTTGTCCCTTTTCCGGAATCAGTGTAAATATCTTCTGAAACTAATACTGCAGAAATATCTTTTTTCTTGCCTAGTTTGTAATCTAGTGCAGGATCAGGCTTTACCAAAATCTCAAATTTTTCGCCCTCATAAGAATATCTTGCTACTGTAACATCAACCATTTCTAAAATTTGTATGATAATTTGGTATTTATCTATACGTAAAACTAGCTAGATTCTTATGTGGATTTTGAAGATTTTCTTCAAGATTTGTCATCCTTAGAAGTAATTAGCAAAGATAGTAAAAAAATGTCTGTAAAGCTAAAAGGAGTTCCCTTACAATATGCTAATGCCCTTAGACGTATCTGTCTTAATGGCGTTCCAATCTTTGCAATTGATACTGTAGATATTATAGAAAATTCATCCGTACTACCAGATGAAGGATTAGCACACAGATTAGGACTAATTCCGATAAAAACTGATTTGTCTAGATTTAATGAACCATCTAAATGTGAATGTCAAAGTGAAACTGGTTGTTCAAATTGTAGAGTAATGTTAGTTTTAGATTCAGGTGATTCAGGTGATTCAGATGTGACTAGAACTGTTTTTTCAAATGAATTATCCTCTGAAGATGATTCAATAAAACCAACTTCTGATAAAATTTCAATTGTTCAACTTGTCCAAGGTCAAAGAATCAAAGTCGAATGTTATGCAAGATTGGGACGCGGTACAGAGCATGCCAAATGGAACTCTGCAAATATTGCAACTCTTACGGATACAGACAAAAAAGATGAAAGTATTCTCACTGTAGAATCAACTGGTGCTCTTAGTCCAGAACAAATTATTCTTGCAGGGGTAGACGAGGTCAGTAAAAGATTAGTTGAATTCAAAGATATGATTGATCAAATCAAAGAATAAACTAAGCATACACATTATATTTGGGGTTTAAGCGGTTTTATTATCATGACTAATCAAGTGGTAATTCGCATGGCAAGAGATCTAAAAAAGGCATCAAACAAAAATAATGCCCCAATTTGGGCAAAATTAGCAGAATATGCACTAAAACCATCTATTGCACGAAGAGATATCAACTTGACTAGAATTGCTCAATTAACAAAAGAAAACGATACAGTAGTCTTTCCAGGAAAAGTTCTTGGAACAGGTAACGTTCTTCACAAAATTACACTATGTTCATTTTCAATTTCAAATTCTGCTGCTACTAAAATTATTGACAACGGTGGAAAACTAATCAGTTTTTCAGATTTGATTGAACAAAATCCTACTGGAAAAGGAGTGATTCTACTTGGCTAGTCAAGAAACAATAGTCAGAACAGACAGACCAATAGTTGTTGATGCAACAGACCATATTGCTGGAAGATTATCATCAAATGTAGCAAAATTACTAATCAATGGAAACAGAGTGTCAGTTGTAAATTGTGAGAAAATTATGATGAGTGGAACAAAAAGTAACCATATCAAAGAATACAGAGAATTTTTAGAAATTAACAGTGTCATTAATCCAAAACACGGACCAGTCCATTACAGAAGACCAGATACAATTATTGCAAAAATGATTCGTGGAATGTTACCATATGACAGAAAGCCATCAGGTAAAGAATCACATCAAAGACTTAGAACATACATTGGTTCTCCAAAAGAATTAAAATCACTTGAAAAAATTCAATTTGAAAAAGCAAAAATTAGAAAATCTCCATCAAACTACACTACAGTAGGAGAATTATGCAGAGTAATAGGATGGACTGAATGACTACTCCAAAAACTGAAATTTATTTTGCAACTAGGAAAACAGCTAGTGCACATGTTTACATTACAAAAGGAAAAGGAAAAGTTAGAATTAACAACGTTCCACTTGAAATGATTCCACAAGAAACTGCTCGTGAAGTAATGTTAGTACCATTAGAAATCACAGGTGATTTGAGAGATAAAATAGATATTTCTGTTAGAGTAAGTGGAGGGGGTTTCATGGGACAAGCAAGTGCGGTTGCAACTGCAATCTCAAGAGCACTTACAGGATGGACCAAATCCAAAAAAGAACCAAAGGATCATCCATTCCCAAAATCTACAAGAGATGACCTTAGAAAAAGAATCACAGATTTCGATAAATTTCTAGTAAGTGGAGATGCCAGAAGAAAAGAACCAAAGAAATTTGGCGGACCTGGTGCCAGAAGAAGAAAACAGAAATCATACCGTTAGACTGTGAAGGCTGTAATTTTAGCTGGCGGTAAAGGAACCAGAGGCAAACCATACACTGATTATTTTCCTAAAGCAATGACTCCAATTAATGGTAAACCGTTGATTGATTATATTGTAAAATACCTAAAATCATTCAGTTTTGTAAAAGAGATCATTATTGTTTCAGATTTTAATGGATTAGGAGGACAAATCAAAAACTATTATGGAAATCAAAAAAATATTATTTTTGTTCAAGATTCACAAAGTGGTACAGGAGGAGATCTGTTACATATTGAAAAAGAACTCAAAGGTGAATCAGAGTTTTTGTTATGGTTTGTAGATAACTTGTGTGCAATAGATCTAAAAAAGATGAGAGAGTTTTTCAGGAAAAAAAATAGTTCTGCATGCATTGTTACTAGAACAAAAAGAAGAGAAGAAACGGGGTTTGCCATCGTAGAGAATGGAATTATTAAAGAATTCAAAGAAAAACCAGTTATGAAATTACAGTTATCAGAATGTTTGGGAATCTATATGCTTGGAAAAGATATCATTAAACGAATCAAGGTAAAACAAAAGCAAAAAGAGATCAACCTATCATATGATATTTTACAACAATTATCAAAAGAAGGAAAAATTAGCGCTTATGACATTGGAAACAAAGAATGGATTGATGTAGAATCACCAATGGTTTTAGAAAGAAATGAAAAAGTGGTAAAGAAGATTATAAGACAGATGGGACTTTAGAATCTCTTTCAAATTCAGATATTTTATCTTCAAATTGTAAAGTTTGTGCAATATCATCTAAACCATCTAAAAGAATTTTTTTCTTGTAAGAGTCTATTTCAAAGAATATCTCTTCAGAGGAAGTTTTGATGATTTGTTTTTCTAGGTTAACTTCAATTGGATCTAGTTCTTGTTGTAGTTTTTCAACTGTTTTTGAATTTAATGAAATTGGTAAAAGCCCATTTTTGAAGCAGTTGCTAAAGAAAATATCTGCAAAAGAAGGTGCGATAATTACAGAGAACCCATAGTCTTGAAGTGCCCAAACTGCATGTTCTCTGCTAGAACCACATCCAAAATTATCCCCAGTCACCATAATTTCAGAATTATCATATTTTGAATCATTTAAGATAAAATCAGATTTTAAATTCTCGTTTTCATCATATCGCCAATTATAGAACAAAAATTTTCCAAATCCAGACTTGTGAATTAGTTTCAAAAATTGTTTTGGAACAATTTGATCAGTATCCACATTTATCTTATCAAGAGGAGTAACGATACTCTTTATTTTTTGGAAAGGTTCCATTTTAACTCAAATCCATCTCTCTGACATCTACAAAGTGTCCTTCAATTGCAGCAGCTGCTGCCATTACTGGACTTACTAAATGAGTTCGCCCACCAGTTCCTTGTCTACCTTCAAAATTCCTGTTTGATGTACTGGCACATCTTTCACCAGGAGACAAGATATCAGGATTCATTCCAAGACACATACTACATCCAGCTTCTCTCCATTCAAAATTAGCATTAATGAAAATTTTATCAAGACCCATATCTTCAGCTTGCTTTTTTACCATCTGAGAACCCGGAACAACCATTGCTCTAACGTTAGTTGAAATTTTTTTCCCTTTGACTACTTTGGATGCTTCAATGAGATCTTCCAATCTTGCATTTGTACATGAACCAATAAACACTCTATCAATTTTGATATCTGTAATTGGAATTCCGGGTTTAAGATCCATATACTCAAGGGCTTTTTCGGCACCTTTCTTTTGATTAGCATCACCTTTGGAAAATTCATCAGGAGATGGAATTGATTCTGTTACATCACAAGTCATACCAGGATTTGTACCCCAACTAACTTGAGGTGCAATGTCATGGATATTCAAAATAAATTGTTTTTCAAATTTTGCATCACTATCTGTTTTTAGATTTTCTTTCCAATTATCAACAAGTGATTCATAATTTTTTGGGGTGTATTCTCTATCTCTAAGATAATCAAAAGCCTTCTCATCAGGCGCGATTAACCCCGCACGTGCTCCAGCTTCAATGGACATATTGCAAATAGTCATTCTCTGCTCCATAGAAAGATCAGTGATACCTTGACCACAAAATTCGATTACAGTGCCTGTACCTCCACTAGTTCCAATATTTTTGATAATTGAAAGTACTATATCCTTAGCAGTAACTGCATGAGGATTTTTTCTTTTTCCTTCAACTCTGATTTCAAATGGTTTTGGTTTTTCTAACCATAAAGTTTGAGATGTCAAAACATGTTCAACTTCACTTGTTCCAATTCCAAAAGCCAGTGTTCCAAAAGCCCCATGAGTCGATGTATGACTATCACCACAAACAATTGTAGTTCCAGGTAAAGTAATCCCCAATTGAGGGCCAATTACATGAACAATTCCTTGATTAGGACTGTCAATACCAAATAATTTGATTCCAAAATCTTTACAATTTTTTTCTAAAGTTTGAATTTGGACTGCTGAAGTTTGATCTAATATTGGAAGAGACCTATCAGTTGTTGGGACATTATGATCCATTGTAGCAATAGTTAGATCAGGTCTTCGAACTTTTCTTTTATTCAAACGCAGTCCATCGAAGGCTTGAGGAGATGTCACTTCATGCACAAGATGTCTATCAATATAGATTAGTGAAGGGCCATTTTGTTTTTCAACAACAATATGAGACGTCCATATTTTTTCAAAAAGAGTTGTTCCCATTTCAATCCAGATCTGGTTTATACTTGAAAAGACCACCCGCAGTAATAATTTTTCCAATAATTTCTGAAAATGGTTTCATTTTGTATGTTTGATTTTTGGTGATATTTTTAATTTCATTGGAAGAAATATCAATATCAATTTCATCACCTTCTGAAATACTACCATATGCATCTTCATCAATTTCGATGGGTAACAAAAATGCACCATCAACTGCGTTTCGATAAAAAATTCTTGCAAAAGATAATGCTAGTACGGCCTTTATTCCAGAATGAGACAAAGCAATTGGAGCATGTTCACGAGATGAACCGCATCCAAAATTTTTGCCAGACAATATGAAATCGCCTTCTTTTACCTTAGAATGAAAGTCAGGATCTAATCCTTCCATAGCATGAGTGGCAAGTTCAGCATAATCATGTACTTTCAGATATTGACCAGGAATAATTACGTCAGTGTCGATATTGTCTTGTGCGTATTTTATGATATTTCCTTTCATTTCAAATCCCTCGGATCGGTAATTTTTCCAGTAACTGCTGATGCTGCAGCCACTAAAGGTGACGAAAGATATGTTTGCGATTCAATATGACCCATCCTTCCTGGGAAGTTTCGATTTGTAGTGCTGATACAGATTTCATCTTTTGCCAAAACACCCATGTGAGCACCGCAACATGCCCCACAAGTTGGAGGTCCAATAGTTGCACCCGCATCTAAGAAAATTTTCAGTAGACCATTTTCCATAGCACGCTGATAAATTGAAATTGTTGCAGGTAAAATTTCTGTTCTAATTTTTACTTTTCTTCCTTTGAGAATTTTAGCTACTGCTACCAAATCTTCGTATTTTGCACCAGTGCAAGATCCAATGTATGATTTATCCAATTCAACAGAAGGTGCTTCTCTTACAACTGAAATATTATCAGGGGAAAATGGTTTTGCAACAACGGGCTCCATCTCTGAACTTTCATATTCAAATACTTTGGC
>Ga0209988_10003235_pt1 | contig 10796 bp, 6 predicted proteins | sample N075metaG_FD_183115 | JGI IMG/M metagenome (GOLD analysis project Ga0209988, IMG submission 183115) | Deep subsurface microbial communities from Kermadec Trench to uncover new lineages of life (NeLLi) - N075 metaG (SPAdes) (version 2) | ecosystem: Environmental > Aquatic > Marine > Ocean trench... | reverse complement strand
TAGACTGATATTCGCTGCATTGACGATCGCATCTACCTCGAGGGTGGTAATATCAGTTTGCAGTATTTCAATATTTGCCATCGACCCGGCTCCGGGGAATAGGGTAAGCGCTGTTCAATAGATTCCGTTCCGGCTCGGGGTCCGGAATGACGGGGGGCCGGAATGACGAAAATCGGTAGTTAAAATCGTTGTTCGCCATCGACTCGGTTCCAGAACTGGTTCAGTGATTGTTCCAGAGAATCGCAATCGGAGCAATCTCGGGTCTGCCAGTGTGGGGGGAAGTGCCGTTGGTAATCGGCCCGCTTGAAGCGCTGGTCGAGCAGTATTATCACGCCGTAGTCAGTGTCACTGCGAATCACGCGCCCGGCGCTTTGCTGTACCCGTGTGAGGCCCGGGAAGCGATAGGCAAAATCGAAACCGTTTAATTGCATTGCATCGAAGTCCTGTCGGATCAACTGCTGCTGTATGTTCGCTTGCGGCATGCCGACTCCGACGATTATCGTGCCGATCAAGGCCGAACCGAGATAATCGATTCCTTCGGCAAAAACGCCACCCATGATGGCAAACCCCAGCGTGTTAGTGCGATCGAAATAATGGCTGAGAAAATCGACGCGCTGCTGGTCACTCGCCGCTCGCGTTTGCACCATCGTGTCGATCCCGGCATGGTGCGATTCAAAGTAGTCATGTACTTTTTGCATGAAAGCGTAAGACGAAAAAAATACCAGGTAATTACCAGGCCTTGCCGCATAACATCGCTCGATTGTGGCGCATATCTGGCTAATATAATGATCTCGTTGGCGATAACGAGTATCGACGTAACTACAAATATTGACCTGGAGCCTGTCCGGCGGAAAGCTCGATGCCAGTTTTAACGACTGGCATTTTTCGTCGAGCCCAAGCGCCTGGAGAAAATAACCTGCAGGTGACAGGGTTGCTGAAAAACCGCATACGGCTTTGAACAGGGGATAGATTTGTTGCAGGTATTCAAACGCGTTTAAACACAGGAGCCGTATTTCGCGTTGCGCCACTGGCTTCGCGGCGATGGTCCGGTGGTGGTCACCGTATAGATTACCGATGCATTGAAAGCGAAATATTGCCTTGCCAAATTCCAGTGTTTGAGCAGATAAACGTTTATTGCCAAACAGTTCGAGTCCCTGTTGTTCGACGAACCGACTGATCGCCCTGGTCAAAGTCGCCGGCACCTTGTTGCAAATGGTTTCTGCATCGCTCTGCTGTCGCGTACAGCGATCGAGTGCGTTGCCAATGCTATTGATTGCTCGAACCATGGTTACACTATTATTGTTTTTTAAGGCGAGTTTGATCTGGCTTCGACTCAGGCTGGCCGAGTACATCTGCCTGGCTCGATCAACCAGGTTGTGCATTTCATCGATCAACAGTACCTTGCGTTTACGGTCGCTTTTGAAATAACTCAATTGCACCAGTGGGTCGAAAATGTAGTTAAGGTCGCAGACTACGATGTCCATCCACGGCAGCATTTGCAGTGATAGCTCGAATGGGCATAGGTGGTGTTCGTCGGCGACCAGTTTGATCTCTTCATTGCCAAGTTTGCCCTTCCGAAACAGGGCTTCCCTTGCCGCGGGTAGCCGGTCATAAAATCCTAGCGTACGACTGCATTTTCCGCTTTCCTCTATTTCAGTCTCATCATGCACGCAGCTACAACACTTTGCCTTCGCCTGAACGATCAAATAGCTGGCCTGCAAGCCCTTGTCGATCATTGCTTCAATTGCTTTTCGGGCCTCGTTTTGCCCCGAGGTCTTGGCCGAAAGGTAGATGATCTGATCGGCAATATCCTCGCCGATAGCCTTCACCGAGGGGAACAACGTGCTGATGGTTTTTCCCGAACCGGTAGGCGCCTCGGCCAGCAGTCGATGGTTTTGTTTTATACTGCGGTAAACCGAGGCCGCTAAACGGTGCTGTTGTGCGCGAAAATCCTCGAATGGAAATTCCAGCAGCCTGGCGCTGTTGATCATCCGCTCGCGCTGCTTTGACACCAGATGGTACCAGTCAATATAGCGCTGCAATACTGCCTGTAAAAAAGCCACTAATTCGAGCTGCTGGAAAACGCGCGTCTGGCGATGTTCCCGCTGGTTGAACAGGTTGACGTAATTCAAACTGACCGCGATTTTATCCAGCTGGTGTTCCAGCGCGTAAGCAACCGCATAGCATTTGGCCTGTGCCCAGTGTGGCTCGTCATAAGCGGTGGATAAACCATTCATGAAACTGTAAACAGTCTTGATTTCCTCAACCCGGGGTGGGGTTTCGTCCGCAAATAGCAAATCCACGCGGCCGCTGAGTTCGATGTCATATCCATCAATACAGGTCTCGAGCTTAACTGGCGCTTCGGCCAGCGCCTCCTTTCGGTAACGTTTTTGAATCTTCTGGTGGGTCTGGATTCCTTCCAGGGCGCTCGCGGACGGACCGGCGTCGTAACCCAGGTCCCCACTACGACAGCTGAATTCAACTAATTGGCGAATGCCGAGTTTGATTGGTGCTTTCATGGCTCGTCAGTCCAGTGCACCCTGGCAATTGCATGCGGGATATCGTGTTGGGCAAAATAATCCATCCAGCGTTGCTGATTCTTTTGCAGGTTGTCGCCCGGGCCTTTGACCTCGATCAACTGGTAACCCCCGGTAGCAGGAAATAGCACCAGGTCGGGAAACCCTGCGCGGTTATTGCGCAAGTCGAGCAGGATGCGTTCAAATATTCTCATCCAGTGCCCGAAAGGGATGCGCTGCAAGGCAAGTTCGAGAATTTCAAGATCAATCGCCTGCCAGTTAACCAACGGGTTCATGCGGTCGGACTTATCCTGCCAGCAAGTAGATGCCTGCAGCCATATGTCTTCGGTGCTGTTAATTTGTGACCAGATCGGGGCAAATAAGCTGGCTCTTTTTGCCTGGAAATCCGCCGCATAAAAATCGGCAGGCCGGTGCTGAAAGGGGTTATAAAAAGCACCGGGAACCGGCGCGAACACCGCATCCCAGATAAGCAGGCCCAACACCCCATTAAACAGGGAGTTTTCAACATAGTAGCACTGGTATTTGTTGTTCTGTGCGAGGTAATAGTCAACCACTGCCTGCTCCACGCTGTCCTGGGGAGTTAGTTCCAGATCGAATAACCCGGGTTTGTGGACTGGGCCCGGTGATTCGAATTCGGGCCGATTCTGAATTTTGTATTGCCGCACCAGGCGTCTGCCAAACGCGATTGCAAATTGCAATTCCTCTTCGCTGCCTGGTTCATCGATGATGTGCTGGCAATGCTCCATCGAATCTTCGATTTGATTCTGCCTGTGCAAAATACGCGTGATGCGCTCGCGGCTCGGGGGCAGGGCGCATCGCCGATATAGTTTCAGCGCTAATGGCAAATTATTTAGACGCTCTATTTGTCGGGCAATGTCGTACTTGATGCGTTCACCCTTGCGAAATAGCGGGGAGTCGGGGCTGGTATCGGTGGGTACCTCGTCGAAGCAGGTTTCCATTGTCTCGATATCGTTCGGTTCGGTGATTTGTAATAGTGATTCGAGGCGATGCAGTAACCAGTGTTGCTCGATATCGACGGTGCTGGTATAGGGCCGGTTTTCCAGGTCGATGCGGTAGTTTTCGTACTGGTACAGGCCAAGATCACGCAGTACAAAGTCAGTCATCGATTGGTTCAGGTTACCGAAAAATAACATCTGGCAAAGTTTGTAGTTGTCTTTTTGCTGGACCTGTAACAAACAATCACTTTTCGCAAGGCCGTCAAAAAAGGCATCTTCATCCTGTTCCAGTATCGCTGTATCGAGTGCCGAGCGTTTGAGTTTACCCAGTTCGGGTTGATCAAAATGCAGTGCGAGTAATTCTGTTTTGCTGAACAGGGCCAGGAGTTCCTCACGGCCTATCTCGGGATCGACTTGCAAAAAGCCACTGACGTTGAGCAGTTGTATCGCATCCTCTATCGAGGCGATTTCCGGGTAATCCAGCTTGCTCAGACGGAACAAATGACGATTGCGATTTAACAGGCGGATATAGAGTTTTTGTGCGTCGCTGGGGAGTGCCGCAAATGAGCGCAAAAAATCGAGGTGCTGATGATCGAGTATATCGGCATACAGGGATTCAACATGGTTGAAAAGAGTAACCACATTGTCGAGGTAGTAGCCTTCTGGCAGGTCGGGTTGCATACGGTTAGTTTATCTCGATTATGCGGTTGAGTTTAAATCGGCTAATAATACAACACAGTTGCATATAACAGTGTTGTATATTACACTTTTCAGTATGCAGACCTTAACAGCCATTCAGCAAGCGGTTTATGACTATACGCGACAGGCGATGAGCGAGGGTTTGCCCTTCCCCTCCCTGCGTGGCATTGCCGCACATTTTGGCTTTAAACATACTACTGCGCGCTTTCACCTGAAGGCGTTGGAAAAGAAAGGGTTTATCAGGCAGCGGTCACAGCGTGTATCTGATTACCTGTTTGCCGATGAAGTGGTGGAGCGTCCCCGGGAGTTCAGGCTTGCTGCGAGGATACCCGCCGGTGTTCCTTCACCGGTTTTTGATGAAACCAGTGAGTCGTTTTCGGTGGATCATGATTTTTTCGGTGGTGGCGATATCCAGGCGATTCGTGTTGTCGGTGAAAGCATGTTGGGTGATTCGATTACCGATGGCGATATCGCGATGATCAAATTACAGTCCGAAGCCAATAAGGGCGACATTCTTGCGGTTCGTATCGAAGATGAGATCACCCTGAAGCGCATTAAACTGGTGGGTGACCGATGCCAGTTAATACCCTCGAACCCTGAATTCTCTGTACGCGAAGTGCCTGCACGGCACTTACAGATTATCGGTAAGCTAGTCGGCGTCATCCGTAAAACTTAGCGGATAGTTGAAAACCTCCCATGGCTTCAATCCCTGCGCATTTTGCCGACTCCAGCCTCTCCGGGCACCTGCTATCGGCGCGATTATTAAACCCGCCATCGTCGCGCGAGGATCAATTGCTGCGCTCGGGTATCGAATCTCTCGACCGATATTTTGCCGCGATCAAGCCGGGTGACCTGATCGAATGGGGCATACCCCCGGGTTTGAATGGGCGACTGATTCCGGTGCAGTTTTTAAAGCATGGTATACCGGCCAGCATCTGGATTTATCATCATCACGGCCTGGGGATTTTCGCCTCGAGCTGGATCAGTCATGGTATCGATCTGCAACGGTTGTTTTTTATCCGTTCGGCAAAACCGGTCAAGGAACTGCGACCACTGTTTCTGGAAGATACCTTTAAGCGCATCATCATCGATTCGCCGAAAATTTTTTCCAACGGTGATCTTGCATTCGTCAGCCAACAGGCGCGCAAGTACCAGCAAATCGTATTCCTGATCCGCCACTATTTCCTTAGCCAAAAGCAGGGTAACCCCCACGCCAGTTTGCGCATCAACACCTGGCAAAACGACAATAATGAATTTTCACTGCAGGTAATCAAAGGGCCTGTCACCGGCAAGTTACACATACCATTAGGTGAAATATACTCCAATGATGGGTAACCCTGGCCAGGTTATTCAGCTCGACCAGTTGTCTGCGCAGGACGATTTCCCCGCCTATGTGGCGATTTATTCAGATCAGATAAGCGACAACCCATCGGTACTGTCACCCACGGTGATGCAGTGGACAGAGCAGATATTGATATGCAGGGTTAAGGATTGTGAGCAGTTCTGGTTGGCGCAGCAGGAAAAATTTTCCTCTGGCCTGGAACAACTATTTAAGCGGGTACTGATTCATCATTTCGGTAACGGATATATCGCAGTATTTGCGAATCACCCCTGGCAGTGCCTGGTTTACCTGGCTTATCAAATGCACCAGCAATCGCCAGGCATTTACTTTTTGCAAAGTCGCCTGAATCTCAATATTTTTAAATCGCTTGGATGGGAATTCTGGTTTGCCCCGCAGGATGACCTGATCGCTCATTTCGAGTCGACCGGGGTGAAAGGTTTCAAAGCCGAATCCTTCCGGGCCAAACAGGCCCAGTTTAAACGCTTTATCGACCGTATTGGGCTTGCTCGACCCTTCGAGCTGAAACAGGCGGACCACCACGCCATGACACGGCGTTTTGAAGAATGGCTGGGCAGGATCTGGCGCTGGACTTTCGCCAGCGATTCCGATTTGCTGGGTTTCCCCTGGGTCGCGCTTGATCAACCAGTGAGACCAGTAGTCAGCCGGGACTTGGAGTATCCGCTTAACCAGTGGTGTTATATCAAGCTTTTGTTAAGTGAGGATCTGGAGCGTCTATGCGAGCAATTTGACCGGGATGACAGCGAGCATATCAACCGCATGCTCTGGCGAATTACCCTGTTTAATTACCAGGTCATCGAAGTGGAGTTATCGTTCAGGCATCCCTATTCCCTGCACCGTGAGGCACCTGATTTTAAAACCGCGTTGTACCAGGCCTGGTATGTTTACGATGACCTGATGCGTAAACTCCAGCTTCGAGACAGGGATCTGGACCTGCCCGAGTCTATGCCATTTGTCGGCTGGAAAATCGAAGTGAGCGAGCGCATTCATTTGCCACCGGTGTTATGGGATTTATTCGGCAATGATGAAACTGAAGTGAATATCCAGAGTCTGTGCGATTTACAAAACAAGTTGTCGATACCGATTGAATCTTATCGTATTCAGGCCAATTTTTATCCAGAGCAGTCGTTTGCGGCTATACCGATTGGAGGCGTCGCCGAGTGTGCCTATGACGACTACCAGTGGGCCGCCTGCTCAACTTACCGCCCACTTTTTTATTATCAACAGCAGTCTGAAATCGAAGCACCGACCTCCGGGCAGCGACTTTTTCTCGAACGTTGCGCTAGCCAGTGGTGGTTGCACGAATCGCCGGAGCAGCAGGGCAAGGATTATTTTTTGCTCAAAGACAGGCGAGGCAGGTCGAGCTGGGTGTATCGTGATTGTGATGGTAAGTGGTTCAAGCAAGGGGAATATTGGTAAGCCCCTTCTCCCCTTGGGGGGAAGGTTGGGATGAGGGGTAAAGGAGTACTGCGGTTCACAACCCTCACCCCTGCCCTCTCCCAAGGGGAGAGGGAGATAACATGGTAAATTATGCGTACAGGAAAGAATCCTTTCTTCGGCTTCAACGAATGGCTGTGCAAAACCAACTTCAGCTTTTTACAGGGTGCGTCACATCCGGTCGACCTGATTACGCGGGCTAACCAGCTCGGTTACGGTTCACTCTGTATTAACGATTTTGACGGTGCCTATGGGCTTGCACGTTGTTACCGTGAACTCGACTACCTGAAAAAACAGGGTCAGCATCGAGGCTTAAAATTGAATTATGGCGCCGAAATCCATTTTCAGCGTGATCATCATTTGCCGGTACTGTTGCAGGATACACTGGTACTGGTGGCGCGGGACCAGGCTGGCTATACCAACCTCAACAAGCTGCTGAGTTATGCACATCGTGAGGGCAAGGATGGCGCCCATATACCGTTGCAGTATCTACTCGATAGCGATGTGTCCGGTTTGCTTGCGATTCAACCGATGCGCGGCAATATCCGCAGTCAAAACCCCAGCTTGCATTACCAGGAGTTGCAGGCCCTGTTTGCGGGTGATTTTTATCTCGCGATCAGCCGTCATCTTCATCCCGCCGAAGATCGCTGGATTAAATCGAGCCTGGCATTGGCGAAGCGACACCAAATTGAAATCCTGTTGAGCCAGGATGTGTTTTTCCATGCCCGCGCACAAAAATGTATCAGTGATCTATTACAGGCGATTCGTAACAATGCTGTTTTTGATGATTGCAAACAACACCTGTTTCCAAACAGTGAACGATGTTTGCACAATCAATCTGAACTGTATCGGCTGTTTGCACGCATACCCGGCTATGCGCGTTCCCTGGCACTATCAGCGGAGTTAAATCGATCCTGTAGATTTGACCTCGACCAGTTGAGTTATCACTATCCGAAGGAAATGATTCCACACCGGCACACTGCGCAGTCCTACCTGCGTGAACTGGCTTACCAGGGCGCCAAAGACCGTTTCGATCAACACCCCCCGCCGAAGATACTGGATCAAATTGCGCATGAACTGGTGTTGATCGAACGACTCAATTTTGCCGATTATTTTCTCACGGTATGGGATATCGTGCGCTGGGCCAGGCAGCAGCAGATACTCTGCCAGGGGCGAGGTTCGGCGGCGAATTCGACCGTGTGTTATGTGCTCGGGATTACCTCGGTCAACCCCGATCAATTCAACCTGCTGTTCGAACGCTTTGTCAGTATGGAGCGCGGCGACCCGCCCGATATCGATGTCGACTTCGAACATGAACGACGCGAAGAGGTGATTCAATACATCTACGCCTGCTATGGCCGTGAGCGGGCGGCGATGGTGGCCAATGTAGTGACATTTCGTGGCAAGGGTGCGTTGCGAGCGGTGGGCAAGGTTCTCGGGGTCAGCGAAGTTCTGCTGAACCAGATGTCAAAGATCGCGAGCAGTCGTTACTACCGCGGCGCCGGTACCGAAAATATCGTCGAGGCCTTAAAAAATGATTATGAGCAGCAAAACCCGAAGGATAAAAAAATAAACTGGAAACACTGGATGCAATTAAGCGATAAGCTGCATGGCTTCCCCCGGCACCTGGGGATCCATTCGGGCGGTTTCATACTCGCCGATAAACCGCTCGATTGCCTGCTGCCGCAGGAACCGGCCACTATGGAAGGGCGAAGCGTGATCCAGTGGTGCAAGGAAGATATCGAGGCGCTTGGCTTTTTCAAGATCGATATATTGAGTCTCGGCATGTTGAGCGCTATTCGAAAATGCTTTGACTATATCGAGCTTTATTACCATCGTACCCTGAGCCTGCATCGCATCCCGGATGACGACAAGCCGACTTATCAAATGATCCAGAAGGCCGATACGGTCGGCACCTTTCAAATCGAGTCTCGGGCGCAGATGTCAATGCTGCCTCGACTCAAACCGGCGTGCTTCTATGACCTGGTGATCGAAGTGGCGATCATCCGGCCAGGCCCGATACAGGGCAAGGTGATACACCCTTACCTGGCAAGACGTGACGGGCTAGAAGCGGTGACTTACCCGGATGAACGATTGCGACCGATACTCTCACGCACGCTTGGCATTGTCATATTTCAGGAACAGGCGATGCGTATCGCGATTGCGGTGGGTAATTTTACCCCGGGTGAGGCGAATGAGTTACGCAAGAAAATTGGTGCCTGGGGTATCAAGGATTTCAATCGTGACCTGCTTCCGCTATTACAAAAACTTGAAACCGGTATGCAGGAAAATGGTATCAAGCCCGAATTTGCTGAGCAGATACTCGGGCAGATGAAAGGCTTTGCCGAATATGGATTTCCCGAATCGCACGCGGTTTCATTTTCACTGATTGCCTATGCCTCCTGTTACCTGAAGTGCCATTACCCGGCAGCATTTTATATATCGGTGCTGAATTCGCAGCCGATGGGATTTTATTCACCGCATGCATTGTTGCAAAGTGCAAAACGCGAGGGGATAGTCCTGTTGCCACTGTCATTGAATTATTCGCACTGGGACTACGTGCTTGAAAAACCAGCGGGTAAACAGGACTATGCCATCCGGTTGGGGTTTCGACTGGTGAATGGTTTGCCACAAGCCAGTGTCGAGGCATTCCTCCAGGTTCGATTACGGCTTGGGCGCTGGGACAGTTTTGAACATTTCGTCAGCAGCAACCAGTTGGCACGCGATGATTTGACTGCGCTGGCAGCCAGCGATGTATTTAATGAACTAGGGCGTGATCGGTCCGATGCGATCTGGAAAGCCGAGGCCGCCCCTTTTTACCCAATGCTGGATGACCAGGAGAAGTCTATCAGCTGGAAAGCAGAACAGTCTCTGGAGCGAATCCAGAAAGATTTCAAAGCGTTTAAAACCAGTCTCGCCGATCATCCGGTTACGGTGATCAAACAGCAGCAGTGGCCATTTGAGGTGGCTTTAGAAAAGTTTAGCCTTTCGAGCGATTTAAATGCCCTGGAGGCCGATACGGATGTATTTGTATTTGGGATGGTGTTGGTCAAACAATCCCCCGGCTCGGCAAAAGGCATGGTGTTTGTCACCCTCGAAGACGAGAAGGGGTTTTTCAACCTGGCATTTACGCCGCAGGTTTATACCAGGTTTTACCGCGCGATCGACCATCAACCCTATCTTTGCATAGTCGGCAAATTACAACGGGTAAACGAATCACACTCGATCCTGGTAAAACGTGTGTTCGATGCGAAAACCGGTGCCAGCCTGCTACCGATGCGCAAGCGCCACCAGCAGGGCGAAACGCAAATCGAAACTGCAGTGGAGTTGGTAAAGCCGCGCGCATTCCATTGAGGGCATTTCTAAAAATTACTATTTTTAGGGACGCCCTTGGGAGGCAAGTTTACTCAAACAAAGACAATAATCGGCAATATTGATTCTCCAATATTCCACACGGTTCTAAATATGGGAACACCGACCAGGCTCAGTGCGATTAGTGCGAACAGGGCATAAACCCCATAACGTTGATTGTAATAAAGATAACGCTGGGCCATCGATCGAGACAGGAAATAGGGCAGTATGTAATGGCCATCCAGAGGACCTATCGGTATCAGGTTGAACAGCATTAGCAACAGGTTGATCTTGGCCAGGTAGGTGAAAAAGAAATGTGGGCCCTGGCCCTCGAATAGTGGCCAGCCGGCCTGTAACCCAACAATGTAAAAATTAATCGTAATAATCGCAACCAGCAAATTCATCCCTGGGCCAGCTGCCGAGACCCACAATGTGGCCCAATGCGAACTGAAGTTG
>Ga0209988_10003233_pt1 | contig 10797 bp, 9 predicted proteins | sample N075metaG_FD_183115 | JGI IMG/M metagenome (GOLD analysis project Ga0209988, IMG submission 183115) | Deep subsurface microbial communities from Kermadec Trench to uncover new lineages of life (NeLLi) - N075 metaG (SPAdes) (version 2) | ecosystem: Environmental > Aquatic > Marine > Ocean trench... | reverse complement strand
ACCAATTTCGTTCCCGACGTGTCCGGGTTCGAGTTGAAGCCCCTGGCCTTCCGCGGCCCGGGCAGTTCCTCCATCCAGTTCATCCTCGGCAACGGCGTCATGAAGGCCCATTGTTCGGCCATGCCGGTGGGCACCTATAAGAAGGCCCACCGCCACGGCCCCGACTTTTTCATCTTCAACGTCACCGGCAGCGGCTATTCGCTGATGTGGTACGACGGGGAAGACGATCGGGTGCGCATCGATTGGCGCCACGGGGTGGTCTTCGCACCGCCCGACATGATGTTCCACCAGCATTTCAACACCGGGCCGGAGCCCGCCCGCTACCTCGCCATGAACTTAGGGAACCGGCGCCACCCCTTCACCTCGGAACGCAAGAAGCAGGCCGCCGCGCTGGGCGTCAGCGTCCAGGAGGGCGGCCGCCAGATCGAGTACGAGGACCAGGACCCGTACTTCCACCGGCTCTACCTCGATGAGTTGGCCAAGCACGGCGCGACTTGCCTGATGGGCGATTTCATGGACGAATCGGTGCTGCTCGACCGCATGGCCGAGGCCGTCTGACCCCGGGCGCCGGGTGCAAAAAAGGGCCGGGGACGGTTGCCCGCCGCCCGGCCCGGTTATCTTCTTTTTTTTAATTCAGGCGACGTAGGCCTCGTCGACGCCGTTCTCCGCCACCTGTTCGATCAGCTTGAGGACCTTGGGCGGCGACATCGGCAGCGATCGCGGCCGGGTTCCGATGGCATCGCCGATGGCGTTGGCGATGGTGGCCAGGGTCGGCACCACCGGGACCTCGCCGACACCGCGCAACCCGTAGGGATGGCGCGGATTGGGAACCTCGATGATGACCGTGTCGATCATCGGCACGTCGGAGCACACCGGCACCCGGTAATCCAGGAACCCCGGGTTTTCCATGCAGCCGTTCTCGTCGTAAATGTATTCCTCGTTGAGCGCCCAGCCCAATCCCTGGACGGCGCCGCCTTGGAACTGGCCCTCGACCTGCAACGGGTGGATCGCCTTGCCGGCATCCTCCACCACGGTGTAGCGCACGACCTGGACGCCGCCGGTTTCCTTGTCGACCTCCACATCGACGATATGGACGCCGAAGCCCGGCCCCGCGCCCTTGGCGTTGATCTCGGCGTGGCCGGCGATGGCGCCGCCGGTGGTGCCCGCCTTCTTGGCGATATCGGCGATGGACAGCGGCTCGAAATCGCCGACATTGGTGCTGGCCGGGCGGACATAGCCGTCTTCGAAGACGACGTGGTCCTCGGGCACGTCCCACATGATGGCGGCCCTCTGGCACAACACCTTGATCGCCGCCCGGGCCGATTGCACGATCGCCATGCCGGCCGAAAACGTCACCCGGCTGCCGACCGTGGAATGGTTGTAGCCGAGCGAAGAGGTGTCGCCGATGATGGGGCGCACCTTGTCGACGCTGATGCCGAGCTCTTCCGCCGCCATCATGGAGATCGACACCCGCGACCCGGCGACGTCGGGGTTACCGAGCATCAGGTTGACCGACCCGTCGGGCGTGATGTTGAGCGACGCCGTGGTCTCGCCGCCGCGGTTGAACCAGAACCCGCAGCCGATGCCGCGGCCCTGATTGGGTCCGAGCGGCGCCGAATAATGCGGATGGGCCTTCGCCGCCTCCAGGGTCTCGACGAAACCCACCGGTCCGAAGGTGTCGCCGTAGATGGTCTTGTAGCCTTCCACGGCGGCGTTCTTGAGCCTGAGTTCGATGGGATCCATCTTCAGCTTGCGGGCGATTTCGTCCACCACCCCTTCGACGCCGAAGACGATCTGCGGCACGCAGGGCGCCCGGAAGGCGGCCACTTTGGGCCGGTTGCAGGCGACCTCGAAGCCCCAGGCACGGACGTTCTCCAGATCGTAGCGGGTGAAGATCGCCTGGGGCGCGTTGGCGAAGGCGGAACCCGTGAAGGGGCCGGTCTGGAAATAGGCCTCGCACTCGGCGGCGGTGAACTTGCCGTCCTTGGTGACGCCGATCTTGATCCGCGAATGGGTGCCGGCGACGGGGCCGGTGGCCCGGAACACCTCGTTGCGGGTGAGCACCATCTTGACCGGCCGGTTGGCCTTGCGCGACAGCACGATGGCCAGGGGCTCGGCATAGAAATTGGTCTTGCCGCCGAAGCCGCCGCCCAATTCCGACACCGTGACGCGGATCTTGGAGATGTCCATCTCGAGGATGGCGGCGAGCCTTGAGCGATAGACGAAATGGGCCTGGGTGCAGCACCACAGCTCGATCTGGCCGTCCTCGGTGGTGTTGGCCATGCAGCCCTGGGGTTCGATATAGCCCTGATGCATGGGTTTGGTGTCGAATTCGCGCTCGACGATGAGATACGCCTCGGCGAAGCCCTTCTCCACGTCTCCCATGGACCATTCGGCGCGCTGGATGATGTTGGTGGGTTTGTCGGGCGCGTCGTCCAGGCCCTTGGTGCGCAGGTCCTCGTGGAGGATCGGCGCGTCGGGCTTGATGGCGTCCATGACGTCGATGACATGGGGCAGGACGACGTATTCTACTTTGATCACCTTGAGGGCCGCCTTGGCGGCCTTTTCGCTGGTCGCCGCCACCGCCGCCACCTGATGGCCGTCATAGAAGACCTTGTCCCGGGCCATGCAGATGACGGAGATGTCGCGCATGGGGCCGGGCTTGAGGTCGGGAAAGTCGTCCCGGGTGACCACCGCCTTCACGCCGGGGATTTTTTCGGCCTCGGAGATATCGATGGATTTGATGATGGCATGGGCATGGGGGCTGCGGAGGATCTTGCCCACCAGGGTACCGGGAAGGTAGGTATCGGCGCCGAACTTGGCCCGGCCGGTCACCTTGTCCACGCCGTCGGCCTTGATGGGGTTGGTGCCGACGACTTTAAGCTTGCGATTGGGGTCGTAGGTCAGATCGTCAAGATCGGTTGCCATGTTCAGCCCTTTCTCATCTCTTCAGCGGCCGCCTGAACCGAGCGGACGACCTTGTCGTATCCGGTGCACCGGCACAGATTGCCCGCCAGCCAGTAGCGGATCTCCGTTTCGGTGGGGTCCGGGTTCCGGTCCAGCAGCGCCTTGGCGGCGATCAGGATTCCCGGGGTGCAGATGCCGCATTGCAGCCCGTTGAGTTCGAGAAATTTCTGTTGCAACGGGTGCAGTTTATCGCCGTGGGCCATGCCTTCGATGGTTTCCACGGATTTGCCGTCGGCCTCGACGCCCAGCACCAGGCAGGAGCATACCAACTGCCCGTCGAGCATGACGTTGCAGGCGCCGCAATCGCCCGACGCGCAGCCTTCCTTGGTGCCGGTCATGAACAACTCGTCCCTGAGGCAGTCGAGAAGTGTCTGCTCGGTGTCGCACAGGAACTCGTATTCGTCACCGTTGATGGTGGTGGTGATGTGGTTTTTTGCCATCAGCTTTGCTTCGCCCTCTGTAATGCGATAAGTGCCGTGCGCCGTGCCAGGACGGCGGCGACCTTGACGCGGAATTCCTTGGTGCCGCGCTTGTCGTCGATGGGCCGGCAGGCGGCACTGGCGGCCGCCGCCAGGTTGGCCAGCGCGTCGTCGTCGACGGCGGTGCCGATGAGTGTCGCCGCCGCCTCGTCGACCAGAAGTGCGCGTGCGGCGACGGCGCCCAGCACCACCCGGGCGGCCTGGCAGGTGCCGCCGTCGTCAAGGGTAAGGTCGATGCCGACGCCGACCACGGCGATGTCCATTTCGGTCCTGGGCGTGAAGCGCAGATAGGCGCCGCCGGAATGGGGCGGCCTTGGGGGAAAGAAGAAGGAGACGATGATCTCTCCCTTGGCGAGAGAGGTCTTGCCGGGGGCGATGGCGATGTCTTCGACCGGGACTTCGCGCTGGCCCTTGGGTCCGAAGACCGTGGCGGTGGCGCCGGCCGCCATGATGGCGGGAACCGTGTCGGCGCCCGGCGAGGCGTTGGCTAGGTTGCCGCCGATGGACGCGCGTCCCTTGACCTGGATCGAGCCGATCAGCTTGACGCCGTCGATGACGCCGGGCCAGGCCGCCGAAAACTCTTGGTGATCGACGATGTCCATGCAGTTGGTCGCCGCGCCCACGCGCCAGCCGCCGTTTTCCTGGGTGATGCCGTTGAGTTCCGGGATGTTCTTGATGTCGACCAGCAGGTCGGGCTCGATGATGTCGCCATGGAGCAGCACCAGGACGTCGGTGCCGCCGGCCATGACCCGGGCCTCGCCTTTCTCGCCCGCCAGCAGCGCCACCGCCGCCTCCAGCGTCCCTGGGGCTTCATAACGCAGGTCATCCATACTTCGGCTCTCCCTCTTCATTCTTGCCGTTCTTGCGCCGCTTGCCGCGGGCCAGTTTGCCAACCGACCCGGCGCGCATGTTATAGCGGAATTCTACCGCCTCCCGTCAATAAAGATAGACGCTGGAACCGGCTCGGGTGAAGCCCCCGGGGCATTGATCGATACTCCCGTGCCGGCCGATGGTGGCGATGGGGCTATAATCGCCTGGCCCGCCTGAACAAGGGGCGTCGGTTCGCCGCGCGGGCGGCTAAATTGGAGGGAAAGGGGAGTGAAAATGGCTGAACACCCATCGGCCCGATCGGCAAAACCAAAATGGGTACGGGCGGCGGCCATTCGTTCGCGGATCGTCATCGAGATCGCGGCGGAGTTGGTCGCCGCCAAGGATCAGCCCCGCCGCCAGGCCAAGGTGTTGTTGCGCGAAACCGCCGGAGACGACTGGGCGGTCACGCTGTTCGGCAACTCCACCACGGAAGGGCTCTAAATCAACCGGCTAGATCAATCGGCTCGACCGACGGGCTCGACCGACGGGAATGCCGAGGGCCCGGCTTATTTGTTCCGGACGCTTTGGCTCGCGTGCATGATCATGCCTTCGCCCGCCGCGCGGCCGACGGCGCCGTCCTTCAGGAAGTCCTCGCCGGTTTCATAATTGATGTGCTTGTTGGCCGAATTGGGGCCGGTGCGGGTGCCCAACATCACCATGGGCCCGTCGCCGGTGTTTTCCAGTTGGTAGAACGACCCACCCTCGATCAGCGCCGTCATGCCCGGCTTCAGCGTCATGGAGCCGCCATCGGGGAAGCTCATGCTGCATTCCCCTTCGAGGCAGGTAAAGGTCTGGTCGCCGGGATGGCAATGAAGATCGTCGTGATCCCCGGGGTTGGGATAGTAATGCATCCAGGCGTGCATCTTGCGGGTATCCATGATGATCTTGCGCTTCTTGCGTTCATGGGCCAAGCCGATCACGTCGACGATTTCTATTGCCATGTTTCCCTCCTATGTACGTGGTGCTCCTCGCGGCGGCCCCCTGCCTGCCATGGGCTTTGCCCGAATGGCCCGGGCACGGCCCGGTCCGGCGACGGCAGGCGGGTTTGGGGCCGCCCTTGGCCCCATTAAACACGGTTGCGCCCCGGTCTGGCAAATACCGTGATCGCGAAGGCCGCCGCCGGCCGGTGGCGCCCAAGGGCCGGCAACCCGGCGCATCGGGAATCCATGGTTCAGTAAAGGATGGGAATCGAGTTACACTGGGCGGTGGAGAATTTTTCGCCCCGTCGACGCGGCGCGATGCAAATAATCAAGATGTCAGCCGGAGAGACAAGGCCGGAGAGACAAGGGAGAACAAGATGACACGTTTGTCCAAAGCTTCGATCGGTGCCGTTTGCGCCTTGATCCTCATGGCCGGCCCCATGGGCGCCGCCCCCAGTGCCGCGGAGATCGGCAAGACCGTCCAGGATCTCGCCAAACGCGCCAAGGCAGAACCGATGGTGCGGATCGCCGTCACCTGGCGCAAGACACTGCGCAAGGCGCTGACCAAGGCCTTCAAGAAGAAATACGGCCTCAAGATCAAGGTCACGCGCGTCCGCGGGCTGGCCAGCCGCGAGCGGATCCTCAACGAAGCCATCGCCGGTGTCGTCGGTTACGACCTGGTCAACGTCTCGGGCGAGCTGAGGGAACAATACATCAAGACGGGGATCATCATTCCGGTGCCGTGGGCGAAGCTCTATCCCAAGGTGAACACGGTGCTGATCAGCCCGCGCAACTATTTCATCGCCACCGGGTTCAGCAAATACGGCATCGTCTACAATCCCAAGCTGGTGGCCAAGGACCTGGTGCCCAAGTCCTGGCAAGACTGCCTCGATCCCCGTTGGAGGGGCAAGTTCGCCGTGCTGACGCGGCCCAGGGCCTATACCGCTTTGTGGTCGGGCTGGGGCAAGGAAAAAAGCTTGGCGTTTCACCGCGCGCTCAGGGCCAACAAGCCGGTATGGTCACGCGGCCAAACGGCGACCGCCACCAAGATCGCCGCCGGCGAGCAGGCGCTGGGATGCGGCCTCGGCCTGCATGCCGTGGTCAACGTGATACGGCGCGATCCCACCGCCGACCTGGCCTTCGCTTGGCCTTCGGAAGTGCCGATCCAGGTCGGCGAGGGCCTAGCCCTGATGAAGGGCGCCAAAAGCCCCAACGCGGCAGTGCTGCTGGCCGGTTTCCTGGCCTCGCCGGAAGGGGAATCCCATTATTACATCCAGGGCCGCAGCTCTCCCTTCGTCAAGGGATCGGTCGCATCGAAGATGATTAAGAAGGCCGGCGCCAAGCTGATCTGGGGCGGCTGGAAATGGGCCGGCAAACGCGAAGCCGAAGCCTCGCGGGACATCGTCCGGGCCTGGGGGTTCCCCAAGGCCAAAAGGCGCTAATCGCCCCGCCCGGCCGATAGGGTTCAGCCCATGGCCAGCGGTGATCCGGCCCGTGCCCTAGGGCTCATGCGGTCGCGGATTCCCTGGGACGCGATCAGGAACAATTGGGCGGTCATCGCCATCATCGCCTTCCTGTTGTTCCTGATCCTGGTTCCCATTACCCGCCTTCTGATCAACTCCTTCCTTCTCGGGCACCCTTCGGTGCCCGAAGGATGGACGCTGCAGAATTACACCGCCGCCTTTTCCATGCCGATTTTTTATTCGGCGCTGGTGACCACCATCTGGATCGCCGCGGTGGGCACTTTCGTCACCCTCGCCCTGGCCGTGCTGTTCGCCTGGCTGATCGAGCGTACCGACATGCCGGGCCGCAACCTGGCCTGGTCCCTGATCCTGATCCCCATGGCCATTCCCGGGGTGCTGTTCGCGCTGGGCTGGACCTTGCTTCTCTCGCCCAAGATCGGTGCGTTGAACATCTACCTCAGGGATTTTTTCAACCTGTTCGGGGTCCAGTTCGAGGAGGGCCCCATCAACATCTATACCCTTGGCGGCCTGATCTTCCTCGACGGGCTGCGCGGCGTGACGACGGTGTTTCTCATGATCGTCGGATCGTTCCGCATGATGGACCCCAGCCTCGAGGAAGCGGCGCGGGTGTCCAAGGCGGGCGCCGCGGCAACGTTCTTCCAGGTGACCTTGCCGGCGATGCTGCCCGCGGTGCTGGCGGCGGCGATGTATTCCTTCATCTCCTCCATGGAATCCTTCGAGGCGCCCCTGGCGGTGGGGCTGCCCGGTAATATATTCGTCCTTTCCACGCTGATCTATTTCACCACCCGAATCCAGGCGCCCATGGATTACGGCCTGGCGGCGGTCTTCGGCGTCAGCTACATGGTCCTGATGGTGTTGCTGTTGGTGGTGTACCGGCGCTTCGTGCGCCATTCGGACCGGTTCTCCACCATCACCGGCAAGGGATTCAGGCCGCGTGTCACGTCCATCGGCAAATGGCGCTACCCGGCGCTCGCCATGTTCGTGCTCTATTTCCTGTTGGCCGTGGTGGCGCCCTTCGCCATTCTGCTCTGGGCATCGATCCTGCCGAGCTACCGGGTGCCTTCCTGGGAGGCGCTCAGCCTCTTTACCTGGGCCAATTACGTGGAAATTTTCGAGGCCGACCGGGTGCTCAACGTGGTCTGGAACACGGTTTACCTGATGCTGGTGGCGGCGACCGTGACCATGATCCTGGCCTTTGTCACGTCCTGGGGGATCGTGCGCTCCCAGGTCAAGGGGGCGGGGCTGCTGGATGGCCTGGTCTTCTTGCCCCACGCCATTCCCGGGATCGTCATAGCGTTGGCCCTGATCATGGCCTATCTCAGCCCGCCGCTGAAATATCTCGGCCTATACGGATCGATGTCGCTCATGGTGATGGGACTGGTGGTCTCCTATGTGGCGTTCGGCACGCGGCTCATGAACAGCGCCATCATGCAGGTCCACAAGGAGCTAGAGCAGGCCGCCTATGTTAGCGGCGCGGGCACCATGCGGACGCTCTTCACTATCACCCTGCCGCTTCTGTTCCCGGCCTTCGCCGCGGGATGGGTGTGGGTAGCGGTCCATGCGCTGCGCTCTTTTTCCATCCCCCTGATGCTGGCCAGCCGCGAAAACGAGGTCTTCGCGGTCCTGCTCTGGGAGTACTGGGAGGAAGGCACCTCGTCGCTGTCTTCGGCCCTCGGCGTGTTGATGATTCTGGTGCTGATTCCGCTGACCCTGCTGATGCGGCGTTTCATCGTTCAATTCAGCGGACAGCAGGGCTAGTGGGAAGGAGGCGGCGATGCGGGTTGGCGTCACCAATTTAACCAAGACCTACGATTCGCCCGAGGGCCCGGTGGAGGCGCTCATGGGGATCAATTTCGAAATCGCCGCCGGCGAGTTTTATACCCTGCTGGGGCCGTCGGGCTGCGGCAAGTCGACGACGCTGCGCTGCATCGCCGGGCTCGAGCACCCCAATGGCGGCGAAATCACCATCGGTGATGACATCGTTTCGACCGGCGGCCGTTCGACGCCCCCCAATCTCAGGCCCATCGGCATGGTGTTCCAGTCCTACGCCATCTGGCCCCATATGACGGTGTTCAACAACGTCGTCTTTCCCTTGAAGCAGGCGCGTTCACGGGTGCCCCGGTCGGAACGGCGGGCGCGGGTGATGGAAGCCCTGGCCCTGGTCAAGATGGAGGAGCTTGCCGACCGGCCGGCGCCGCACCTGAGCGGCGGACAGCAGCAGCGCGTGGCGCTCGCCCGGGCGCTGGTCTCCAAGCCCGACGTCCTGTTGCTGGACGAGCCTCTCAGCAATCTCGACGCCAGGCTGCGCCATGATCTGCGGCACGAAATCCAGACGCTCACCAAGTCGCTGGGCATCACCACGCTCTACGTCACCCACGACCAGGTGGAGGCCCTGGCCATGTCCGACCGCATCGCCGTGATGCTGGACGGCGTCATCCTCCAGGAGGGCAGCCCGCGCGACATCTATCTGCGCCCGGAAAACGACTTCGTCGCCGGTTTCGTCGGCCAGGTGAATTTTTTCAAGGGCAAGGTGACCGAAGCCCCGGCCCAGGGGCTGGGCGCCGTCGAAACCGGCGCCGGGCGGATCAGCTGCACCATCCCCGCCGGGATCAAGGTGGGGGCCGCGGTGTCGGTGTCGGTGCGGCCGGAAAGCCTCGCCACCCGGGTGGCCAATGACGCGGGCGGCGTATTCACCGGCAACGTTCTCAGGGGGAAGGTGACCCAAGCGGTGTTTTTGGGCGATTCCATCGATTGCCAGGTGGAGGTCCAGGGACATCCGGTCCGGGCCAAGGTCGAAACCACGTCGAGAATCGGCGTCGGCGATGAGGTGTACCTGGAATTCGACCCCAGCGCCTGCGTCGTTTTCGAAGATTAGGGAAAAGAAAATTGCCCAAGGGCGCAACGGGAGGGACACGAAACCATGAAAATTCTGCGGTTCGACGACGAGAGGATCGGCATTCTCAAGGACGGTGACCTGGTGGCCGATATCAGCGACGTCATCAGCCACCGGGATATCCGCGGCCCCCAGGGGGTGATGGAGGAACTGATCGGCAATTTCGAGAGCTACAAGAGCCGGATCGAGGACATGGTGGCGGCCGCCGCCGGCGTGCCGCTGGCCGAGGTGACCTTGCTGGCGCCGGTGCCCCGGCCGAGCCGCTGCCTCGCCGCCTTCGTCAATTACCTGGACAATCCAGAGCGCACCATCGACAACCTGCCCAACGAATTCTTCCACAAGGCGCCGGAACTGGTCGGCCCCGGCGGCACCGTGGTGCTTCCCGACATGGACCAGGTCGCGGTGTTCCAGGCCGAGGCCGAACTGGCCTACGTCATCGGCCGCCACGCCAAGCACGTGGCCGAAGCCGATGCCATGGATCACGTCTTCGGCTACCTGCCCTTCTTCGATATATCGGCCCGCGGCATGTTGCGCCGCTCTCAGTTCTTGCCCAAGGGGCAGGATACCTTCGCCCCGGCCGGGCCCTGGATCACCACCAAGGACGAAATCGCCGATCCCCATGACCTTCGGGTCAGGTCCTGGGTCAACGACGAGGCCCGCCAGGACTACAACACCAAGACCATGGCCCACCAGATCCCCGACCAGGTGGCCTGGCTTTCGCGCTTCGTCCAGCTGCGGCCCGCCGACGTGATCGCCACCGGGACCTACCACACCGGGCTCGGTCCGGTTAACCCCGGGGATACCATCCACATCGAGATCGAGGGTCTCGGCCGCGCCTCCTTCGCCGTGGCCGGCGACGGCCCGCGCAAGGAGCCGGTATGGGACGCGGCGGCGCGCAAGGCATCGCAGATTTTAGAGCCGGGCCTCTCCATCACCAGGGTCTAGAGCACTTTCCAACCAAATTGAATCAATTTGATGGGGCTCATCATGCGAAGCGTGCATTGGCACGACGGCTTCCAGGGTAGGCGCGGTGTGAAGCGCGATGCGGTGCATCGGGCGTCATGCGCAGCGTGCATCCGCACGACGGCCGCAACGCACCCTGGAAGCCGTCGTGTGGAGACACGCTGCGCATGATGAGCCCCACCGCAGGCCGGGTGCTTTTCCCCCAAGGCGTCGTTGCGTAT
>Ga0209988_10003232_pt1 | contig 10798 bp, 4 predicted proteins | sample N075metaG_FD_183115 | JGI IMG/M metagenome (GOLD analysis project Ga0209988, IMG submission 183115) | Deep subsurface microbial communities from Kermadec Trench to uncover new lineages of life (NeLLi) - N075 metaG (SPAdes) (version 2) | ecosystem: Environmental > Aquatic > Marine > Ocean trench... | reverse complement strand
CTGCCGGGCATTTGCGCTGAACCCAGAGCCAAGTATTCTGACGGCAAGATCGTGAAAGCGCCCACTTTGGTGCCCAAACCAGGATCATCTACCGTCACCCAAGGTAACGTACCCGGGCACGAAGCCACCGAGAAACGTGACCTTGGGTTGCCTCAGGTTATGTAGGGTCATGAAATCTGTTTACTGAAAAACCGCGTGTCAAGCACGGAAAAACCAAGTGCCAATCGATCGCGTCTGCGGATTTCCATGCTCGGTTCGATTCCGCCGTAGCAATAAGAAGGTCAGCGGATCCGAACCGGCGGTGGGTGTCAACATTGTTGTCGCGGCGTTAGTTTAGAGACGTTGTCCGGCGCGAACGGGTTGGGATCGGGTTCCACGCGATCCTGTCCCTTATCAAAGTATCCCAGATCATATTGCATAAAGCTGATGAGTCATTAACTCAACGGCATGTTGTCGATCTGTATTGCTTGCCGCCTTTACACGGATGTCATGATCACGAAATCATACCTTGAGAATTCCTGCTTCCAGAGCGGATCTCATCTTCCGCTGCCAGATCTTCCCGAAGCCATCACCGGTATACGGTTGATCGACCGAAAGTGGCGAATTTGCTAGTATCGGTCGATGGGCTCGCCCAGTGAAATCACTCAGCTACTAAGAAAATGGACTGACGGTGATAAATACGTCGGCGATGCGCTGACTCCTCTCATATACGATGAATTACACAAGCTTGCCGGTCGAATTTTCCGATCGGAAAAAGGCAGTCATACGCTGCAGCCAACGGCCCTGGTTCATGAGGCTTACGTGAAGCTCATCGACATCGACGTGTCATGGCAGGACCGCGCGCATTTTTTCTCACTCGCTGCCCGCATGATGCGCCGCTTGTTGGTGAATCATGCCAACGCAAAAAATGCGGCCAAACGCGGCGGTGGCGCAGTTCGAGTTACACTGAATGAGTCAAGGACACCGCCTGTGGACGCTGATGCGAAGTTGCTGGACCTGGATGATGCACTAACGGGTCTGGCAGAACTCGATTCCAGAAAAGCCGAATTGATCCAGCTGCAGTATTTCGGCCGCTTGTCATTTCGCGAAATGGAAGAGGTTACCGGCTTGTCGTCGAGTACGCTCGATCGCGAGCTCAGAATGGCGCGCGCCTGGATAAAAAATCAATTATCAAATAGTTAGTGGGCAATTTCGGATTCACTTCCTGCTCTGGTGATATAGAGGAGAAATTGATTGACCCCGGACAAGTGGAAGAAAATCGACATAGCGTTCCAACAGGCGTTGGAGTTGTCTGGGAGTGCGCGCGAAGAGTTTCTGGACAATTTTTCCTGTAGAAACCCAGAGCTTGGCGAGCAGCTACGAAATCTGATTGCTGCCGACAGCGACGAAAACATTGAAATAGGTGCTCCGATAGCGGCGTCGGTGGAGTCGTTAGCACGGGAGGCTAAAGATCCCTGGATTGGCCGTGCAATCGGTTCGTGGACGATTACACAACGTCTGGCCGGTGGTGGAATGGGCGTTGTGTTTCTCGCAGAACGATCTGATGAACAATACCTGAAAACTGTCGCGGTCAAGGTCATGGCAGCGCAGCTGCTTGCACCGGATGCGATCAGCCGCTTCAAAGTTGAGCGACAGATTCTTGCCAATCTGAATCATGCTTACATTGCCACTCTGATTGATGGCGGATCCACTGACGAAGGATTACCGTTCCTGGTGATGGAGTACGTCAACGGCTTGCCTATCGATCAGTATTGTGATGACAACAAATTGGCGATCGATAGACGTCTTGGGTTGTTTTGTAAAGTGTGCGAGGCGGTCGACTATGCGCATAGAAATCTCGTCGTTCATCGTGATCTGAAACCGAGCAATATTATGATCGACGCAAACGGCGATCCAAAACTCCTCGACTTCGGCATTGCCAAACTCATTGAGGCAGGTTCATACAATCATACGATCGCGATGACACGCGAGGGCACGAGGGCAATGACACCCGAGTACGCGAGCCCGGAACAGGTACGCGGTGAACCGATTTCTGTTGCCACCGACGTCTACTCACTCGGAGTGTTGCTGTATCGGTTGATGACCGGGCAATCGCCATACGGAACCACGGTTTCGTCGCCGCTCGAATACGAACGCGCGATTATCGAGCACGACCCCCATCGCCCCAGTGCTGTCATTACGTCGCCCGACGGTGAAGAAAACGTCGTTGTGCGACGCGATACGTCACCGAAGAAATTGAAAAATCGACTCAGCGGCGATCTGGACAACATTGTACTCAAAACACTGCAGAAGGAACCTGATAGGCGTTACCTGTCTGCCAGCGCATTGTCTGCCGATATTCAGCGGTTCCTGCAGGATGAGCCAGTAGAGGCGCGCGGTGACGCATGGAGTTATCGTGCTCGAAAATTTGCAGTCCGCCATTCACGAGGATTGGCAATAACCGGTATTGTGTTGACAACTGTTGCGTCACTTATCACCTTTTATACCATCAGACTTGCGGATGAGCGGGACCGTGCAAATCTGGCGGCTGCCGAGTCTGCACAGGTCGCAACGTTTCTTACCGATTTGTTTCAGAGCGCGTCGCCATTTGTCGCCCAAGGCGAATCAGTAACCGCTATAAATGTTCTGGAAGCGGGTCTGGAAAAAATCGAAGAGCTTTCAGATCAGCCGATTCTGCAAGCTGAACTATATCGGATCATGGGTGATAGCTTTACCGGGCTCGGCGAATATGCGCTCGCCATACCACTTCTCGAGAAATCGGTAGGTATTCGCGCAACTGAGTCCGTCCCATCGCTTGAACTGGCGGACAGTTTAGAAGCGCTCGGTGAGGCACAACGTCAGCATCGAGACTACGTATCGGCAATCGAAAACAGAAAACGAGAGGTCGCAATTCGAACAGCAGAGCTTGGTGCAGATCATAAAGACGTTGCGCGTGCGCTTAGCCGTCTCGGAGCCACGCTTCATAGCGCCCAGAAAGATGAAGAAGCGCTAGAGGTTCTTGGGCGTGCGCTTACAATTAAACGCCGTCTGTCACAGGAAGAAGACCCGGTCACACTGGATATTCTCGGCATTACAGCAGTGGTACTCGACTCGATGGGGCGTTACGAGGAGGCTGCGGCCGCAAACCGGAAAGCGATCGCTTTGTCAAATGAGATGATCGGTGAACTTCATCCGAACACCGTCATAAGAATTAGCAATTTGGCGCTCGTGCTCAGGCGCCAATACAAACTCAACGAATCCGCCAAACTATTTCTGGAAGCAATAGAGCGCGGAAACAAGATCTGGCCGCCCGACCATCCGAGCCTGAGTTTCTATATGCAATCATATGCAAACGTTCTTGAATCATTAGGACGTTTCGCAGAAGCTTTCGAGATACATCAAAACGTAGCAAGTATTACCCGCGCAGGTCCCGGCGAGCACAGTATTAATTATTCAGGCAATCTTTATGGTCAGGGTGGCTGGCATTCGAAAATGGGTCGTCATGATAAAGCCATTGAGATTTTCCAACGTGGCCATGACATAGCTGCAGATCTTCAGGATGAGAATGGTTACTTCGTCGTGCTGAATATGATCTACCTGGGCGCTTCGAAAGCGAGCGCCGGGCAATATGAAGAAGCGGAACGAATACTTTTGCGGGCAATCGAAAAACGCGACCACATTGGCACCGACCATGGATTAAAAGCACAAATTTCACTAGCGTCGCTGTATAGCGAACAAGGCCAATTTAATGAAGCAGATCGCCTGATCCAGGAGACCATCGCTGAAAAAGAGGCTGGCGCAGGCAGTGATAGCGCATCATTGATTGAGTACTTCGTGCCGGCCGCGGCGCATTATCGTCGCGCTGGCGACCTGGAGAAATCGAAGGAACTTAGTTCACGTGCGCATGACATCGCACGGAATGCACTTCCTCAAGGCAATTGGATCGCTGCCCTCGGCATCGCCGAATACGCTCACACGCTAATCGCGATGAATCAACGCGACGAGGCGAAGAAACTGTTCCGAGAGGCCCATTCATCACTGCTTGCGACGTTTGGGGAAGAGGACCTTCGCGTCGTCGAGCTCGCCAAACATCTGCAGTAGCCCAACGCCGAAATAATCAATAACACAGCGGTAAATTGCTGTGTGACTTCGCACTATTTTTCTCGCGAATGGGCAAAACCGCGCTCTATTCCTGCTTCCTAAAATAACGATACAGATAAATCCGCAATCTGGGGAGCGTGATGAACAAGAATATTAAACGAATACAACAATTTACAACAACAGTTGTAGCGTGTATCACTGCCATGGTGATCGGTGTTCCCTATGCATTCGCGGGTCCATACGAAGACCAGCGAACGTATATCGGTATTACGTCCGGCGTCCACATCGCGTCCTATTATCCCGCCCTTGTTCCGGGCCTGGGCGGTGCTTTCCTTGGGAGCGTAGAATTCGGTGCAAATCTGGGACTCAAGTATATTCCTGCTTATATGGAGGCGCCGCTGGAGGTTGTTATGCGCCCTGCGCCAGCTACCTGCCACGCGAGCTTCAATCATATGCGCCGCCTGCAAGAGGAGCGTCTGAATTTCCTGGATATTGGCGAGAGTTGGTCAAGTCCATTTTTTAGCGACGGCGTGGATGTGGATCCGAGTTGGGGAGTGCTGGGCGAACCCACAATCGACCACTATCACACTGACACTCGAGTGTCAGTTATGTTCGGGGACCGGACGCTAGGCATAAACCCGGATTTTCCGGAATTAAGCGACACGCAAGTGTTCGTTCCTGTTGGTATAAATGTCTTTACCTGGCGTGCGGACACCTTGATTACCCCCGCGCTGGACCAGGTCCCATGGCATTTCATTTCACCATTGACGAAGCACGGAGCCAATAAAGCCAAAGCCGTAGCCAAAAACAGAACCGCAAGAGATCTGGCATTCGAATTCGTAAAAGAGGTTTTACAAACAGCGGCGGAAGAAGGGATATTCCACGTTACAGACAACTTGGTTTTCGATAGCGTAGTTCAAAATGGCATCTTCACTGAAGTGAAGCAACGATTTGTAGTGATCGATGAAAACCCGCCAGTGATTCACGCCAGCCCGGCCCTGACAACCGGTCTGACCGAAGACAATCCGTACATCGTTCGGGCAGTCGATCCCGGTGGCAGCAAGTTCGAATCTTTCTCCGCTGAGTTGATGTCGAACTTCACTGCAAGCGATGATTGTGCGTTTGGCGAACCGGTCAAGATTGAGCCCGTATTAACGCCACACACGAACGGCAGCCGGGCACCGACCGGTTTTTTTGAAACCAATGAAATTCGGAAAATCATCATCAGAGCGACGGATGCCGGTCCTATTGAAGTGCAGTGTGTTGGCAATGAACCGCCGACGCGAGGAGAGCCGGGACTGTGTTACACCACCAGGGGAAACGAACAAGAGCTCTCGGTGTGGGTAAAAGTAGAAGATCACGAGCCTCCGTTATTAATACCGCCGCACAATCGTGTAATTGAGGCCACAGCTGAGATGTTAGCGCAGGGCTTTGCCACCCGGGCGACAAGCGACACCGTTGAGGGTGACCCACTCACGGTGGATGTGGGTAATCCTTCTGTTTTTGATCTGGGCGACAGATATCCAACGGTGACGGACAACGGCATTAATCAATTTCCAGTCGACGCCCGCACCACCATCATGTGGACGGCGACGGATATCGCAAATAACATCGCTGGGCCGTTGCCGCAGGTTATTACGATTAAGGACCCCGATATAAACCCGAACACGGCGCCGTCGGCCGACGCCAAAATTGCGAGTACAAAGGTATCGAGTCCTGTCGCAATCACATTGACAGGCTCGGATTCGGACATAGTTGGCGGTGAGTTCGATCCGCTGAACTTCGAGATAGTGCAACAACCGGCAAACGGTTTCCTTGTAACACCACCCTATCCCTATTTTATAGAGGACTACCGCCAGACCTGGCAGGAAGAAAACGCACCTTGTCGTGACGATTCGATTCGATTTCCGCGGCAAATTTCAGTGGCTGATGATGGCACCACATTTGTTCTCGGCGCCAAGTGCGGCGGTGGGCAACAAATTACTATCTTCGACGACGATGGGGTCTATTTGAGCAAGACCGATGTGACCGACGAGGTGAACAACTTCGAAGTGCTGGACGGCGTTGCGGGTGCTTTCGACCTTTCGTCCGGTGAACCCGCAAGCGCACGTGAACCGGGTATTTATTTTGTGCGCGAAGGACAGGTTGATTCAACCGCTCAGATCCGCCATCGCGAAATACGCGGTGACGGTACGGTCGAACCAGATGATTTTGCCTGGAACAGCTGGAATCTGCCGGACAACGCGATCCGCCTGATGGCGATCGACACGCGCGGCTACATCTGGACTTTAGGCTCCAACCGGCTTGGAATTTACCGGGTGAGCGGCCAGCAATCTGAATTGGACAGAATCACGATGGTCAATGAACAGACCGGCGAAACCGAGGAAAGCAACCTGGTGTCGGTTGACCTTCTCAACGGCAAAGCTGCGGCGCACCTTGCAACCGATTCGCAGGACTACCTCTACGTTTCCCAACCCAATCGAGGGCGCATATACAAGTTTGCGCCTGCCAACAGCGGTGACGAGCCCATTGAATTCGTTGGCTGGATGGGGTTTTGTGAAGGCGGACCCGATTGCGATACCGCAAACCAACGAAGTTACGGATTCAGCTGTACCGACGATACCTGTACGGTGCCATCTTTCAAACCCGATGCCGATTTGGAGGCCTGTGGTTGGGAATTAACCAGCAACTTCGCATTCAAAGGCTACGGTTGCGAACCCGGCCAATTCAATTTTCCGACCAAAGTCGCGCTTGATCCCGATGATAATATCTACGTTGCAGACTACGGCAACCTGCGCGTGCAGCGATTTACCCCACGCGGTGAGTTCACAGGCGAAGCTAAATCAACGTGCGACGGTTCCTGCTTCGTTCTGGGAGACTTTGGCCGTCCTTTTAAAATGACGGTAAACAGTTTTGGATTCTACGTGCTGGATGAGGCTAAGAAACTGTTGCACGTGTTCAAGGCCAGCCCCTTTACTGAAGTGACGGCGAATTCTGCGGTTGTAAAATATCAGCCCAGTTTCGATATTCTGAACGCCAACGAATTTTCAAAAATGGATGAATTTTTCTACGCAGTGAACGACGGCCTGGCTACCAGCACGCCGGCGAGTGTGAGTATCACCGTCGGCCGCAACCACCGTGCACCAAGGGCGAAATCCGAGGTGTTGGTCGGCGGGTCGGAGTTGGACGTTCTGCCGGTCCTGGAAGATGTGCCGACGCCATTCGTATTGCAGGGCACGGACCCGGATCCACAGGATATCAGTGGACTGACATTTGCGATCGCGACGCCGCCAGCCAATGGTACCTTGTCTGGCATCGGCGCCGATCAGATCTACACGCCAAACGAGAATTTTGTCGGTACGGATGAATTCTCTTTCACCGTCAGTGATATCAATACCAGTGACCCATCGTTCGTGTCGGAGATGACCATTGTTCACATCGACGTCACGCCGGTACCCGATGCACCGACTATTGCCATGCCGGATCCGCTCGAGGCAGGCATTGGGTTTCCGGTGCGCATTATGGTCGACGTAATTGACCCGGATTCCGATGCCGCCGACATGCAGGTCTTTGTCAATTGGGGCGACGGATGTGTTGATCAAATAAACGCCAGCGAGACGCTGATCAGCTGCAGTATTGCAAGCGCTGACGAGCAGCCTGATGACAGTGGTTCGTTATCGTTAACACTGGCGGCGGACAATCCCGGTCTGCTTGTTGCCGAACATATTTACCGAACATCAGGAATAAAATTAGTAACGGTTTGCATAGGCGACGATGACATTCCGCAGCCGCCAATACTACCGGGTACTGACGCTTGTACTTATTCAAACATTGACGTTGTTGGCAATACGAGCGTTACCGTGTTGCCCAAAGCCGATGTGATAACCATCATTGAAGACGATTTGCCGCGCGACGAAAACAATCAGGTTATCGAAGCACGAGAGGCAGGAAAACGGGTCATCATTACTATGACGATACGCAATCGTTTTCCATCGGCGGATTCCAACGGTGGTGATACCGCGCTAAGCTCAACCACGGCCATCATCGAATTGGACGAGCTTCTCGAATACTGGACCGTGCCAACCGGTTGCAGCCTTACTCCTGGAGGGACGCCGCGGCAACGGGCGTGCTCAATTCCTGGATTGGCTCCCGGTGAGGAAACCGTGATCTCATTCGCTGTTTCAGGACGCCCGGATATCTTTTCGGAAACGGAACAAGCGATAACGGTCTCACTCGATGCAACTGAGCCGGATGTCGATGGCGGTTACTTCTGGGCAACCCTGTTGCCATTCAAGATGAATCCCGCGCTGGATGCGGACAATGACGGAGTTCCAAATGGCGAGGACGCGTTCCCGGGAGATCCGAACGAGTCGGTGGACACGGACTCCGACGGTATCGGTAACAATGCCGACCTTGATGACGATGGCGACGGTATGCCGGACGCCTGGGAAAACCGATTCGGACTTGACTCACTCGATATGTCCGACGCCAATATCGATGCGGATGGTGATGGCATTAGCGCCATGCTCGAGTACATGAAGGGCACTCGCCCCGACCTTGCGGACAGCGATCGCGACGGTAAAACCGACGACGTCGACAATTGTGGTGCAGACTTCAATCGAAACCAATACGACGAGAACGACGATTTTATCGGCGATGTCTGCGATCCGCGCAGTTTTGTGGCCGCAGTGTCAATTGGGGATCCAGACGGCGACACAGTGCCCGACATGGCACTGCTGCGAACCAGTGGTGGCGCGTCGACCGTATATGTGAAGGGTGGAGCAGACGATTCAGAAATCGCGGTCTTCGATGTGCTGGCAGCGCCGGCTCAACCGGAGAAGCTGCTCAGTCTGTCGGGGTTGGGAGGCTCTACAGCGCATTCTCTGGCGTTAATCTACTCTGATGACACCGGCGTAATTCATGTCAAGGTCAGTAACGCCTGGACCGGCGACACCATCGCAGATTTCCCGGTATTCACAAATGAGTGGACCTTCATTGATGCTGCGGTAAGCGCCGATGCCACAAACAGTGAGACATTGCTGTTGCTGGTAAAACATGACGACGGCCGGTTGAGTGTGAGCCAATGGAATCCGCAAAACGGCAGCCAACTCAGCGAAATTGAGTTCTTCTCTCGAGAATACGAGGGATATGCGCTTGCCGCTGTCGGCGACGGAGCTGCATTGGTGGTTGCCATCAATCCTTCGGGTGAGCTCGTTGCTCAGGCAATAAAGATGTCCACCGGTGTCGTCATTCGTGATTGGGTGTTGGCCGTTGGCAATTGGCTACGCGTCGACGTGCTTGGTGGCGACGACGGTTTTGTCACCGTCACCACAGACACCGGCGGCCAATCTCAAGTCGGTACCTGGTCGCTTGAGATTTCCCAGCCGATAACTCAGTTTGGGGTTTTCGATAATGCATGGACACCACTGGGTTTAGGCGAAGTGGCTTGGGACACGGGTATCAATGCAATCACTGTAGTTGCAAGCGACACTACGGGCGATATCAATGCAAGAGTTTACAATCCGGTTGACGGAATCGAACTCAACAGGATTTCGTATCTGAGCGCAACCGACACGCCGCGCGGTATGCACACAACCGATCCCATCGTAGCCGCAAGCGAGTCCCGAATCAGTGTGCTCGCTTCGAACGCAGACGCAGACGTTTCATTGGAACAACGTGCCGCGCCGACCGGAGAGATGTTGGTGACGCTGACGGCTACGTCCGAATTGGCCCCTATACTACCGCCCCCACCGCCCCCACCGCCCCCACCTCGAATAGAACGTAAGTCCGGCGGCGGTGCGATCGATATCGCAATGTTAATCTTCGCGGTGGCGGGCCTCAGGCTTCGCCGCCGCCAATTGAGAGCCGCTCGGACCCGGACTGATCTGTTGAGATAATGCAGTCGCTGAATCATTCTTTAGTAGTCCAAAAAAAGGTATTGACAAGTTAACGATTACGGTGACCGAAATGTGGGATTTTCGGGCATGTTTCGACTGAAAAACGACTTCGCAGTGGGTGCTGGCATCAATGTTTTGGGCAGTAAGACCTCTATCCTGTAGTGCTACCCCATGCCTGTAAGTTAACTTGTCAATACCACCCCTAGTTATTCAGGAAGTGCTTCTCCAGGAACTCGGATCTGAATTTTTGCGGTGGCGTTAGACGATCCGGACGGCCTTCAGGCGTAAAGTCCATAAGATTGTAGATTTGCATGTTGGATTGACCCTGCTTTTGCAACCTGAAAATGACCCTTACCAAGCAAAGCGAATAGCAGCCTTATCAAAGATCCAGGGAGCAGCAGATGGGACAGTTTTCGGTGCAAGAAATGACCACGTCTGGCTCAAATTTCAAAGCAAATCAACACCAGGTCGAACGCTACGTCGAATTACGCGGCTACGGGCACGGCAAACACAAGTACGCGCACTAAAAACCCGGCGTCAGAATATCCACCAGCCGTCGTCGAGGTCGTCCTCGCAACGCTTCAGTTGCGCGCCCCATTCTTTTGCCCGGTAGTCGACGCTGCGCGCAATCCCCTTGAGCTTGCCGTTGAAGCGATACGACTTCCTGAGCCAGCCGCCCTGGCCTTCGTGATAGGCGAGGTACTGGTTATAAGGGTCCCACTTCGAGATGCCGGCGATTCTCTGTGACTGGTCGGTGTACCAGCCGACGAAATCTATCGCGTCGGAGAAATCGTCCCGGTCGGCACCGCGCCGGCCCGTGT
>Ga0209988_10003231_pt1 | contig 10799 bp, 13 predicted proteins | sample N075metaG_FD_183115 | JGI IMG/M metagenome (GOLD analysis project Ga0209988, IMG submission 183115) | Deep subsurface microbial communities from Kermadec Trench to uncover new lineages of life (NeLLi) - N075 metaG (SPAdes) (version 2) | ecosystem: Environmental > Aquatic > Marine > Ocean trench... | reverse complement strand
ATTTTTCCTTCATAGATTTTCTTTTTCTTCACAAAAAATATTAGAAATTGTTATTATTTAATTTGTTTGATATGTAAGATGTAATTTAGATGATTTTTTAAAATTAGTAATGGCCTTTTCTAACCATTTGATATAAAATGAAATCTTTTTTGGAATGAACAAATCTGCTGATTTCACATTTTTAACAGTTCTAACTTTTTGAGTTAATTCATCCATCTTGAAAATATTATCACTATACATAAATAAAACAATTTGATTTTTTGCAATAAAAGGAATTTGTAAATATGATTCAGAAAAAATATTATTTAGATTTTCTAATGTTTCTTTCAGGTCACCTTCTATCCAAGTAAGTATGGCATGGGGAATAAAATCTTCAATTTTTCTAGAATCATATATTAAGGTAAACTGGATTCCATCATTTTCCTGCAATTTTTCAATACATCTTGTTATTGTTTTGGTTGAAAAATTTGTACTTTTTGCAATATTTTCAATTTTCTGTTTAGGATCAATTATTAATATTTCTAGAATTTCTAAATCTGTTTTTGTAAGATTTGAACTAAATCCTGGATTCTCTGCTTCAAAAATTGATAGGACTCTCATATCTTTCATCAATTTACTTGCAAGCTCAATTTTTTGCTTCATATTCTCTTTTACAACAATACTGCAAACTGAAATTCCACCTACACATGGTACCACAAAAAATGGTTCACCTACAAGACTTACTTGTTCAAAAATCTCGTTAATGTTTTCTCCCGATACAACAAAGTACAAAACTCCATAACCAAATACAGATGGTTCAACTTTGATAAAATATTCTCCAATAACCTCTCTCTTTTCCATTTTTTTAATTCTAGCACGTACTGCTCCACCAGATATTCCTAATTTTATGCCTATTTGCCTGTCAGATTCTCTACAATTATTCAAAAGCCGACTTAGAATTTTCATATCTAAATTGTCCATTATGTCACTTAAAGTAGCTCCATAGAATATAGTATTTACTTATTTAATATAAAATTGTCTATAATTTAAGTATTATATTGTATATACATTAAATATTAGACTATTTGATATACTTCTGTGGATTATAGATTAAGATTAGCAAAAAGAATGCTATTCAGCAAAAGAGGCAGTTTGATTGGTGCAGTTTTAGCGGTAACAATTGGAATTATGGTAATTCATGTTAATTTTGTAATATTTCAAGGATTGTTTGATGCTATAGTTAGAGATATCACTAATTACAGAAACGGTGACATTCTTGTAACTGATGAATCTGATTATATCAATAAATCAGATTTATCACTTGTAAATTGGTTTGAAAGAATTCCATATGTTGACGCGGTTGCTCCGCGGCTTTCATCAACTGCTGAAATGAATATGACAAAAAATGGAAAACGATTTGAAGAAACTAGAGTACCAATTGTTGGAGTTGATCCATTCCGTGATATTAGAGCATCAACTGTTCATGAAACTGTTACAGAAGGAAACTATGTCTTCTCAAGAAATTCTATTGTATTAGGATCTATTGTAGCAAGAGATCTTGGAGGAGCTCAAGTGGGTGATAGCGTTAAAGTTCTTGTAGTTGATAGATGGGGGCAAGATCAAATTCGAAGATTTACTGTTTCTGGAATTGCAAATTCGCCTGGTGGTCAAGGATTTGATTATACTGCTGTTGTACATATTGATAGTTTACGTGATATGTTGAGTAGAACGGGAGAAACCAGTTCATTTATGGTTAAACTTAATGACCCTTCAAAAGCATTAGAAGTAAAAGAATTCTTTTTGCGTTCATTTCCAAATGATGACTTTATTGCAGAAACTATAGAAGAATCAGCAGAACAACAACTTGCTGGTTTTAGATCTGGCATTGCAATGATCAACATAATCGGTTATTTTGGAATGATGTCCTCAGCATTTGCTATTGTTACCATTCAAATGATGTTAGTAAATGGAAAAACTAAAGAAATTGGTATCTTAAGAGCAATAGGAGCTAAAAGAAAAGACATTCTAATAATTTTTATTCTTCAAGGAATGATTATTGGAGCAATTGGAACTGGAGTTGGAACTGCAGCAGGATTAGGATATACATTTTATGCAAAGGAAACAAAAATGTCATGGAATAACAGTCTACCTCTTGAAGTTACATACAACTGGGGAAAGATAATCCAAACTGCTCTAACTTCATTCATCTTGGCAATTATTGCATCACTGTACCCATCGTATAGAGCAACCAAGCTGTTACCCGTGGAGGCTATGAGAACTGTCTAAAGTGCTTGAAATCAAGAATATTAGTAAAATTTACGGAGAAGGAAGAAACAAAGTAATGGCTCTTGATAATGTATCATTTTCAATTGAACAGGGAGAATTTGTCTTAGTCGTTGGAAGTTCTGGTTCTGGTAAATCTACATTACTTAACATGATTGGATTATTAGATAATCCAACAAATGGAAAGATCTTCATTGATGGAATTGATACTACAACACTTGGTGATAATAAAACTTCCTCATTTAGAAATAAAAAATTGGGATTTATCTTCCAATTTTCTAATTTGCTTAGTGACTTATCGATATTAGAAAATGTATTGTTACCTAGACAAATTGCTGGAACTAATAGTACATCTGAAAAAGATGCTAGAGATTTACTAAAAGCAGTTGGACTTGAAGATCAAATGCATCAACGAACAAATAATATTTCAGGTGGACAAGCTCAAAGAGCAGCAATCGCAAGAGGACTAATCAATAAACCCTCAATTGTTTTAGCGGACGAGCCAACTGGTAATCTTGATTCAGTTACTTCAAAAACAATTGTTCAATTAATGAAATCAATGGCCAAAAAACTTAATCAGACATTCATTATAGTTACACATGATAGACAGCAATTTGGTGATGTCGATAGAGTAATAACAATAAAAGATGGTAAAGCCTTCAAAGGTGATCATCCATCAGAAATGGAGATTTATGCATAATGAACCTTAAACTATTGTTACCATTGTTTGTAATTGGACTTTTACCATTTATTTTTGATAATTCGTTTGCTCAAATAACATCTGGCGGATTTGGTAATTCTCCTTTTGACAGGGATTTTGGAGATGTAAAATTTCTTGATGCCTATTTTGGAACAATTGATGAAAAATATGAGATTGACTCTGGAAGCAGAAATGTGCCATTCACTGTAGTCATGGCAAATGTTGGAACTCAAGATATTACAGGAATTCGAGGTCAACTATCATTACCTCATGGATTTTCATCATCAGACGGACCTGGTTCATTAATCCATGCAGATGCTAATTCAAATTCTATTGCTGGAGCAAATTTCTATCTAACATTTTTTGTTGATTTAGATAATAGCGTTAGAATTCAACAATATCCAGGTACTATCAAAGTAGATTATTCTAGATTAAGAGAATCAGGAGTTCGAACATCATTTGAAGATTTTAATTTTAAAGTTACTGGAGAAAGTGTGATAAATTTACGTGCACTAGATCCATTTCTTACATCCTTACAAAAAAATCATATAATAATTGAAATTTCAAATGATGGAACTGCACCAATTTCAAGTGTAAATATTGGATTAAAAAATACACAAAGTGAAAGAGCATCAACAACTCAATCCATTACTAATATTGAAAATGTTGTAATTCTAAATACTGATTGGGAGATTGGTGACATTGAAGCAAAATCAAAAAAATTCATTGAACTTGATGTATATGTGCCAGAATCTTTGAAAGGAGAAACTCTTCGTGCACCTATTGAAATAACTTATTTTAATGCACATGGTGACAAAAAAACTATTTCACGAATTGCAGATTTTTACATTAAAGGTCTTATTGATTTAACAATTTACAATGTTAATGTTATTGAATTATCTGGTACACAAATGGTAATTGGTGAAATAATAAATGAAGGAAATGAAGATGGATTGTTTGGATTTGTAACTCTTGAATCTATTGGAGATTCAAACATTAAATCTAATACTCAATTTATTGACGAACTTGAAATTGATGCACCTGTACCATTTAATATTCCAATTGAATTTGATGGTGAACCAATATATGGAGAACATGATATTACCATTACTATAAGATACAAAGATAGTATTAGAGATGAAATTTTTCTAACTTACGATACAACAATCTTTGTTAAAGAACCATCAAACGATGATGGAGATGATCCTGATTTGACAATGATTATTATTCCAATTATTTTAGCAATGGGAGCAGGAATTTACATAATGCGTAGGCGTAAAAAAGCAACCATTAAGGCTAGCAATTAAATTTTAAATCTAAAATAGAAAAATTAGGTCTATTCAAATTGAAATTATACATAATTACCCTTGTTGCGATTTTAGCTGTTGGAAGTTTTGTTATTCTTCTAGGTTTTCTTACAAATCAAGAATATGTTGAAATTTCTGAAATTACTAATCAATTTGAAAAATTAGAGATATACAAAAATGAATTAGATAAAATTAATCAATTAAATTTTCAAATGTTACAAGATCTAGAAACCCAGCTTAAAATTTCTGATGATATTCATTTAGAACAAATTAATGATGAGATTAACGTGATAAAACAGGTAATTAATGAAAACAAGGAAGAACTTGAACAAATAATTAAAAAAATATCTCAAATCGAACCTGAATCCTAATTTACTACTAATTTACAAAAATTCAATTTAGTCATAATTAAAATACAATACATTTTTGGTCTTAGGCTGAAGCACTTTCTAGACTGTAAGATTATAAGCAATTACTTGATCTTGCGATCATGCCAAAAAACGAGATTGAAGTTCCAAAAGAATTACGAGAATTTATGCTAGAAAAAGCAGAAGAAACCATCCTTGGACAAAAAAATGGCGCATACAAACAATATCGTTATGGAAATTTACACATTAGAGAATATGATAATAAATTTCTACTTCATTCTGACAAAGTTGATCCTAGAAAAGATCCAATCGGACATTTAGTTTACGATGCACCTGAAATCTTAATTGGTTTAGCATTTGCAATTTTTACTGGCTCACAAACTGCAAAAAAATTATTCAACAACAAATCAAAAAAATCAACTTTTTTTTCTGTTTTAATCTCATCAATGGTTTCTGGATATCTAGGATATATAACAACAAAAAAAATTAAAAATTATTTAGAGTAAATTTCATGTCTACGACAAGAACCATTCAAATATTCGTCAAACTTTTACCATCAATTCTTGCATTACGTAGAGATAGAAAAAAATGGATTCATCAAGAGAGAACAGAAATAGATTCAGAACAGTTTAGAAAAAATGCTCGTAAGGTACTTGATGCATTCATTTCACTAGGACCTGTTTACATCAAATTAGGACAATGGCTTTCTTCTAGAGCAGATATCTTACCTCAGCCTTATTTAGAAGAGCTTGCAAAACTACAGGATAGTGTACCTCCTTCTCCTTTTGATCAAATAAAACCAATAATTGAAAAAGATCTTGGACCCATTAATGAAAAATTTGACGAAATAGATCCTAATTGTATTTCAGGTGCATCATTAGGACAAGTTTACCGAGGTTCAATTTCTGGTCAGCAAGTTGCTATCAAAGTAAAAAGACCTGGCATTGAAAAAGTTGTAGCCAAAGATCTCAAAGTTTTAAAAAGAATTCTTCCATTAGCATTAAGATTTGTTGACTCAAACTTACGATATTCGGCAAAGGCTATGCTCTCTCAATTTATTGAGACTATTTACGAAGAGATGGATTATACTATTGAATCTGAAAATCTCAAACAAATTAAAAAGGATATGGAAAAAAATACCAAAGTAATTGTACCGGCAGTTTTTGATGATTTTTCCTCAAAGAATGTTCTAACAATGGAATATCTTCCAGGAATTAAAATTACAAATGTACAGGCTCTTGATGAGAAGGGGATTGATAGAGAACAACTAGTCATTGATGTTCATAAGGTCTTTTTTACCATGCTTCTTAAACACTCAATTTTTCATGCAGATCCTCATCCAGGAAACATATCAGTAACTGATGACGGTAAACTCATTTTATATGACTATGGAATGGTTGGACGGATAAACAATGAAACAAGATTCAGACTAATTAGACTATATCTTGCACTAGTTGAAAAAAACCCACCAAGAGTTGTTAATGCTATGATTGATCTTGGAATGCTAATTCCTGGATATAATAGATCAGTAATTGAAAAAGGAATAGAACTCTCAATTCGTGCAATGCATGGAAACAAACCTGATGAAATGGAAGTGCAAAGCTTGATGGAACTTGCCAATCAAACCATGAGTAAATTTCCATTTATGTTGCCAAAAAACTTGGCTTTGTACATGAGAATGGCATCCATTATTGAAGGAATCTACAAAACACATAATGTTGATTTTAAGTTTGTAAAAGTACTAAAAAATATACTTGAAGAGGAAAATCTAATTCCAAGAGCATATGTTGAAGAATTAAAGATCTCCTTTTCTAATTTTTCAAAATCAATTGACACTGTGCTTCGAATTGGGCCAGAGATGAAAGAACTTATGGATGAAGTTCAGATCTATATGAAAAAAAGAAGACCTATGGTTTTAATCAGTGGAAGTATATTTGCATCAGCAATTTTTATTGGTTCAATATTTTTATATCAATCAAGTGAATTTCTTGGTTTAGTTGGAATGATTAGTTCTGGTTTGATAATGTTAGTTTCAGGATTGTTTAGAAAATATTAAATTACTCAATTGAAATATTTTTTCCTTTTCTTATTACAGGAATAATTAGTGTAAGAACTCCATTTTGGTATTTTGCTGATTCAATTTTCTCTTCTCCTTGTTTAATATCAATTGGAAGCCTAATTTTTTTATCTATCACATTTGGTCTTTGATTTGAAATTAGTGATTCTGATTCCTTCTCATCAATTGTTTTTTGAGCATTGATCGAAAGTATATCTTCGCATAAAGTTAATTCAATATCTTTTTTGGCAAATCCTGGAATATCTATTACCACTTTAAGACTATCTTCATTTAGATACATGTCAATTGGTGGTAAAACAAATTCATAGAATTCTCTAGATTTGTTTCCAATCTCTTTGATTACCTCTTTAACAAGTCCCATTTTGTGTTATATGTCCGATTTTTGGTTATAAACCTTGATAGATTCCCGTAAATTTTGAAATTATCAATTGAACTCAAATTTTGTATAAAAAATAATTTTTTAGGAAAACAAAAAAGAGTTTAGAATTTTCGTGTATCCCCTTCTAAAAGACCTGAACCGTGATGAATTCTATCAATATGTTTTGAAAGTTCTTCTTTATTTTCAAATATTGATTCACAGTAAGGACATGAAATTTCATCAGTCATAATAATAACTTGGTAAAGGTGATAATAAACAATTCGTAAATTATTAAACATGATAGATTTTTAATCAATTAATTTCTCTATTTTAATAACTTATGATAATTGTAATTGAAGGTGGAGATCAAGCAGGAAAGTTAACACAATCAACTTTATTAGAAAAAGCACTTAAAAAAAGAAAAATCAAAACAAAAGTATTTCATTTTCCTGATTATAACACTCCAATAGGAAAAGAAATTAAAAAATATCTGAATGGAAAAAGAAAATTTCCCCCTCAAGTAATCCATTGTCTTTTAGCTGCAAATAGATGGGAAAAACTAAATGAAATCTTAATAGCTCAAGAAAAAAACTCTGTTTTAATTATGAATCGTTATTATCATTCTAATCTAATTTATGGAATAGTAAATGGTATGAAACAAAAATGGCTTGAGAATCTAGATGCTGGCCTTCCAAAAGCTGATCTTGTAATTTTGCTTGATGTTACACAAGAGGAATCATTTCATAGACAGAAAACTCATAGAGATAAATTTGAAAAAAATGAAGAATTTTTACGAAAAATCTCAAAAATCTATCATATAACAGCTAAGAAAAAACATTGGAAAATAATTGATGCATCAAAGTCTAAACGAGAAATACATGAAGAAATTTGGAAGATATTCTCAAAGAAAGCAGGATTATGAAAAAAAATTATTTAGACATAATTGATCCAATTCATGATTTTATTCGTGTCTATGAACATGAACTATCGATAATTGATAATCCTATTTTTCAAAGATTAAGACGAATTAGGCAGCTTACTGGTGCTCATCTGACATATCCTGCAGCTCAACATACAAGATTTGAGCATTCATTAGGAGTCATGCACATTGCTAGTCTAGCAGGTCATGCATTAAACGAAAAAAAAATTATCAAATTAGATGATATTGAAATTCTTAGGTTAGCTGGTCTATTACATGATATAGGACATGGACCCTTTTCTCATCTTTTTGAGGAAATGATCCAAGAAAAAAAAATCTCACATGAAGACTTTGGTAAAGAAATTATTCTAAAATCTGAAATTGGTGACATTTTATCAAAAAATGGTTTTGACAAAAAACTAATTTCAAGAATTGCCTTTGGTGATTCTAAATTTCAATACATGAATGAAATTGTTTCAGGGATTCTTAGTGCAGATATGATGGATTATTTACTTAGAGATGGTTATTTTACAGGAGCAGAACATGCAAAAATTGATCATAAAAGAATCACACAATCACTTGATATACATCAAAAAAAATTAGCATTAGAACGTTCAGCATTATATTCTTTTGAATCAATGATGTATTCTAGATATCAAATGTTCAAAGCAGTCTATTTTCACAAAACTGTGAGGGCAGCAGAAGTTATGCTGCTTGAAGCATTAAGATTATCTGATGACGAATTTGGTTATACTAGTTTTAATCTAAATGAATATGTCAAACTTACAGACGAATATGTTTTATCTAATATTATTTCATCCACATCTTCCAAATTAAAACGTGCAAGGCAATTTGCATTAGATTATCAAAACAGGAAATTACTAAAATGTGTATTTGAGAGAATCTTAACTAGTAAAACCAATTTACAAAAAACACGAACTGATGAACTTAGAACTAGTATCTCCAAAAAATCTAAAATTGATGAGAATGAAATTTTTGTAGATAGTTCTGTTACTCCATCAATTCCTCTTGCACCGTCCAAAAATGAATCAAAATCTATAATTTTGATTACAAATGAAAATGGAAAATCCTTGGCAAAAGAGATACCAATTTCAGAAATCCCAGTGGTTTCAGCAATTTCTGGGTTCATGAATATCCTAAGAATCTATACCCATCATAAGAACAGAAAAAAAGTTGAAATTGCCTCAAAATCAATCCTTGGTGATCTAAAGTGAAAAAAAGAATTGTTATCAAATTGTCTGGAAAAGTTTTTGGCACTGATAACGTTAAAGCACTAAAAGACTATGCTCAATTTCTAGTAAAAATCAGCAAAATTTGTCAACCAATTGTTGTTGCTGGGGGTGGAAGTATTGCCAGACATTACATTTCTCATGCAAGATCTTCTGGTGCAGATGAATCTACTCTTGATGAACTTGGAATTGAAATTTCAAAACTTAATGCAAAGCTATTGATTTATGCTCTAAAAAATAGGGCCTATTCACATCCACCAGCTACTTTACAGGAAGTCAGACATGCAGTAGATGATGGATTAATAGTTGTAACAGGCGGTTTACATCCTGGTCAAAGTACTAATGGTACTGCTGCATTGATTGCTGAAAAAGTACAAGCTGAACAATTTCTTAATGCTACTGATGTTGATGGAGTTTATGACATGGATCCAAACAAATTCAAAAAAGCAAAAAAATTCAAACGGATTGAACTAAAAAAATTAAAAAATATGTTAGTTCATCAAGATTCTATCGCAGGAGGGTATGACTTGATGGATATTCTTGCTCTTAAAATCATTGAGCGCTCTAAAATCAAAACAATAATCCTAAAGGCTGATCCAAAAATTATTGAAAAAGCCATAAAGGGTATCAATGTAGGAACTGAAATTATTCTTCCTGTAAAATAATTAATCAGAAATTTTGTTTTGAACTGTTTGTCTTGTTTCAGACCAGATCTGAATATCTTTTCCTGAATATTCAGAAATTCCTGATTCTCGAAGTTTTTTGAAAATTGATATTGCTTCTTCTTCTTTTACGGTCTTTGATTGGGCTTTTGTAAATCCATCTTTATCTACAATAATTGCCACATTTCCCCCTTCAGAATTAATTACAGCAGTAAATTCTTCCTCTCCAACTGGTTGAAATTCCCCATTAACTTTTTTGGTTGTCAAAGTCAACATCCCAAATCCAGCTGCTTCAAACATCTTCATCTGTGATTTACTTGCTCTTTGTTTTCCTTGTTGTACTGCTTGAAAGTACTGCATGATTTTTTTTTATCTCCAATAGTATAATAACTGTCTTAACATTTGAAAAATTTGGAGAGTATAGAAAATAATGAATCGTAAAATATTTCTTGGTATTGCAGTTGCTGCACTTATAGCTATATTGGGAGGAATTCTCTTGATGGGATCTACAATGGTTATAACACCTGAAGGTGAAACTCCTGCAGAAACTCGAGGCATTACCCAGGTAAGACCTATCCAAATTGAATTAGCAGAACTCTCTGTCACAAAAATTTCAGAACGAGCAGCTACCATTAAAATTGCATTTAAAATTTCTAATCCAAATTCTGGTGGTGTGATTGTTCAAACAATGGATTATCAGCTATATGCAACAGAATATTCAAACTCTGAACAAATTGCAGGTGGAGAAATAGGAAGTAGACCTACGGGAATGATATCTACTGGTTCAAACTATTATGTTCTTCTTGGGGAGAATGATATTACACTAAAAGAGACTATCACATTGAAAGCATCTCAAAATACTTTTGAATTATGGACAATTCTTAATGATAGTACTA
>Ga0209988_10003230_pt1 | contig 10801 bp, 8 predicted proteins | sample N075metaG_FD_183115 | JGI IMG/M metagenome (GOLD analysis project Ga0209988, IMG submission 183115) | Deep subsurface microbial communities from Kermadec Trench to uncover new lineages of life (NeLLi) - N075 metaG (SPAdes) (version 2) | ecosystem: Environmental > Aquatic > Marine > Ocean trench... | reverse complement strand
GGGTTTCCATGAGGTTTGACTGGTATCGCCATAATCAATGTCAGACCAGCTCCCATCGCTCTGTTGAGAGGAGAGGTAGCTTCCGGCTGAACTGTAGGGAGTTGTGTTCACGTACTCATCCCAAAGGCGGTTTTGGAGTACATCGATATCATCAGCACAGAGGAAAGTTTCTCCCAGAATGAAGCAACAGACCAGACTGAAAAATACTGACTTCATTTCTACTCCTGGATGAAATTCAGGGACAGTCCCCGAATGCTGGGAGAGTTCTTGGAACAGTCCCCGAATTCCGTCGCCCTTCGTGACCAGAACCTATGCATACTCCGGGCTAGCAGCAAGTTCCGTTCCAGGCGGGGTGGCTACGGGTACATTTGTCCAGATGCCAGCAGTTCTGGGGTCTTCCAAGGAATTACTGGAATATGATCGGAGCTGGAACAACCTGGGTTCCCGAAATAAATGTCAACAGAAGTTCACATTCAACAATCAGAATCGGTGCTTCTTTGAGTTCGGGTGATCGGGGTATGCTATCGGGTATACTGTGAGGAACATCAAGGCAGGATGAGGAGGACCGATGAGTGAGAAGGTGAGCCGGGATCAGCCGCTGGATTATCTGAAATCCTACAAAGAGAACAGTCTGGGCGTGATGCAGAGAATCTCTGAGCAGGAGGTAGCCGGGCTGATTACCCTTCTGGCCGATGCCCGTGAGGCAAACCGTCAGATCTTTCTGTGCGGAAACGGCGGGAGTGCTTCCACGGCCTCACACTTTGCCAATGACCTCGGCAAAGGGGCCTCTTGGAATCGGGACGACCGATTTCGTGTGTTGGCTCTGACCGATAATGTTTCCTGGATCACGGCGCTGGCCAACGACACGGATTACTCACAAATCTTCGTGGAACAGCTAAAAAACTACGCCAGCTCCGACGATGTCCTGATCGCCTTTAGTGGCAGCGGCAATTCCCCCAATGTGGTGGAGGTTGTCCAGTGGGCCAATGAAAACTCCGTGGTAACGGTGGGCATCACGGGACGACCTGGGGGAAAGCTGGGAAAAATGGCACGTTATCCGATTTTTGTGGAATCCTCCCACATGGGACACATCGAGGAGGGTCATTTTCTCATTCAGCATCTGGTGGGTTATTACTTTATGGAAACGGAGGAGTAGCCCGGGCTATGCACCTTCCGGGCTGGTTTGGGCTTGACTTGCACGATTCGTATCTCTTATGCTTTGAGTCCAGTAGCGAGGAAAAGATGAGCACTACAATCGAGGGAACGCAAAGGGTCAGGCTCTCCGAGAGAAGCTTATTCCCCGGCTTGCTCGGCCTCGTAATTATCGGCAACATTATTCTCTCCGGTTCTTTGCGGAGGGAGTTACCCATTACGGGTTAAACTCCCTAAGCTCCGTAAAGAACCTGAAATTCCCCATTATCAAAAACAGTGTTCTTAACGGAGCTAGCCGGAATATGGGCAGGTTTTCGTGACCCTCGCTTAGCAGAAATCGGAGGCGAAGCGAGAAACGGCAAGGGAGACGATAGATGCGACGGGTTATTTCACTATTGGTTGAAAACAAAGCTGGAGTGCTGTCCCGCGTGGTGGGGCTCTTTAGCCAGCGTGGCTACAACATTGAAAGCTTGAATGTGGCTCCAGCGCTGGAGGGTGCTTCTCGAATCACGCTGACCACAATCACGGATGACGCCGGGACCGAACAGGTCGTCAAACAACTCAGTAAGCTGATCAATGTGGTTAAGGTAACGCTCTACGACCCGGCAACCCATGTGCTCAGAGAGATGGCACTGGTGCGAATCCAGGTTACCGAGGACAACAGGACTGAAGTCTTGGCTCTATCCGAGGTCTTTCGGGCCCGTGTCATCGATGTGAGACCCACGAGTTATATCTTTGAAGTGACCGGACAGGCCGATAAGATCGACGCCTTTTTACAAAATGCCCAGGTCTATGGAGTCCGGGAGCTTCACCGCACAGGCGAACTCACCCTGTCCCGCGGGAAAGCTGGAAAGAAAGAAAGTTCTTCGGCCCGGAAAAGGTCGGCTCTAGTCAATGCTCCTGATCAGGAAAACCCACCCAAATCGGGGGTCAAAGCGAAACATGGCTAAGTTTTTCTATGACACCCACCGAACTCCCACCCACTCTTTCCGACTAGGTGACTTATGAGCGAGAGCAAACGAGTTTTCATCTATGACTGCACGTTGCGAGACGGTACTCAGGGGGAGAGGGTCTCACTGAGCGTTGAGGACAAGATCCACATTGCTCAGAAGCTGGATGCCTTTGGTGTGGATTACATTGAAGGCGGCTGGCCGGGCTCCAACCAGAAAGACGTGGAATTTTTCAAGCGTGCCCGGGATTTATCCTGGAAGAACAGCAAAATCGCAGCCTTCGGAAGCACTCGCCACCATAAGAATTCGGTGGAGGAGGATCCCAACATTGCCGCCCTGCTCGAGGCCGAAACTCCGGTGGTGACCTTGGTCGGTAAAAGCTGGGACTTTCACGTGGAGCGTGCTCTGGGGACCACTTTGGAGGAAAACCTACGAATGGTCCAGGACAGCGTGACTTACCTCAAGGAAAGGGGCAAAGAGGTCATCTTTGACGCCGAACACTTCTTTGATGGCCATGCGGCCAACCCTCGCTATGCCAAGTCGGTCATTCGAACGGCCCGCGAGGCGGGAGCGGACTGGGTGGTCCTGTGTGACACCAATGGGGGAAACCTCCCCTCCAGCATTGAGTCGCTGTCCCACCAGTTAAGCCCGGAATTTCCCTTCCTGGGTATCCATACCCACAATGACTGCGAGATGGGAGTGGCCAATACCATTGCCGCAGTCCAGGCGGGAGCCCGTATGGTTCAGGGAACCATCAACGGATATGGGGAACGTGCTGGAAACGCCAATCTCTGTTCCGTGATTCCTGCGTTGGAGTTGAAGCTGGGTAAAGAGACGGTCGGACCGGAAAAACTCAAAGGCCTGACTTCCCTTGCCTACTTTGTGAGTGAAACCGCCAATATGGTGATGCCCAATAACCTTCCTTTTGTGGGCAGGAGTGCCTTCGCCCACAAAGGTGGACTTCATGTGAGCGGCATCAACAAAGACCCCAAAACTTATGAGCACATGGATCCGGATGCTGTAGGAAACACCCGGCGCGTCCTGGTTTCGGATTTATCGGGAAAAAGTAATTTGCTTTACAAGGTTCGAGAATTCGGAGATTTGGATGAGAAAGATATCGATTTGAAGGCACTCCTGGAACACATCAAGAAACTCGAATACAACGGGTACCAGTTTGAAGGCGCCGATGGCAGCCTGAAGCTCCTTTTTCGCAAGTTTGGAAAGGACCAGGACCAACCGTTTGAGTTTAAAGGTTTTCGGGTGCTGGTTGACCAGAATCACGCGGGCCAGTGTGTGAGCGAGGCCACGGTCAGAATCTGTGTCGACGGCGTCGAAGAGCACGTTGTTTCAGATGGCAACGGACCCGTTCACGCCCTGGACTGCGCCATTAAAAAGGCCCTGGTGCGCTTCTTCCCCGAGATTGAGGAGATTCGGCTCATCGACTACAAAGTGCGTGTCTTGGAATCTCAGAGCGGAACCGCCGCCAAGGTACGTGTACTGATCGAGTCCACCGATGGTCACCGAAGCTGGACCAGCCTGGGCGTCTCTTCAAACGTCATGGAGGCCAGTTGGCAAGCCATTATCGACAGTGTGCTCTACAAGCTGGTGTTCCCAGGACAACAGACAGGCGCGCTTGGCGCGCAGAGAGAAAGAGAGGAAGAGAAAAAGAAAGAGACCATAAAGCTATAACGGCCGCTTCCCTCCCCGTCTGTTGTCCGGTCTACTGTCAGTTGTCAGGAGCTTCTGCCAGCCTCTCCTGTTTGTTGTCTGTTCTTCTACCCGCTCAATTTCCTGATCTTCTTCGCCATCTCGCGTGCCAGGTACAGGTGGATCAGCATGTTCGCTTCCTTCAGGTCTTCCAGTTGAATGACGCTCTCGACTCGGAACAAATATGCGGTGATTCTCTTCTCCGCCTTTCCAATCTGTTCGCCTATGAATTGTGTTTCCTGTTCATATAGGGAGCCAGGCTCCTGGGGTTCGACCAGCTTGAGATCACCCTTGTCCTTCAGAACCGTCAAAACGTAGCGGAGCATGTTCCAGGCATCACCGGCCTCGTCCTGAACACCCTTCAGAGCGTTCCTCCACTGGACTCGGGCCTGTCTGATGGCCTGCTCGGAAGAACCCTGAAGAATCGTTTCCTGTGCCTGCTCAACCTGGGCAAAATGGTTATTTAGATCGACCAGTTTTTCACGCAGTTCCGACAGATAGTGATCAATTTGACGATCGATGTAGTCCTCGAGGAAGGGGTCGCGGCGTCCCCTTCCTCGGGCACCAAAGGATCTTATATTCACAAGCTGGCGACGAAAATGGGCTCTGAGTATGGGATTTTGGCGGGCTGGCGGGGGATCTTCCTCCTCCTGGGCACCCGGAGCGAAGCTCACAGAACCAGCAAAGCAAATATAAAGGCAGCAAGCAGCAATCGATAGACGACGAAAGGAAGGTAGGTGCGAGCTTGTAGAAATTGGAGAAGATACTTGATGCATAACAAGCCGCTGACAAAAGAAAATATTACACCAACAAGGAGAGTTAAAAAAGAGCCCATCTCATTGCTCGAAGACCCCAACAGCGGATAAAGACGAGAAATCGTGGCCAAGGCGATCACCGGCGTCCCCAGCAAAAAGGAAAATCGGGCGGCGTCGGCCCTGTTCAACCCCAGCATCAAAATGACTGTGATGGTCACACCAGAGCGACTGACCCCGGGGATCAGTGCCAGAGCCTGTGCCAGGCCTACCAACAGGCCATCACGAAGACGGATGCTCTCCAGGCCGCGCGATTGGGATCCCTGATGATCCGCCCACCCCAGGAGAAGCCCGAACAAGGGAAGAGTGATCACCGTAACTCCTGGGGTCCGCAGGTGATCTTCGATGAAGCCTTCGAACAGACCTCCAACCAGAATAGCCGGCAGCGTACCCACCACGAGCGCGCCCAGGAGCCCGGATTGCGGGGCTACCGATGGGTTCATCACAAATCTCAATAACTGTTTCCCAATGTCCTTCCACTGCTGGCGAAAATAGATCACCAGAGCCAACAATGTGCCCCCATGCACTAACACGTCGAAGGTCAGTCCCAGGGCCTCCCAACCCAACAGCCTGGGGAGCACGATGAGGTGAGCAGAGCTGCTGATGGGAAGAAATTCGGTAATCCCCTGGAGAATACCCAGAAAGAAAGCCTGCATGGAGTCATTCATCGCAGCTAATGCTCTAAAGCCCGTACTATGCATAGTCCGGGCTAATTTGCGAACGAGGAGTCAGAATTTGCCATGCTATACTTCAACGTTGAGGTTCCAAGGTTCAGTCGAATTTACCTTACTGGGAACTTGGAAGCTGGTTTGGTTATGACTCAAGAAACCGTCCTCATCCTTGACTTTGGAGCACAGTATACTCAGTTGATCGCCCGCTGCATTCGTGAGGCTGGAGTGTACTCGGAAATCCTGCCTTTTAACACCTCGTGGAAGGAAATCGAAGCCCGTCAGCCCAAGGGGATTGTGCTTTCGGGAGGCCCTGATTCGGTTTTCGCCGAAGGGGCTCCCCATCCCGAGAAGGAACTCTACGACTTTCAAGGCCCCCTCCTGGGAATCTGCTATGGAATGCAGCTCCTGGCCCACCACTACGGGGGAAAGGTAGCTCCTTCGCAGAATCGAGAATACGGCAAGGCCATGCTCCAGATCGTTGACGGGAGCCCTCTTTTTCAAGACTTGCCCAAGGAAACTGAGGTGTGGATGAGTCACGGAGACCGGATTGAAACTCTCCCCCCCGATTTTGTTGTCATCGGGCGAAGCGAGAATGCCCTTGCCGGCATGGCCCATGAAGGTCGGAAGATCTATGGTATTCAGTTTCATCCTGAAGTGGTTCACACTCCCTGCGGCAAACAGATCCTGGCAAACTTTCTCCTTGAGATTTGTAAGTGCCGCGCAGATTGGACGATGTCCTCCTTTGCGGAAAGTGCGGTCACCGAGATTTCCGCCCAAATCGGTCAGTCTCAAGCGGTTTGCGGCCTCTCAGGCGGGGTCGATTCTACGGTGGCGGCAACGCTGGTTGATCGCGCCATCGGTGATCGGCTCACCTGCATCTTTGTCGACAATGGATTACTCAGAAAGAATGAATTCGAGGAAGTACTCCAGGAACTTCAGGAGAAGCTCTCTTTGAATGTGGTGGGAGTCGACGCCGGCCGTGACTTTCTGGAACCTCTGGCCGGAGTCGAAGACCCTGAGGTGAAACGAAAAATTGTTGGAGAACAGTTCATCCGCGTGTTCGAACGGGAAGCCAAGAAGTTGGGCGGGATTCAATTCCTTGTTCAAGGCACCCTCTATCCGGATGTGATCGAATCAGTTTCCGTCCTAGGCCCCTCTGCGACCATCAAGAGCCACCACAATGTGGGGGGACTGCCCGAGAAAATGAATCTTTCCCTGGTTGAGCCTTTAAGAAATCTGTTCAAGGATGAAGTTCGACGCGTTGGCAAAGAGTTGGGCCTCCCGGAAAGTCTCATTCAGCGGCAGCCCTTCCCCGGGCCGGGTTTGTCGGTACGCATTGTCGGTGAGGTCACGGAAGCTCGTCTCGATACGTTGCGAGAGGCGGACAAGATCGTAGAACAGGAGATAAAAGGTGCAGACCTCTATGCTAAGATTTGGCAGTCGTTCGCGGTTTTGCTCCCTGTGAAGAGTGTCGGTGTCATGGGGGATGAAAGAACCTATGAGGACGTGATTGCCATCCGTGCCGTATCTTCCGTGGATGGGATGACTGCCGACTGGGTTCCGTTGCCTCACGAACTGCTGGGACGGATCTCTAACCGGATTGTGAATGAAGTCCGAGGGGTCAACCGAGTGGTTTACGATGTGAGTTCGAAGCCTCCCAGTACCATCGAATGGGAATGAACGGAGGGGGATGGGAAATTGAGGACTGTCCTAGCAATTCTCCTAGAATTCGGGGACAGTCCTCAATTTCCCATCCCTCCCGTAGAGAATAGAGAATAGAAGGACAACCTCACGAAAGCACGACTGCACCAAAGCACGGGCGCGCAAGGCGCGCTTACACGAAGTCACCAGAGCACGGGCCAGCAAGGCGCCCCTGCACGAAAGCACTCATGAGTAACTTCGTTCACCTGCACCTGCATAGTCATTACAGTCTCCTGGACGGTGCCAATCAGCTCGAAGCCGTGGTACGTCGTGCTGCAGAGTTGAAGATGCCGGCCCTTGCCTTAACGGATCATGGCAATCTCTTCGGAGCCGTTCAGTTTCATGACCTGGCTCTCAAATACGGAGTCAAGCCCATTATTGGCTGTGAAGTTTATGTTGCCAGGGAGGGGCGCAAATCGAAAAACGGTCGTTCCGACCAGAGCAACCATCTGGTGCTTTTGGCCAAAGATGCCACCGGTTATAGCAATCTGGTCAAGTTGGTCTCACTGGGCTATCTGGAAGGCTTCTATTATCGTCCTCGCATCGACCTGGAGCTTCTCCAGGAGCACAGCGAAGGATTGTTGGGACTTTCTGCCTGCCTGAAAGGAATCGTGGCCTGGAATCTACTCCAGGATCAGTACTCGGAGGCTCGCGAGGGGGCGGGAAGACTGGCCGAAATCTTGGGGCCGGGTAACTTCTACCTGGAGTTACAGGATCACGGATTGGAGGAGCAAAAGAAGGTCAATTCCCATGTGCTGAATCTGGCCCGTGAGCTGGATCTTCCTCTGGTTGCCACCAACGACTGCCACTATCTCACTCAAGAGGATTCTTTCGCCCACGATGTTCTGCTCTGTATCCAGACCGGCAAGACCATTCACGATGAAAACCGACTCCGCTACAGCACCGATGAGTTCTATTTCAAGAATGCCGAGGAGATGGACTCGATATTTGCTCATGTGCCCGAAGCTCTCTCCAATACCCTTGAGGTGGCCGAGAAATGCACCTTTGAACTCGGTGAACCGGAGAATATCTTTCCCGAATTTCAAGTTCCTTCCGACCACACCCTGGATAGCTATTTTGGGAAAGTGGTCCAGGACGGATTCGACAGCCGGCTTGAACGTCTCAAGGAAAAAGAGAATCTTGGGGAATTGCGCTACCCACTCTCTCAGTATGAGAAGCGCTTGTCGCAGGAAGTGGAAATCATCAAGAAGATGCAATTTTCCGGCTATTTTCTGATCGTATGGGACTTCATTCGCTACGCTCGAGAAAATCAGATTCCGGTGGGTCCGGGCCGAGGATCGGTGGCCGGATCTTTGGTCTCCTACGCCATGAGAATCACCGACGTGGACCCCCTTCAATATGATCTTCTCTTCGAGCGTTTTCTCAATCCGGAACGGGTCACGCCTCCCGACATTGACATCGATTTTTGCATGTTGCGACGAGGGGAAGTGATCGACTATGTGACTTCCAAGTACGGCCGTGAAAACGTCAGCCAGATCATCACTTTTGGCACCATGGCAGCCCGAGGGGCTATTCGTGATGTGGGACGTGGGCTGGACATCCCCTATGCGGAAGTGGACAAAATCGCCCGCCTGATTCCCCAAACTCCCGACGCCACACTGGAAAAGGCGGTCCAGCGGGTTAAGGAGCTCAAAGAGGCTGCCCGAAGCGATTCCCCTTATGCCCAATTGATTCAGGTTGCCCAGCAACTGGAAGGGCTGGTCCGACACGCCTCAACCCACGCGGCTGGAGTGGTGATCGCCCCTCGGCCGCTGATCGAATTGATTCCTCTTTACAAGAGCACCAAGGACGAGATCACGACCCAGTATTCGATGACGGATCTGGAGCGTCTGGGTCTATTAAAGATGGATTTTCTGGCCCTGACCACCTTGACCGTCATCCATCAGACCGTGGCTCAAGTTAAAGATCAGGTCGGGGTAACCCTGGCTCTGGACAGGCTCGATCTTAATGAGCAGGAGACCTTCAAGCTCTTTTGTGAGGGAAAAACCACCGGTATCTTCCAGTTTGAATCTTCGGGCATGCGCGATATTTTGCGGCGCCTGCAACCCGACCGCTTTGAAGATCTCATCGCCTTGAACGCTCTGTACCGGCCGGGCCCCATTCAGGGAGGAATGATCGACGATTTCATCGGACGTCGCCAAGGGCAGGTAAACATTGAATACGAAGTAGCCGAGCTTGATGAGATTCTTAAGGAAACCTATGGGGTGATCGTCTACCAGGAACAGGTGATGCAGATCGCCAGCAAGCTGGCAGGTTTCTCTCTTGGAGCAGCGGACCTGTTGCGGCGGGCCATGGGCAAGAAGAAAAAAACGGGCATGCAGGCCCAGAGAAAGCAATTTTTGAGCGGGTGCAAGGCAAGAGGCATTCCGGCCGGCAAAGCGGAACGGATCTTTCAGTTGATGGACAAATTTTCCGCCTACGGATTCAACAAGAGTCATTCCACCGCCTACGCCCTGCTGGCCTATCAGACGGCCTATCTGAAAACCCATTATCCGGTGCAGTTTATGGCGGCTTTGCTCACCAGTGAGATGTCCAACACCGACAAGATCGTCAAGCATCTGGCCGAATGCAAAGAAATGGGCATTCGCATTCTGCCTCCTGACATCAATGCCAGCCAGCTCGACTTTCTGGCCTCCGGAAAAGATATCAAGTTTGGTCTGGCCGCCATTCGAAACGTCGGAGAGTCGGCCATTCGTGCCATTTTGAGGTGCCGGCCTAAAGGTGATGACTTTACCAGCTTTTCTGAATTTTGTGAGAACGTGGATCTGCGGGTCGTGAACAGACGGGCTTTAGAGTCCTTGATCAAGGCCGGCTCCTTTGATTCCTTGGGATATCATCGCAAATCCCTCTTTGAATTTCTGGATCGTGCCATCGAGTCTGGACAGAAGGCTCAAAGAGATCGTCTCAGCGGTCAGAAAGGATTGTTTATGGCCCCAGAGATGACTTCGGCCGAAGGCCCAGTTTGGGATATCCCCGATGCCGGAGAATGGTCGGATCGCCAGAAGTGGACTTATGAAAAGGAGACTTTGGGCTATTACGTCACCGGCCATCCACTTCGAAACTACACCCGAGAGCTGGAGAAGTTTTCGAAGTTTTCCACCCTGGATATCACTGAGGAGATTTCGGGTCAGGAAGTTTCCGTGGGTGGAATGATCACCGGTCTTCGGCAGCTCCGTACCCGCAAGGGAGATTCGATGGCCGCCTTTGAACTCGAGGATCTTTCGGGCACCGTCCAGGTCCTGGTCTGGCCCAATGCCTACAAGCGGAACAGCCAGTTAATGGAAAACGATGTTCCGGTATTGGTTCGAGGACGCTGTGAGCTGGATGCCAAAGGGGAGATTCGCCTGCTCTGCTCGCAACTTTTCCACTTGGACACCCTTTGGGATACGGTGGTTCAGAAAGCGAGAATTCGAATCTCACTTTCCTCTCTGGATTCCGAGAAAGTTTCCCAGCTTCATGCGCTGGTGAGTCATCACCAGGGGACTTGCCCTCTGGAATTTGAACTCCTCCAGTTTCAGGAATACCGTATTCGTGTCATTCCCCAGGAAGATCTTCTCATTAACCCCGTCCCCTCTTTTATCCAGAAAGTGGAAGAGCTTTTTGGCGAAAACTCCGTAGCCCTGTATACTTAGCCACTTAAGTTCGTGCTGGGAGCGAGGTTAAGCGCGTGAGCACTAAAGTTAAAGAGTTAATTGATCTCAAGGAACGCGTCGAGGAGCTTCCCAAAGAGGCCACGGCGGAAATTGCCACCCTCCAACATCTCATCGCTAAATTGGAAACTGATCCT
>Ga0209988_10003228_pt1 | contig 10811 bp, 11 predicted proteins | sample N075metaG_FD_183115 | JGI IMG/M metagenome (GOLD analysis project Ga0209988, IMG submission 183115) | Deep subsurface microbial communities from Kermadec Trench to uncover new lineages of life (NeLLi) - N075 metaG (SPAdes) (version 2) | ecosystem: Environmental > Aquatic > Marine > Ocean trench... | reverse complement strand
AAACCGAAGGTTACTGGTTAATTAAACGCGCGATTATACGTGCTTGGAATCAAGCGTAAAGCCTTTATATCACTTCATGTGACGTAAATACGAACAAGCAGTAAAAAAATCTATCAATCCCAACGGTTATCGCGTGTTTGAACAATGCCATCTGTGATTTGAACAGGGAAGGTTGGTAAATCTTCATAAGCAGGGGGCGTGAGGGCCGCGCCTGTTTTAATGCAAAAGCGCGCACCGTGACGCGGGCAAATAATTTGATCGCCATCCAGCAACTGAGCAAGCTCCAATTCACAACCCAACAGGGGGGAATTGTCATGGCTGCAAGTATCTTCAATGGCGTAATATTCACCATCGAGATTAAAAACGGCAATTTGAACATCGCCTAAATCGACCAGCCGGGCCTGACCCGGGCCGAAGTGTTCCGCGGGTTCGATATTAATCCAGTCTGACATGCTGAGAATTTTAATCAGGTATTAGATAAAACAAGGGTGTTAATAAAGGCCAGTTTGTAACCTGGCAGCTTCTGACATCATGGTCTGGTTCCATGGCGGATCAAATGTAAGCTCAACATTGACCTGGGTGACATTAGGAAGACTACTTATTTTACTGCGGACATCCTCTGCCAGGAATTCTCCCATTCCACACCCAGGTGCAGTCAGTGTCATGGTGATCTCCACCTGATTACCTTCTTCAAGTGCTGTGACACTACAGTTATAAATGAGTCCCAGTTCGACAATATCGACAGGGATCTCCGGATCGTAACAGGTGTGCAATTGCTCCCAGATTAATGCTTCGTCAACGCTGCCATCACCTGTTAATTCTTTTTCAGGCTCGCTATCATTATTTTCTACAGGCTCAAAACCCAGAGCATCAGCATCTTTAGCGTCAACTCGCGCCAGATTGCCATTGATATTTACCGTATAGCTGCCGCCCAGGGACTGAGTGATATAGACGACACTGTCTTTTTCAAGCTTGATGGGCGTGCCGTCGGGTATCAGTGCGGCATCGCAGGTTCGTTGCAGGGTGATGGGTTCGTTTGTATTCATTTTTGTGACTCAAATTATTCTGTTGTCGCAGGGGATGTTTCACCTTGCAAAGCTGAGTGCAGGGTATGCCAGCAGAGTGTGGCGCATTTAACGCGTGCTGGATACTCTTTGACGCCCGCCAGTGCGGCAAGTTTCCCCAATGCCTGCATCTGTTCCAGATCAGGCTCCTCTTCTTCAATGATTAAATTGTGAAAATTCTGAAAGAGTTGTTCGGCCTGTTCGATGGTTTTGCCCTTCAATGTATCCGTCATCAAGGAGGCAGAGGCGACCGATATTGCGCAACCGGAACCATCAAAACTGACATCAGTAATGACACTATCTTCCGTTTTTAAGTAAAGATTTAATTTATCTCCACACAGTGGATTATAGCCTTCAGCCACCTGCGTTGCATCTTCAAGTTTGCCAAAATTCCTTGGGCTGCGGTTATGATCAATGATGACTTCCTGGTATAGGTCTTTTAAATCAAACATTAGATAAACACCTCCCTGGCTTTGCCCAATGCCTGAATCAATCTATCGACTTCTTCAAAGGTGTTATAGAAAGCAAAGGAAGCGCGAGCGGTTGCGGGTACATTAAAATGTGTCATCACTGGCATGGCGCAGTGGTGACCTGTTCGTATGGCGATACCTTCATGATCGAGGATGGTGCCTATGTCATGCGGATGGATACTGTCGATTACAAACGACAATATGCTGGTTTTCTGTTGTGCAGTACCAATTAAGCGTAAGCCCTTAACTTCAAGGATCTTTTCCGTTGCGTATTCAAGCAGTTCATGTTCGTGAGCGGCGATGGCCTCGAGTCCTGTTGCGCTGACATAGTCAATGGCCGCACCAAGCCCGATCACGCCGGCGATATGTGGTGTTCCTGCTTCAAATTTGTATGGAAGATCGTTATAGAGTGTTTTTTCAAATGACACCATCTTGATCATATCGCCACCACCTTGCCAGGGCGGCATGGCCTCCAATAAATGTGCCTTACCGTAAAGCACACCAACACCTGTGGGCGCAAAAAGTTTGTGACCGGAAAACACATAAAAATCACAATCCAGTGCCTGCACATCCACGGCGGTATGTGGCGTCGCCTGTGCACCATCGATAATGACAACAGCATTATGCTCATGGGCACGGTCAATAATGGTTTGGATCGGGTTAATCGTTCCCAGCGCATTGGAGATATGAACCACTGAAACAATCTTCGTTTTTGAGTTGAGTAATTTATCGAACTCTTCCAGGATTAACTCTCCAGAGTCATTGATTGGAATAATCTTCAGTATCGCCCCTGTTTGTTCGCATAATAATTGCCACGGCACGATGTTCGAGTGGTGTTCCATTTCTGAAATAATAATTTCATCGCCGGCCTTGAGTTTATTTCTGCCATAGCTCTGTGCAATGAGATTTATTCCTTCCGTTGCCCCTCGCACAAAAATAATTTCTTTCTCTGAGTTGGCGTTGATAAAGCTACGCACTTTTTCCCTGGCCTGTTCGTAGTCGATAGTCGCTCTTTCACTTAGGGTATGAACCCCGCGATGAATGTTTGCATTGTCTTCCTGGTAATATTTGTCCAGTGCCTCGATCACCTGCCTGGGTTTTTGCGAGGTCGCAGCATTGTCTAGATAGACAAGCGGATTGCCATTAACCTCCTGATGCAGGATCGGAAAATCCTGACGAATATTTTCGACATCCAATGTGGGTGTTTTAATAATATTTGCTGTGTTGGTTTCCGACATTTATACAGATTCCTCAATTTTCTTGGCTGAATTTAAATTTGCCTTGATTAAATCGGCATCAGGTAAGCGACCGCCAACGCTGACTTCCAGTTGTTCACGAACAGGCGCAAACTTGATGCGCCGAATGACGTCATCAACAAAAGCAAATGTCAGTAAACTTTTTGCGGTTTCTTCGTCGATACCACGTGAACGGATATAGAACAACATATTCTTGTCCAGTTGGCCAACGGTGGCACCGTGGCTACATTTTACATCATTGGCATAAATTTCCAGTTCTGGTTTGGTATCGATCTCTGCATGATCAGATAACAGGAGGTTGGCATTTGATTGTGCTGCATCTGTTTTCTGTGCATCTTTATGCACAATGACTCTGCCATTAAAGACGCCATGTGCATGACCATCCAGCACACCACGATAATATTCATTACTTCGGGTATGAGGTTTGGCATGGTGTACCAACGTGTGGTTGTCTACATGCTGGCGACCATCACCCATATAAAGTCCATTCAAAATGATCTCAGCTCCTTCACCAGCCAGTTCTGTGACGATGTCATTACGTACAATAGCCCCCCCTAATGAAATGGAGTGTGATTCAACACGGCTGTTACGATGTTGTTTGATATGTGTACCGCCAATATGAAAACTGTCAGTGTTTTCCTGTTGAACCTTGTAGTGCTCAAGGATTGCACCATCATCGGTCTCAATCTCCGTAATAGTATTAGTAAAACTGACAACATCTTTCAGCCCGTGAAAACTCTCGATCACATTTGCCTGCGCATGTTTGCCCAGAACAATTAAATTGCGGGGTGTCGTGGTAAGCATTTGTTCGGAGTTGCTAGAGATAAAATAAATTACAATGGGTTCTTCAATAACGACATTGTCCGGCACGTAGACAAATGCACCATCACTAAAGAGGGCTGTGTTTAAGGCAGCAAATATATGATCTTCACTGTTAATACATTGATTCAATCGGGGCTCGAGTAATGCCGGTGTGTCTGTCAGGGCTGCACGTAAACTGCCAATAATGACATTGTCAGCGAGCACTCCAATGTTTGAATGTTCAGATGAAAATTGACCGTTAATGAACACCAGTTCGTGAGTATTTTTTTGATCAAAACGTAAGGCATCAAGCTCTCTCTGTTCAACGGAATTATGTCCGGCCGAGCCATATTCAGCATTGGCAAGTACAAACCCGGTCTTCGTGATGGGTGTGACATCCGTATATTTCCAGGTTTCATGGCGACGTGTCGGGAAACCATTTTCCTGAAACTGATCAAAGGCGCATTGTCGATGCGCTGCTAACCAGGCCAGAGATTTTGACCCATTTAGAGATTTGGTCTCCTGTTGTGCTAAAAAAGCAGCGTGGAAATTTTCTGCCAGATTATTTGCTTGGGATGTGCTCATGCCGCGTCAGCTTCCTCGCGTACCCAGTCGTAGCCTTTTTCTTCAAGTTCCAGGGCCAGATCCTTGCCACCGGATTTGATGATCTTGCCATCAGATAACACATGGACATGGTCTGGCACGATATAATCCAGAAGGCGTTGATAATGGGTCACAATGATAATGGCACGATCTTCACTGCGCAGGCTGTTGATACCCTTCGCAACAATCTTCAAGGCATCGATATCCAGGCCAGAATCGGTTTCATCAAGAATGGCAAGTTTGGGTTCAAGTACTGCCATCTGGAAAATCTCATTACGTTTTTTCTCGCCACCTGAGAAGCCTTCGTTCACAGCTCGACTCAGCAAATCTTCATTCATTTTAACAACCTGCATTCTTTCTTTGACCAGTGCCATAAATTCGATGGCATCAAGTTCGGGTTCGCCTCTGTGAGTACGCAGCGCATTCAGTGCAGCTTTTAGTAAGTAAATATTATTCACGCCCGGTATTTCGACAGGATATTGAAAAGCGAGGAAGATTCCTTCGCGGGCACGAATTTCAGGCGCCATCTCGGTGAGATCCTTGCCTTCATAAATGATCTCGCCACTATCGATCTCATATCCATCGCGACCGGCAATGATATTTGCCAGAGTACTTTTTCCAGAACCGTTAGGGCCCATGATGGCATGGATCTCCCCGGCATTTACTTCCAGATTCACTCCTTTAAGGATTTGTTTGTCTTCGACAGACACTTTTAAATTTTTTATCTCTAACATCAATTATTTTCCAAAAATTATGTGAAAAGTTAAATATGAAAGGTGAAAAGAATGTAGCTTTTGTTCTGTTCATTACGTTTCACACTCAACTCTTCACGTTTCACATTTGTTATCCCACCGCACCTTCCAAAGTGACGCCTAATAATTTTTGCGCTTCAACCGCAAATTCCATCGGTAATTCCTTAAACACATCTTTACAGAAACCATTGACAATCATATTTATCGCATCTTCTTCTGAGATGCCGCGCTGTTTGCAGTAAAACAACTGGTCTTCACCAATCTTTGAAGTCGTGGCTTCGTGTTCTACCTGTGCCGTTGAGTTCTTTACTTCGATATAGGGGAAGGTATTCGCGCTACACTTATCCCCCATTAATAACGAATCACACTGGGTATAGTTGCGAGCGTTCTCAGCAGTCTTGGCAATTCGAACCAGTCCTCTATACGTATTCTCGCCGAACCGTGCAGAGATGCCCTTGGAGATGATCGTGCTGCGAGTATTCTTACCGATATGAATCATCTTGGTGCCTGTGTCTGCCTGCTGATAATTGTTGGTTACAGCGACGGAATAGAATTCACCCACAGAATTATCACCACGCAAAATACAACTGGGATATTTCCAGGTAATGGCGGAACCGGTCTCTACCTGTGTCCATGAGATTTTGGAATTCACTCCTCGACAATCGCCGCGCTTGGTGACGAAGTTGTAAATTCCCCCAACACCATTTTCATCACCGGGATACCAGTTCTGCACGGTGGAATATTTAATTTGCGCGTCATCCAGTGCGATTAATTCTACAACCGCCGCATGTAACTGGTTCTCATCTCGCATGGGTGCGGTACATCCTTCCAGATAACTGACATGGCTGCCCTTCTCGGCAATGATCAAGGTGCGTTCAAATTGTCCTGTGTTGGCGGCATTAATTCGAAAATAGGTCGACAGTTCCATGGGGCAGCGAACACCTTCAGGGATGAAACAAAAAGAACCATCGGTAAAGACAGCAGAATTCAGTGCTGCAAAAAAATTATCACCGGTCGGCACCACTGTGCCCAGATATTTTTTAACCAGGTCAGGATGATCTTTAACAGCCTCGGAGAAGGAACAAAAAATGACACCAACATCAGCCAGTTTGCCCTTGAATGTGGTAGCGACAGAAACACTATCAAACACAGCATCAACCGCAACGCCAGCCAGCATCTTTTGTTCATTCAAAGGGATGCCCAGTTTTTCATAGGTCTCGAGTAATTTTGGATCGACTTCATCAAGACTTTTTGGTCCGTCGCCTTTGGATTTTGGTGCTGAATAATAAGAGATTGCCTGATAATCAATCTCTTTATGATGTACATGCGCCCATTTAGGTGTGTCCATTGTTAACCAGTGCCGATACGCCCCAAGACGCCACTCCAGCAACCATTCGGGCTCTTCTTTCTTTGCCGAAATCAGTCGGATGACATCTTCGTTTAAACCAGGGGCAACGGTATCGGTATCAATGTCGGTAACGAAACCATGCTCATATTCGGCATTAACAAAAGATTCAACACTGGAATCTTCAGCGGTTACTTCGATATCTTGTGATTGTGTAGTCATGTTGATTTTTTCCAGATCAGAATTATTCGGTTGATTCGGCGACGCTGAAACTCTCACCACAGCCGCAGGTTTCCTGCGAATTCGGATTTTTAAATTGAAACTCTTCGTTCAGTCCTTCGCGGACGTAATCCATTTCTGTGCCTATCAGCATAGGCAGGCTGAGTTTATCGACGAAGATCTTCACGCCCTTGGATTCGAATATTTCATCTTGCTCTGTCGTTTGTTCAGCCGCTTCGACGATATACTGATAACCAGAGCAACCGGTGGTCTTGGTCGCAAGACGTAAGCCAATACTGGCATCGTTCTTGGCAAGAAAGCTTTTAACGTGTTCTGCCGCCTTGTCAGTCAGCGTAATTTCTGTGGATAGTTTTGTTTCACTCATGTTTTATTTACTCATAGTTAAATTGTTGCACTCATATGAATGTCACGTTGTATCAAGATGGCATCCTGTTTGTTCGCCACCTGTTTTACATTGTTCATGCGGATTAATTCACCAAGGCTAATGCCATTCAAATACTCAGCGATGTTAAGGTTCAGACCCATCCATAGATCATGGGTTAAGCAACGTGTATCGCCCGCGCAATTTTGCTGGCCGCCACAAAGCGTGGCATCAATAGGTTCGTCAACGGCATAAATCACATGGGCAGGGGTAATGTCATCGGCATCTAACGCCAGGTGGTAGCCACCTCCCGGTCCACGTACACTTTTAACCAGGCCCTTTTTACGCAGTTTGCCGAACAACTGTTCCAGATAGGCCAGGGAAATGTGCTGTCGTGCCGCAATATCCGCCAGATTAATCGGTGCCTGATCTTCGTGTAATGCCAGATCCAGCATGGCGGTGACGGCATAGCGGCCTTTGGTTGTCAGTTTCATCAGTCTTTACCTCGGGTACAGCCTGAAAAGGGCGGCAATTTTCTCTTTTCTGAGTAAATTAGTCAAGTATATAGTTGATAAGTTTAGTCGGGATTTAGATTTTGTATAGTTATCGTTTATTAGTGACAGTATAATTATAAGTGAATACTTACTTTATTTGGTTGTTTGGGTGTTTGTTTCGCCCGATGGCGAGTACCTTTCTCTTGCGTGCCCAAGAGAAAGATACCAAAGAGAAGGGCACCCTGATGCTTTACCCTCCGGGTTCCTGAATTCATCTTGATGACTAACGCGCCGTCCACAGGACTCGTCCCTGATCCGGTGGACTAAAAATCGCATCCCTGCGATTTTTTCGCTACTCATCAAAATAAATTCAGTAAGACATCAATGGGGGTAAAATAAATGGATCTGTCTCCTTTTTTGGTTTTCAGGTCGTAATATTTTCATAGTCTAATTTGAATATTTCAGGATAATATCTTTTGAATGATCAAGAAAAAAAACAATACTGGGAACAAAGGCTTCGCCCTGTCGAAGATTATGTAAAACAATATACTTTCCCTGTCCTTTCTTCACCGGATGGTGAAAATTACGAATTGTTTGGTACCAGTCTAGGAATTCTCATTTCCGGTAAGAAATACATTTGTACTGCAAATCATTTGATCAAAGATATATCAAAAACAAGAGCTAACGTTGTAATAGCAGTAAACGGAAAATTTGAGTCATTGAATTTAGATACTGTAATTTCTAAGGAAGAAGAGGCTATTGATTATGATATATGCCTCGTAGAATTAAACGACAACCCAGATCATGTTCCATATCTTCACCAGGGGGAATGTTATCAAGAGGATGAATACAATGATGGATCTTTCCTATATCTACAAGGATTCCCAACTTCAAAAAATAAATCTTATGATATACATGATCACAAAAACAAAGAAATCGGAAATGAATATATAAATCTATGTAGGAATATTGAACAAAGCATACATCATACTTTTAAAGGTGTTAGCGATAAGACACATTTGTTTTTCAAATATGATGAGGGAGTATATTTAAAAGAAGATAGTGCAGATGTAGAGTTATTGAAGCGCCAAAACATGGTAAGTTTAAGAGGACTAAGTGGTTGTGGAATATGGAATATAAATGATACAACTGATATTCCGATAATAAAACTTGCTGGTGTTTTTATTGCGTTTAAGTCTGGTGTTGGTGCAGGAACAAAAGCAATGTGTATATTAGAATCAAATAATTGGGGTAAGACAAAACATTAGAATTAATAGGGGTCAGACCACGATTTAGACGAAGGGGGGTTTTCTTCCCGTATATCGTGCCGAGGAGGTGAATGATTTTAAGGTTATTTGAACAGGACGTTCAAATAAGCGGAACCAAGACAGGAGTCTTGTTTGCGCGACCTTGAAAAATCATTAAGCTGTGAGGTTATCCGCAGGACGCGATATCAGGGTGTCTTTTTTTCTTGGGTACTTCATTTTTTGGACAAGCAAAAAAGAAGTGCCTCGCCGCTAAAGGGCGAAAACAAATATTAAAAAATGACTGGATGCGAAGGGGTAGTGGGTTCGCCAGCTAGGGCGACAAATCGTCAGGACTGACGATTTGCACGACAGCATGTCGCCGTAGGTGAGGTACAAGGAAGTACCGAATGAAAGCATTCTTAATAAAGAAACAAGTAAAAAGGGAACAGGTTTATTTGCAACGGTCTAAATGTGAGTAAATACTTACTTAAGGAGTCTCAACTACGCTATCAGCAAAGTCGGTTATTAATTTAGTCAACATATTAGGCTGTTCCAATGATAAAAAATGACCACCATTGACCAGTGTTTCGATCCTTGCATCCTTGATTCTATTTTTTGTATCCAATCTCTCGGTCTCTGTTGACCAGTCATGGTCGCCATAGATTATCAGGACAGGTTTCTTTATCTTTTCGTAGTGCTGTTTTTCCAATTCCCATTTGGGAAAGTTGCGGATGAGTGACATGAAAGCAAGATAATGACGCGGACGATTCCCCACGTTGTTAATTTCACGCATTAGTGCATTAGGTAAAACAGAAGGGTCATAAACACCTCCACGCATAATATTCAGAAACGCTGGAAATACTCGCAGCCGCCAGTTTGTGGCACCTAACAATGGAATATTATTCATACCGAAAAGTAATCTTCCAACCCATGAGCCTCTGCCAACGCCTAAACCTCCACCATAGTCATAAGGATTAATTGAAACAGCCCGTTTAATTCTTGAATTATTTTTTGCTACAAGCATTAAAGCGAGAGTAGCGCCGATCGATTCTCCTGCGACTGTGGCGTTCTGAATATTCAGATTTTCAAGAAACTGTTCAATCATATTTAGTAAGTATTGCGGGGTATATTCTGTATCCGGGATATCTGAATAGCCGTGTCCAGGATAGTCAATGGCATAGACTGTAAATCGTTCCGATAATAACGGGATCATCTTTTGGAACATGTCCAGTTGTGTTCGGAGGGTATGCAGTAGTATTAGTGGTTCACCTGTTCCGGTTTTAATAAAACGAAGATTGACGCCATCAATTTCGAGATGTTGAATAGGGATATTGGGTGCCCACGAAAGCTGCTTGGGTTCCTTCGGTACTGTGCGCAAGGCTTCCACAAGATAGGAAACAATAACTGGCGCAACCGAAATCGCTAGTATGAAAAGTACAGTGTTCATCATGATTCTTCCTCCTTACAATGGTTAATTAACGACATGATTCATTGCACAGATAATTGTTACGCCAAAAAACATTTACCGAATGCCAGTAATAATTTCGGATTACCCTTGATGCGGATCTTCCTGCGGACTAAAGCTGAAACGATGTGTGTCTCTTTGCGTATGAAATTTATCCAGGTACGGGTGTCGGCATGAACAATTAAATCTGCCTTGCCTTGATGACCTTCTTCAACCGTCAGTGTTTGATTCTTTATTGAGATCGTTATTTGCCGATCTTCTTCACCACTAAAGTAGAAGTGATAGACAACATCCATTCCCTTGGCCTGACCACGTTGAAATAACAAACCAAGACCATGCAGAAATCCATCAAGATTGTTTGGTCGTAGGCTATTCCTGGCAAAGTGAATGGTTTTGTGTGGAAAGCGTTTTTTAACATGGGCCTGGGCATCTGAATTCGGGACAACATAAATCGGTTCTTCCTTTGCTTGTAAAGGTTTAACAACCTGCTTTACGAAATCTGAACGTTTGGCAAGGAAGGGACCGATCACATCTTCGCCGGCCGGACAAACGGAAAGACAATAAGCAGCTTTATAGTTGGCACCAAAGCTCAGGCTTTGCCAGACAGAAGCAGATTCCGAGTCATTGACCTTGTCACGGTATTGCCTTGCATTCTTGCTGTCGGCAATGTCTTCTGCCCAATTGGTGAAGCCACCCATGAATTCCTTGTAGTT
>Ga0209988_10003227_pt1 | contig 10811 bp, 11 predicted proteins | sample N075metaG_FD_183115 | JGI IMG/M metagenome (GOLD analysis project Ga0209988, IMG submission 183115) | Deep subsurface microbial communities from Kermadec Trench to uncover new lineages of life (NeLLi) - N075 metaG (SPAdes) (version 2) | ecosystem: Environmental > Aquatic > Marine > Ocean trench... | reverse complement strand
GCCGATTGATATCTGTTTTAAAAATTAAAAGCACTTAAACACATTAAATTTATTTATGTGCGATTTCTTTATCGGTGAATAAATAATCTTTCAGTTCCTTATCCATCGTCGGATCTTTCCTTCTGATCCACTCCAGCACCATGGCGGCATGTTCTTTTTCTTCATCACGGTTATGAGCAAGGATAGCTTTTAGATCCTCATCTTTACAAGCATTAACGCGTTGGTTATACCAGTCAATTGCTTCTAGTTCTTCCATGAGTGAGGTAATGGCACGATGCATATCCCTTGTTTCATCTGTTAATTCAGAGATGGGTTCGTGATAACCTTCATTTGCCATGATGACATTCTTCTTTAGATATTTTCAGTGGTGCCCTCACAGTATTTCTTTCAATACTGCATCCAGAGTTTCCTTCGCATCACCAAAATACATACGCGTATTTTCCTTGAAGAAAAGTGGATTCTGAACACCGGCATAACCGGTTGCCATACTACGTTTTAGAACAATAGTTATATTGCCTTTCCAGCATTCCATTACCGGCATGCCAGCGATGGGGCTGTTGGGATCATCCAACGCAGATGGATTGACGATGTCATTTGCCCCGATCACAACCGTGACATCAACATTCGGAAAATCCTCATTGATTTCATCCATCTCATAGACGATGTCATACGGGACTCTCGCTTCAGCAAGTAATACATTCATGTGCCCTGGCATACGACCAGCAACAGGATGAATGCCAAACCGTACATTGATTTTCTTTTCACGTAAGGCCTGGGTGATTTCATGTACTGTGTGTTGGGCCTGTGCTACTGCCATTCCGTAACCTGGAATAATCATCACTTCTTTGGCATTCAATAAAAGTTCTACAACTTCATCAGTGTAAATTTGTATCACTTCACCTTGATCTTCATCAGAACTGGAAACGACTGTACCTGTTCCTGTGCCAAAGCCGCCTGCGATAACCGCTATGAAGTTCCGATTCATGGCGCGGCACATGATGTAGCTCAGGATTGCACCACTACTACCGACCAATGCGCCGACAACAATCAATAAGTCGTTTGATAACATAAAACCAGTGGCCGCAGCGGCCCATCCGGAATAACTGTTAAGCATGGAGATAACAACTGGCATATCAGCACCGCCAATAGCCATGACCATATGGATACCGAAAGTTAACGCGATAATGGTCATGATGATCAAAGGAGTCATGCCGCCACCAGTCTCGGCCTGGTGTACAAACTGTATGCATAACCAGATGCTGGCGATCAGCAGGATCAGATTAAACCAGTGGCGTCCTGGTATTAACATGGGACTACCACCAATCTTGCCACTCAATTTACCAAAGGCGATGACGGAACCGGAAAAGGTAACGGCACCAATCAAAACTCCAATGTATATCTCAACTTCATGAATGGATTTTTCGACACCCACGAGGCCCGAGTCACCCACGAAATTAACGTATCCGACCAGCACCGCAGCAAACCCTACCAAGCTATGGAGTATCGCGACCAGCTCCGGCATCTGTGTCATCTGCACCTTTCTTGCGAGGACCATACCAATGCTGCCACCTATAAGCATGGTGATAATGATGATGTGGAAATTGCTGCTAACTTCCGGCCCAAATACTGTCGCCAAGATGGCAATAGTCATACCGATCATGCCGTAGATATTGCCCTTACGCGCTGTTTCCTGATCGCTCAAGCCTCCCAGAGTCAAGATGAACAGGATGGTTGCGCCAATATAAGTTGCAGTTACTAATCCTTCGCTCATGACGTGTCCCCTTATTTCCTGAACATTTGCAACATGCGATAGGTGACTGCGAAGCCACCCGCGATGTTGATGCTGGTGATAAGGACGCCAAATGCAGCCACTGCCATTAGCAATGTGTTTGGAGAAGAGATTTGTATCAATGCACCGATGATGATGATACTACTCACCGCATTGGTCACACTCATCAAGGGTGTATGCAAAGAAGCTGATACATTCCAGATCACCATATAGCCCACAAAACAGGCCAACATGAATACCGTAAAATGTGCCATGAAAGATGCCGGAGCGACCGAACCCAGACCATATAAAACAAGTGCACCTATAAGTACGGGCATCATTCGCTTAATGAAAGATGGTTTTTTTGGTTCTTCAACCACAACAGGTGCCGCTTCTGCTGGTTTCGCTGCCGGTGCAGCCGAGAGTTTCGGCGCGGGCGGTGGCCAGGTAATTTCACCTGCTTTAATGACGGTTGCGCCACGAATGGCTTCATCTTCCATATCAATGGTTATTTGACCATCCTTTTCAGGGGTCATGTCGGTCAGTAAGTGACGAAGATTCGTGGCATATAACTGACTGGATTGTGTAGGTAATCGGCTTGGCAGATCACTGTAGCCAATAATCGTGACACCATTATCTGTGACGCTTAATTCATGTGGTACGGTCAGTTCACAGTTACCACCTTGTTCAGCAGCCAAATCGACAATCACACTACCGTTCTTCATGGATTTCACCATGTCAGTGGTAATCAATTTTGGCGCAGGTTTGCCAGGAATCAGTGCAGTGGTGACGATGATATCGACTTCCTTGGCCTGTTCAGCAAACAAGGCCATTTCCGCTGCGATGAATTCATCACTCATGGTCTTGGCATATCCACCTTCACCACTACCATCTTCTTCAAATTCCAGTAACAGGAAGTCTGCGCCCATACTCTCAACCTGTTCCTTGACTTCAGGGCGGGTATCAAAAGAGCGGACAATAGCCCCCAGACTGTTTGCTGCCCCGATGGCGGCTAATCCAGCCACACCCGCACCGATAACCAGTACTTTTGCAGGAGGGACCTTACCCGCAGCCGTAATTTGTCCGGTGAAGAAACGACCAAAGCTGTGTGAAGCTTCAACAATGGCACGATATCCGGCAATATTGGCCATAGAGCTAAGCGCATCCATTTTTTGCGCCCTGGATATACGCGGAATACTATCCATCGCAAGAACATTAATGTTCCTGGCAGACAATTGTTTCATCAGGTCCTCATTTTGAGCAGGCCAGATGAAACTGATCAATGTTTTGCCTGCACTTAGATAGTCTATTTCTGAGGGCTCTGGCGCTCTTACCTTGAGAATGATGTCTGAACTGGCCCATAATTGTTCGGCATCACCAATTATTTCTACACCTGCATCTTTGTATGCCTGGTCAGAAAAACTTGCTTTTTCACCTGCGCCTGCTTGTATGGCAACGGTATATCCTAGTTTCTGTAACCATCCAGCAACTTCTGGTGTGGTCGCGACGCGTTTCTCGTCTTTGTAGATTTCTGTGGGTATTCCGATCTGCATATCAACATCCCCTAAAATGTTTGAAATATTCGTTTTTTAATTACTGATTTGTCATATCCGATATCAGTGATATGACAGACTGCCAATACATAAAGCCGCGTATGCTAGCATGGATGCATTGCCGCAACCAAAAAAGCCCGGGGTATCAATCCGGGCTTTTAGAAAATACAACTATCTACAATTTAGTGCTTAATCAATCTTCACCCGCAACAGCACCCAATATGTGTAACAAGCTCATAAACAGGTTGTAGATGGTGATATAAAGCGTGATGGTCGCCATGATGTAATTGGTTTCACCACCATGGATGATTTCGCTGGTTTGATACAGGATTAATCCTGACATCAGCATTATAAAAACACCTGACACAGCCAGTGAAAGCAAGGGTAATTGAAAAATCATGGCACCAATGCCTAAAAGAAAGGCAGTCAGGATACCCACCATCAAGAAACCGCCCATAAAGCTGAAATCTTTCCTGGTGGTCAATGCATAGCTTGAGAGACCAATGAATATTGCTCCCGTACCACCCATGGCCAAAGCGACAAGTTCAGCACCATTAGAAAACGCGTTCAGATACATACTAATCACAGGACCGAGTGTTAGACCCATAAAACCAGTCAGGGCAAAAATAGACAGTATCCCCCAGGCACTGTTTCTCAATTTTGTAGTAAGAAACAACAGGCCAAAATACCCACCAAAAGTGACCAATACACCGAAATATGGCATGTTCATTTTCATCGAGATCCATGCCGTCAGTGCACTGAAAAGCAGGGTTATTGAAAGCAACATGTAGGTGTTTTTAATCACCTTATTTGTTGCTAAAACAGACTCAGAAGGTCTGCGGACAACAATTACTGGATTTTGACTCATTTGTACTTAATCTCCTTGGTAAAAAACTTAACGATATGTCCATAGTATGAGGGTTAACGGCTTATTTTCAAGCCTAAACAGCCCAAATATTGATATCAAATCAACGGAAAACAACTAATAACACTAGCTCTTTTCGTAATGTATACAATCAGGTATGCTCTCGCGTCTTCTGGAGAGGTGGCGGACTCAAATTCATGTGGAATGAATTTGAGCAGCCGAATGCTGACCCTTCAGGGTGGGATACATGGATGTGTGGAATAAATCTGTCAGGAACAGATTTGGACACTGGCGCTAGCGGAAGTGGCACGAAGTACCGAGTCAACGGTTGAATGCGAGCACCGGAGGTGCTCTGAAAATAGTATTATATTTCGTATTAAATATATCTAGTTTATTTAGGAGAGGTGGCAGAGCGGTTGAATGCACTGGTCTTGAAAACCAGCAAGGGTGCGAGCCCTTCGAGGGTTCGAATCCCTCCCTCTCCGCCATTCAATCAAATAACCGGCTTTTGCCGGTTTTTTCATGCCTGTACGAATCGAATCAATACTTTCAATGCACAACCAATAAAATTACACTTATAATAATTCTTGAGGGCTACTGTACTTTAATTTGGGACATAGGATTAAAATATGTTCGAAGGATTAGAACGCATTACCTATCAATCGGGTGATCAGATTTTCCATGAAGGAGATGTGAGTAACTGCGCATACCTTATTGAGAGCGGTGGCGTAGAGATTTCCTAGTCTTGAGATATCAAAAGACTGGTGATGTATAAGCCTTATTATCTGTAAAGATGATCAAGTTGTGGAATATCATCAGTAGCACCATATAATTGATTCATCTCATGAGCGCTAGTATTGAACAACTTCCCACATTAGGCCTCGGCGCACCAGCGGCATTACTGCAGGGTGCTCAGTCAGGCTTTCAACAACTTTTAACTTGCGGAATGCTAGAGACTTGTATAACACGATGAATTATTTTGATTTGGACTGCAGACAATGCCCGCGACTGGCAACTTTTCTTGATGAAATAAAAGAAAAATATCCTGATTACCACGCCAGACCGGTCGCACCCTTTGGTGTGGATGATCCAAAACTACTCATCGTCGGACTTGCGCCCGGGATGCATGGGGCAAACGCAACGGGCAGACCATTTACCGGTGATCATGCAGGTATCCTGTTGTATAAGGCCCTGTATCAATACGGTTTCTCAAATCAGGAGTCGGCGACCCGTGCCGATGATGGTCTGCAATTAATCGATTGCAGGATCAGTAATGCCGTGAAGTGCCTGCCACCTGCAAATAAACCTACGGGGGAAGAGATCAATGTCTGTAATCAATTCCTCAGTGCAGAGCTGGAAACACTTTCCCCGGGGACAGTGATCCTGGCATTAGGCCTGGTTGCACATAAGGCCGTTATCAAGGCACTGAATCTCAAGCAAAAAGATTATGCCTTTGGTCACGGAAACATTGCGTCCTTAACAAACGGACAATGGCTGATTGATTCCTATCATTGCAGTCGATATAACACGCAAACACGCCGACTGACTGAAGAAATGTTCTTTGATATATTCAAGAATATACATGAGCTTATTAATATAAATGGCTGATTATATGGTATTAATATGTCTAGTATAGGAGAAAAAAAAGATAAGTCCTCGGAATCAACTGATTCTGATTTATTCGATTCTGCGACCTTTCTCAAGAGTCTGACCGGCAAACCCGGTGTCTACCAAATGTTAGATGAATCTGGCAAGGTCCTTTATGTTGGCAAGGCTAGGAATCTAAAAAAGCGTGTTTCCAGTTATTTCACGCGTGCAGATACTTCCCCAAAGACACGTGCCATGGTCGCACAGATCAGAGGTATCGAAGTCACGGTAACACATACCGAGAAAGAGGCCCTGATCCTTGAAAACAATCAAATTAAACGCCTCAAGCCGCGTTACAACATCTGGTTTAAGGATGATAAGAGTTATCCCTATATCTATCTCTCCACTGATCACGATTTCCCCGCACTCAGTTACCATCGTGGTGCAAAAAGTAAAAAAGGGCGCTATTTTGGCCCATACCCCAGTGCAGGTGCTGTCCGTAACACTCTGAATTTAATGAAAAAACTCTTTATGATTCGGCAGTGCAAAGATAGTTTTTTCGCAAATCGCACGCGTCCCTGTCTTGAATATCAAATTAAACGCTGCTCGGCACCCTGTACGGAATTCATTAGTCAGGAAGATTATCAAAAAGATATCGAACACAGCATCATGTTTCTGCAGGGCAAGAACGAACAGGTCATCGACAGCCTGATCATCCCTATGCAGAAGGCATCAGATGCGCATGAATATGAACGTGCTGCGCATTATCGGGATCAGATCAGTAGTTTAAGGAAACTTCAGGAAAATCAGTACATCACAGCCGAAAAGGGCAATATTGATGTGATTGCCTGTGAGTATAAAGAGGGCGTTGCCTGTGTATGGGTGTTCTTCATCAGAAGCGGTTTAAATCAGGGCAGTAAGACTTACTTTCCCAAACATCCCGCCAATACTTCTCCTGAAACGATACTGGAAGCCTTTTTAGCCCAGTTTTATCTTAAGGATCGCGTAGTCAGTGGCTTGCCTAAGGAAATATTACTCAGCCATGAACCTGAAAATTGCAAACTCTTGCAAGAGGTCATCTCAAGCCATGCAAGGCGGCAGATTAAAATAAAATACCGCTGTCGAGGTGACAGGGCCAAATGGATAAAAATGGCCTCGGAAAATGCAGGACTATCTCTCACTCAACACCTTGCAAATAAAGAAAGCCGACAACAACGTACTGATAAATTAACTCAATTGTTAAACCTTGAAATACCTATTCAAAGAATGGAATGTTTTGATATCAGTCATACCAGTGGCGAAGCGACCGTTGCGTCCTGCGTGGTATTTGACGCTGAAGGCCCATTAACCATGGATTATCGTAAATTCAATATCACCAACATCACGCCCGGCGATGATTATGCTGCAATGGAACAGGCGATCACGCGAAGATATACGCGGGTTAAAAAGGAAGATGGCAAGATACCGGATATTATTTTTATTGATGGTGGCAAGGGACAGGTGAGTAAGGCGCAAAAAGTTTTAGAGGAACTCCAGCTTAACGAACCCATATTAATCGGTGTTGCCAAAGGACCTTCTCGCAAGGCAGGCATGGAGACCTTGATCATCGAACGCGGTAATAAACAATTACATTTGCCGCATGATTCACCAGTCTTACATCTAATACAGCACATCAGGGATGAATCTCATCGGTTCGCCATTACCGGGCATCGACAACGGCGCAAGAAGGCGCGTAATCAATCACCACTGGAAAATATTGATGGCGTAGGGCAGAAACGTCGGCAAAATTTGCTACGACACTTTGGTGGATTACAGGGCATCACTTCAGCCGGAGTAGAAGACCTTGCCAAGGTTAATGGAATCAATAAGAATCTAGCTCAGAAAGTATACGACACCTTTCATGAGGATATATGAACATACCTAATATACTGACGCTTAGCAGAATAGTTATGATCCCTGTCTTTGTGATAATTTTTTACTTACCCTTTAGTTGGCATTACCTGGCAGCCTGTGTAATTTTTGTTCTTGCGGCGATCACAGATGGGCTAGACGGTTATTACGCACGCAAACTAGGGCAGACATCTGCTTTAGGCGCCTTTCTGGATCCGGTCGCTGACAAACTGATGATCGCAGTTGTGCTGGTATTATTGGTTGAAGATCAACCTTCTATCTGGTTAGCTCTGCCAGCTGCAGTGATTATCGGGCGTGAAATTACAATTTCTGCCCTGCGCGAATGGATGGCAGAACTGGGAGAAAGTAGCAAAGTCGCTGTCTCAGGTTATGGAAAATTAAAAACCATTTGTCAGATGGTGGCACTGGGATTTTTGATTTATCACAATGACCTATTTGGCATTCCCATTTATGCTATCGGCATGGTCTTGCTTTATATCGCTTCTATATTGACCCTATGGTCGATGTTTCTTTACCTGCAGGCCGCCTGGCCGCAGTTAAAAGACAGCAATTAAGCATAAAACAAGCTAAATACACTGCAAATCCCGAAGTTCCTTGACAGGTGACAAGTCGCAGCTAAAATGTGCGCTCTTTTTGCGGGAATAGCTCAGTGGTAGAGCATAACCTTGCCAAGGTTGGGGTCGCGAGTTCGAATCTCGTTTCCCGCTCCAATATTTTATTATTTAGTAAGATTCGCTGCTTGTATAATGGCTGAGTGGCAGAGTGGTTATGCAGCGGCCTGCAAAGCCGTGGACGCCGGTTCGATTCCGACCTCAGCCTCCATTTGAAGTTTTATCCAATTGCCCGGGTGGCGGAATTGGTAGACGCAAGGGACTTAAAATCCCTCGATCATTGATCGTGCCGGTTCGATTCCGGCCCCGGGCACCATTAAGCGTGGATTTTACATTTATAATTTTCCTCATTGGATATAAACCCTCTTCCTCCAATATTTAAGGCATTAGTAGAGAAATACGCGATTGCGTATTAAGATGCCAGATAACAAGACAAAAATAATCAGGAGTTCATTAATATGCCATTCCAACACGGAATTAACCTCTGTAGTCAGGGATTATCCATCAAGATGTTATTTACTGGTTATTTATGCATTGTTGCCCTCGGTTATTTAATGGCACTTGTTCAAATATTATTCACACATGGCATGGCCGATGGAGAGTTTGGGCTTTCTGTTGATGATATTGTCTACAGCTACTATGGCAAACGTTCTGGTTCTGTGATTGAAAATAAATTAAATGGTTCTATGCTGGTCATGGCGCCAGAAGAAGAGCGACTTAAGATTATTAACTGGGTAAGAAAAGGTGCTGATGAAGGTGTGTTTGTTACTGACATCAAACCAATTATTGATTCACGCTGCATCGCCTGTCATAGCGAAGCGTCAGGAATGGCCGTGCCCGATTTTACAAAATTTGAGAATATTGCAAAAAGAGCAGAGACCGACTCCGGCGCATCATTTTCTTCCCTGGCACGCGTTTCTCATATTCACCTGTTTGGCATTGCCTTTATTTTTATGTTTGTTGGTATGATTTTTAGTCTGGCTGCCGGCGTACCTCCGTTACTGAAGGCAAGCGCGATTATCATGCCTTATATTTTTCTGTTTGTAGATATTGCTTCGTGGTGGCTGACCAAACTTAGTCCTCATTTTGCCTGGCTGGTTATCATCGGTGGTGGCATGATGGCTTTATCATTTGTCTTCATGTGGATAGTGTCTATGTACGAGATGTGGATCATGCCCTGGAACAAGGAAGATTCCAGAGACGCTTTACTGGACGAGTAAAACAAAGGAAATTATTCGCACTTGGGGTATCATTAACGATCAGTAAATAAATAATGTCTCTCGCCAGTCAAATATTTTTATCCGACTCAATATTGCTACCAACCCAAATAATGACCTGATTCAAAGCTTATTACTCAGAGGATTTGGATAAAGATACGGAATCACAGTAACGCAGGGCAGTAGGTTTATCTATCTCCACCGTTGCCCTGATGACCATGTCATCACTCATAACTAAATTTAACACTTTATCGACCAAAGCTTCTAACAAATGAAACTCTGACTTTTCTACAAAATCAATAACTGATTTAGTCAGATTTCGATAATTCAGGGTGTCATTGATGTCCTCAGTCTGGATTGCTTTGGAGTCATTAAGATCTGCCGTTATATTGATAAGTACATCCTGCTTATGAATTCTTTCTTCCGGATTAATGCCGACTATAATTCTTAATTTCAGATTTTTTATCCGTATGGTTTGCATATTTTTTCACCCGATTAATTCAAATGCTCTCCGCCATTTAGATAGATAATTTGACCCGTAATACAGGAAGTATGGATTAGATAATCCAGCGTCGAACGAAAGTGTTCCAAAGTCGGTGCCCTGGCCAATGGTGTATTGTCTATTTTCTCCTGCATCGCATCCCAATCCTTCCCCTCAGGCGGCAACAAGATTCCGGGTGCGATCCCAACTACCCGGATTTTAGGCGCAAGTGCATTTGCACACATATAAGTCAGATTTTCCAGAGCTTTCTTGGAAAGTGTGTAAGAAAAATATTCGTTTTCATTTTGGGTAATTCTTGTGTCCAGCATATTAATGACCAACGCGTTTTGACTGTTGCTTGCTAGATATTCGATCAAAAATAGCGGTGCATCCAGATTAAGTGATCGGCTATTTTCCCAATCTCCACTCAGAGGGAAATCTGTAGAAAGCGGAGACTCAAAAAAGGATGCGTTGTTTATTAACAAATCTACTGAACCCATTTTTGTCTCGACATTCTGAAGTAATCGCCGGGCTTCACCGGGATCTTTGAGATCAGCCTGGAATACTTCACAATCACATCCATTTTCCAGCAATTCTTCCTGTAAAAGCAGGACTTCATTGTTCGATAAATTATAATGTAGCGCCAGTCGATAACCCTTTGTAGCGAGATGGGTTGACGCGATGCGCCCGAGACGTTTAGCAGAACCGGTGATCAAGGCCAGGGGAGAAGAAGTCAAATCAGAATAATTTCCAATTTCTGAAGAATAGATACTCTATCCTCTGAAATAACTTTGACCCGGGCAAAAAGCAATCAAATA
>Ga0209988_10003225_pt1 | contig 10818 bp, 9 predicted proteins | sample N075metaG_FD_183115 | JGI IMG/M metagenome (GOLD analysis project Ga0209988, IMG submission 183115) | Deep subsurface microbial communities from Kermadec Trench to uncover new lineages of life (NeLLi) - N075 metaG (SPAdes) (version 2) | ecosystem: Environmental > Aquatic > Marine > Ocean trench... | reverse complement strand
TGTGCCGTAAGCCGGAGTTAATCTAGGAATTTTGAACGGCAGCTAACGGGAAAGTTGACCTTCAGAAATCATCGCTCAAGGGCGGCGAGTGCCCAAAGCGGACGAGTCGGGCATTTACGAATATTTCAGAAAGGAACCATTTGCAGACATCGAAAGCTAACTCACCTAGTCCTAGGTAGATCGCCATGTAAATTGCAATGTGTCGTACAGTTCCGGCACTTCCTACAGCGATACGGGCCTACTAGTCTTTTTGGAGTAGGTCCTCTATCTCCAATGGTAGGCTTGAAATTCCCGCTAAAGTTTAGCAGTATTGACACTCGAAGCTGAGACAAAATCCAGGTTGTGGAGCTGGGGAGAACAATGGATAACGTAAGAGAGCTACTGGCAAAGAAAGGCAGTACCGTTTGGTCGGTGGGACCCGATGATACTGTCATCGAAGCGGTCCGGATCATGGCAGAGCGCGGGTCAGGTGCGTTGGCTGTCCTCGATTCCGGTGCACTTGTAGGGATAATTTCCGAGCGCGACTACGTTAGGAAGGTCGCTCTGAAAGATAAGTCATCTAAAGAGACTCTGGTCAGGGAGATCATGACGCTACGGGTAATTTACGCGACACCCGATCAACGCATCGAGAATTGTATGGCTATCATGAACCAAAACAATATCCGTCATATGCCGGTTCTCGAAAATGGAAATATTGTTGGCATGCTGTCATTGAAGGATCTTGTGAACGTCATAATCGAGCGGCAGCAATCGATTATCGAAGAACTGGAAACCTTTATCCTCGGCTAGTTAAAGATCTCGGTCGTACGACCCAACATTGGGGGCGATATTGATCCTGGCAACCCACCATTGCCAACTTGTTACTTACATTGTCCAGAGAAAAGCCATCTCATCTGAAGTGGCTTTTTCCATTCTGAAGGCCTGCTTTGGGTCTATCCCTGTTGCTGAATCAGTTTTTCCCGACGTCCGCATTGGTGCGAAAGCTGAAACAGGTATCAAGTTTCTGAATGACAGCTAAGTGCAGCCGTAAGCGGAAGTTACTCTGGGAATTCTGAACGTCGGCTAACCGGAAACCAGATTACTCCAGACCAACAACCGAGGCCGAATACCTTAAACAAGCCGATCGATTAAGAGCTCGAATTCATCCCTGCTGATGTCAGTCGCACCCAGCAAGGTCAAATGATCGGTGGGTAACTGGCAATCGATGAAATGGTAACTACCGGATTCAAGCAGATCTTTCAGACATAGTTTTGAGGTATTGGCCTCCAGGCTAAACATCGATTCACCGAAAAAAACTTTTCCCAGGGAAATTCCGTACAGACCACCTACCAATTTATTGCTCGAATTCCAGCATTCTATCGAGTGGGCAAATCCTGCCTGGTGCATCGCAATATAAGCGTCGATCATCTCCTCGATAATCCAGGTGCCTGGCTGATTAGCTCGAGGCGCTGCGCATTGATTAATGACAGCTTCAAATGCCTGGTTTCGGGTTATTCGATATCGGTTCTTGCGCGATAATTTATTCAGGCTTCTACTCGAATGAAAACTTTCGGCAAATATCACCGTACGTGGCGCGGGTGACCACCACAAGATAGGTTCCTGATGACTAAACCATGGAAATATGCCCTGGCGATAGGCAACCAGCAACCAGTCAATACTGAGTTTTCCACCCGCGGCGAGTAAACCCCTGGGTTCGTCCAGTGCTGTATCGGTATCCGGAAAGTAGGGGGGATTTACGGGGTCTAGCCAGGGGACCATGCCGAAACTAGCCTCAGCGCAATTGAGTTGACAATATAGTCGAAGTAATATGTCATTTAATCAAGCGGTTATAAACTTAAGTTAATTTTAATTATTAAGTATATCGGTTAATTTTACCTGCCTCTATACCCTCTAATGGCGTAAATAAAATGTTTATAATCAACGGCTTATGAAATTAACGATAATTTTCCATGATGCATATTTACTCATTTATTTTATTTCCAAATACAATTTGAATATTATCTTTATAAACAAAGGTTTACAGGATTAAATTGATTTGAAATATCATCTAGGCTGTCAATTTTGGTCTTTTCGATAAGGCGAATGCTGCATTAGCTGGGCCTGGTAGTCCTCGATATATTGCTGCTCCTGTTGGAGGAAACCAGCTATCGCATTACGAAATTCGGCCTGGTTAATCCAGTGCCCCGACCAGGTCTTGTGCGGTAAGAAACCGCGGCTCAATTTATGTTCCCCCTGGGCACCAGGGTCAAACCACTCTAACTGCCTGTCGATGCAATATTCGATGCCCTGATAATAACAGCACTCGAAGTGCAGATCGCGCGTGTAGCCTTCGCATCCCCAGATTCGTCCATAGAGATGGCTATCGCTACGAAAGAATAACGAGGCCGCGACTATTTCGTCTGCATCCCGTGCGGTTGCCACGAGAACCCTGTCACCGAGCGATTTACCGAGATGCTGGAAAAAAGCCGGGGTCAGCGTCGCAGTGCCGTACTTACGCTGGTAGATGGCAGCATACAGTTCATGGACCCTCAACCATTCCCGGGCATCGAGCTCATGACCTTCGAACATTTTGATCTCCAGACCTTGCTGATGGGCTGCGATTCGCTCCTTGCGAATATTCTTGCGCTTACGCGAATTTAAGCGGCTAAGAAAATCTTCAAAATCTGTATATTGCTGGTTTTGCCAGTGAAACTGGATATCAGATCGCAGCATGATAGTTTTGCTCTCGAGCAATCGCAATATCCGGACATGGGCAAACAGGATGTGCCATGAACTAAGCCGCTGTTCCTGGCAAAATTTAATCGCCGCACTACTGAGTAACAAACGATAGTCCTGGGCATCACCGTCGTTGCTGACGAGTGCCTGGTTAATCAGAAACCGTTCGCCGGTAGCAGGCGTATAGGGTATCGCAGTGACCAGTTTTGGATAATAATCCAGTCCGCTGCGCTGGTATGCCTGCGACCAGGCATGGTCAAATACGAGTTCGCCATAAGAATTGGTCTTGATATAGCAAGGTAGCGCGGCTGCTAGTATCGACCCTTCATAGATTAAAAAATAAACCGCATGCCAGCCGAATGGCTCCAGGCAACCATGTTGCTCAAGACCGAACAAAAATGCATGCCGGGTGAAGGGATAATCGGGTTCACCCAAAACATCCCAGCTGGATTCATCTATTTCCGACAGACTGTTGCATATACTGACTTTCGAGTCAGACATTTAGGCTACCTGTTAAAGAAGATTACCTGATTAAAATAGACAGGCTAACCCCTGGCATCCAGGTATTTTTCAACATCGAGTGCCGCCATACAACCCGATCCCGCCGACGTGACGGCCTGCCGGTAAACGTGATCCATCACATCACCGGCCGCAAACACACCCTCTACACTGGTAGCGGTCGCATCTCCATCGATACCACTTTTGACCGTAATATAGCCGTTTACCATATCGACCTGGTCAGCAAATATTGCCGTATTGGGCTTGTGCCCGATCGCGATAAAAATACCTGAGAGATCAAGTTCACTGGTCGAATCGTCCTTTACGTTACGAATTCGCAGGCCGGTTACGCCACTATCATCACCCAGGGCTTCGTCAAACCGGTTAAACCACTCGATAGTAATATTGCCGTTTTCTGCCTTGTCGAACAGCTGACCCTGCAATATTTTCTCTGCTCTGAGTGCATCGCGGCGATGCACCAGGGTGACATGGCTGGCTATATTGGAAAGATAAAGCGCTTCCTCGACTGCTGTATTACCGCCACCGATGACCGCGACCTTTTGATTCTTGAAAAAAAAACCGTCGCAGGTTGCACAGGCGGAAATACCCTTACCCTGAAATTTTTGCTCCGAGGCCTCGCCCAGGTACATCGCACTCGCACCGGTCGCAATTATAAGCGCATCACAGGTATATTCGCCGCTGTCACCGATCAAACGCTTCGGCGTTTCATCTAAAAATGCAGTATGAATATGGTCAAAAACAACCTCTGTATCGAAGCGTTCAGCGTGTTGTTGCATGCGTTGCATTAATACCGGTCCGGTCAGTCCCTCGACGTCACCCGGCCAGTTATCGACGTCGATAGTGGTCATTAACTGCCCACCCGATTCAATACCGGTAATCACCATTGGTTTCAGGTTAGCCCGGCCGGCATACACCGCAGCTGCATATCCAGCAGGTCCGGAACCCAGAATAATGGCGCGGCGATGTTGTTTGTCAGACATAGTATTTCCTGAATACGGCTTAGGGCGACTTATAGTAAATGTTCGCCCGGCAATGTAAATATGCATTTGTGATAAGGCGATAATTCTTGAAATGGTGCTTCAGTGCAAATTTTCAAGCAGATGTAAATTGTTCTGAGTTTCCAATTGTTATATGGCTCAGCAACTACCTGATCATGTAGAATAGCGGCTGGCTAAATTAATATAGATTCAAGTGGCACAGGCAAAAATTAAATCCAGATCGAGTATCGAGGATCAAAGACTAATATTCGCCAATCACATCAATCAGCGACTGCGCGAAGCAGGCATGTTGATTTCATTTGCGGTGGCCAGCTACATACTGGTGGCATTATACAGTTACAATGCCCAGGATGCGGCCTGGTCACACAGTGGCACGAATAGCGAGATTCAGAATTTTGCCGGAGTAGCCGGCGCCTGGATAGCTGATCTGTCCTTTTACCTGTTTGGTTTCCTGGCCTTTCTGTTACCGGTTATGATTTATTTCAACGGCATTATCCTGGTTAAAACCCGTCACTATAGCGCCGAGGAACGTTATCAAATGCTGTTGGTACGATGGGCTGGCTTCATCGTAACACTGATCTCCGGATGTGCCCTGTCGAGCCTGCATTTTGGCGTCGAGCCGAGTACTATGCCAGCCGATGCAGGCGGCATTCTCGGTCAAATTGCTGGTAACTATTTCTCGCAGGGTCTCGGGTTTCTGGGTGCTACCGTGTTATACCTGGCACTATTTCTGGCTGGCCTGACCCTGTTTTCAGGAATTTCATGGCTCGCTGTCGCAGACAACATTGGTAAATATACGCTGATCGCGATCGACAAAATTATCGATCAGTACCATCTGCTGATCGACAGGCTCGAGGGAAATCGAAATCGCTCACAGCGCGAACAGGTTTTTAGCGTCCAGAGAAAGAAACAGGAAAATCGCAAACCGTTAAAAATCGAACCCGTGGTGATGCAGGTCGAGGAAAGCGGGCGCGCCGAGAAAGAGAAACAGATACCGCTGTTTCACGCCAATGGTAAAAGCGCTAGTTCTATCCCTCCGCTGGCTTTACTGAACGACCCAAAACCTGGAGTCGCTGGATATAGCGAAACCGCGCTGGAGGCTATGTCAAAACAACTGGAATTAAAACTGCTCGATTTTGGTATTGAAATTCAAGTGGAGTCGGTACACCCAGGCCCGGTAATTACCCGGTTTGAAATTTTGCCAGCGCCGGGAGTCAAGGTTAGCCAGATCAGTAATCTGGCAAAAGACCTGGCAAGGTCACTTTCTGTTTCCGGCGTTCGTGTGGTTGAAATAATTCCCGGCAAGTCAGTCATGGGACTGGAAATTCCGAACGAACATCGTGAACTGGTGGTGCTGAGCGAAATTATTCGATCGCGTAGCTTTGACCAGTCGCAATCTCCGCTCACACTTGCCCTCGGTAAGGATATCAGCGGCGAAGCGGTTGTTGCAGACCTCGCCAAAATGCCTCACCTGCTGGTTGCGGGAACCACCGGCTCGGGCAAGTCTGTCGCAATCAACGCCATGCTGCTCAGTATACTTTACAAGGCCACCCCGGATGAAGTTCGCCTGATATTAATCGACCCGAAAATGCTGGAACTGAATATATACGAGGGTATCCCACATTTAATAGCACCGGTGGTCACCGATATGAAGGAGGCAGCCAATGCGTTGCGTTGGTGTGTTGCGGAAATGGAGCGCCGTTATAAATTGATGGCTGCACTGGGTGTACGTAATATATCCGGCTATAACCGCAAGGTGGATGAGGAACGATCTGCGGGCAGGCCAATTGCGGATCCATTGTTTGACAGTAGCCAGCGTCTACTCAACCCGGATGCCGAACCCGAAGACCTCGACAGGCTTCCTTATATCGTCGTCGTAGTCGACGAATTCGCGGACCTGATGATGGTCGTCGGCAAGAAGGTCGAAGAACTTATCGCCCGGCTCGCACAGAAGGCCCGTGCCTCTGGAATACACCTGTTGTTAGCTACGCAGAGACCTTCGGTTGATGTCATCACCGGTTTGATAAAATCCAATATACCAACTCGTATCGCTTTTCAGGTGGCGTCAAAGGTGGACTCCCGAACTATTCTGGATCAAATGGGTGCCGAATCTTTACTCGGCCACGGCGATATGCTGTACCTGCCACCCGGTACCAGCGTACCCGAAAGGATTCATGGTGCATTTGTCGACGACCAGGAGGTTCATGCTGTTATCAAAGAGATCAAGAAGTCGGGTGCACCCAATTATATCTTCAATATACTCGAGGAGTCGCCGATGCCCGTTTTGCCAGGCGAGGGCGCAAGGGATTCCAATGGTGAAGAGATTGATCCGCTGTACGATGAAGCAGTCGCGGTCGTCACTGAAACGCGCAAGGCTTCAATATCGTATGTTCAGCGCCGATTAAAAATTGGCTACAACCGTGCGGCCCGCATGATCGAAGAAATGGAGATAGCAGGCGTTGTATCGTTGGTGCAAACCAATGGGAGCCGCGAAGTACTGGCACCACCCCCACCGACAATGGACTAGGGAACCTCTGATCAAGTCATGAACGACCATCTTGGGCACAAAATAATTAACCTCGATGTTGCGAAACTTAGCAATAGCCCTGCTAATACGCCGAACAGGGAAGTTTCAGTGCCGCGGCGACAGGATGTCGATGAGCGGCCTTGCGTTCCGCGCCTTGACCTTAATCATTTTGCATCCCAATATGATTCGCCCAGACTTAATCAGAGATTCCCTAGGATCATGAGACACCTCGTATTGCTATTCACTGTAATCTACGGCCTGACATCGCCCGCTTTCGCGCAGAGTGCCGAAAAACGTCTGAATGACGCACTGGCTAAACTCGATAATTTGACTGCAAATTTCAAGCAAACAGTACTCGACGATGAGAAAAAAATCGTACAACAAAGCAGTGGCAAGGTAGCGATTCAGCGACCAGGTAAATTTTCCTGGATTTATACCACACCCTACGAGCAACAAATTATTGCCGATGGCAGGGAACTATGGATTTACGATGTCGATCTTGACCAGGTGACTGTAAAACCGATGGCAGCCGGCCTGGCAGCCGCCCCAATCATGATATTAATGCGCCAGGACAAACTTGGCTCTGAATTTATTATCAGCGAAATAGGGCAACGAAAATTTTTATACTGGGTGAAACTCGAGCCTAAATCACGCGACATGGACTATACCGACGTTTATCTCGGCCTCAAGGATGGTGCACTAAAAGCAATGGAACTACGCGATAAATTTGGCCAGAGCACGCAAATAGTATTCGATAATATACGCCTGAATGTCGTGCACGATCCAGACACCTTCAAGTTTGTTCCGCCCGCAGGCGTGGATGTATTCGGCGCCGGCGGCTAACCAAATTTTAAGCCAGTAACTAGAATCAGTAACTATGAGTGATCTATTTACTGCCGATAAAGCCTTTGCACCACTTGCAGATCGCATGCGACCGCGCCAGATCGATCAGGTTGTTGGGCAATCCCATATACTCGGTGCTGGCAAACCCTTAAGCCAGGCAATTGAGTCCAACAAGCTTCACTCGATGTTGTTCTGGGGTCCACCGGGCACCGGCAAAACTACCATCGCCCGGCTCATTGCAGAGTATTCTGACGCCAGGTTTCTAACCATCTCTGCGGTTCTCTCCGGGGTTAAGGAGATACGTGAAGCGATTGAACTGGCCAGGCAACACCAGGGCAAAACCGTGTTGTTTGTCGACGAGGTGCACCACTTTAACAAATCCCAGCAAGATGCCTTCCTGCCTTTTATCGAGGATGGCACATTATTATTCGTCGGTGCGACGACAGAAAATCCGTCTTTCGAATTAAACAACGCATTACTTTCGCGAACTCGTACCTATGTACTGAAACCCATATCCACCGATGATTTAGAAAAAGTTTTACACCGCGCACTAGAGGATAAGCAGGATGGCCTGGGTAATCTTGGTCTATCGATTGATGATGATGCCCGCCAGATGCTGGTCAATGCCGCTGATGGCGATGCACGACGCGCTTTGACTTTTCTCGAAATTGCAAGCGATCTGGTCGAGACTAAAAATATCGATTCCCGGCTGGTCGGCGAAGTAGTAGCACAGGGTTTGCGTCGTTTCGATAAGAAAGGGGATTTATTCTACGAGCAGATTTCAGCTTTGCATAAATCGGTGCGCGGATCGGATCCGGATGCCGCCCTCTACTGGTTTTGTCGCATGATAGACGGTGGTTGTGATCCGGTTTATATCGCCCGTCGGGTGGTTCGCATGGCGATTGAAGATATTGGCATTGCCGATCCGCGCGGTCTGGAATTATGCCTCAACGGCTGGCAAACCTACGAGCGGCTGGGCAGCCCTGAAGGTGAGCTGGCTATTGCCCAGGGAATCGTTTACCTGGCCTGTGCGGCAAAGAGCAATGCCGTCTATACCGCGTACAATGAAGCTATGCAAGATGCCCAAAATTCGGCCAGCCTTGAAGTGCCATACCATTTACGAAATGCACCCACGCAATTTATGAAGGATCTGGGTTATGCGGAAAAATATCGTTATGCGCACGACGAGGATGGCGCTTTTGCCGCGGGTGAGCATTACTTTCCGCAGGAGATGCCGGTTAAACGCTATTACCGCCCGGTCGATCGCGGGCTTGAAATCAAAATAGCAGAGAAACTCGATTTACTCCGCAACCGTAACCGCGCGGCAGAATGATCAATAAAACTTTTTCGGCATCCTGCGACCAAAACAAGGCGATAATTTATGAAACCATTGAACCCTACCTGCTTGACGGAATAGAAGTTCTCGAGATAGGCAGCGGTACCGGTCAACATGCGATCCATTTCGCCTCGATGGCACCGGGGATAAACTGGCAGACCAGTGACCTGGGGGAAAATCTAACCGATATAAATGCCTGGATAGACGACTCCCAACTACCGAATTTGCCCGAACCATTAGAGCTCGATGTTAGTTCACAGTGGATGGATAAAACCTATGACCTGATATTCAGCGCCAATACCTTCCATATTATGAATCAGGATCAGGTAAAACTATTTTTGTTACGCTGTACCGGATGCTTAAAATCTCAGGGGCACCTGATCGTTTACGGACCATTCAATTACCAGGGAAGTTACACATCACCGAGTAACGAGCAGTTTGACGGCTGGTTAAAATCACGCGACCCGCAAAGTGGGATTAAACATTTCGAGTGGATTAATACGATCGCGAACCAATCTGGTCTACAATTGATCAATGATATCGCGATGCCCAGCAATAATCGCATCCTGATCTGGCGCCACGAAACTTATGGATTAAAATAGTGACTAAATCCTGTCCTTCCCTGCTATATACGATACCAAACTAGAACATGGTAATAAAAATGATCAAATATCTAATCCCGGTCGTAATCACCTGCCTATTATCCTTGACCGGGACTGCACAGGCGGGCAGTGGACGCTGGTATAGCCCCGAGCAACTTGATACAGGCGAACAGTTGTTTCAACAAAATTGCGCGAGCTGTCATGGCGCAAACGCCGAGTTAACCATAGACTGGAAAAAAACCGATAGTAACGGCCGCTATCCTCCACCCCCGTTAAATGGAACAGCGCATGCCTGGCATCATTCACTGGCACAACTAAAACAGACCATCCAGCGCGGTGGTGAACCGCTGGGTGGTGTAATGCCCGCATTCGAGTCAAAATTTAATGATGCGGAAATAGACGCGGTAATTTCCTATTTTCAATCCAAGTGGCCAGCCCAGACCTATCAAAAGTGGGCGACCCGGTTCAAGGTTGAAGATCGAAATGCTGGTCTCGTAGACCAGCCAACAAAACCGGTGGAAATAGCCGGGCAGCCAGATATTACCCGGTTATTAAAATTACGCCTCGGGACACAAAATATCTCGCAGCCGGTAGAAACACCGATCAAGGGCGTCTATCAAACCCAGTTCGGTAATAAATTCGGTTACCTGATCGAAAATGGCCGCTATGTTTTCATCGGGGAATTGTTTGATCTGGAACGCGGCCAAAATTTAACTGAAATCAGCCGACGCGATGGCATCAAGGACGAGTTGGCCAAGATAGCTGAATCCGACATGTCGATTTTTCCTGCCAACGCAGCAGAGAAAGCAAAGTTGACTGTTTTTACCGACACCTCTTGCCCCTACTGTCAAAAACTACACGGGGAAGTAAATTACCTGCAACAAGCAGGTATTACCGTACGTTACCTGCCATATCCACGAGGTGGCACGCGCGGACCCGGTTACTCGACTCTCAGACAGGTCTGGTGCGCTGAGGACAAAAGAGCGGCAATGGATATTGGCAAGGGCATTACTGAAGGTGATCTGCCAGCCGGTGAATGCGACGCGGCCGATTTTGTCGATCGTGGCTATGAACTGGGTAATAAGCTGGGTGTCACCGGAACACCTTCTTTGTTTATGGAAAGCGGTGAATCGATTACCGGATATGTACCCTATCAACAGTTAATCTCCAGAATACTTAAAGACCTGTAGAACAATTCGTCGCGGTCCGCGGCTATTATCGAAAACCCGGCAACCTGTCAACCTGCCGGGTCGATCAATGTTCCCTTCGATTGGGCGC
>Ga0209988_10003223_pt1 | contig 10819 bp, 10 predicted proteins | sample N075metaG_FD_183115 | JGI IMG/M metagenome (GOLD analysis project Ga0209988, IMG submission 183115) | Deep subsurface microbial communities from Kermadec Trench to uncover new lineages of life (NeLLi) - N075 metaG (SPAdes) (version 2) | ecosystem: Environmental > Aquatic > Marine > Ocean trench... | reverse complement strand
CATCCGGCTTCGTCTCGCTCTTGGCTGACTGTTGCGGATTGTCGTAGCTGCCACATCCGGCGACGGTGACGATGCCCGCCAGCACGAGAAAACGGGCGATCGAAGAACGAGTCATGGTCCGGGTGAACGTGGTCATTGGTGATATCTCCCACCAAACAGATCTCAAGGTCGATACAGTCGCCAACCAACGGAATGTCGGCCGGCCTGAACAAAGCCGTCTGCGGGTCCATCCCCCCTCATGCATTTCCCACTGCATTTCCAGCGGGGCAAGGCGGGACCGCGGTCGGCCTGGGGCGTGTCGGAATCGCGAACGGAGCATTGTAAGTGCAAGTCATAGCCCCTGCGAGTGGGTGGGACCAGAAATCCTCGACCGGTCCTGCCCAAATAGTTGCCGTGAAGAGCGTAGCAGTCACATATCTTCTCTGGATTGTCGGCGGCTTCGGAGTTCTGGGACTCCACCGTTTCTACCTGGGCCGATGGGTCTCAGGCCTGATCTGGCTCTTGACCGGCGGCCTGTTCTTCATCGGGGCCCTTGTCGATCTCTTCCTGATTCCGGGGCAGGTCCAGCTCGAGAACCTGTCCCAGCAGCTGTTGCGGCAGGCCATGGCCCCCGGCAGCGGAGCCTGGGAGCCCCCCGCGGAGCCCGTGGCGTTGCAGCGATAGAACGCTGCCGCTTCACGGGTTATTGCGGCACATCCGGGCAACACCGCTAATATGCTCAGCCACCCTCTGAGCACACCATGAGCCTTGAATCGCTTCCAGAGCACATCCGCAGGCCTCACCTGAGGCCGATCCAGCCCAAACCGATCGTCCGCGACGGGAAGCCGTTCGTCGCTCTGCGCGACCCGGCGATGGTGGTCCGTCAGACCCTCGTGATACCCGCACAGGCATTGCCGGCGTTGCAGCAGTTCCGCGGCGAGCGGTCGATCGCCGAGATCGCCACCCAACTCAGCGGCAACCTGGACCAATTCGTCGAACTGGCCCAGCGGCTGGACGACGTGGGGCTGCTCTGGGGCCCGACGTTCGAACGGCTGGAGGACGAGCTGAAAGACCGCCTGCGGTCCCAGGGGGCGTTCCCGGCGACCGCGTCGTTGTCCATGGGCGAAACGGAGCAAAAGTGCCGCGCGGCGATCGAGCAGTACTTCGCGGACACCGACGACCCGGAACTGCCGGCGGCGGCGGGGATCGTCGCCCCCCACCTGGACTATCAGCGTGGTTGGCCGAACTACGCCGCCGCGTACTACGGCCTGCGTGACCTCGATCCGCCCGACCGTGTCGTCGTCCTGGGAACCAACCACATGGGCCTCGGGGACGGCGTCGTCATGTCCGAGTACGGCTTTGATTCACCCTGCGGGCGGTGCCCGGCGGACACGGTCGTCATCAACAAGCTGATCGACAAGTTTGGCGATGCGTTGATCGCCGATCAGCTCGACCATCTCGCCGAACACTCGATCCAACTGCACCTTCCGTGGCTGCAGTACCTCTTCGGCAACGTCCCAATTGTGGCCGCGCTGATCCCGGACCCGCTGGTGCCCATGATCGACGACGACCAGAAGCGTGTGACGGGGCCACAACTGGTCGAGGCCGTCCGCGAGGTCCTTGACGACGTCGGCGGCGAGACGCTCTACGTCGCGTCCAGCGACCTGAGCCACGTGGGGTTGCAGTTCGGCGAACCGCGTCCAGTGGACGAACAGCGACGCATGGATGTCGAACGTCACGACCGCGACATGCTGGCAAATTTCCTGACAAACGACACGGAGGCGTTCCTCGCGGGCTTCAGCTGGAACAAGAACCCCACGCGATGGTGCAGCGTCGGGAACATGACCGCGATCCTGGAACTCGTCCGGCCCGACAGCGTTGAATTGCTTGACTACAGGCAGGCCTATGACGAGAAGGGGCTGGCGATGGTTTCGAGTGCGGCGATCGCGTTACTTACAGAGGGCCAGTAGCCAATCGGGACCAAACGGTGATTGCGGTCGTTCAGCGCGTCGTGGAGGCGACTGTTACGGTCGAATCTGAGAGCTACTCGGCCGACATCGGGCCGGGATTGTGCGTGTTGCTGGCGGTTGAGAAGACCGACTGTGACGCAGATGCCGACTGGATGGCTCGCAAACTCGCCAGACTGCGCGTATTCCCCGATGAGAAGCATGGAATGGGTCGGTCCGTTCAGGATGTCGGCGGAGAGATCCTGCTTGTCAGCCAATTCACGCTCGTGGGTGATTGCCGCAAGGGCAACAGGCCCGGTTTCGACACGGCGGCATCACCCCAGCAGGGCCGCATTCTGATTGATCGTGTCGCAGATCAATTGCGCCAAGAGCACGATCTCACCGTTGCATGCGGCGTTTTCGGTGCAATGATGCAGCTCAATATCATCAATGACGGCCCTGTCACACTGATCCTGCGGCACCCTGTTCCGAGCTCGTGCTGACGGCCTTGGAGCGACGATCACCCCACTGCATCAACCGTGAACCTGCTGCAAAAAAAACGAGCCCATCGTTGTGAAACACAACGACGGGCTCTTTGTGGGGGGGCGAGTTGAAGACAACGGTCATCCGTTGCTTGCCGGAGTTTCCGCACGGACCGGTCGGCCGGTTCCAAGTTTTTTGCCGCCGTTATTCGGCAGCCAGGCGTTGCAACACCGCCTGCATGTCCGACCACACCTTTCCACGCGTGTCGATCGTGTAATTGCGCAATAAGTACGCGGGATGAAATGTCGGCATGACCGGGATCACCAGTTCACCCGCGTCGTAGGTCGCCCAGTTGCCGCGCAATCGCGTGATTCCAACGTTCGTACCGAGCATGAACTTCGTCGCGGGTCCGCCAAGTGAGACCACGACTTTCGGGCGGATGATCCGGATCTGTTCGGCCAGGAACTGCGCGCAAAGTTCAACCTCTGCAGGCATTGGCGTGCGGTTCTCGGGAGGGCGGCTCTTGAGCACGTTGGCGATGTAGACGTCCTGGCGACGCAATGACATCGCCCCGATGATCTCGTCGAGTTTGCGACCCGCTCGCCCCACGAACGGCCGTCCCGTGCGGTCCTCCTCGGCACCGGGGGCCTCCCCGACGAACATCAGGTCGGCGTCGGGATTCCCTTCCCCGAAAACGGTCTGCGTGTGCGTTGTCACGGAGTTGCAATGACCGCACTCGGCGTCGTGGCGTACCCGCAGGGCCTCCAATGCCGCCGGCTTGTCACCGGGAGCAAGTTCGGGAGGCCCACCCTGCACGCGTGCCACGGGGGCCTCGGGGGCCTCGGGGGCCTCAGCGACGACCGGTCTGGTGGGCAGCTCCGATGATGTCGTTCGGACCGTCGTGTGGATCTCCGGGACGCGATCGTTGTCGCGACGGGGCGCGACCGACTCCGGGACCGGGATGCAATCAACGCCAAGGAACCTGGTCGTTTCGAGGTACTGCCGTGCGATCCTGCGAATTCGTCGGGCGTCGATGGCCATCAATCCCCGTCATTCTACTCGAACACCCTCTTTCGAATTGCGGCCAGCCGTCGGGCCTCGCTCACCGAGGCGTGAACCGCGGCCGCGTCGAAACAACCCCGACTCACCAACAGGGCCGCACAGGGGACGCCGACGATCTGCGAGAGGCTCTCGAGAAGCCGCCGATCTGATGGTGCCACACTGACCGCGTGGCAGAATCGGCGTGTCGTGGGGCCGAGCCGTGCGCGGTCGCGTCGCACCAGGCTTGCGATTGCCGCCGTCGCCAATATGGCTGCCAGCAACATAATGGCCGAACCGAGCATGATCCGCTCGGGGCTCAATACGGTGTCGGGTCCGGCAAGCAGGTTCTCGTTCATCAATGCGTGGTGACCTCTACGGACCGATCCATTGGACGGCCGCCACCGCGCGACGACGGACCTCGGCAACCGAATCTTGATCGGCGATCCGGCGAAGATCTCCTGAGACCCGCCGCTCGCGGGCCTGCCGGGCGACCCAGATGGCACTGACGCGGTGCAGCGGATCAGCGTCGTCGAGCATGGATCGCAGTGCACGAGCCCCGTCGTGTCGGCCCTGTCGCAGCATCGCCCGCACCGCGTTGGCGCGGAGGCGGTTGTCGCGGCTTTCCAGCCGGTCCCCCAGGCGGTCGATTGCCGTGTGATCGATGCGTGTTAGGGCCTCCAGCGCGTTGGCCTGGACACGCACGTCCGGATGGTCCAGGGCCCTCTGGAGGGCGTTCCGAGCGTGGCGCGAGCCATCCGGGCCTGTGCCCTGGCACAGGATCATCGCCAGGGCCCCCACCGCCGCAGACACCACCCGGGCGTTTTCACCGGCCGCAGCATCGATCAACGCCAACTCCAGGACGCCGGTCACACCGAGCCGGCCTGCCAGTGAGATTGCGGCCAACTGCTCCTCCGGCCCGCCACGGTTCAACGCGGTCCCAAGCCCGCTGACCAGCGACACCCGATGGGTTCGCAACAGGCGATGGGCGATCGCGATGCGGTCCGCGGCGGCGAGAAGCAGCCATCGCTCGAAGAAGGCGCCGATGCTGGCGCCGGCAGCCACGACGGTGGCGCGCACGGCGATCCGGGGGTGGGCGCTTGCCTCCAGCATGCTCAACAGTTCCCCAGGGGGCGGCTGCTGGACGTCCAGCACTCGTCCGACGGCGAGAGTCGCCACGGCCTCGTCGGGGTCCGAGCACATCGCCTTGACCAAGTGCATGGCGTCGTCGCTGTCGTCACAGAGCAGGCCGAGCAAAGCGTTCAGCCGCGCCGTCGGCGAGGGCAGTGCGGCGCAGTCGGCAAGCCGTTCGCGTCGCACGGCGCCGGCGGTCGGTATTGCCCGCACATAACGAACAAGGTCGAGCTGGGCGTCGGCGGGGAGGGCCATGGCGGTCTTCAGATCAGGCATGCACTGCGCCGGTCGATCGATCCGTCGCATCGCGCGGCGGCGCAACGGCTGCAGTAGCAGGTGGCTGCCTTCCAGCAGATCAGCGTATTGGCGAGTGCCGCGCACGCGGTGCAGCGACCGCGCGGCCGGTTCGCGGAGCGGATCCGTGGTCAGCCAGCGAAGGAGGTTGTGACGTACCAGCGGGTGGTCCACCCGCTGCACGACCCGCCGGATCGAAAAGAGCACGGCGTGCCGCGGATCGTCGAAAAGACGCTTCAGCCTGCGCCCGGGCCGCGCGGCCAGGACTGCCGCCGCCAGGAAGACTTCGTCGAGCCGCCGATCCGCGTTCGACAGGGCGTCGGCCACGGCGACATCGATCATCGCGGCGGTGCGGTCGTCCATCCACCGGCGACCGTCGCGCCCGGCATGTGTCGTGACGGTCTCCAGGATGGCCCCGGCCGCGCGGCACGGGACATCGTCGTGGTCCGAATGGAGCAACGTCACGAGTTGGGCCAGCAGTTGCGGTTCGGCCCTGCGGCGTGCCAGTGCGATTCCGTTGAGCAATGCCTGCCGGGACCGCAACAGCCGCAATGCCGCCGCCACGGGGATCGCGGGCGCGGCCAGAGCGTTCCATGCATCGGGTCGCAGGTGGTGCAGCACGCCGACGATCGCCGCGACGTTGGCGGCGCGAGGGTACAGCAGGGCGACCTCCGCCAGGGCATCGATCTCGCCGGGCTCCGCCAGCCGCAGGGCTGCGGCGGCAATCGACGAGCCTGCCCCACGGGGCTGCCGGCGAAGGAAGGCGAGTTTTCCGGCGGTGGAGTGCATTGGCCACCTACCCGTTGTGGACAACCTGTCTGTGCCCGCCACGGATCGCGGGTTAGGGGGGTTCAAACAGGAATTTTCGGGATTCTGGGTTGCCTTTGCCCAATCTAACGCAACAATGCTGCTCGATACCGGTTTGGAGGCGGAGGAAGTCACGCTGTCCCGGTTTTGTAAGGGTGGTGTATGAGCTTCCAGTCAAAGGTTTCGAGTCTTCAGGCCTACAACATGTCGCTTTATCGCAACGCTATTCATCCTGAGTTCTTCAGGATCGAGGGCAGGCGACGTATCGAGCACGGCGAATACGAGTTCGAGGCCTGGATCTTCCGCGGCGGCCACGCCCTGCGGTTCGAGCATGACAACCAGTGCATGACGGAGGTCATCTTCGATCGGACCGACCAGCTGCCGGAGCGCGGGCAGAGCGCGATCTTCCCCTGTGCCGGCGAGAAGGACCACGAGAGCACGATGGGCGACAACGTGGCCTATGTAACCTCGATACAGACCGAGGTGCTCACGGATCATCTGTACCTCGGTACCTACAACGAGATGCTCGAGCACGGCCGGGATTCCGACGGCCTCATGTCCGTGTGGACAGAGGAAGCTCACAGCAAGCCGAACCTGTCACTGCTCGATATGCAGCGGTTCTCCGATGAAGTCCACGTGCAGGGCTATCACCTCCGCAGCGACTGCGGGCTTGTGCTGCGAACACAGACGATCTTCAGACTCAAGAACGACTAGGCGCACTCGGGTGGCACGGTAGAGCGAAGCTCTGCCGTGGTTCGTCGTCGCTCCGTTGCGAAGTCGCGACGTCTGGTCGCTACCCCTCGTCTTCTTCGACCGCCTCGTCCTCGAACTCAGCGACGGTGGATCCAGGCAACTCGCCTTCCTGCCAGATCTCGTCGAGATCCTGCCCGTCGCACACGCGACGCATCAGCATGTACACGAAGGCAGACGCGCTGAAGTAGTACGAGAACACGTATCCGGCGAGCAGGCAGACGACGACAGTCTGCCAGAACATGACCAGGCTCGCCGACCACTCGCTGTGAAGCTGCAGCGGCAGCGCCGCCTTCCACCGCTCGGCGGGATCGAACAGCCCGAAACCGAACGTGACCTCGATGGCCTGGTTGGACGTCGCCGCGTCGACCAGGGCCCCGGTGACGTTCATCGCGCCCACGGCAAGCAGGCTCGCCAGGGAGTACCCGACGGCCAGGCCGACCATCGCCACAAAGCCGTAGCCCAGCAGGTGCAACGGGTGGCTGATGACGTAGGCGTAGGCCCGTTGCTGGGCGTCGGCCGCGTCGCAGTTCTCGCTGGCGACCGCCGGTATGAGCAGGCTGAACCCGCCGGCGTAGCCGGCCAGCAGGAACACTACGCCGAAGCCCATCAACAGCGCGACGCCGTAGAGCAGGCCGCCGACGACGTCGAGCCAAGGCAGCATGAGGAAAAACCCCCCCACCAGCAGAAGCACGGACAGCACGCCGGCGATGAGCAACGGCAGGACGAGGCTGCCGACCAGTCGCCGCCAGTTGCTCAACGCAAAGTCGATCGCCTCGCGGAGACGAAGCTTCTCGCCGGTCGCGATCTCGACCGCCGCCATCCTCGACAGGGCACCGCCGCAGATGGCGATCAGCAAGATGAAGTACGCCCCGTATATCAAGACAAAGAGCGGACTATTCTGCCACGCGCCGACCGGGGTCCACACGAGGACGTCGCCGAGACCACCGAAGAAGTCATCGAGGTTGATGTACACCAGCCCCGTCGTGAGCCTGTTGAAACCCGTCGTGACGTGGTTCGCCGTCGCCTCGAAGGTTCCGCGGGGTCGCATGCGGTCGAGCCGCACGTACGTCTCCCGGAACTCGTCGACGGCGGCCTGCTCCACGGCCTCGACTGCCTTGTCGACGTTGGTCTGCTTGGCCTCCGCTGCCTGCTCGGCCGCCGCGACCAGGCCCTCGAGCCGCGCCGGATACGCCTGCTGGATCTGCTTGAGGACGTCGCGTGCGTTGAGCACGGGTGATTCGTCGGCTGGTTCGTCGGCTGGTTCGTCGGCTGATTCGTCGGCGGTCACACCGTAGAGAGCGAGCTCCGCCCGCAGCGCCTGCAGCGTGGCGGCCTCATCAGGCTTCCACGGCCCCGCCATGAGGCCGTCGGGCGAAACGGTCGCCGTGAAAACGGTGTCCCAGGCCCGCCCGCCCACGACGAGCGCGACGACCAGGAACAAACCGATCACCAGCCTCGGAAGCTGAAAGGCCGCCGTCACCGAGCGGAGGATCCTGGGGAACTGAACGAGTTGCGCGAATTCGACGCCTTCGACGATAATCCGCCTGTCGGGACCGGTCATAATGCACCTCCACCGCAGAGCCCTACGACTGGCTATCGGTGCTATCGTATGGGGCCCCGCGGTAATTCCCGAGTCGAAAGGAGAGCTCTGATGGCCTTTACCCTCCCTGATCTGCCTTATGGATACGACGCTTTGGAGCCGCACGTCGACAGCCAGACGATGCAGATTCACCACGGCAAGCACCACAACGCCTACGTGACCAAGCTCAATGCCGCCGTCTCCGACTTGCCCGATCTCGCTGCCAAGACGGTCAAGGACCTGATCGCCGACCTCAACAGCGTTCCCATGGAGATCCGGCCGGCCGTTCGCAATAACGGCGGCGGCCACGCCAACCACAGCCTGTTCTGGTCCATCATGAGTCCGAGCGGAGGCGGGAACCCCGGCGGCGATCTAAGCGCCGCCATTGACGACGCATTCGTCTCCTTCGACAAGTTCAAGGAGAGCTTCGCCGACGCCGCGGCCACTCGCTTCGGCTCCGGCTGGGCCTGGCTCGGCGTCCGGGACAACGGGTCGCTGTGCATCACGTCGACACCGAACCAGGACAATCCATTCATGCGCGGCGTCGTGGACACTGTCTGCACGCCGATCCTCGGCCTGGACGTGTGGGAACACGCCTACTACCTGAAGTACCAGAACCGACGCCCCGACTACATCGCAGCGTGGTGGAACGTCGTCAACTGGACGGCCGTCGCGGATCGCTTCAGTCGCGCGAAGTCAGCAGTCGCCGTCTGAGGCCCATGTTGGTTGACCGGAGTCGAATCGCCGATATTCTCACAAGTTCGCCGCCCCGGCCGCGGGGCGACCGAACGCGCAATCCCCGATAGCTCAATTGGTAGAGCGGGCGGCTGTTAACCGCCAGGTTGCTGGTTCGAGTCCAGCTCGGGGAGCTTTCGACGCCGTCGCGGACTTGCGACGGCGTTTTGTTTAGCGGCTCGGGCTCGGTGGCAGGATCGCCCAGACCCGCATCACCGCGGGAGTTTGCAGCTGGGTGGCTCGGACCCCCGCGCTCTCGGTTCCGAACCACGAAACTTGGGGTCCGAGATCAACCGTGGGGGTTGCTCTCGCCGTTCCTTCCTCAAGCACAGTGCAGGCGGTCCGCGCCGGACGCCCGACCGTGGAGGTCAACCCCGGCGAAACCCCGGTCTCGGACATCGTGTCCGTGCGTCTTCCAATGGGCGCCGCCGCGGCCCTCGACGCGATCTGGCGGAGCCTGGAGCGATCTCATCCATCCGGGTCGCGGTCGTGCTCCTGCCGACGGGATTCGCCGCACCTCTTTATGGTCCGGGCCCTCACCCGACCGAAGAATGACTCCAATGGAAGAACCCAAACGTCGGTCAGGCAGACAGAGGCGTCGCCCGTCGAGACGCAGTGAGAGCCACGACGCCGCTCACGCGTTGGCCCACACGCCCTCGAAGATCCCGGATCATCCCCTGGTTCCCCAGGACCCGCCCGACGTCATCACGTCGAACGACGCCCTGGACGAGCTCGTCGAAGCGGTCCGGGCGGCCGGGGTCTTCGCGTACGACACGGAGTTCATTGGCGAGGAGACGTACCACCCGCGCATTGCCCTCATCCAGATCGCGACCCGGGAGCGCGTGTCGCTGATCGATCTCATGGCGGACGTGGATCCGACGCCGGTCTGGGAGCTCGTCGCCGACGCCGAGGTGCAAACGGTCGTTCACGCCGGCGAGCAGGATCTGGAGCCGGTGGTTCGTCATCTCGACCGGGCGCCCGCGAATGTGTTCGATACGCAGGTCGCCGCAGCCTTCACCGGTCGCCCCTATCCGCTCGCGCTGGATCCCCTCGTCGGGCAATTCGTGGACGTGAGCCTCAGCAAGTCGATGACGTTCACACGGTGGGACGCGCGTCCGCTCTCGGCGCACCTGGCCAACTACGCCGCCGACGACGTTCGGTATCTGCTGGCGGTACAGGCGGGGCTCGAGGCGGATCTGGCGGACCGCGGCACCGCGGGGTGGGCGGCCGAGGAGCTCGCCACCCTCACCCGCCGGGACCGTTACCGCTTCGATCCGGATGCACGGGCGACCCGCCTCGCGGGTCCGCGCGGTCTCCCCCCGCGCGCGATGGCGACGCTCCGCGAGCTGGTGATCCTCCGCGAGCGGGCGGCAGAAGCGCAAGACGTTCCGCCCCGCACCTTTCTCGTGGATAACATCCTCGTGCGTCTCGCCCGCGACCCGGTCAAGTCGGTCGAGCGTCTCCAGGACGTGCGAGGGCTTCCGGCGCCGGTCATCCGCAAGTACGGGCAGGAGATCATCGACGCGACGGCGCGCGGACGCGAGGCCCCGCTGTCACGGGAGTCGCGCCCCCGCCCGCCATCGGAGGGTCCCGCGGAGCGCACGTGCATCGCGGGTCTGTTGTCGCTCACGGCCAGCTACTGCTACGGACGCGGCGTCGACCCCGGTCTCGTCACCAACCGCCCCGAGATCGCCCAACTCTTCTTTGCCCGCTTCCGCGGCGTTGGCGAGCCGCCTGCCCGTCTGGCCACCGGTTGGCGGCACGAGCTGCTCGGCGACTGGATCGAAAGGGTGATCGCGGGGGAGGTGGTGGAGTTCCGTTTCGTGGACGAATGTCTGCGGACGGTGGACGGGCATTCGTAGCGGACGGACGCCAGCCGGCGAGGCAGATGAGCAAGAACTCCAGAGGCCCGAAGACGCCAACCACTCTCGGAGACCAGCCGCGATCATCTTCGGCCGCCGATCGCCGCAACGTTGTCGACAACGAAACCGTAGGACTACTTTCTTGCGTGGTAGGTTGCTCTCGGGGAGTTCCGCACCGAGAGTCGCGGACAACCGCGCAACTTACGCGG
>Ga0209988_10003222_pt1 | contig 10819 bp, 10 predicted proteins | sample N075metaG_FD_183115 | JGI IMG/M metagenome (GOLD analysis project Ga0209988, IMG submission 183115) | Deep subsurface microbial communities from Kermadec Trench to uncover new lineages of life (NeLLi) - N075 metaG (SPAdes) (version 2) | ecosystem: Environmental > Aquatic > Marine > Ocean trench... | reverse complement strand
GCCAATTGGGCAGTTTCTTCGGCATTGGTGAGTTCTACGAGTATTTGACCAGCCTCTACAGACATCCCATCCTCAAAATTTACTTTACTGACGGTTTCTGTGACCTTGGAAGTAAGGGAAACAGATTCATTGGCTTTGGCGGTTCCTATTGATTCAACCTCATCGACAATGGTCGTCATCCTTGCCGGTGCCGTGACAACGACTGTGGTATCACCGCCCCATCGACCCTGGGCGCTTTGATTCTTGTTTTCAATATAGGTACGGGCAAATAGCCCTACGACGACTGCAACCAAGGCGATAAAGGTAAGGAGTACGGGGTGTCGTTTTATGAATTGCAATATCTCCCCCTCCTGGGGTAGCCGATTCCCTTGACTCGAACCTGGTCAGAGAATTTCCGTGTTATCAGATCGAGTGATCAGATCGAGTTATCGGATCAAATAATCGGACAGTAACCGTTTGCTGCCACTACCAACAGATGGACATTCTGACGAGTGAGTGGGCGGTTTTTCCCAGATTCTCGTTCGAGATTTTGTCCAGTCCATTTTCCAGACCTACCTTTAGATCATGCCACAGATCCATAAGACGGTTATTCGACCCTGGCAACAATAGTTCCGGTGCCAGTTCGGCGAAAGGGCGTAGCACATAAGCATTGTAGCTTATCTCCGGTCTCGGTAACTGAATACCTTGATGTAGACCCTGGAGGCTATCATAGGTCAGTATGTCGATATCCAGCGTCCTGGAGGAAAACTTTCTTAAATCTTTCGTGCGCCCGTGATTTTGTTCGAGTCTTTTCAGATCGCGAGACAATTCCCCAAGATCCTTGTCCGTAAGAAAGCCGACAACCAGATTCAGGAATGGTGGTCCCTCAAATCCCACCGCCTCGCAGCGGTAGGTTTCGGAAATCAACAGCTTCTTGTCGTCACCCTTCAAGACCTGAAGCGCGCTCTTAATATTTCGCCGGGCATCAATATTGCTGCCGATACCCAGATAAACCTGGTGCAGGGTATCAGCCAAGGCTGCCACGCTCGATGATGACGCCGACATCTTTCGAACTGCTAATAGCACCCGGTTTTCCTAAGGTTAGTTTCAGCCAGGGGACATTGAATTCCTCCAGCAGAATAGCGGTAATATGTTCTGCTAGCGCTTCAATCAACAGGAAATCGCTCGCTTCGACGAATTCCACGAGGCGCTTCGAAATAGCTTTGTAGTCAAGCGTATCGTTTAGATCGTCCGTTTCACCTGCCTTTCGGATATCTGTGGCCATTTCCAGGTCAATACAAACCTTCTGGCGAATATTCCGCTCCCACTCGAAGACGCCAATGACCGTTTCGATTTCCAGTTGCTTTATGTAGACGATATCCATGGGGATCAGCCCATTGCCGGCAGGTCGGTCATCGGCCACCTCGGTTTTACGTCGATAGATAAATCTTCTGTCTGCCCGCGTTTGAGCCGTTCAAATCCTGCATAGGCGATCATTGCGCCATTGTCCGTACAAAATTCAGGTGCTGGATAGTAGACAGTGCCGCCGTATTTATCAGTCATTTTTCGGAGTTCCACCCGGAGTTCGATATTCGCACTGACACCGCCGGCGATGACAAGGGTTGTTAACCCGGTCTGTTCCAGTGCCCGCTGGCACTTGATGCGAATGGTGTCCACCACTGCCGTCTGGAACGCCACTGCAATATCAGCCTTGTCCTGGTCTGTTGGCTGTTCAAGATCCTTAAGAGTATTGAGGGTGAAAGTCTTCAATCCACTAAAACTGAAATCGAGTCCAGGACGGTTAGTCATCGGTCGGGGAAATATGAACCGATTACGATTACCGTTTAACGCTAACCTTGCTATTTCAGGGCCACCCGGGTATCCCAGCGACAACATTTTCGCCACCTTGTCAAAGGCCTCTCCAGCAGCATCGTCTAGAGACTCCCCCAGTAGCTGGTATTGTCCCGGGTTCTCACAACAAAGCAACAGCGTGTGGCCCCCTGAAACCAGTAGGGCAACATAGGGATAATCAGGTGGTTCACTGGTTAATCTGGCGGCAAGCAGATGTCCCTCCATATGATGGATGCCCAGTGCGGGGATATTCCAGGCAAGGGCAAGAGACTTGGCAATGCTCGCCCCGACGAGCAGAGCACCAACTAAGCCAGGACCGGCTGTATAGGCGATGCCATCGATGTCCCGGGGATGACAATCGCTATCGATCAACGCCTGGTCAATCATTGGAAGTGTCTTGCGAATATGATCCCTGGAGGCCAATTCAGGGACAACGCCACCGTATTTTTTGTGTAGATCAATCTGGCTATATAATAGATCTGCAATCAACCCCCGGTGCTCGTCATAGATAGCGACCCCGGTCTCGTCACAAGATGTTTCAATACCCAATACTTTCATGCTGATCTGGCTCTGCAGGAGTCGCGTATCTTACAGATTATTAGGCAGAAAATCCTCTTGAAATGGCAATTCGCCAAACCGGTAATTAGTGTAAAGGCAATTTTGCAATTAGGGGGTTTTGCCGTTAGAATGCACGCCCTCTCGAGTACTCGATAAAAGCACAAGTTACCAACACTGACTGGAACCAGAATTAATGCCTTACGTTAAAGTAAAAGAAAACGAACCATTTGATGTCGCTCTCAGGCGATTCAAGCGCTCCTGTGAGAAGGCGGGAATTCTTGCAGAAGTGCGCCGCCGCGAGTATTACGAGAAGCCAACTTCGGTTCGTAAACGTAAAGCGGCTGCAGCAGTAAAACGCCATGCTAAAAAAGTCCAGCGTGAGTCACGCCGAATGGAGCGACTCTACTAACCGTTTGTTTCACATCCCTATTATTAACTTTTCTACGGGGTTGCTATGAGTTCCAGTATCAAACTCCAGATTGACACAGAAGTTAAGAACGCCATGCGCGCCCGCGATAAGCAGCGCCTCGGTGTCCTCAGGCTGACCATGTCCGAATTCAAAAAAGTCGAGGTTGACGAGCGAATAGAACTGGACGACCTGCGCGTTCTCAGTATCCTCGATAAAATGTCTAAACAGCGGAGAGATTCACTTTCCCAGTTTGCGTCGGCAGGACGGGATGACCTGGTCGCTCAAGAATCATTTGAGTTGGATGTTCTCAAGGAATTCATGCCTGAACCGTTATCCGCAACAGAACTTAAATCAATCGTAGACGCCGCCATCGCGGAAGTAGGTGCGACCTCCATCCGGGAAATGGGCAAGGTCATGGAAATTTTGAAACCCCGGGTCCAGGGTCGGGCAGATATGGGTGAAGTTGGCAGTCTGGTCAAAGCTGATCTCAGCTAGTTCTGCACTAATACGATGCGTTTGGCGTTCCAGGCTTCGTGAATGGAACATGCCAGCTATGGTTAACGGCCTGATTCTTCCCGGACAATCACTTGCACTCAAGCAACTTGAGTGACATTCTTTTTAGTTCGCCCCAATGCCGATAGTCAGCCGCCGTGATTCCACCAGATTTTATCGATGAAGTTTTGTCGCGTGTCGACATCGTTGAAATTATCGAACCCCGAGTACCCTTAAAGAAAACGGGACAAAACTATTCCGGACTCTGCCCGTTCCATAATGAAAAAACACCGTCTTTTTCAGTTAGCCAGGATAAACAGTTTTATTACTGTTTTGGATGCCAGGCTTCCGGCAGTGCATTGAAATTCCTGATGGAGTTTGACCGAATGGATTTTATAGCAGCAGTGGAAATGCTGGCAGAAAGAGTCGGTCTGGAAGTGCCGCAGGATAAGAAGAAAGAGTCATCAGAGGCGACAAAAAGAAGGAAGACGATTTATGAAATCCTGAACCAGGCATCAAACGTATTCCGGGAAGAATTACGGTCGCATACGACCCGTGAAAGAGCCGTAATTTATTTGAAGAACAGAGGTTTATCCGGCGAAATTGCTCGTGACTTTTGCTTGGGTTACGCGCCTCCAGGTTGGGATAACCTGTATGACAAACTTGCCAACAGTAACTACGATCGCGATCTGCTCATAGAATCGGGTATGGTCGTGGAAAATAAGGATGAAGATAAGACCTACGACAGATTTCGGGATCGCATCATGTTCCCTATACGTGATCTTCGCGGGAGAACCATTGCCTTTGGTGGCAGAATCATCGGCGACGGTAAACCAAAATATCTGAATTCCCCGGAAACACCTGTCTTCCATAAAGGGCGGGAACTGTATGGGCTATATGAAGCGCGGAGACGAAATGCAAAGCTGACCAGGGTGCTGGTCGTCGAAGGATACATGGACGTGGTTGCATTGGCCCAGTATGGAATTGGTTACGCTGTGGCTACCCTCGGGACAGCAACCAGCAGCGAACATATCGATCGCTTGTATCGATTGGTGCCACAAATTGTATTTTGTTTTGATGGGGATACTGCCGGTAGAAATGCAGGCTGGAAAGCGATGCTGGTGGCGCTGCAAGCCATGTCAGATGGCAGGAGTGCCAGGTTCCTGTTCGTGCCGGATGGTGAAGATCCGGATTCCCTCATCAGGAAAGAAGGGAAGGACAAGTTTGAGCTTCGGCTGGAGCGCGCTGTCTCCCTGGATGAGTTCTTCTTCTCCCATCTTGAAGAGGATCTTGATATGGAATCAATGGCGGCCAAGGCAACGCTGAGTCAATCTGCTATGCCTTTGCTGAATACGATTCCCAATGGTGTATTCAAGCAATTGATGATTGATCGACTGGCAGAGAAGACAGGTCTCGAAAGCAGCCGATTGATTGAAGCTGCCAGCCAGTCGTCTGGATACACTCGCTTTGCCCCCGTGTCACAGCGGTCTCCGGACTCAGAAATCGGCTATCAGGAATATCACGCTGTATCCGGTGGGGGATTGGCTGAGGCGGCGCTCTCCATGCTGGTAAAACAACCTGAACTCGCACAGGAATTTGATGAATCTGTGTATGAACGACTCACTCAAGTTTCTAAATATAGGCTGCTGGCCAGGATTGCGCTCCTGATCAGAAAAGAAGAGCTACTATCACCGGGACATCTGATGGGTCATTTTCAAGGTGAACCCGAATTCCAGACTGTCAGGGACCTGGTTAACCAGGAACAATTACTGGGAGTCGCGGAAGTCCGGGAAGAGTTCAGGGGTACGATAAACACCTTGTTGGAACGATTTGAAATCCAATTAAAACAAGAGCTTATTGAGCAACTTTTAGAAAAACCCTTCGCCGAACTGACCGAGGACGAACGCCAGTTGATAAAAATGAGCATTCACAGCAAGCCTTAATCATGAAGGAATCTCCATATTTCGATGGTCGATAATGGCTAGTCAAAACAGTAACTTGAAGTGGAATGATGGAGGTTGCCTCGCTATAATGGCCGGCTCTGTCGTTCTCATAAATAAATCGAAGGGGTTCCATGGCGAGCGGATTAGCACAGCAGCAGTCGCGACTAAAAGATCTTATTAGCAAGGGTAGGGAGCAGGGCTACCTCACCTACGCTGAGGTAAATGACCATCTTCCAGATGAGATTTCTGACCCGGATCAGATCGAAGACATCATTGGAATGATCAACGATATGGGTATATCGGTTCATGAAACAGCGCCAGAGAGCGATGAGATCAGGGAAGAAGTCGATTCTACCGATGAATTGGCAGCAGAAGAGGCCGCGGCGGTATTGGTTGCAGTCGAGAACGAAGCGGGTCGAACAACTGATCCGGTTCGTATGTATATGCGTGAGATGGGAACGGTGGAATTGCTGACCCGGGAGGGCGAAATTGTCATCGCCAAGCGTATAGAAGAAGGCATTCGTGATGTACTGCATGCAGCAGCCCAATTTCCAGGTGTCGTTCCAGCCGCGCTTGATGAATATGACGCAAGCCTGGAAGAGGAAGGCAAACTACTGGATGTGATCATCGGCTTTCTTGACCCGGCGGACCATGTGGCGCCAGCGGCGCAGGTCGTTCCGGGACAAAAGAAAGAAGAAGATGAAAACGAAGAAGACAAGGGCCCTGATGCTGAACTGGCAGCGCAACGGTTTGAGAAACTCAAAAAGCAGTTCAAGAAAACTGAACGCGCAATCAAAAAACATGGGCGAGGAACTGATGTCGTTAACAGGGATTTGCTGGCCCAGGGTGACGCTTTCCAGTTTTTTAAATTTGTACCCAAGAAATATGATCGATTTGTATCGCCGCCAAGGGAGGTGCACAAGGAAGTCCGACGTCTGGAGAGACATATCATGAATACTTGTGTGCGTCGTGCGAAGATGCCACGAAAAGTTTTTATGCAGAAGTTCTCCGGTAAGGAAGCAGACCCTAGGTGGGTTGGCAAACAGATAAAGGACGGGCATAGCGGCTTAAAGAAATATGAAGATGAAATTGTACGCGCCCAGAAAAGAATAAGGATTGTTTCAGAACGGGTTGGAATGAGTGTCAGTGAGATTAAAGACATCAATAGACGAATGTCGATTGGTGAAGCAAAGGCACGAAGAGCGAAGAAAGATATGGTCGAAGCAAATCTTCGACTGGTGATATCAATTGCGAAGAAGTACACAAATCGAGGGTTACAATTCCTGGATCTTATTCAGGAAGGGAATATTGGCCTGATGAAAGCGGTAGATAAATTTGAATATCGCAGGGGTTACAAATTCTCTACTTATGCCACCTGGTGGATTCGTCAGGCAATAACCCGCTCAATAGCTGACCAGGCTCGTACCATTCGAATTCCTGTTCACATGATTGAAACGATCAACAAGTTATCCAGGGTTTCTCGCCAGATGTTGCAAGAGATGGGCCGTGAACCGACTCCGGAAGAACTCGGTGAAAGGATGGAAATGCCCGAAGACAAGGTTCGTCGGGTATTGAAAATTGCCAAGGAGCCAATCTCCATGGAAACGCCAATAGGTGATGATGAGGATTCTCATTTGGGCGATTTTCTAGACTCTGATTCAAATCTGGGCGATGGTGCATCAGTAGGTTCGCCCATTGCGTCAGCGACAGATGAAGGATTGCGAGAGGCGACTCGCGGTGTCTTGTCCGGTTTAACTGCACGTGAAGCAAAAGTGCTGCGGATGCGATTCGGCATCGACATGAATACGGATCACACGCTTGAAGAAGTGGGTAAACAATTTGATGTTACCCGTGAGCGGATTCGTCAGATTGAGGCAAAAGCACTGCGTAAACTTCGGCATCCGACTCGTTCAGATCATCTTAAGAGTTTCCTGGATGAAACTTCCTAGCTTTTAAGTAATTGGCCATGGATGGCACAACGTTCTGTGTTAAAATTTTATTTTTGTTAGGGCCTGTAGCTCAGTTGGTTAGAGCAGTGGACTCATCAAAATGGTGCGTTCATATCGAGAGGTATGAAATGAACGGGATGAATTCAGGGAAACCTTACCGATAACACTGCCAACGGGCGTGTTGTCGATGGCAACCCTGAGCCAAGCTGGAAGTACACTTCCGGAAGGTGCAGAGACTACCTGAGAACTGGTGATAATAGCCGAGCGTTCTTAATAACAGGCTTGAGCGTCCCGCACCCTGACAGTAATTCGAATTGCTGAATTAGCTGAGGGTGATGAGATAGTCCGCTCTCAGTAGAAATGCTGAGATTAAGTGAATCCATTGGTCGAAGGTTCGAGTCCTTCCAGGCCCACCAATTCCGTCGTTTTTCACCTGGCAAAAAAGACAAGTATTGTCAGGAGGCCTGGTTTGCTGACTTCATGTATAGATTTCCTACTCCCTCCGGTCATTAAGGTATGACAAAACGATTAAATCGGATCATCGCTGTTGTTTTTCTGATTCTGCCGCAATTATCATTTGCCACAGAAAAATTTTCTCACTCAGATTGGGAATCAGTCCTGCAGAGCTACGTGGATCAAACAGGATTAGTTGACTACAAAGGTTTGTCGAATGATCGTGGTGCGCTTGACCGCTATCTATCCAGGATCGAAAAAATGGGGCCGGATTCAAACCCTGAATTATTCCCGACTCGTGATGATGAACTTGCTTTTTACATCAACGCATACAATGCCCTGGTGTTCAAAGGTGTACTGTCCCGGGGACCTGAAGAAGACACGGTCTGGAGTGGCCTGATTTCGGGATTTTTATTCTTCGAATGGATGGATATCCAGATTGATGGTGAGATGACCAGTCTGAAATCGCTTGAGGACGACATTATTCGTGGCCGCTACAAAGATCCTCGAATACATGCGGCCATAAACTGTGCGTCGATTAGCTGTCCAAGATTGTTACGTGTTGCTTTTGTTGGTGAGTCCGTTGATACGCTGCTGGAGGCTGCGATGCGGGAGTTCGCCAACAGCGAATCAAATGTCAGGGTTGAAGCAGACACGCTCTATCTTTCGAGTATCTTCGACTGGTTTGCAGAGGATTTCCTTTCCTTCGAACGTCATGCGCTGGGACAAGGTGATGGTGTTAACAACATCGGCAAACAGGATTCAAACAAGTACCAACTGGTTATCAGCTATATTAATCGATTCAGAACCACAGCTAACCAACTTAGTGGAAATCTTTCCATCAAGTTTAATCAATACGACAAAAGAATTAACAAACAGTAAATCCGACAGACTCTCATCAAACATAAACCAATCCATTGGTTTAATTACAGAAAAATTTCGTATTATTCGATTGCCCCTCATTTGCGTGCCTCAAATGTTTGCTGCGCGACAGCGCGCCGCTCGCGGGGCGAGTTCTCCTAGATCGAATGCAAAACTGGCGGCGTATTCACATGGCCCTCGTTCGACAATCCGGAGGCTAACCGCGGCCTGATCGCCGATGAGCTGTCCAGGATCATCGTAAGTTCCACCGGGATGGCATCTGCCACAGTCGCCACGGCTATTTCAAGTTCGGGACCAGTACCATCACCCAATAGTTCTGTTACTTCAATCATCATTGTTGGGTTCACAGGTAGAAAGAGACTGACATTATCGCACAGTCGCTTTGTATTTTTACCAGGCTCTTTCCCTGATGACGGGACAAATACGGACGGAAGCCACGATGTCCTCTTCCAGCAACGATGTGAGACTTGGCGTCTACATATTTACGTCCCTGTACGCTAGTCATCTACTTCCATGTAGATGATTATGCTGGAAGAGGAATCGCCTTCATCCTGCTCGCCTCGGCCTAACTCGGTTAAAGGCGGGTGACTGTCATTTTAGGTTAAGATCAATATGGCGGAAGCGATAAAGATTAATAACCCTGCAAGGTTGATAAAGTCCATGGCGTGGTGCTGGTAGCGTATCATCCGTGAATACCTTGTGATCAAGTCAGGAATCATTTCACCCGAATTCAGAACTGGATTGTGTGACCCACGTCACAACTGGCCAGCTAACTTTCGATTTCGTGATGTAGGTCACGTTAGAATTGCCAACTCAGTTGGATTTCATACCTCAGGAAGTTGTGATTACGGGAAATTATGTTCGCAGGCGAGCCAGAACACAGTCAGAACCTGAATGACGATGGGTGGTTGTTCCGGTTCTCCCTATGATTGTCCGGAAATAATATCGAAAGAATGCTGGGCAGCCGGGATGGATTTTCAATTTTCACGTCGACTTCTGTCGTCTTTAAAGCGTCGTGATCAATAGGCAGTTGAGAAAGAAATAGATGATAACAATCATAGTTCCCACCTACCGGGAGGCAAGCACCATTTCAGGTCTGGTACTCGCGGTAGACAGCGTGATGAAAGAAGCACAGGTCATCTACGAAATGCTTATCGTTGATGACAACTCGCCGGATAACATTGTTGAAATAGTGACCGGCCTCGCCAGGGAAATCCCCGTACGAATTATTCTGCCTTCAGGCAGGGAGAGAGACCTCTCACTTTCCGTACTAGACGGTGTGGCCGGGGCGGGTTCCGATCATATTCTGGTAATGGATGCAGACATGTCACACCCTCCGGAAATGATTCCTGAAATGGTAAGGACGCTGGACCTGGATGATTCCCGTTTTATCATCGGCAGTCGATATGTATCCGGCGGTAGCTTTGACCGGGATTGGAGCCTATGGCGGTTTCTGAACTCTCACATCGCAACGTTGATGGCGAGACCCTTGACTGAGTGCAGCGATCCAATGTCGGGATTCTTTGCTTTCAATCGTAAACTCATCGATCTGGAAAAGTTGAGGCCAATTGGTTACAAGATTGGACTGGAACTCATGGTCCGGGGAAAATTTTCCGGCATTAGCGAGATCGCTATTAGATTCAAAGATCGAACTGTTGGGGCAAGCAAAATGAATTTTGCACAACAGTGGAAATATTTGCGGCACCTGCGTCGCCTCTATTTGTGCCGATTCGGCGGTTGGGCGGAATTGATTCATTATGGCGTTGTTGGAGCAAGTGGTTTTATCGTCGATATTGCGTTGTACTACCTGTTACAGGTTATCGGTTTTGAACATCAAGTTGCCCGGGCACTTTCTTTCTGGCCTGCGGTCAGCTGGAATTGGGCGCTCAATCGCGTCACGACCTTTGGTGAGCGATCACGCCGACCCAAAGCGAGGCAGTGGATTGAATTTGTCATTGCCAGCTTGATTGGCTTTACTCTCAACTGGGGAATTTATTTTGTGCTGACCAGTGAATTTTCATTTTTTGATTCATATCGCATTCTTGCACTTGTTGCTGGCGTCCTCGGTGCAAGTTTGTTCAACTTCACAGCATCCACACTATTTGTATATAGCGAAAAACGTGGTTAACTGAAAACAGAACCCTGGAGTATGCCGTGTCTTCCCAAAACAAATTGTCCTTAAAGAATCTGAATATCTGGAATGGCGTTGATGACGCCGTCGACAAGGGTATCGATGCGGTGACAATTGAGGACGGACGATTCACCTTTGTTGGATCGTCTGAAGAACTGAAAATGGATGCCCG
>Ga0209988_10003221_pt1 | contig 10819 bp, 11 predicted proteins | sample N075metaG_FD_183115 | JGI IMG/M metagenome (GOLD analysis project Ga0209988, IMG submission 183115) | Deep subsurface microbial communities from Kermadec Trench to uncover new lineages of life (NeLLi) - N075 metaG (SPAdes) (version 2) | ecosystem: Environmental > Aquatic > Marine > Ocean trench... | reverse complement strand
ACGGTTGAGTTCGCGCAGCGAACTCGGCCGTGGTGCGACGTCCGAAGACACGGCCGACGTCGCTTCGCGACGACAACCGTGCCACCCGAGCACTGTCTGGGCGGCCGGGCATTGGACAAACGCGCGGCGGGGGGTCTGGGCGGGCGAGCGCATTGACGGCCGGCGCTCTTCGACGGAAATACGGCGCCGCACGCAGTAGACCGGTATCCTTGGGTCGATGGCTGAGGGGCTCTTTTACCATCGGGCGCTGCGTTGCCTCACCGCGGAGCGGGTTCGGTTCGTTGTTGTCGGCGGTGTGGCAGTGAACCTTCAGGGCGTGCCACGGTTCACCGCCGACCTGGACGTCGCGGTCGCGCTCGACGGCGACACGCTCCAGGCGGCTGCACGAGCCCTCTTGGGCATGGGACTCGTCTCGCGTTTCCCGATACAGATGGAGCAGCTTGCCGACATTGCCACTGTCCAGACTTGGATCGACGACCGCAATCTCCGCGCACTGACCTACCAGGACAGCGAGAATCCCCTGCGGCAGGTCGATCTGCTCGTGGCGACGAGCGTTCCCTACGACGAAATCGAGCGCGACGCCGAAACCATGCAATCCGGGGATCTCGAGATCCGAGTCGCCTCCATCGACGTACTGATCAGAATGAAAACGGGCACGGGCCGTGCCCAGGACGCCTCGGACATCGACGCCCTGCGGCGCGTGCAGGAACTGGACCGATGACGGATCGGAAATCGCCTCTTGCCGGGTTCGCCCATCACCACAGCGATGCCGAACTGCGCGCCTACCGCCGGCTCACCGCCGAGCAGAAGCTCGCATGGCTCGAGGACGCGTGGCGTCTGACCGTGGATTTCCTGCCAAAGGATCGCCTCGAGACGTACCAGCGATTCAGACGGGCCGAGATCTGACGAATCTGCGCGGTGAGCTTCCCCGCGTGGCGGGACCGTCAGTCATCGGCTCTTGCGCTTGCGTTGCTTCGTCCCGCGCCGCTGACTCCCTGATGCCGAACGTGTCGGGCGCCTTCGGAGCTCTCACAGAATGAGCCTGCATTCGCCCGGCGAGGATCGTGCGGCGTCGGCGATGCTGATGTTTCGGGGGTTGCTGCCGGGTCATGCGCGAGCGAGACGCGGGCCGCAAGATGCAGTTACGGGCACGGACCCCAGTTGGCCAGCAGGTCGAGAAAGTCGGTGATCCCCACGGCGCCGTCGCCGTCGAAATCGGCCGGGTGTCCGGGATTCGGACCCCACGCCGCCAGCAGCGACAGGAAGTCGTTGATCCCGACGTCGCCGCCGCCGTCGAGATCCCACGGGCAGACCGCGGCGAGGTCGCGCAGGAAGGCGCCGGTACTCGTGGCAAGCAGCAGTCGTGGCGGACTTCCGGCGGCGTACGCCAGGTCCGTGAGGTTTCCGGCGTTCTCCAGGCCGCCGTCGAAGGGGGCGAAGGACGCGCCCTGGTCTTCGGATCGCAGGGCGCGGACGACGCCACCCTGGGCGATGTACAGCACCTGGTCGTCGATCTGATCGCAGGCGATATCCACGACACGCGCGCCGGTGTACCCGTTGTTGGCCCAGGTCACACCGGCGTCACCGGACGTGTGCACGCCGCCGAGGCCGGCCCCGACATCGCCGTCGGAGATGTAGAACCGGTTCACGTCGGACGGCGAGGCGCACAGGCCGGTCCCCTGCGTTTCGGCGGGCAGGCCCGTCGATGACGCCGACCAGCTCAACCCGCCGTTGCCCGAGCGCAGCGCACCGCCGGTCTGCGGGTTGCCCCCGAAATCGGTGAAGACCGCGACCATGACGGTATCGGTGCCGTCCTCGACGATTTCGATGGTGGTGACGTCCTCGTTGTCGACCGGGCCCTCGTACACCTTCGTCCACGTCTCCCCGCCATCGGGCGTCCGCCAGATCGTCGGCTCGAAGCCCGCGACGCCGAAGTCCGATCCACCGGTCAGGATGAGCCCGGCATCGTTGAGACTGAAGCGAAGGGCAAACAGTTCACTCTCGAACAGCGGTCCCTGGTCCGGGCCGATGTTTGTCCAGGTTCCGTCGCCGGCGCGCCGGTAGAGCGCTTCGGGCGCGATGGTGGTCGGGCCGTCGGAGATCGCGTAGAGCGTGCCATCGGGCGCGAAGCGAACGGTGTTGTACCGCGTCGGCGGAACGGCCTCGACGGCCCATGAGACCCCGGCGTCCGTCGACCGCTGCACGCCGCCGTCGTTGAGCCCCGCGAAGGCGATGGCAAGTTCGTCGTGGTTGTTGGGGTTGGCGGCGATCGACACCACGTTGAGTGCGCCGATCCCGACCGACGACGGGTCGAAGCCGGCGCCGCCGTCAACGCTCTTGAGCACACCCAGTGAGCTGGCGCCGAGGAACAGGTCCGAGGAACTGCCGGGCGCGAAACGCACGGACAGCAGCGCGGCCGAGCCGGTGCCACCGGCTCCGATCTGCCACGAACCGCCGCCGTCGATGCTCCGGTAGACGCCCGATCCAGCGCTGGCGGCGAGGATCACGTCGGCGTTGTTCGGATCGATGTCGATGGCGTTGACGACCAGCAAGGGCCAGGTTCCATCGTGCAGCGCCGTCCAGTTCACACCCTCGTTGGTCGAGCTGTACAGACCCACGAACTGTGATCCGAACAGCAGTCCCCCGGCCACGAGAACGCGAGACCCGTCGAGCACAACGTCCTGTATGGGGTTGCCGGGCAGACCGGCGGATCGGTTGACCCATGCGATGCCGCCGTTCTCGGAAAACCAGACCTGTCCTCCTCCGAACGAGCCGCCGAAGCACACGAACATTCGGCTGGAGTCGCCCGGATCGATGGAGATTCCGTGGCAGCTCTGCGGCGCCGCCAACGGAGGCGTGGCGTCCGTCCATGTCGTACCGCCGTTGCCGGAGCGCATGACGTTGACCGGCTGGCCGCCGAGCGCGTCGGCGATCCCCGCCCACAGGCGAGTCGGGGCCGATGGATCGATGGCAACCTCGAAGACCGTGTCGTTGGGGCCGATGTCCAGGTTCAGTTGGGCCCAGTTCACGCCGTCGTTCGTGCTCTTCCACACGCTGTCCTGTGTGCCGATGTAGACGGTCCCGTCGGGTGCGAACTCGATGTCGTAGACATTGACGCCGGTGAGATCCGGGACGATCGACCACGTGCTTCCGCTATCGGTGGACCGGTACAACGCGCCGCCGCTGCCGGACGATGGCGCGATGCCCGCCAGCACGATGCTCGCGTCGACCGTCGACACGGCAACGTCCTGGGCGTCGCCGCCGAACGGCCCGATCGCCGCCCAGCCGGCGCCGCCCGACTGCTCGGCCGGGGCCGGGGCCGGGGGCGGGGGCGGCGCGTCGAGCGTTCCCGCCCGGGGCGCCGCGGCGCGTTGCCCGTGCGCGTCGACCCGCATCGTCGCCTCGAGACCGACCGCCAGCGGCACCGTGGCCGCCAGCACAATCATCGTCGCCTGGATCATCATGGCTTTCTCCACCGGTCTCCATCCGTACCGAGCCCCCGCCGCCAGTGTGACGATTCCGCTGCTCCGCGCCAAGAGTCATGCCGGCACAAAGCACACGCCGCAGGGTTGGTCATCGCTTCAGGTCGAGGATCCCGCCGACCATCGCGTTGACGAATCCACCGATCAGCGGCAGACGCGACACCGCGACCTTGTTGCGGCTCTCGAGCTCGGTGGCGACCTTCTGCAGCCGGGGGCCGTACTCCTGGAGGTCCTTCGGCAGTCCGTCCTTCCAGGACTCGACGAGCACCTGGATCTTCTCGATCTCGCCGCCATCCAGCCAGATGCCGTGGCACTCCGGGCAACGATCGATGATGATGCCGGTGTCCCCGCCGTAGTTGACGGGTACGGTCATGGCGCTGCACGTGGGGCACGCGATGTCGCGCTCGGTGTCCACCACGGGAATGCCGGGGATCTTGGTCGCGCCCTCCAGGACACGGCGTTCCTCTTCTGAGAAGGTTTCCTCCCGGATACGGACGATGTGGCCGAGTTCGGTGTCGTCCAGCCACTCGCCGCCGCACGAGTTGCACGTCTCGATGGCCACGCCTTCGTAGTCGATCGTCGAGAGCGTCGCGTCGCAGTGGGGGCAGCGCATATCAAGCGCGAATGTACCGGGTCGTCAGCTCCGCAGCAACTCCTGGAGTGGCTGGGGCCAGGCAGCGGGGGGCCGGGACATCGATGACACCGAGTTCGCTTGTGCGGCTCGCGACAGTGAATCCGATCGGGTAACCCCCCTCGCACCGAATATCGAGGAGTCACGTGGCCGGCACCGAGCCCGAATGGCAGTGTGTATGTTGCCGCGGTTACCGCGCAGAACTTTGACAGGAGGCCCACAATGTTCAATACAGAAAAGCATGGCGATCTGTGCCGGTGTCCGGCCTGTCACGCCGGGGAGCCACTGCGACCCAATCTGGAGTATGTCGTTCCCATAAAGCGTCCCTCGCGTCTGGGCACCATGTGCCGTGCCGCCGCGCGGGGGCTGCGTTGGAGCGTGTCGAAGGCTCGCCTCGTCGCGCGTTCCGACCGGGTCCGCCGGATCCTTGGGTACCGGATGCCGCGGTGGTTCCACCGGCGCGCCGCGGTGATCGCTTGGGCGTGCCTGGCGACGGTCGGTCTCACCCCCATCTTCGTCAGCTCGCTCATCGACAGCTCGCCCGAAATCGAGCAGCCGGAGGTCCTGGCGGACCGGGAGTATCGCATCGACGTCGCCGAGCATCTGGTCGTCGTTCACGTCGATGTGGGCTCGGCCGAACAGGTCTGCAACACCGACGACATGCAGCGTCTTCGAATCGCCGCGAAGGCTTCGCGCAAAATCCTGCCCATCGCCAGGCACCACCCGAACAAGGTCGTCGTGATTGACCTTCGCGACGTCCCGGTCAGCTTCGCGTCACTGCCGTCGTCGGACCAGTGGTCGTTCGTGCGGCGGTTCGGCAGCCAGGATGCCGTCATGCAATACGAGTCGAGGGTGGCCATGCTTCTCGACACGATGGTCCACAAGGTCCTGCGCGCGCAGCCGCACGCGGCGCTCAGCGTGCTCGGGCTGCCCATCGAGCCCGAAAGAGGCAGAATCAGCCTCAAGATCGCCCAGCAGTCCAACGAGCGATACCGCACGGTGATCGATCGGCTCGACTCGTTCGTGCCCGGCCGCAACTTCATCGTGTTCGGCACCAGCCTGGATGAACTGCGGCTCGCCCGGACCGCCATGCCCGAAGCGCTTCGGTTGCGGGACGGTCGCCCCGTCGTCTTTCAGACCAACGTCGCATGGCGAGTGCTCATGGATGCCGACGAACCCGGCTACGGGGCGTACCAGATCGCCGGATCGACGGAACAAGGTCTCGAGCTCGAAGCTTCGCTCAGCGATTAGCAGTCTGTCGGACTTATGAACGCGACCCGCGATCGCACGCCAGAATCGCTGGTCGCGCGTGATGCGGCTGGTTGCGCATCGTCGATTGCGGCTCAGATTCGACGATCGCCATCCGAAGTCCGACAGACTGCTAGCGGAGCCTGTCGAGCAATCCGAATGCGGCTCGATTGCAGGCGGCCAGTTCCTCGGCGGTCACGCCGTCGCTGAACGAGGGTCCCGCCACTCGGAGCGTCTCTGTTGAAATGGCCCGTTCGATGCGGACGTAGTCCAGCACGCCCAGGGTGTACTCACTCCTGACCGTCAGCTGGCGGGCGGCAACCAGGCTGTACGGGGGAACCGGATCGAACTCGGCTTCGATGGCGGCGGCGAGGTCCTCCAGCAGAAGCTCGATCTGGAAGTGCACCCGGGCCGTGGCGACCACAACGAGATGGCCCCCGACCCCGAACAGCGTGTTGGCGGTTCCGCCGTGTACGATCCAGTAATCCGGTTCGATCGTCTCCAGGACAAGTTCCTCCAACCCGGTCATGGACTCCATCGCGGTCCGGCCGGATGACTCGTCAACCAGCAGCGACACGTCGTAGAGACGGGTTCGTGTGGTCGAAGCGGCGTTCGTGATGCCGGCCACGACGACACCGTCGGGTGTGATGTCCCAGCCCGTGCCTGCGAACCAGGAACCCCGATCAAACAATCGGTCCATGGCGCCAGCGACCGTCGCATCGATCGGAGCCGGCTGCACGAAATCGTCGCCATGCCAGCCGTCGACGGCGAGGCTACGGGCGTCGATGACGAAGGCGACGCCGGTCGATTCGGCAAAACGGGCCATTCGTTCGGCAAGCGTCTCCTGGTCCGGTGCATCGGCGGGCGTCGTGAAGAGGCTGACGGCAATGTCGTATTGCCCCGATGTGATCCCGTAGTTGTCACGCGCGCGGCAGGAACGCTCGATCCGCTTGAAGAGCACCCACTCATGCCACTGCCATAACCTGCCCCCGTACAGCCTCGCCGCCAGCGCATCGGGCGGTGACAGTGGCTGAACCGGGGGCCTGTACACCAGACGAGCGTTCGTCCACGCCTTGACGTCCATCGGCTGAAGGACCAGGACCGTCGAGGGGACCAGCCGAGTCCACCCGTCGCGCTGCACCTCGGGCCAGATGAAGGTGAGATACGCCAGGGTGAACAGCAGTAGTGCGATGCCGGTGATCTTGCGGCCGCGCCGCGGCGTGGTCAGCTCGTGCTCTGAATTGATATCAAGCGCGCACTCCGAGCACTGCAACGGGTAGGTCCTGTCCTGGACGATCCCGCGCAGGTCGTAACGGCAGCGCGGGCATTGATAGGCGACCCGTCCGCGCCGCCGCCGTCGGTGGTGGAACCACGCCCATGTCACCAGGAGAATCCCGATGGCAGCGATCGCCGACGCGGCCCACGCGAAACGAACGTCATGGGCGTAGCCCAGACGCTGGAAGAACCCGAGCGGGGCGGGGCTCCATCCGAGCCCGGCGTTACAGAAACAGGAACCGTTGACACCGGCCATCGCGATGAACGATTCGAAATACTGCAAGAGGAGGTTGCACGGAAAGACCGATCCCCGCCGCCCGTCAGTGCCGGCGACACACGGTCAGACGCAGGATCGGGTCAAATGTTCTTCCCTCCTAATGGTGGAGCCGTCAGACAGGACCTAGAGCCCGGTCGCGATGAGGGCATGGGCGAACTGGTCGAGGTCCTCGCGCGTCTCGAACTTGTCCAGGCCGAGCGCTCCCATGAGCAGCGGCATTCCTGCCGGCCCGATCGCGCGCTCGATCAGTTTGATCTCGAGGTCGACGGTGTCGGTGGGCGTAGCGATGGTGAGCTCCTGGTCGCACATGGCGCGTACGACGTGGACCAGGTATTCGCGGATACGGGCCATCTTGTCGTAGTTGAGTTTGTCGGGGGTGTCGGTCGGCGCATGGTAATGCTGCCAGCGCCCGCACGAGAGGAACAGGTAGGGCACGTCGTTGAGGCGAAAGACGTGATGGTCCGACACATCGCCGACGTACTCGTTGAGGGCGGCGATCGTCGGCGGGTGCTCCACGTGGCCCGCTGCTTCGTCGATGATGCAGGAGAGTGCCGGATGGCTCTCGGCGCCCGTTACGAACAGGAGCTTCGGCAGCGCCGGGATGAGCTGGCTGCCGCCTTGAATGGGCTCTGGAACGTCGTGCCCGACGAGGTCCATGATGACCGCGGCGGAGATCGCCTGACCCGCCCTTTGATCTTCGTAGAAGCGGGTCGATCCCATCGATGGGCCGTGGTAATAGGGCGGCTCCTCGGCATCGAAGATGGCGATCAGGACGGTTCGCTCGGCCGGAGTCGCCACCAGCAGTTCTGCCGCCCCGAGCGCGATGGCCACCGCGGCGGCGTTGTCGTCGGCGCTGGGGGCGGGGATGGCGCTGTCGTAGTGAGCGCCGATGAGAACGGGGTGCTTGCTCGGATTCGCTCCTGGGACGATGCCGACGAGGTTGCAGAAGTCTTGTCCTTCCACGTGGTAGGGAAGCTCGAACGAATCACCGGTGAACGGTCGAAGGCCGATCGCTTCCATTCGATCCAGGACGTACCGTCGTGCCTGATCGTGACCGGAGGTCCCTACCATCCGGCCATCGGGTAACGCCAGCGCGAGAACATCGCGCTCGAGTTGTCCGGTCGATTCCGTCATGGTTGCCGAGCACGATAGCCGTTTCTGCCGTCCATGGGCACGGGCCCCAAGCGGCGAGCAGGTCGAGGAATCGAGCCTGGCACCCGTCATTCCAGTCCGTGTGTTCCCTTGATCGTCTTGATGCACGTACATCAGGAGCTATCGCCGTCGCTACGGGTTGCCCGCAAGGTGTCGGGGTCAATGGAATACTGACGGCGGTCCGGCGATTGACCCTGTCATGCATCTACGAGTGACTCATCTGGCCTTGGTGGGGCCGACGCGCTGATCGCGATCGGGCTCGACAACGCGCTGGTGTTCATTCCGTTCATACTCATATGCTGCTTCGTCAAGCTGATGCTCGGCAGCGCAAGCGCCCAATGGGCCGTGACGGCGCCGATCTTCGTGCCGATGCTCATGACGATCGGGTACAGCCCGGAGGTGATCCAGGCTGCCTACCGCATCGGAGACAGCACGACCAACATCATCACGCCCATGATGAGCTACTTCGGCCTCATCCTCGCCTTCGCGTGCCGCTACGACAAGAACCTCGGCATCGGCACGCTCATCTCGACGATGCTCCCGTACAGCCTGCTGTTCCTGCTCGGCTGGATCATCTTTTTCTACGTCTGGGTGTTTGCGCTCGGCTTGCCCGTCGGCCCGGGCGCGCCGACGTACTACGAGTTCGCCGCCGGCGGCTGATCGACCGTCCGGCGGCGCAACAGTTGCCGGGCCGGTATCCACAGGACGATGAGCGCGACGGTGAGCGCCAGCCACACCGAAGCCGCCGTACTGTTGGAGGTCTGGATCACGGAGGCGGGAACATTCGCAAGCGCGTGAAGGCCGACGGCGATGAACAGGTTGCGGGTCACGGCATAGATCGCGAGGAAGACCAGGCCCATGACCACCAACTGAATCCGGTCGCCGAGGAGTTCCGAGCCCGGAACCCCTTTGACCAACAGGCGGTTCGGCAGGTGCACGACAGCGAAGGCGACCTGAGAAACCAGCGCGGCAATGACAAGAGCCCGGACGCGGCCAAGCCGCTGTCCGAACTTGTAGTACAGCTGCGTGAAGAGGAATCCCCGGAAGACGGTCTCTTCCGCGAGGGCGTTCCCGAACAACTGTCCAAGCAGAGCGCCGATCACGGCCCCGGCGCCGAGCCGCCACGATTGATCAAGAGCAATCCCGTTCTCGCCCGACGCGGCGATGACCACCAGGACGACCTGCGACAGTGCCCAGAAGGCCAGCGTGACGATCAGTGCAGGCACGAGCTTCGACCGCGCCCAGCCGATATCCGCGGGCTTGACCCGTCCGACGGCGAAAATGACTACGCCGACGACCAGCAGCAGCGGGACAAGGTTCGCGACAAGATTCGGATGAACCAGACCGCCCGTTGCAGCATGCAGGTCGCCGAGCAACGCGCCGATGCGTCCGTGAAACACGCAGGCGTTGACGACAACGCTCGACAGAACCTGTGCCGCGCCGACCAGGGCGATGACGAGCCAACCCGCATGTGGTCGGCGCGTGACAGTTGGCGTTGGGTTTCTGATGGCGATGTCCTGTCCGACGCCTTGATAACTCCCGATACTGTCTGGGGGCACGTGCAGGTAATCAAGCGACCCACCGGTGATCCCCCGTCTCGGGCTCTGTGGGGTCAGCGAAACCCGATTTCGGTTGCGCGCGACCGACGTGCCATGCTTCGCACCCGCCCTTGGCGGGGGAGAAGCATGGCTTCAGAGTGACCGCACGCTTCTCCCGGCCGAGGACGGCCGTGCGAAGCATGGCACCCATCACGCTCCGAGCTGCGTCATCTTCCGTTGACGCCCATGCAGGCCACGAAGGTCAACGCCGATCTACGCTGACGGCGAAACGTGTATTCTCTGCAGCATACGTGACCCCGACACGCGCCGCGCGTATTGGCGAGCGAACCTGCGTTACCTGCTCGTGCTGCTGGCGATCTGGTTCGCGGTCTCATACGGGTGCGGCATCCTCTTCGTCGACCAGCTCGACCGCATCCGGATCGGCGGCTTCAAGCTCGGGTTCTGGTTCGCCCAGCAGGGCTCGATCTACGTCTTCGTCGCGTTGATCTTCATCTACGTGTTTCTCATGAACCGCCTGGATCGGCGGTTCGAGACGCACGGCCGCGAGGGCTCGCCGCCATGAGCCTCGCCGGGTGGACCTTTGTCATGGTCGGCCTGTCGTTCGCTCTGTACATCGGCGTGGCGATCTGGACGAGGGCACGGTCAACCGGCGAGTTCTACATCGCCGGCGCGAAGGTCCCGCCGGTGCTCAACGGCATGGCGACCGCGGCGGACTGGATGAGCGCGGCGTCGTTCATCTCGATGGCCGGCATCATCTCGTTCAGCGGCCGGGACGGATCGCGGTACCTCGTGGGGTGGACCGGCGGCTACGTCCTGCTGGCGATGGTCCTGGCGCCGTACCTGCGGAAGTTCGGCAAGTACACGGTGCCCGACTTCGTCGGCGACCGTTACGGATCGTCGGTCGCGCGCATCGTCGCCGTCGTCTGCGCGATCTTCGTGTCGTTCACATACGTGACCGGACAGATGCGGGGCGTCGGCATCGTCTTCAGCCAGTTCCTCGGCGTCGAGATCGAGTACGGGGTCCTCATCGGCATGGGCATCGTCTTCTTCTATGCCGTCCTTGGCGGCATGAAGGGGATCACGTTCACCCAGGTCGCCCAGTACTGCGTGCTGATCTTCGCGTACATGGTCCCTGCGTTCTTCATCGCCTTTGAGCTGACCGGCAACCCGGTGCCGCAGCTCAGCCTTGGCGGGA
>Ga0209988_10003219_pt1 | contig 10822 bp, 10 predicted proteins | sample N075metaG_FD_183115 | JGI IMG/M metagenome (GOLD analysis project Ga0209988, IMG submission 183115) | Deep subsurface microbial communities from Kermadec Trench to uncover new lineages of life (NeLLi) - N075 metaG (SPAdes) (version 2) | ecosystem: Environmental > Aquatic > Marine > Ocean trench... | reverse complement strand
TGACCCAAATAGTGACTCAGAGTCGCCAAACGGCTGCCCTGATGACCGAAGAGCTGCAAAAAGAGCCTTCTCCCGGTCTGGTGCCAAAGCATCAGCAGAGAATTGAGAGCGAACTGCAAGGGCCTGTTGGCTTTTTCTCCTTAAATGTGGGCAAATGGGCTTTCGGTGGAGCGCTGGCTGCTGCCGCCTTCCTGATTTTTGCCGCTGTTCTAACGCCTAATCTCCTGCAATCCAAATCAGATGGGAACACCGTGGTTCAGCGGTTCCGCCAAGGGATCAATGCCCTCTCCTCGCTCTCGAGCCCCTCGGATGAGCGATTGGCTGAGGAAGCCGATCCCAACACGGATTTTGGGAATCGCCGATACCAGGCCGAGCAAACCGGTGCCCCAGTGAGAAACGAAGACTCAGAAATGGTTGCCCAAATCGAGGAGCCTGCGGCAGCCAGCAAGCTGAGAAAGACCGGGCCCGAATCCCAGCCTGCGGCGCCCAGTGCACCTGCTGCGGGAATGGTGGGTGGAGAGATCAGGGAGTCTGCCCAGGTGGGTCGGAGTCGAGCCGACATGCCGGCTCCTTCCGAGCGCGGTGCCGGCTCCTATTCGGACAGTTCTTCCAAGCTACCGAACAGAGAGGCGGAAACTCCGGCGGTTGTGGCAGACGCCAGGCCGCTCGATATTCCTGCGCCCGATTTCAACACCGAGGCCTATGACCGAATTGAGGACAATCCGTTTCTAGAAGTTTCTCAGAATCCCCTTTCCACCTTCTCCATTGATGTGGATACGGCCTCCTACGCCAATGTTCGCCGCTTTTTGCAGCGTGGAACGCTTCCCCCGAAGGATGCGGTTCGCATTGAAGAGATGTTGAATTACTTCTCCTACGACTACCCTGTTCCCTCGGGAGAGGGCCCCTTTTCGGCCAGCGTGGAAGTGGCTCAGGCGCCCTGGGCATTGGAGCACCGATTGGTCCGAATCGGGCTCAAGGGCAAAGAGGTGGCAATGGAAGATCGGCCCTCCAGCAATCTGGTTTTTCTACTGGACGTCTCCGGATCGATGCAGCCCTCCAACAAGCTTCCCTTGCTCAAGAAGGCGATGCGCCTGCTGGTGGATCGGCTGGGCGAGAAGGATCGAGTGGCCATTGTGGTCTATGCGGGTGCCTCGGGACTGGTTCTGCCCTCCACCTCTGCTGATCAGAAGGAGAGAATCCTGGCAGCTCTGGAGAATTTGGAAGCGGGAGGATCCACCAACGGGGGATCCGGGATTCGTCTTGCTTACCAGAGCGCCGTCTCTCACTTCATCTCAGGGGGAATCAACAGGGTGATTCTGGCCACCGATGGCGACTTTAATGTGGGGACCACCAATCAAGGAGATCTGACCCGGCTCATCGAAGACAACGCCAGAAGTGGGGTCTTTCTCACTGTGCTGGGCTTCGGAATGGGCAACTATAAGGACTCGACCCTGGAGAAGCTGGCCGATATGGGCAACGGAAACTATGCCTACATCGATAACATCAACGAAGCCCGCAAGGTCCTGGTCGACGAGATCAACTCGACCCTGATTACGATCGCCAAAGATGTCAAGATCCAGATCGAGTTCAACCCGCTTCAGGTCAGCGCTTACCGGTTGATCGGCTATGAGAATCGGCTGTTGCGCCAGGAAGATTTTAATGACGACACCAAGGACGCCGGTGAGATTGGCGCCGGCCATACCGTCACCGTATTCTATGAAATCGTACCCGCAGGAAGGGGACTGTCCATTCCGGGCGTCGATCCGCTCAAGTATCAAACCCCGATGGGTACGACCGAAGTGGCTCAAAGCGGCGAGCTCCTGACCCTTAAGCTCCGCTACAAACAACCCGATGGACAAACCAGCCGACTCCTGGAGTTTCCCGTTCGAGACGCTGATCAGGCCTACAGCCAGGCTTCGCAGGACTTCAAATTTGCGGCTGCAGTAGCTTCCTTCGGCATGATCCTTCGCGAATCTCCCTACAAAGGGAATGGAACCCTGGCTGCTGTCCTGGAACTGGCGGAAGAGGGGAAGGGAAGCGATCCCCATGGCTATCGTGGAGAGTTTCTGGAGTTGGTGAAACTGGCCAGGGCCTTATCGTCGGAGTCCAGGCCCACCCGGTAACCGTCGATATTCACACGACCAAGGAACGACCGGTTATTCTAGGAGTGCGAGTGTCTCGCTCCATAAATACGATGATGTTTGCTGATGGGGTTTGCGAGGGGAGATCAAGGAGCGAGGAGAAGGTGATGGCAGGTACATCGGCGACGACGAGTGACCCGCAAGCGGGTGCCCCGAGATCGCCCGCAACCCCCATCAGCCCGAAGGGTGGCGGCGGGACGGCATCGATTTCTTTGTCGCTCCTTCTCCGTGATGTACGCTGACATCGCGTCGTCGTCGCGCCTCGATCTGGGCTCCGTCGCGCTCCCAACAAACGTCACCGTATTTATGAAAGTGAGTACTTAGCCGGCATTATGCATAATCCCGGCTAGGAAACTCTCCTTCCAGGGCTGTTCGATTTCTCTTGCGCCTGCTCTTCTGCGGGTTTAACATCGAGCAAAAAGGAGGTTTCTCATGGGAGTCAAACGATCCGCTCTGATTTTACTGGGGGGAGCCCTTGTGGGCACCGTTGGCTGTCAGGAAGCGTCTCAACCGACTCGGTTCGGGGTGCGGGTACCGGAGGGGAGTGGACTTCATGACACTCAAACCGTCCGCATCGGAATCAGTGCCCAGGCGGGTAGTGAGGTCCAGCTGAGGATGGAGCCCGAAGGGTGTGGGGTTCTGGCAGGTTCTCAAGTCACTGCGGATGAGCACAACACGGCCAACCTGGTGTTCACAGCCGGTGAGGTGGAGACCGACTGCCAGGTGACAGTCACGGGGACGTTGGGAGATCAGACTTCTGAAACCCACATCACGGTTCATCCTCCCAGAGTAGAGGCCCAGGTCACTCCCTGGACCGGTTCAACCCCCGCTCCGGATATTACGATTTCTCCCAAAGTGTCGCCGGATGATTCCACACCGGGTGTGAACCGGTTTGAGTACTTCATTACCCAGGATTCAAAATCGGCCATCCAGTCCATGAACTTAACCTTCGCTGCAGAGACGAATGTTCAAGTGATTTCGGCCCTGAGCACCGACTTCAATTTCCTGGAACCTACTCCGGCCGCGGAAAGCAACGACAGAATAAACTGGACGATCTCCGTAGAGACACCACTGAATTCCATTACTGTGGAAGCCAGCTCGGAAGGGAACACCGGCGGCACGGCGACCTTTGACATTACCCTAGGCCATTCAGAAGGAACCTCGACCCTGACCCTGACACCCGTCGGGCCCAGGTGATCAAGGTCGATCCAGGCGTTCTTTGTAGGGGCGCACGGCTGTGCTCCCTATAATCCGTTGATAAAGCAGGGTTTATGGGCGCACAGCCGTGCGCCCCACAAGCCCTAATCAAGACCAAGCCCAACAGGATGGCAAAGAGGACACCTCTCCGCCTGCTGGCCTTGAGAGCAAGGGTGTCTGTTTTTTTTGTCAGAGCCCTTGTCAGCGGACCTGTCTGCATATGTAATACACGGAACATGCAGATTTCCAGACAACACCTTGACGACCTCCGCTTCGCCAAGCAGTTGCTTGAGAGGCCCAGCCTGGCCGCCAGATTGACGGATAGGGTGGGAGCGCCGATTGAAAAGGGCTTCGCCCTGTTGCCGGAGACTTGGTCGGATACGATCCGCGAGGTGGTCAACAGCTCTTTGCACAAGTCCCTCGAAGTGGCGGTGAAATCACTGGGAAAGTCCAGCGGTCCCCCTCAGGACCGCTTCCACGCGTTGGCTGCCATCACGGTAGGGGCCACGGGAGGAGCTTTTGGTTTGCCCGGGTTGCTGGTCGAACTGCCCATATCCACCACCATCATTTTCCGCTCGATCGCCGACATCGCTCGCAGTGAGGGCGAAGAGATCGACTCCATTGAAACAAGGTTGGCTTGCTTGGAAGTCTTCGCACTGGGAGGAAGATCAAGCGCCGATGACGCTGTTGAAACCGGATACTTCGCGGTCCGGTCTGCCTTGGCGAAGGCCGTCAGTGATGCCGCTCAGCATATCGCCGAAAAAGGCCTGATTGAAAAAGGCGCACCCGCCCTGGTTCGACTCCTCTCGGCAGTGAGTGCTCGATTCGGCATCGCCGTTTCCGAAAAGGTGGCCGCCATGGCTGTCCCTGCTATTGGCGCAGTCGGTGGAGCATTGATCAATTCCATTTTCATCAATCATTTTCAGGACATGGCTCAAGGACACTTCGTGGTTCGGCGGCTGGAGAGACGATACGACAAGGAATTGGTTCAAGAAGAGTATGAAGGCTTGAGCCTTGACACTGATCCAAATTGAGGGAGGTCGGCACATGCGTCAATGGCTATTGGGCTTTGGTTTCATTCTAGTTCTATTCCCAGTCACCTGGAAAGGAGAAGCGTTCGGCATGCCCATTCAGATTGAGAGAGTTAACCCGGCAGGGACCACCCAACCCACGGCTTACACTCAAGTGGTCAGGGCAGGGAAGACCCTGTATTTTGCCGGTCAGACTGCCGTCAACGAAAAGGGAGAGCTAATCGGCAAAGGCGACATGCGGGCTCAGGTGAGACAGGTCTATGAAAACCTGAAAAACCTGCTCGCCTCTCAGGGAGCCACCTTCGACCACCTGGTGAAAATCACCGTCTATACCCTTAGTGCCTCGCTCCATAAATACGATGACGTTTGTTGATGGGGCTTGCGAGGCGAGGTCAAGGAGCGAGGAGAAGGCGATGCAGGGACATCGGCGACGACGAGAGACACAGAGATCGTCCACAACCTCCATCAGCCCGAAGGGTGGCGGCGGGACGGCATCGATTTCTTTGTCCCTCCTCCTCCACGATGCACAGTGACATCGCGTCGTCGTCGCTTCGCGAACTCGACGCCGTCGCGCTCGCCACAAACGTTACCGTATTTATGAAACGAGGCACTTACATCGACGAATTTCGAAAAGCGGGGGATATCCGGGAGGAGTATACTGGTGGGAGAGCTCCTGCCAGCACTTTGCTCCAGATTGACCGGCTTGCTTCCCCGGATTATCTGGTCGAAATCGAAGGGATTGCTGTCTTGGAGTAAGAGCGGGCTTCGCCCGCGTTCCAGGTTCCAGCTGTCAGTTCTGCCTGCTCTTCTGTCTGTTGTCTATTGTCTGTCGTTTTGAGGTTGCAGTGATACCCGTCACCGCAACTTCTGTCCGATACCGCTAAGATAATCCATAAGTTTCTAAGATCTCTGATTTTTAGGATACAGCCAAACCTAATGGATTCTGGGAGATTATTATGAATAAAGACTTAATGCGTTATATGAAAGAAAACAAAGGGTTTTCTCTGATTGAATTAATGATCGTTGTTCTGGTTATCGGGATCATTGCTGCCCTGTCGATGCCGAATCTTGCCAAATCGAAAATGGCAGCCCATGAAAGCTCCGCCATCAGTGGGATGCGCACTCTGGTGACCGCTCAGATCACCTTCGCAACAAGATCCGGTTCCGGGAATTTTGCAGCGGACCTTACCGAACTGGAGGCTGCTAATTTAATCGACAGCGTCATGGGCTCAGGAACAGCGGAAGCCTATTCGTTCGCGGTTTCCGGGAGTGGCGTTCAGTACACGATTGATGCCAGGCCTCTGGCCTATGGTTCCAGTGGCATCCGAAGTTTCTTCACAGATGAGTCGGGTGCGATCCGCTATACCACAGCCGATGCTGCGGCAACCGTCAGTGATCCGGGTCTGGGTCAGTAAGGTCTTAGGTCGAGACCCCACTCAACCGTCTTCGATCTCCAATCGACGGGTATCAGGATCGGCGTTGTTGTGGATACGAATCCTGAGTGGATTTTCCGGCTCCAGCAGCAATTTTTCCGCCCACTCGATAATGACGATGGAGTGGCTGGCAAGGATCTCCTCCAGACCAATGGAAAAGAAGTCCCTCGGGCCCTCCAGACGATAGAAATCGATGTGGTAAATGGTGCCTTCCTTGCCTGCATATTGATTGACAAGGGTGAAGGAGGGACTCCGCACCAGGTCGGGATCTTGCACGCCCAGACCCTGAGCCAATCCTCGAACAAGAACGGTTTTGCCCGATCCAAGTTCACCGTAAAGCAAGATCACCCGAGGTGGGTGAAGTTTCCTTCCGATGTACTCGCCAATCCGAAGAGTCTCCTGTTCACTCTTGGAGTATTGAATCTCCATCAGGGTCACTCTTCGGTCAGCGCCTGGTAGGCTTTGCCGAGATGAGCGGTCACGTCTCCGGCAGTCAGGGCTCGAAGACCCGTTGCTAGAGCCGCCAGATCACCCGCCAGAGAATGCAGATAGACGCCCACCAGAACCGCCTGCAAAACTTCACCGGGTGTGGTCATGCCCCGGGCTGCAAAGATCCCCAACAACGAGGTGATAGTGCCTGTTAAAACGTCACCCATCCCCGCGGTGGCCATACCGGGATTTCCCAGTGGACAGACAAACACTTGGCCGCCCGGTTCAGCAATCAGCGTTCGAAAACTCTTGAGGACCAACCAGACACCTGTTTCCTGAGCAAACTGGCGGGCAAGTTCCACCTTTTCGGGAAGAATTTCCCGGGTGGGACGTCCCAGGAGACGGGAGAATTCCCCCGGGTGAGGCGTCAGAATGAGAGGTTGACCGTGGTCGTTCTGCAACTTGTTGGTCTTGCCCTCAAAGGCGTTTAAGGCATCGGCATCCAGGAGAAGGGGAAGGGTGGCCTTGTTGACCACGGTGTGAATCAGGTCAACGGTTTCCCTTTCTCGACCCAGTCCTGGACCTATTCCGGCTGCGTCTTTGTCCTGCAGAAGCTCCAGTAAGGGATCGGTCGCTTGCGATGCAAAGGCTCCCTGTGGTGTCGAAGCAAGACCTTCGGTCATGATTTCCGCCTGAAAGGATGCGACCACATCCTGGATCGCCTCAGGGACGCAGAGCGTGACCAGGCCGGAACCGGTCCGAAGGGCGGCACTGCCACTGAGAACGGCTGCTCCCGATTTGCCGCGACTTCCCGATATCAGGGCCACATGCCCAAAGTGTCCCTTGTGGGATCGGATTTCCTGAGGAGGAAGGTAAGAACAAATCTGCTCGCGAGTCAGGAGGTTCAAGTCATATTCCGGGTTCTCCAGGAGTGATGAAGGGCTGCCGATGGGGACGATATGCAGTTCTCCCAGGGCTTTCTGATCCTCATTGAGGATATGGGCGATCTTGGGAGCGGTAAAGGTGACGGTAGCCTTGGCCTGGACGGTTGGAACGCCTCCGGTCAAGGAGTCGGAAAACATCCCGGAGGGGATATCCACGGCCAGGACAAAGGCCTCGCTTTGGTTGATTGTGGCAACGACCTTGGAATAGAGGCCCTCCAGAGGCTTACTGATCCCGGTTCCTAGAAGGGCATCCACGATGATGTCGTAACGGCTGAATTCTTTGCTCATTCTCTCCCATTCCGCCGTGTCAGTGACCTCTATGACCTCTTCTCCAGATTTCAGGTAGGTATCCAGGTTGGCCCGAGCGTCACCGGAGACATCCGTCACCTTGCTGAGTAAGTAGACGTCCGGATTGATTTCGCGCTGGACGAGGTGACGCGCGAGAACGAATCCATCTCCGCCGTTATTCCCTTTTCCGCAGATAATGGCGATGAGGCAAGAGTCCAAATCCTCGAAATATTTCTCCAGGGTCTTATAAAGATGCAGACCCGCGTTCTCCATCAACAACGAGCTGGGAATGCCGTGCTGCTCACTGGTGAGATGATCCACCTGATTGATCTGCTTTGCGGTAAGAATCTTGATTGAAGGCATTTCGGGTTGATTACAATTCCATTTTTGTTGATTGACCAACTGCTCTCAAACTAATCCTGGTTGAAGTGAAACATTTGGAGCGAGTTCTCGTCTGAATAGGTGACGACAGTAACAAACAATAAACGTGATGAAAAGATTGAATTAGGCTATAATGTAGTGAAGACTCAACAGAGGGCACACTGAAATGAGGCACCAAGCACAGAAAACGGTTGGATTCTTACTTTTTCTGGTCTTTTTGTTTCCCTTGCAGGCCTTTGCCGGACGGAAACATGAGGACGTGGAGGATATCGGGAACCGCAAGATCAACGGGAAAGTCGCCTTTTTCTTCCCAAATTTCATTTCCTTGGAGAAGGAAATTCAAATGGGCGCGGAGTACTCACAAGTTTTCGAGCAGACCGCGCGTCTTGTTGAGGATCCTGTGGTCACCGAATACATCGATCGATTGGCCCAGAACCTCGTGAAGCACTCGGATGCCAAGGTCCCCTTTGTGGTCAAAGTCGTTGATTCGGATGAGGTGAACGCCTTCGCCTTGCCCGGGGGGTACTTCTACATTAACAAAGGGCTCATTTTGGAGGCTGATAGTGAATCCGAATTGGCGGGTGTGATGGCTCATGAAATTGCTCACGTGACCGCCCGTCACGCCACTGAACGGATGACGAAGGGTCAGTTGATGCAGTTTGCCGCACTTCCTGCCATGTTCGTCGGTGGCGGGTATTGGGCCCAATACGGAATCAACGCTGCCTTGGGGATGGGGATGTCCCTGGCCGTTCTCGGGATCACCCGTAAATCGGAGGAAGAAGCCGATCAGCTGGGTACTCAATACTTGTGGAATACCGACTATGATCCCAACGCCTTCATTTCCTTCTTTGAGAAACTGCAGGCCAAGGAAGAGAACACACCCGGTAAATTCGCCAGCTTTTGGCGGACTCATCCCACCCATGAGTCCCGCATTGTAAAGGTCCAGGAGGAGATTTCCTATCTTCCTGTCAAGGACGAATATGTGATCAATAGCTCTGAGTTCGAGCGGGTCAAGGCCCGTTTGATCGAGATCGACAACAGCCTGCTTGCTCCCGGTTCATCCGCCGCTTCTGGTGGGGCCAAAAGACCCACCCTCAAGCGCAAGACCAATCGGGAAGGCACGGAAGGTGATTCAGAGGAAAAACCAACTCTTCAGAAGGATCGACCGACCCTCAAACGAGACGACGCTTAAGAACCGCAGACCACAGACCCTTTGTAGACTGCTTTCTCAGTGCGCGAAGCGTGCTAACTACCTGACTTCTGGATTTCGGAATTGCCGTCTGAGGCCTGTTTGAGCGGTTTGACGGTAATGAGATCCTTCAGCTTCAGGAACTTCTTTTCACCGATTCCCCGGATATTCATCAGATCCTCGATTCGCTTGTAGGGACCACTCTTCTCGCGAAGCTCCAGAATGCGTTCAGCGATCACCGGTCCAATACCTGGTAGACCATCCAGCTGTGAGAGTGTTGCCGTGTTGAGGTCAATCTTGGGACTCTCTTCGCCCTTTACCGCTAGAACAAACAAAAGGAGTATCAAAGCTCCTATGGACACTCGGCAGGCAGATTCTCTTACTTTCATCACATTGTTCTCCCTTCATTGCTATAACGCGCAGATCGGAGAAACTACGAAGAAATTTTCGGGGCGGGGGCTAGCCACGAGTGGCTAGGCCGAGCAATGAGGATGGCACCCTCTCGTGGCAAGACGCAGTCAGAGCCGTGGGCTTTAGCCCACGGGCCCCGTAGGAGGTTGCTCTCAATGGCCCGCAGGCTGAAGCCTGCGGCTCTGACAGAAAAATCAGGTCAGCCACGAGCTGACCCTTGGGTACAGAGAATCTATGAATTGTCCCGGCTAGAATTGACTCAGGTAGAAAGAGAACACTTGGCGTCCCCAAAGGGTGCTGGCTATGGCACCCGCAGCAAGGAAGCTTCCAAAGGGCAGTTCATATCTGCGCCCTTTACGAGAGATCAAAATGAAAAGGGATCCCACCACGGCTCCCAACAGCGATCCTAGGAGTATGGTTAACCAGGCATAGCCCCATCCCAGAAAGGCACCCACCATCGCCATCATCTTGATATCGCCGAAGCCCATGCCCTCTATTTTCCTGACCCTGAAGTAAAGCTCGGCTACGAACCAGAGAAACCCTCCACCCACCAGAATGCCGATGGCGGAGTCCACGTAGTGGGTCCACATCACATTGGGGAGATCCAGGAAGCGAAATGGGTAAAAGAACTCTCCCGATTGAAAGGGTGACACCAAAAAACCGAAGACCGCGCCACCCAGGGTCAAGATATTGGGAAGAATCCTTTCGAAAAGGTCAATGAAGGTCAGAATCAGAAGCAGGCCAAAAAAGACCATGTTTACAAAGACGGGTGTGTAAAATCCGTACTTGAGAAAGAGGAGGTAAAAGGTGAGGCCGGTCATCACCTCCACGGTTGGATAAACCCAGGAAATTCTCTCCCCACATTGACTGCATTTGCCTCGCAGAATGAGATAGCTGAAGACGGGAATATTCTCCCAGGGTCGGATGGAATGATGGCAGTGAGGGCAGCTTGACCTGGGGCGCGTGATGGACTGGCCCTGGGGAATTCGATGGATGCAGACATTCAAGAAGCTACCGATCGCCAACCCAAAGGCGATCACGAATCCATCAACCATTTTTAGAGTATACCTTGAGGGTGCGGCGGTTAGTGCGGGTTCAAAACAAATCCCAAATCCTAAATTCCAAATCACAAACAAGCTCAGCATGAAACAGTCCCTAAGCACTCTCAGAGGTTTTAAAGTTGGGATTTAGAATCAGAATTCGTTTAGGATTTAGGATTTGGAATTTTGAATTTCCGCTGACCTCGGTCAGCGGTGTCAGCAGGCTCCCCGAGCGCTGAATACCGCAGGAATGGTTCTCAACATGATTCGAATATCCAGCCAGAAGGACCAATTGTCGATGTATTCGAGATCCAACTCCATCCATCTGCTAAAGTCGA
>Ga0209988_10003218_pt1 | contig 10822 bp, 11 predicted proteins | sample N075metaG_FD_183115 | JGI IMG/M metagenome (GOLD analysis project Ga0209988, IMG submission 183115) | Deep subsurface microbial communities from Kermadec Trench to uncover new lineages of life (NeLLi) - N075 metaG (SPAdes) (version 2) | ecosystem: Environmental > Aquatic > Marine > Ocean trench... | reverse complement strand
CATGGATCGAGGCGAATCCTGACACCGAAGAGATCCCGCGTGGTGTCGGCGAGCACGAATTCGTGATCGGTGGGAAACACGGGAAGCGGATGATCCGTTCCTATAGTCAGTGGATGCTTCAGCGCCCCCTCGACGACTACCGGGCGTTGACCGCAAAGGATCGCGAGCGAGTCGACGATCTTCTCGAGCAGGTCGGGGGTCGAGAATGGTTGCAGAGTCCGATTCGAAGACGGGTGACTCGGCGAAACAACAGGCTCGTGCCCGAGTAGGCAAGCCTCTGACGAGCGAAGGTGAGTCCGTAGGAGAAGTCCGTGTCGGTTGATTTGCGAACTCGCTTGGACGCCGAACAGGCGCCGATCCACGCCGGACAGTTCTTCCGTGAGCGGCTGCCCGATCTCTTCGACGCCGCGCAGGCCGAGATCGCGCCCGGGGCGAGGGCGTTGCCGCTCAGGCCCTTTTGTATCGAGACCGATGGCGAGCCCTGGACACTGGCGTGGAGCCACGATCGCGTTTCCGTTTCGTCCGGCCCAAAGGGTCAGAGTCGAGTGCGCCTCTGCGCAGAGCAGCTCACGGACATCGTGAACGATCAGAGCACGCCGATCGCCCTCATGAGCACGGCGCAGCTGGACATGCCGGAGGGGGGGCTAGCGGATTTTCTGAATTGGTGGCTCGTTCTTCGTTCGGCGATCGATCGCCGGCCGATCCATGTGCGCGGCGACGTGAAATTCAGTTCGGAGATTCGTCGAAGCTTCACGCCGGAGGACTCCGACGAGGAGATGCGCGCGTTTCTCGAGGACACGGGCTACTTGCACATCAAGGGTCTCTTCAGCGAAGACGAGATGGCAGAGGTCGAGGCGGACTTTCCAGTGGCCGCGCCTCATTTCGAGAAGGGAGATCCCAAGGCCTGGTTCGCTACGACACGCGACGGTGTAGAACATCTGGTTCGGATGGAGGGCTTTGACCGATATTCCCCGGCCACCTCGGCGTTGATCGACGAGGAGCGATTCCAGCGCCTCGGTCGCATCCCGGGAATCGGTCACGTCTCCGTGCGAAGACCGGGCGCGCGGGTGGCTGCGCTCAGCAAGCCGATCGGAGTGGTGAAGGGGATCTCGGATATTCCCTGGCACAAGGACTGCAGTCTCGGTCGTCACGCCTACGAATGTTGTTCGCTCACGGTGGGAATTTCGGTGAACGGAGCGGACGCCGAATCGGGACAGCTGCGTCTCGTGCCGGGGAGCCACCGGGCGTTGGTCTGGCCGGCGCCGTGCATTCAGCCGGGACTCGACCTCGAAGCCATCGAACTCCCGACGCGAACCGGCGATGTGACGATTCATTTGAGCTGCACACAGCATATGAGCCAGCCACCGAAGAGGCGCACGCGGAAAGTTCTCTACACCAACTTCGGCCTGGAGCCGAGGGATGCCGAGGCGACCCAGCGCTATCGTCTGCGACTCGACGCGGTGCGTGGCAAGACGCATACCCGAGTATCCCAGGAGCCTGGCCATCTGGGCGAGTGATCGGGATCGCTGGACGTTCAGCCAACGTCGAAGCGGACCGCGACTACACGTGGAGGCGGCGAGAATCTGGCTGCGGCGTCGTCGCGGCGCGAAGCAGTCTGGAAGCGGTCCGAGGACGCTCGGCCAAACGAGCGTCCTCGGCGAATCCTGAGACGGACTAGATAACGGTGATGTTCTCTGCGCGGGAGCCCTTGGGACCCTGTCCGATCGTGAACTCGACCCGCTGGCCTTCACGCAGATCTTCGTAGCGGACATCCTGGAGAGCGGACATGTGGAAGAAGATCTCTTCGTCCTCGCCCGCGATGAATCCAAAGCCCTTGTCTGTCAGTTTCTTGATTGTTCCTTGAGCCACGTTGGCCCTCCTTCTGTGTATTCAAATAGGTTCCTCGGGACCGCGCCCATTTGGCTCGGCATCCGAGGAAGTCGGCGTCATTCTGCTGGGCGTTGGGTTCGACGCCAGTCGCCACGCAGATTCTGCCCTTCGGCGAGGTTTATAGCGAATCGCCGGCGATCTTGGGTCCGTCTCTGGAATTGCGGCCGATTTCCGCGTTCTCCGCGCGCGTCGCTCGATCTCGGCCCGCTCTGACGAGCCCCGCCTGGCGAGTCGTTCTAGTAGTCAAAAGCACCCACTTCGGTCGATGGCTCCTGGACAGGCGAAAGCGCGAGGCCACCCACCGAGCGTTCGCGCACGAATGGGCCAGCCGCCTTCGGCACGGGAAAGCCGTTTCACCGTTGCCGGGCGTTGCTCCCGCCGACGATTCGAGTCAATCCTTGCCATTTCCGCGTCGAAGTGGCCACTTGATTCCAACGTGGGAAAGGAGATGGATTGGATGAAAATTCTCGGGATTCTATTTCTCTCGGCTCTGATGACGGTGATGGGTGCCAGCTCGGCGTTGGCCTTGGTGACAGTCAGTACGACGACGACCCAAGTCGCCCCGCTGAGTATTGGCGATACGTTCGATGTCGATATTCTCTTGTCGTGGGACGGGACGGCGCGGGTAGCCTGACAGGTCTCTATTCCTCGACCGGCTGGGATAGTGCAGAACTCACACTCATCAACGCGGTCTTTCCTCTCAATCCTGCGTTCGAGACCCGACCCGAACCGTTGAGGGGTGGAACGTTTGATCCGGCCCTGACCCGATTCGGCACGATCGCCGAGGGTCTCGCCGGGGATGATCTTTCCAGTACGGCGCGAACGGTTTCGTATAATTCGATTGGCGCTCTAAACGGAGCGACTTCGCCCAAAACCGATGGGCTGATCACGCGACTCACCTTCTTGGTCGTTGGCCTCGGGGATGGATTCATAGAGGTCTACGACTTCCCGCGCCTCTCGCGAGATGCTCCACTTCGGGTATTCTCGTTCGATCCAAAGGAGGAAGAGGAATGCCCAGTTTGCACGATTTCGAAGTGCCCTCGATCAGCGGGGATCCGATCCGGCTCTCCCAATTCGAAGGACAGCTCTGCCTGGTCGTCAACGTCGCCAGTCGTTGAGGCCTCACCGACCAGTACGCAGGTCTGCGTACCCTCCATGACGACAACGAAGGGCTCAACGTCCTCGGCTTTCCGTGCAATCAATTCGGCGCGCAGGAGCCCGGGACCGACGCCGAAATTCTCGAGTTCGCCACTTCGAAATACGCCGTGACGTTTCCGATGTTCTCCAAGATCGAAGTGAACGGGGAGGGCGCCAGCGAGGTCTACAAATTCCTCAAGGCGGGCCATCCAGACGAGGACGGGAAAGAAGACATCGTCTGGAATTTTACGAAGTTCCTGGTCGGACGCGACGGGCAGGTGATCGAGCGATTCACGCCTCAAACGACGCCCGAGGAAATCGGGGAGGCGCTGAAGGCGCATCTCTAGCGTAGGAGCTTAGGAGCAGAGGGCAGGCCGTCGCTAGAGGCAACGCCTCTTCAGCCAGTCGATCAGGATCGCATTGAGTTCGTCGGGCTTTTCTTGTTGAGTCCAATGTCCGCATTCCGCGATCATCTGGATTTCGAGATCGCTGCAGATCGAGGGCATCCCTTCGGCCAAGGCCGGAGTGAGGGCGAGATCCCACTCGGCCGTCACCATCAGACAGGGCAGGTCGAGTTTTTGAACGCCGATCTCGGGGAAGAGTTCTCGATTGCGATCCAGGTTTCGGTACCAGTTGATTCCGCCGCGAAACCCGGTTGCTTCGAAAGCTTGGACATAGGTGTTCATCTCCACATCGTCGAGAAGTGGTTTTCCGATCGGCTCGGTCTCGGCTAGCCGACGAAAGGGATTGACATCCACTTCGTCCATGCCCGCGCCGGCCGTAAGGATCGAAGCGCGATCGGGTTTCTCCGCGCGGCGCATCAGCAAGTCGAAGCAGGCCCGAACCTGCCGATCCATGACGGCTTCGGCGACGCCCGGCTGCTGAAACCAGAGCAGGTACAACTTGTCGGGATCCTTGAAGGCGAGGCGGAGGACGTCGGTTCCAGGGAAGGCGAGGTAGGGCGTGTTCACACCGATCGAACCGGCCGTGCGGTCCGGATAGAGGAGTGGCATCGCCCAGCTGATCTGGCCTCCCCAATCGTGTCCCACGAAGACGGCGTGCTCGATTTTTAGTCGATCGAGAATTCCGACCAGGTCGCTGGTGAGATGTTCGAGATCGAATTCCACGATCGACGCCGGAGAGTCGCTTGCTCCATAGCCGCGTTGATCCGGCACGATGACTCGAAACCCGGCCTCGACCAAGGGCTGGACTTGATGTCGCCAGGAGTAGGCGAGTTCCGGGAATCCATGCGAGAGCACGACGGCGGGCCCTTCCCCCGCGACGTGCACCGAGAGCTCGATGGCTGCGATCGTATTTCCTGCGGCGCCGATCCGTTCCGGCAAGCGCATCTTCTGCGGCTCAGGCCATGCGGTCGTCCGAGTCATCGTGGGCTTGGCTTTCATTTGCGGGGATCTACGCCGCCGTCTGGGGTCCGCGAATCAACTTGCCCGGAAGTGCGCCTGTCGCGACGCCGTTCTCATAGGTGACTTCGCCACTGACGATCGTCTTGAGATAGCCGTCGACCTTTTGAATGATCCGCCGGCCCGAGAGCGGCAAGTCGTAGACCATCGTCGGCGGATGTAGATACAAGGCGTCGAGATCGATCAGGTTCAGGTCGGCTTTCATGCCCGGTGCGATGACCCCGCGGTCGTCGAGGCCATAGAGCGTCGCGGTGTCGTGGGTTTGGAGTTTTACGATCGTTTCGAGTGGGATCCGCTCGCCCCGACTTCGATCACGTACCCAATGGGTCAGCATGAAGGTCGGCATGCTGGCGTCGGCAATCAGGCCACAATGGGCCCCCCCATCACTCAGCCCGAGCAAGGTCGTTTCGTCGAGCAGCATCTCACGAAGATGGTCGTGGTTGTAGAATGCGTAATTGCCGAGCGGTGCGAAGAGGTAGCCCTGACCGTCTCGCTCGAGCATGAGGTCATAGGCGAGTTCCTGGGGTGTCACGCCGAGCTCGGCTGCGCGAATAGCCACGCTCTGTTCCTTGGTGGGCTCGTAGTCCGGTGATTCGTGAATCGGGAAAAATTTCGCGAAGTTGCCGAGAAGCGCCGCGAGAATCCCTTCCTTGACGGTCGGTTCCTCGGACAGGATCTGCTTTCGCAGTTCCGGCTTTCGCAATTCCGTGAGCATCTCGGCGTGGGACAGGTCTGCGATCTTCTTGAACGAGGGATGCGTGATGAAGGGATGGAGAGAGGTGATGAAGCCCATCAACATGCCTGTGGGTCGACCGGGAATCTGCGGTCGAAGGATGATTCCTTCTTTCGACAGCTCGGCGGCCTTTTTGAGCGTCTCGCGCCATCCTTCGGGATCCCAATCCGTTTGCGCTACGACGAAGGTGATCGGACGGCCCGTCTCCTTGCAATATTTGATCATCCATTCGAGATCGGGTTCCTTGCCCTGATGGTCGGAGACCATTTCGAAAACGCCGTGACCGACTTCGCCTAATGTGCGACCGAGGGCGAGCATTTCTTCCGCGGTCGCATTGGTACCCGGGATGAGTTCCCCATCTTTGTCCCGATGCAGGATGGTTCGTGACGTCGAGAATCCAAGGGCACCCGCCTCGAGGCCCTCGCGGGTGATGGCGGCCATCTCGGCAATCTCGTCCTCGGTGGCGACATCGCGGTAGGAACCCTCCTGTCCCATCACGTAGGCGCGGATCGCGCAATGGGGCATCTGTGTCCCGATGTCGATTGCGCGCGGAAAGGCTTCGAGCGCATCGAGGTATTCGGGAAAGGTCTCCCATTTCCAATCGATCCCTTCGGCCAGCGCCGTGCCGGGGATGTCTTCGACGGCCTCCATCATCTCGATTAGCGCCTGTTCTTCACCCGGCCTAACGGGTGCGAAGCCGACGCCGCAGTTTCCCATCACGATCGTCGTGACCCCATGCCAGCTGGACGGCGTCACGTAGGGATCCCAGGTCGCCTGGCCGTCATAGTGGGTATGAACGTCGACCCAACCCGGTGTCAGGATGTGTCCGTCGGCTTCGATCTCCTGCTTGCCCTTGTCCGGAACCTCCCCGACCAGGCTGATCCGGCCGTCGTCGATCGCGACATCCCCCGTAAATCGGTCCTTCCCCGTCCCGTCGACAATGGTGGCGTTTCGAATCACGAGATCGTGCATGGAGGGTCTCCTTGGTTGGCGGCTGAATATCGCACATATTTGAGAGAGCTGCCAAATGGGAGTTCTTTCATTTCTGGAGTGTTTTCGGTAGCTTTCGGACATGAACATTTCGCCCATCGAGGCCGTCGAACAGGCCTCCGAGCCCGAAATTCAGCTGGGTCGCCGCGAGCGCAAGAAGCGCGAGACGCGGGTGGCGCTCCACCACGCCGCATTGGCGCTCTTCGCGAAAAACGGCTTTCGGGACACCCGAATCAGCGAGATCGCCGACGCGGTCGACGTCTCCGAGAGCACGTTCTTTCGATACTTCGACAGCAAGGAGGGCGTCGCGCTCGAGGGGATCCGTCAGCGTGCCGAGGCCATCGTCGCGGCCGTTCGCGCGCGGCCCGTCTCGGAGTCGCCGATCGACGCCTGTCTGGCGGTGAACCGGAGCGACGAGATGCCGCGCCTGCGTCTCAAGCCCGAAGATTTGCCGGGTCTCGAACTCCTCGGCAAGACGCCCGAGTTGGCCTCGAAGGGGCATCTCATGCTCAGCCAGATCGTTGCGGATCTCGCCGCGGATTTCGCGCGGCGGCTCGGTCAGGACGCCTCGACCCTCGCCGTTCGCTTGCAAGCGCATGCGGTCATCGCAGCCTCGATGGCGGCCCTCGAGGTCTGGATCGAGGATCCCGTCGGATCGGATCCTCAACGCTTGTCCGAGCAGGCGCTGTTGAAGTTGCGCTCCGGACTCCAGTTGGACGTCGACTGAATGCCCGAGAACGGGGAACTGAAAGAGATCGTCGTCGTGGGCGGAAGCATTGCGGGCCTTGCGGCGAGTCTGGCGCTTCGAGGCGCGGGACATCGCGTGCACATCCTCGAGTCGGATTCGATCGTGAACTACGACACGCCGCTCGAAGCCTTTGAGAATTGGGATCGACGCGGATCTCCCCAGGCCCGCCACGCGCATGCCTTCCTTGCCCGTCTCCACCAATTGATCAAGCAGCATGCTCCGGCGTTGCTGGACCGACTGCTGGCGGCCGGTGCCGAGGAACTGGCTTTCAAAGACCGAATTCCGCCGACCATCCTGAATCCAGAGTTCATCGAGAGCGATGCCGAGATCACGATGATCGCGTGTCGAAGAATCACGTTCGAATGGGTGATGAGGCGCTACCTCTTCGACGAACTCGGGGTGACGAGTGAAGAGGGCGCTTCGGTGACAGGTCTCCTGAGGGATGACGGGAGCGGTGCGACCCCCCGTGTTAGTGGCGTGCGCTATCGCGACGCCGACGGACGCGAAAAGACGCACCGGGCGGATCTCGTGCTGGATGCGACCGGTCGGCGGACGAAGCACGCGGAGTGGTTGAAGGGGATCGGCGCGGCCGCACCGAGGAAGGAGAGCGAACCTTGCGGGATCATCTATTCGTCGCGTTTCTACAAGACGCGGCCGGGAGCCGAGCAACCCTTCACATCCGGGTTCGCCGGAGGGGATCTCGGATACCTGCGCTACGGCGTGTTTCCCTGCGATTCGGGTCTCTTCTCGTTGATCGTGGCCGCCTCTCCCGAGGATCGCCGCATGAGTGCGCTGCGGAAGAACGAGGGCTTTGAAACGGCGTTGCGGGCGCTGCCGTTGAGTCGTGAGTGGTTGGCGCCGGGCCTGTCGGAGCCCGTCGCCGATGTGCATACCATGGCCGGGCTCAACAACGCGCGGCGCTTCTTCATCGCGGAGGGCGAGCCGCTCGCGCTCGGTTTTCAACCGATCGGCGATGCGTTGTGTCATGCCAATCCGCTGCTCGGTCGTGGCTGTACCTACGCTTTCATCCAGGCCTACCTCTTGAGAGATGCGTTGGCGGCCCATTCGAATGATCCGCGGGAATTCGCATTGTGTTTCGATCGCGGCGTGGAGGCCGAAATCATCCCGGGCTATGAGTTCATTCGAGCCGGGGACCGCAATTTCATTCGAAACGAGCGAATCGTTCGCGAGGGCAAGGATCCGCTGGAAGTCGAAGCGGAGACGGACGAGGACAAACAGAAGATCTTCTTGGGAAAGCTTCTGCGAGACGGATTCATCCCCGCCATGCAGACCGACATTCATGTACTGCGCGCGTTCACGCGGGCGATGAACGTGCTGGATCCGATGGAAGCGATGTTCAGGAATCCGGATCTCATGGCCCGAGCCATGAAGGCGTACGGAGAGAGGAAGACACGGCCCAAACTCGTGCTCGGGCCGAGTCGCAGGGAGATGGTCGAATTGCTCGAGGGCAATGAAGCGGCCGTCTGAGTCCGGGCGTCGCGTCGAAGGGCTGGGCGGCTAGCGAGTGGGTCGGCGCCGTGCCTATGCGTTCGCCCTACGTCGACGCGATCGTGTCACGACGAACGACGTGATCCGAATCAGATAGGCGACCAGAATGAAGGCCGTGATCGCCGAATAGAACGCGCTTCCCCAGGCCCGACCCCCGAACGCCGCAAGAAAAGCGACCCAGAAGAAATACGACCCGGTCCAGTGCAGCGCTTTCCACGCCCGCCGACCCAGCATCGCCGCCGTTCGATCGAACGAGGTCGCCATCATGAGTGCGAGCAGCAGAATGGGTACGAGTTTTTCCAGTCCGGGTGGGTCCTCGCCCGCAAGAAACCCTGCACGATCCAGGATCGCGTAGGCCGCGACGGCGACGTAGTGAATCATGTGCGAGACGCCGAATGAGAAGCCGAGATAGCGACGATTGCGAAGCATCCATCGACTCACGGGACTCTTCCAGAGTCGAGCCAACGAGGACGCGGCAAACGCGGCACAAAAGAGCAATACGGAAGTTCGCGCGGTCGCGCGGATGACGAGACGAGCCCCTTCCACGTCGGAGCTCGCGAAATACAAGGCGATGGCGGTCATCGTCGTCAGGGCCGCGGTGGCGGTTCCGACGAGGGGCCAGCCCTGGAAATAGTCCTTGAAAAACCGGGACACCGACCCTCTCCCCCATCCTATTTGTCTGCGGCGGTTCAAAAGCGTCGCAGCCTAGCAGAGCGCCAGGCCGGTTCTCAAGCGTTCTGTTTCTTGCTACCCATACGATTGGTCAGAAACCCTATGTCGGTTCGAAGTCCCCCGTGCATCGCGTCGGGCGCGATTCGCCGATCGGCCAGAGGAGCCAACGATGACGATCGAATCTAGGAGTCGTGCGGCGTTCCGCGAATTGATCGAGCTGCTCCAGGAGGTTGACGCGCATTGGTGCAGCGAGGAACGGAATCTCGCGTCGGCCGAGGATATTGCGGGATCCCATCGAGCCCTGATGCATATTCTGGAGGCGGGCCTCGTTGGCTACTTCGAACAGGATGCGCGCACGCCGAATTTTCGTCGCATCGTCACGCCGAGTCGCAAACTGACCGGTGACAATAGCGATGCGATCTATTTCGACGCACCCCTCGACGCGCGACTCGCCTATGTGATTCGCGGCAACATGAATCAGGCCGTGTACTTTTCGATGACGATCGAGGAGAGCGCGGCGGAGGGCCGCCTCCCGGATTCGACCTGCGGAGTACTCAACGACACCCAAATCGATGTCGACGCGGATGGAAATTTCACGGTTTACCTGGGCGGGGAGTCGCGCGAGCGCAACTATTTGGCGCTCTCCAAGAACGCTTCACGCGTGACGACTCGTCACTATTTCGAGAACGCGGCTCCGGCCGCGCTCGATCCGTCTCTCGAGCCGACAATGAAGATCGAATGTACGAGTGACTTCGAGGTCCCGCTTCCCCCCGATGACGAAAGCGTGAGCGCTGGAATTCGTCGCGTCACGAATATGATTCGTACGCGCACTCTGGAGATGCCTCGATTGGCCGGAAAGGATTCGCCACCCTTCGTGTCGACCGTACCGAATCAATTCCCCCCGCCCCAGACCCCCGGAAACTTCGGATTGGCCGCGGCCGATGCACATTATTCGATGGCGATCTTCGTACTCGAACCCGATGAGGCGTTGGTCATGACGGGGCGGTGGCCGGACTGTCGCTTCGCGAATGTCTCCCTTTGGAACCGATTTCAGCAGACCTTCGACTACGTGAATCGCGGCGTGTCCCTGAACCGAGCGCAGACCACGACGGATGCGGATGGAAACTTCACGATGGTTCTCGCTCATGAAGATCCAGGCGTGCCCAATTGGCTGGACACGGAGGGGAACACCTTCGGTCTGGTCTTCTGGCGATTCTTCCTCGTCGAAGGGGGCGTCCAAACACCTCGGGCGAAGGTGGTCAAGCTGGTCGAACTTCAGAAGACCTGACGGTCGTCGGTCGAAAGCGCGTCTGTTCCGAGGGCGTCAGGCCGATAGAAACCGACGGATTGCGATCAGAACCTCTTTGTCGAGTTCGGGCCACATCTCCCGGCGGACGCCCAGATAGTGTCCTGGGACCGAACGCAGGGCGGAGAAGAGCATCCGGGTCATGAGCGGAACATTGCAGGTGCGAATGCTCTTGTCGTCGATGCCGCGTTGGATGAGGCGGGCCACACGTTCGAAGTGGTCGACTTCCGCAAGCGCGATCACCTTCATGTTTGCACGTTTGAGTGACCAGACGTTTTCTGCGATCGGTAGCTCACCGTCCTTGGCGATTCGATCTCGAATCGTCACCACATAGAGTTCGATCGCCTCGAGTCCGCTGCATCGGCTCTTTTCGACGAATTCGAGGGATTCATTGACTGTGATATTAGAAATCAAGT
>Ga0209988_10003217_pt1 | contig 10822 bp, 4 predicted proteins | sample N075metaG_FD_183115 | JGI IMG/M metagenome (GOLD analysis project Ga0209988, IMG submission 183115) | Deep subsurface microbial communities from Kermadec Trench to uncover new lineages of life (NeLLi) - N075 metaG (SPAdes) (version 2) | ecosystem: Environmental > Aquatic > Marine > Ocean trench... | reverse complement strand
ACACACGGTTCAATTACTCGGCTCTGCGAGGGGTCCCAGAATTAAGGTGTCCTCTCTCAGTGAACAAATCCTGAACTCGCTGAGTTTTGGCAAAGTCGAAGTGGAGTCAGATAGCACACTTTCTATCTTTGTCAGCAATCCCAAACCTACTAATGCCAGTCTTGGTGACACTTTAAATGTATCAAATATGTTTACAAGTGACGGAGTCTTTGCGGTTTCAACAACTAAGCTTACTATCCCGCCGGATTCCACAAAAAGGGTTGATGTGACCTTTGCGCCGACAAGCAGAGTTTTGTATAATGCAACCATGCAAATTATTAATGATGACGGCATTACGCCAATCCGGACCATTTCCCTGTCTGGCAATGCCAGCGATGAATCCCCGCCGCCGCCGATTACAGGTCTGGCGGTTAGTTTTACACTGGGAAGATTGATTAGTGCCGGCAGCCTTGGCCTTTGCTGGGATCCTGTGAATGATCCGAGCGGTATTTCAAGCGTTTGGTACTATTTTTCAAGAACGCCCAGCACGCAATCGACTGAACCCGACACAAGTCAAACCGAAAACAGTGTAGGCGGAAGGGTTGTTTTACTAGCCAATACCAACTGTGTGAGCTTACCGCTCTTAAATCGCATTACGTCCGGACGGTGGTACTGTTATGTCTGGTTGGAAGATGGGAATGGCAACCGCAGTTGGGCAAACAGAGTTGAGGATTTCTTTTATTATGATATCACGCCGCCTGGAATACCTACGATCGCAGACCGGACAATTCCGGCGCTTCAGTGGTTTGGCCGGAATGAGGCCTATAAATTAACCATCAATATTCCTGTTGATCAATCCAGAAACAGTAGAGATGCAGTCCAAGTTTTCTGGAAATTTAAGGATCCACCAACGTCAGTGGCAGATTATGACGGCACCAGCCAATTTAACCCACCCATCGGGGAAATGGAATTGTTCACAGTGCCCTTTGATTCAGAAGATCTCTGTGGAAAAGATTCACTTTATTTCTGGCTTGCAGATTCGATCGGAAATGTCAATTTCAACAATTACGCCTTTACGCAATATAAATTCGATATGTGCCCGCCAGAAATCACCCGTATTCTCCCCGATGCGCAGAATATCGCTAATCTGGGACAGGCATTCATCGATACTGTGACCATCACCGACCACATCGGCATCGACACTTCAAGCATTAGATTGCATTATCGCTTTGGCGGCGCTGAGTCGGAAGAGCCTTCCAGGAAACTGACTCGAATTGGCAGCACCGATATGTATATCCTCAATATTCCGGCTGCTGGCGTTACCAAGCGCGGCGTCGAGTATCAAGTAGTGGCAACCGACGATCTCGATAACATGGCCGCCGGACCGACTTCATCACTCTGTGATTCAGATTCACTCTGGTTTCCGCTCCGCACCCGTTTGGAGGGTGAGGGCGATTTTCGAATTGATACGGATGGCCGCCCTGTTCCTTTAGTTGCCGGAGATACTACAAATTCCTATCAATTGTTCTCCGTGCCGTACGAGCTGGATAACAGCCAGGTCCTACAGGTTTTAGAGGATGATTTAGGCGCATACGATAATACTATGTGGCGGTTTTTTGACTTCAAGAATGATGGTTCGATTTCCGGCTGTCCTGAGAATCCGGAACTTTGTTTCGTTGAAGCGGACACGGCCAGAGATTTTACTCCGGGTCGGTCCTACTTTATTATCACACGTCAGGAAAACATTATTGTCGATGGTGGGCCAGGCCAAACCAGACGCACGGTTTGTAATGATACCATTCAAGTTTACGAAGGTTGGAATCTGATTGCGACGCCTTTCAATTTCCCAGTGCATAAAGAATCGTTATCCCTTATTAATTCCAATTCAATTGTATCACTGCGGTTCTATGCCGGCGGCTGGAATATTACAGATGTTATGGAAACCTGGAAAGGATATGCCCTTTTTGTCGCCAGCGATAGCGGCAAGGATGATATATATCTTGTTGTCCGCCCCAGGGCTGCCCCGGGAACAGTTTCAAAAGTAACCGCCAATCTTGGTTTTGGACCGGGAGACTGGGCTGTGCAAATATCCGGGCGGGTCGGCCAAATGCATGATTTGGAAAACTGGGCCGGCGTTTTACAAAATGCTCAGCCGGGGTTTGATAATTTCGAATTAGCCGAACCACCCGTGATTGGCCAATTCTTAAAAGTCTCATTTGCGCACCCCGGATGGAACTTGCCGACGGATGAATTCAGTACTGATTTCAGACCGGCTGGCATTTCTGAGCAGGTGTGGCAATTTGATGTGAAGACCAACGAAGCTTATGCGGATGTTAGATTATCGTTCGATTTTTTGGGTGACTTTCCCGCCAATGCCGAAGTCCACTTAATTGATCAAGCTCTGCACAGCGCCCATAATTTACGCGCAAATTCTGTTTATACATTTAAGTCAGGCAGGGACGGAGTAGAGAAGAAGTTTAAACTGATTGTTGGCAGTCATCAGTTTGCCACCACTCAGGCGGGAGAAATCGGCCTGGTACCCGAACAGTTTGAACTCCTGCAAAACTTTCCGAATCCATTTAATCCGGCAACCAGCATCCGCTACAACCTACCGCAAGCAAGCGGTGTTTCGATAATAGTTTACGACTTGCTGGGCCGCAAGGTTAGAAGTTTGATAGATAGCGAACAGAAAGGGGCGGGATATTTTAGCGCTCGATGGAATGGACTCGATGACTTTGGCGGGCAGGTTGCTACCGGCGTCTATATTTACCAGCTTACAACAAATTCCAAATCAATTTCGCGCAAAATGATCCTGATGAAATAGATTCCATGCTAACCTCCCGCAGGCTGGTAAGAATTCGGGAGGTTTGTTAAATGCCTCGAATTAATATTTGTAGGGAAGGGCCATGACCGTTCCCGTTTTTATATCACCAACTCCTTTAACTTCTTCGCTTGACCACGGCTGAGGGATAGTTTCGTCCTGTCCTTCAAAACCACCTGGTAGCTCCCGGTTCCTAACGGTCTAAGTTCCTGAATGCGGTCCAAATTCACAATCGTCGAGCGGTGGATGCGCATAAACATTTTAGCATCCAGTTTTGCTTCTAATTCTCGCAGGGTCTGGTTGACCAAATGATTTGCCTTTCCCACATGCAGGCAGGCATAGTTCATCCATAGCTTCAATCCAATCGATTTCTTGAAGTTTGATAGGCTTGAGAGAGCCGTTCTCTTTAATCCAAATGCGTTGGGTGTCGGCTTGATCTATTTGGATGCTATTTATTAACGAGCGCAACTGCTCATTAGGCGGAGTGTCGTTTTTGATTCTCTCCAGTACCCTTTGCATGGCCTGGTTGAAACGCTCGCGGTCATAGGGTTTCAGCAGGTAGTCAACAGCATTGACTTCAAAAGCCTGAAGGGCATATTTGTCGTAAGCGGTTGAGAAAATTACGAACGGTATCTTTTTGAGTTTCTTGATCACCCCGAATCCTGATAGTTCCGGCATTTGCACATCCAGAAAAATCAAGTCTGGCTGGAGTGAATTTATGGTTTTGACCGCCTGTTTACCGCTGCTGCATTCACCGACGATTTCAACGTTCGGATAGTGGGCAAGGTATTCCTGCAGCATCTGACGAGCCAGATCTTCATCATCGACCAGGATTGTGCGGATTTTTTTGTCAATCATGATTTTGCTTGAGAGGAATTTTAATTTTAACAGTAAAAGCTTCTTCAGATGAATTCTTTAATTCTAATCCGAATGATTCGCCGTAAATGCGCTTGAGGCGCTCGTGGGTATTTTTTAAACCGATCCCTTTTTCAAAACAATCCTGCAGTTTACCGTTTCGCGCCGGTTTTCCGGTATTGGCAATTTCGAAATTTAGGTAACCATCCTCTTTAAAAATGCGAATGATTAACTCGCCGCCTTTTGCTTCCTTCGAGATGCCGTGTTTGATGGCATTTTCGACAATAGGCTGCAGAAGCATACTCGGGACACTTTCTTCAAGAACATCGCCATTGATTTCTTCCTTTACTCTGAGCCTGGGCCCAAAACGAATTTTTTCAATATCCAAATAGTTGCGGATGAATTTTAATTCCTGGTTCAAAGTCACGAATTTGCTGGCGTAACCTTCGAGAGAAAAGCGCAGGAGTTCGGCTAACCTGGCATTCATTGTTCGGGCCTTTTCCGGATTTTTGGCCATCAGAGCATTGACCGAATTTAATGCATTGAATAAAAAGTGCGGGTTAATTTGTGATTTCAGGTTTTGCAGTTCCATGTTTTTTGTGAGGAGTTTCAGCTCAGTTTCTTTTAACTCTTTTTCTTTGAATTTTTGATAGAAACTAATTGTGTAAAAAATGCCAACCAATAGGCCGTATTTGGTGAGGCCATCCAGGAACTGCCACATGTGGACGCCTTGAGAGTATAAGAATTTAACCAGGGCTTCGCCGGACGTAACCCAATAAAAGCCGTAAGTCAACGACAGCCAAACTATTGTGAAAAAGATACTTCCAAAGAAATGAATGCCAAAGGAATCGGATCGAAGATTTATTAAAAGGGAATTTTTTACAAGAATACCAGAGCGGGATGCTTTAAAAGCGCCATCATGCAGTTAGCGATTGCGGTGGACCTCCAGGCAAGCGCATAGGGCATTTTTCCCTGAATGGATACTATCCCGGCATTGAGAAAGTTGTAAGCGGTCCAGATAGCAAATCCCAGGAAAATATGGCGGAAAAATTTCTTCATAATTGAAATCTAAAAAAATATCTTTAAAAAACAAGCTCATAAAGCTTATTGGTGAATGACTAAAAATAAAAATTTGCCAGCCCGAAGGCGCCTCACCGAGTATGTCTGAGCACTTAGCTGCATGCAGGAATAGTACACAGACCCTCACGCTTGTTTTTCAATTATGGACAGTGCTGCATGGGTGTTGCAGATTAATAAAGTTGATGCGATCGACCTGGATTCCGACTGTGTGTCCGGGCATCTGGATGTCAATTGGTTTCTGGACGTATTAATCAATGAGTATTGAGGTCTCGGAGGTGATAAATCTCAGGGATTAATTTTGAAAATAGCACCATTTTAACCGCCTGAGGATTATGTTATTCATCCGTTGCGCAGTAACAAAAAGAGATTGTACATAGGCAATGTAGTTTTATCTTATTTAAGCTCAATAAAAATAAGGTAAAAGCTATGCACAATCTCGAAGAAAAGTTTGTCATTATTTTTTTGACTCTAATCTTTTTTTGTTGCAAATTGCGGTATCAGAGTGTATATGTAAAAATGGTTGGATCAGCGATACCTCGTCCATAAATTCCAGCCGGGTCATCTTTCTTTTAGTCAATCTCCTGGCTAGTATTCATTGGACAATGTATCACCGCAGTCATAAAAAGCTTAAGCTCTATAAATAGGTTTAAGTTCCTCCTTGAAATTCGCAATGGGGAGTATTATGCGAAATCTATTCGCTGGATGTTGGGGATGAGTATCCACGTTTCAAGCTACCTGTGGCTCAACGATAAAAAATATGGCGAGATTTTTTTGTTTCAGTGGATAATGAGGCAGGAAGCGGCACACGGATCTTGCTGTTTTTGACGAACTATCCGTATCAATTCTGACAAGCTCGACCGAGTTAACTTCCCGATCCGGCCCGCAAGTAAAGGAAATGTTTAGGCATATTACTAACATTTCTCACTGGGGAATATCTACATAAGCATCATTTAAAAAACAATAACAAAGAACTATGTCATTTCGAGCGCAGCGAGAAATCTGATGAACCCGGATTGTCTTGAGGAATTGACTTTAGCCTTCAAATCTTAGCATGCCAAGACTCAGATTCCTCCCGTTGGTCGGAATGACACCTGAAAGCAGGTGAGAAATGTTACCATATTATATTCATTCAGGTATGCATTTCTTTCGGAGACATTAATGACCACGTATAAACTTAACACCAAGAAGTTGTGGTGGTTCAAGTCAAATTCTTTTTGATAAAGATCAAATAACCTGGGGGGAGGGCCGCCGATGAAATGAACAAAACATGAATTTGAGCGAGTGTGAGAACGCTCAAGAAATGGGGCAATGCCGCTTTTTTTAAGAGAGGCGGACATTCCAGATTCTTTTTCTCACTTCCATTCAGTTCAGATATGAATTTTCATTTAAAACTTGGAGGAACTATGCGACGGAATATTTCGATTCTTTTCATGATGTTTTTCACTATTTCACTTGTAAGGAGGAGACAAATGCAGCATTCAAATATTTTTACCAGTGTGGTGTTGATACTATCATTTTTATGTTTGTCCAGCTCTCCCATGTTTGGGCAGACTGAAATCAATGTCGGAAACATTCGGGTCACGTTAGAAGGTAATACCACCTATAGAGTAAATCTGAACGGGATCAGTCGTGAATTTAGCCAGCGTAAAGATATAAGGCTTCGGTACCTAACATTTGACCCGCTCATGACTGATCCGGAAGATGCAATGCTTGAAGCATTGAAGGCAAGAACTTCAGACTCAGGACCCTCCCCATATATAGTCCAATTTCTGACCCAGGCTTTTGCAGCCTACCAGATGGAGATTGTTCGAATCGGAGGCAAAATATCGGTCCACCAACCCGATCACGCGGTTATTGCGCATCTAACTTCTTCACAACGCGAACAGGTGGAAGCATTGTCATTTGTACGCTGGGTCGGCCCTTATCATCCAGCCTATAAACTTGAACCTGGTCTTGAAAATGCCAGTGCTACTCCTACAAGTTATTCAATGTGGTTGTTTGAAAAAGGTACGACAGCGCAAGCAGCTGTTGAACGTGAGGTACAGGGCCTTGGTGGTAGAGTAACTTTGAGGACCGGGGGCAGCCGAATGGAGGCAACTTTGACTCGACGTCAACTTTTCGAAGCTGCGCAGTTACCTGGCATTGCCTACATCGACCTGCGGACACCGATTGAAACCGATATGGACATTGTGCGAGCGTTGAGCGGGGCGGATTTCCTGGAAAATGCACAAGGATACACTGGCCAGGGTGTACGAGGAGAAGTACTGGATACCGGCCTGTTTGACTCGCATGAAAATTTTCAGGCGAACCCTCCAATCTTTCACCCTGGCAATGACCCGGATGTTTCCCATGGCACCAGTGTCTTCAGTATCGTATTTGGCAGCGGGGAGTTCAACTCACAAGCAAGAGGTCTGCTCCCAGACGCTGAACAGCCAATCATGGCTAGCTTCCATAACCTGCCTAACAGATATGCCCATACAGCAGAGCTTGTTGATCCGAATGGTCCTTATCGGGCTGTATTTCAGACCAATAGCTGGGGTAATGCGCGTACGCTCAACTACACCACTGTTTCGGCTGATATGGATGAATTATTATTCGATCATGATATCCTGATCATGCAGTCGCAAAGTAATGCCGGCAATCAGATGTCGCGGCCGCAAGCCTGGGCCAAAAATATAGTCGCTGTTGGCGGTGTGCGGCATTTCAATACATTAGACAGAAATGATGACACATGGAGCTTTGGCGCCAGCATCGGGCCAGCCGCTGACGACCGCATAAAGCCCGATTTGTGGCACTTCTACGATGCCATTCGAGCTTCCTCATCTGGTGGAGTTTCGGCTTACACCAATTTTGGCGGCACCAGTGGTGCCACACCTATTGTTGCGGGTCATGCCGGGCTTGTCTTCCAAATGTGGGCAGATGGCGTATTCTCCGGCAGCCCCGGACAGAATCTTGATGTTTTCGACAGCCGACCGCATATGACAACAGCAAAGGCGCTATTAATCAACTCAGCCTATCAGTACGACTTCAGCAGTACCGTTCACGATAAAACACGAGTGCACCAGGGCTGGGGGATGCCCGATGTACAGAAGTTGTATGAAACTGCCGAGAAACATAACTGGATTCTTCCAATTCTCATTGATGAAACCGCAGTCATCACACCACTTGAGACGCATACCTATACTGTAGATTCTGATGGCAACGAACCGCTTTTAGTTACAATGACTTATGCCGACCCTCCAGGAAATCCCGCTGCTTCAGTACACCGCATAAATGATCTGACCTTGAAGGTTACCAGTCCTTCCAGTACGGTCTACTGGGGGAACAACGGTTTGCTATCAAGCAACTGGTCATCCCCCGGTGGTTCTTCCAATGACCGGGATACTGTAGAAAATGTATTTATTGAAAATCCGGCAAGCGGCACATGGACGGTTGAAGTTTTGGCCGATGAGATAGTGCAAGATGGACATGTGGAGACGGCGGCTCTGGATGCGGATTACGCGTTGGTCGCGACTTGTCCACCCCTGCGCCAGGTTAGGATCACAGTAACCCCCAGCGTCGCAGTTCCGATTATCATTCCTGCCGGGGGCATCATTTTTGACATGGATATTACGGTAGACAACAATGGTCCTTCGAACTTGACCGCTCAACTATGGAACACGGTCACTTTACTGTCTAGGGGTGGCGAGGAAGTTGGCCCGGTTGGTGGATTAGGCGTTACGAATATCAACGTTGCTCCCTTTGGGCAATTTAGTACTACAATTAGCGACTTTGAGTTTCCGGGCGGATTACCAGCCGGTAGCTACAGTTTCAACTGGAAAGTAGGGACGTTTCCGAACGTTCCGCTTGACCGGGACACCTTTGGGTTCAGCAAGGCAGTGGGTCCGACAATTACCAAAGCCGGCGACGACGTTTGGGGACTGAATCCTACAAATGAGGCGACAGTACCCGAGGAATTCTTTCTTGAGCAAAACTATCCGAATCCTTTCAATCCATCAACCCAGATTCGTTACGGCCTAACTGAGGAGACTCATGTTAATCTGACCATTTATAATACGCTCGGTCAAGAGGTTATTACCCTGGTGGATGAAGTACAGAATGCCGGATTTCAGACGGTTAGCTGGATTGGTACGAATAACCTGGGGCAGCAAGTTTCTGCGGGAGTTTACGTCTACAGACTCGAAGCCGGAAATAACGTCCAAATTAAGAAGATGACATTTACTAAATAATTAAAATAAGAGGCACATAAACGTAACGCGTTGTGCTAGTTAGCTTACCAATTAGTGATTTGAAGATGTTTTATTAATTGTTTGGACAGGACTTAGGTGATAAAACAGAGTTAACTTAATCTTTGCCATCCCTGTTTATCCTGTCTTTTTCTTTTGAATTCTAAAAAACAATCACTTGATATTACTTCGGAGCTTTAACTAGCACAACGGGTTCATTCATAATTGAGAAAAATTCGATAAATGGCACAATGATTCGCGTTCTATTTACAATTTTAGTTTTTATTCCCTTTAGCTCAAATGCGCCGGCTCCTGATAAAAATGCCTATTACCAACTTACCCTCAAAGGCATCGAGTACGGCTACAACATGCAAATCGAGAAAGCCGCCGAGGTATTCGATCAGCTTATCAAACTCGATCCACAAAACCCATTGAGTTATGTTCTGCAGTCGGTGAATCATTTTTACATGCTGCAATGGCGGGCGAGTGAGGCGGTAGAAAACAAATTCAAAAAACTCACTTCTAAAGCGATACAACTTTCAAAACGAAATTTGTCGAAGAAAGAAAAGAGGTTGGACGCGCTGTTTTATCTGGGAACGATTCATATTTATCTTGCTGCCTATCACGGTCGGCAGAGTAATTGGCTCCGGGCTTTCTGGTACGGCAAAGACGGGATTGATTTTTTGAAGAAAATCGTAGCCATCGATCCGAACTACTACGATGCTTATTTGGGGTTGGGCTTGTATCATTACTATGCGGATGTGTTACCTCAATTCATCAAGAGGGTAACCGCAATTTTTGGCATTGAAGGAGACAGAGAGCGCGGACTTAAGCAACTGCAACTTGCCGCTGAACACGGTAAATATTCGCAAGCCGAGGCCATGCTTATCCTGGGGAATATTTATTTGTATACTGAAAAACAACCTGAAAAAGCTCTGCAGTATTCTGAGAAATTAGCAAACCTTTATCCGGCAAATTCAGGTTTTTTAAGTTTCCTGGGTGAGAATTATCAACGAAAGGGCGATCACTCTCTGGCAATCGAATCCTTTAAATCCGGGTTGGCTCAAGAGGCCGTACAACGCTATCCGATTTTTAAAATTTCATTGCTTTACAATCTGGGGAATACTTATTTCGAAATGAATGAATTTGAAGAGGCCACCTCTTTTTATCAGCAGACTTTGGCTGTTAACGCTTCTATGAGTAAAATACAAAAAGGAATTTTGGCTCTGGCAAATTATAAAATTGGCTTGTGCTACGATATGGTTAGTAGACATGAAGATGCGGTGAAAAAATATCAGCAAGTAAAAAAATCTCAAAATGACCGGGCCTATAAACTTGCCCGAGAACGCCTTAACAAGCCCATGACTCTGGTCGCGAGAGATTTAATTTTAGGGACGAATTTTACTAAAACAAAATCCAGCGAGGAAGGTATTGAGACATTCGAGCAGGCACTTAAAAAATGTAAATTAAACAGCGAAGACTATCCCGAAAGCAAAATACCCGAATTAAGATATCATCTTGCCAAAACTAAGTTTGAGAAGAAGGGAATTCAGTCAGCAATTTCGGACTTTAAAGAGATTATGGCTTTAAAAAATGTGGAAGAAAAATGGATTAAACCGTGGTCGCACTTTTATCTCGGCCAGTGCTTCGAAGAAACAGGAGAGTTTCAAAGTGCGCTCGATGAATACGCCGTGGCCTATAAACTTGATGACAGTGAATTGCGATTTCAGATCGACAGGAGGAGAGAAGAATTACAAAAGAAGCCGGAACCAAACAGGGGGTTTGAAAGCTATGACGTGAAGTGAATGTACCGGGTTGATGCTGGATTCCGGATGCTGGATGCATGATGCTGGAGGGAGTT
>Ga0209988_10003216_pt1 | contig 10825 bp, 6 predicted proteins | sample N075metaG_FD_183115 | JGI IMG/M metagenome (GOLD analysis project Ga0209988, IMG submission 183115) | Deep subsurface microbial communities from Kermadec Trench to uncover new lineages of life (NeLLi) - N075 metaG (SPAdes) (version 2) | ecosystem: Environmental > Aquatic > Marine > Ocean trench... | reverse complement strand
CCGCGAGGGTCGTCGCCACCCGGTCACACTCCGGTTGCCGGCGTTCACGTTGATCGGGGCGACCACCGACGAAGGGCGGCTCCCAGAACCGTTCGTGGCCCGCTTCGAGAATCGCGAGCAGCTTCGGTACTACAACCTCAGAGAGCTCACAGAGCTGATTCTGAAAGTGGCGCAATGCGCCACTTCCCCGGTCGAACCCGACGCGGCGCGAAAGCTCGCCGAGGTCTCCCGGCAGACGCGCAACGGCAACCCGCTGGGCGTGCAACGCGTCGCGGGTCTGCTCGGTGTGCCGGCGGCGACGCTGGAACGCTTCCACGAGCCCTACCTGATGCGGCTTGGGCTCATCGCGATCGTCCGCGGCGGGCGTGTGGCGGCGTGACGGCGAATCACGCCACGAGGCCGACAATTCGCCCGACGATATTTGTCAACGCCGTGGCCGCGGCGAGCACCGACTTCACGTTCGCGAGTTTCTTTCGCGATCGCTGCAGCGCCTCGATGCCGCTGAGGAGGTCTTGTTCCTTCGCCTTGAGCTGATCGCGGACTTCGGCCAGCTCGGCGTTGCCCAGACGCAGCCGTGCCCGTTGCATGGCCAGCAGCGTTCGCGCTGCCTTGGTGACCTCGTCCCTGGTCTTGCCCTCCAGTGCGAGGTCCCATCGGGGCGACATCATCGCCAGGACCGTCTTGCGCATCTCCGAGAGAAGCCGGCGGCGGAGCGTTGACGGCGCCATGGATCAACCGCCCTCGTCGATGCCGCGTATCGCGGCGATCAGATCAAGCGTCCTGTGGATCTCGGCCATCACGGCGAGGTACTCGGCGGCGCCGAACCGGTTCTCGGCCAGTGCGGCGAAAGCGTCGCCGAGCCTTCTGGCCGCGACGGCCGCCGCGTCGGCGGATGCCACCGCGATCGATGCGGTGAGAATCTCGCGCCGGCGCTTTGCCCAGGTCTTCGGGAGCTTCGCATTGCCGCGGAAGGGGTCCACGACGTCGGTCTGCTCCGCATGCCGGAGCACGACGCCGAGGTCGGTCGCCATGGCCTCCACGACCGCCCGCATCGCCGCGTGCTGCAAGTCGAGTTCGCGGGCCAGTATCGGCGCCCGCAGCCGCAGTTCACGCTCGAGTTGCGCCTGGCGGAAGCCGGCGACCGAGATCTCGACGACGGTCCCGGTGAAATCGTCCACGGCCAGGTCACCGATTCGGGCAGTCCGCAGGCGGCTGCCGACCACACCGAGCGATTCGACGAACCGGGCCGCGGCCCGACCGGCCCCTGCCGGCGCACCGGGATCGGTCATCGCCGCCAGCGACACGAAATACGCGCCCAGCAGACGGGCGTGCTGCCGCAGGTCTGCGAGGATCTCGATGCGCCGCTTGAGCAACTGGTTGTGTTCAAGCACGGTCCGGGCCCGGTCGTCCTGTGGCACGGCGGAGCGGGTCCGGGCGAGGATCGCCGAATCGGCGTTGACCGAGGCCCCCGCGGCCTCGCGTGTCAAGGCGTCCACGGCCTCGACGTAGGCGATCCCGGCCTCGGCGAACTGCTTGAACTGGTTCACCCGGGCGGTCGAGCATCCGGCCGACACCAGGACCAGCACCACCAGCAGCAGACAGGCTCGACGGGCGACGGGCACGAATACACCATCGGTCCCGTTGTCCCTTACACTTTCAAACCTTGCCGCAGACCCGGAAGCGTCGTCGATTCCGCCCGTTCGTGGTCCTCGCCAGCGTGGCGATGGTCGTGGTCGTGATCGCGATCGCCGGCGGCGTCGCGGCGTGGCGTCTGGCGCGGCTCGAGCCGGCGTGGTGGCCCCAAGACGTCGTCGCCGACGAGCAGACCAGGACGCTGGCCGACCGGGTCGAGTTCCGCATCGCCGAAGAAGTGCACAGGATCCGACCCGACGCGGACCCGTGGCGCCTGCGTGTCAGGGACGACCACGTCAATGCATGGCTCGCATCGCGGCTGCCCGAGTGGCTCGCACATTCGGAAAATGTCGAGTGGCCGTCGCAACTGGGTACGCCGCGCGTCCGTTTCGGCGAGGGCGGGGTCACCATCGGCCTTTCATTCGACGATCACGGCCGACGTCGATACGTGGTCGCCGATCTCGAACCGCGGATCGTTGACGGCCGGCTGTCGCTGGCGCTCAACGGCGTCACGATCGGGCGTCTGTGGATTCCCGGCGCTTCCATCCAGACGCTCATCGAGCACTACCGCGATGTCGTGCCCGAGGGATTCATCGATGATCCGGCGATCCGCCGGATCATCGACCTGCTTGTCGAGGAGCAGCGGTTCGAGCCGTCATTCGACCTCACCGACGGCCGCAAGGTGCGTCTGATCGACGTCGTGGCGGGCGACGGCGAGATGATCATCGAGTGCGAGACGAGCCGAGAGTAACTGCGATGGGTGGCACGGTTGAACTCGCGATAGCGAGTTCGGCCGTGGAGCGACGTCCGAAGACACGGCCGACGTCGCTTCGCGACGTCAACCGTGCCACCCGAATTCGGCTGGTCGTACGAAAGCGAGTGTCGGCCCGGAGGGCCGTACGGAGCGCTCACAAAAAAGGAATCGGGCCGGCCCCCACGACCAGCCCAACTCCGATGAAGTGCGGGGCTCCCGCCCCCATCAGGCACACGCCCCCGCGCTTTCTCGCAGTCTTCAAAGTAACACTTTCCAGGCGGCCCGCCAACACAAAATCGCGTCAGGTGCCGGTTTGCGTGCCCCGCGAGTCGGCCACCACCCGGTACCGGCCGGTCCGGACGAAGTACAGGGCGGTCTCGACGACCGGCTCACCCGTGCTCTCGGTCCAGGCCTCGGCGTAGAGCCTCACCTGCCCGGCGTACTGCTCCACGAGGTGCTCGACGGCCTGGCCCCGGCGATCGTCGGTCTTGTAATCCACGATGACCCAACCGGCGGGCTCCCGGAAGACAAGGTCGATAACGCCCCGGACGATCACGGGGACCGGTCCGGCCTCCGGCTGCATGAACTGAATCGGCACCTCCGCCAGGCAAGGCTTGCCTGCCTGGGCGCGCCGCCACAGGTCCGACCGCATGACCGACCGCACGATCGCGACGGCCACGCGAGCGTCGGCCGGATCAAGACCGTGCTCCGGCAACGCCGACGTCGCCAGCGGCAGCAGGTCGCCCGCGGGGCCGTTCATCGCCGCCTCCAGCAACAGGTGCAGAACGGTCCCCCACTCCGTGCCGTGCTCGCCCGGGTGACCCGCGGACCTTGAACCGGTCACCGTCAGCGCCTTGACCCGCTTGACGTCGTAGGTCGGCGCGCACCGCGCAGCCCACCGTTCACCGAGACCCTCGGCGAACAGACGCGGCGCGTCGGCCGGAAGCGTCCGGGTCACCACGACGGGCGCGGCCACGGTCGGCAGCTTGCGAATCACGTTTCTTTCAGGCACGTGGGCGAGAAGCTTCTCCCACCGCCGTCGCTTGGCCGGCCGGCTGATGACCAGCCGCTTCCGGGCCCGCGTCGCCGCCACGTACAGCAGCCGGTCGGCCTCGGCCTCCCCGAACAGCTGCTCGTTGGCGGCCTTCGCCGCCCAGCCCTCCGGTATCGCCAGCACACGACCCTTGCCCCACGCGCCCTTGCGTTCCCCTCGGAGTTGGAGGTAGCCGCGCACGACGCCCGCGCCGCGCACGACGCACAGATCGACGTTGTTGGGCACCTGTCCGCTACCGTCGGCCAGGAAGACGACCGGGGCCTCCAGCCCCTTGGCCTGGTGAAGGTTCATGACGCGAACGGGCGGCTCCCGGTGCGGGCTCAACGACGCACCGTCGTGACGTTCGCGGATCCGGGGGTTCGGATCCACCAGATTCCAGAGGTAGCCGGCCAGGTCGGCGGCGGTCCAGTACTCGCGGGACGCGGCCCGCAACAGCTCGATCGCCTTGCAGAGGCCGCCGCCGCGGTCCCGACCGTCGGCGTCCGAGGCAGCGCGGGCGAACAGGCCCAGGTGGCCGGCGATCCGTTCGACCGCGGCGATCGGCGGCAGATGCGACAACCATCCCGCGTACGTCCGGAGACGCGCCCGCGCTTCGTCGATCGCTGCGAAGGCGTCGGCCGGGCCGTGGTCGTCGGACGCAAAGATGTTGAACGTCCCGCCCGCCTTCTTGAATCGATAGAGCTCGGTGTCGCTCACGCCGAACAGCTCGCTCCGCAGCGCGCCGACAAGCGCCACGGGGTTGTCCGGCTCCACGACCGCTGCGAGCGCCGTGTGCAGCAACGCGACTTCGCTCAACTCGTTGACCGCCGACCCGCCGGTCACCTCGACGGGAATGCCCAACGTCTGCAACGCCCGCGCGTACTCGACCAGCGGCCCATGCACCCGGCTCAGGATGAGGAAGTCACCCGACACGTGGAGACCGCGATCGATCCAATCCCGGATCAGGCGGGCGATCGCGTCTGCCTCGAACCCGTTGACCTCGGCCCGCGTCTTGAGATCGTCCGGCACGGCGAGCACCGTTGCGCCGGTGTCGTCATCGAGGTGCATGTCGCCGCCGGGCGACTTCATCGGGCTGTCCGCGGGGGAGTGGTCGCTCGCCTGGGGGGGAAAGAGCGTCCTGGAGACCTCGTTGAACCACGCGATGAGCGGCGGCGTCGAGCGGAAGTTCGTCGTCAGCCCGACGATCCGGCCGCAGTCCCGGAGAATGCCGCGGACCTCGTTGTAGGTGACGATGTCGGCCCGCCGGAAGCGGTAGATCGACTGCTTGGGGTCCCCGACGACGAACAGCGCGCCCGGGACCGGCCGACATCGCCGCCAGTCCTGTTGGTCGTGGTCGGCGGCGGTCAGCAACAACATGACCTCCGCCTGGATGGGGTCGGTGTCCTGGAACTCGTCCACGAGCAGGTGGGTGAAACGCCGGCGGAAATAGCGGCGAACCGCCGGCTGCTCCCGCAACAGGTCCGCCGCCTTCATGAGCAGGTCCTGGTAGCTGAGCACGCCGTTGTGCGCGCGGATCGCGTCGTACCGGCGCACCGCGCCATGCAGCAGGTCGAGAACCAGCGCGTAGCGGCACGCCCGCCATCGCGCCACCAGCGGCGTTGCGTACGTGTCCAGGAACGCCTCGAGCCGGTCGAGTTCGGCTCGCCCCTGCGTCTTGCCGCCGGGCCACTCTTTTTGGACGACCTTCCCGGACAGGGCGGCAATGTCCTGCAGGACGTCCACGAGCGCGCGGTTCTCGCCGAGCGGCGTGTGCCGCAACCGCCTCGGCAGTTCGTGGAAGAATGGGATGAGCTTGTCGTTGCCGGCGGATGCCGGCAGGCCCGGCGCGATGCCCTCCATGTAGTGGGCGTACGCCCGCAACGCGCGTCGCGCCTCGTCCGCAAGGGCCTGGTCGAACGGGGCGGTCGGCGCCGGCCACTGGTCCACGTCCGGGTACTGGGCGAATTCGATGTACGCCGACCTGAGGCCGGCCGGCGTCAGCCCCGACGCGTCGAGTTGCGTCAGGATCGGGTCGGCGGCGGCGTGAAGCTCCGCGATGTGCACGTCCCAGGCGTCGGATCGCAGGCGGAACTCCTGGTCTGCGTCTAGCTCCTCGAAGGCGACGTCGATCTTCGCCTCGATGGGCCGCTCCCTCAGAAGCCGCGCGCAGAACGAGTGGATCGTTCCGATGAAGCACTGCTCAACATCGTTCAGCGCGGCCATGAGAAGATCGCGACGATCGCCTTCGGCGTCTTCGGCCGCGCGTTCGAGCTGCATCCGGAACCGGTCGCGCAGCTCCGCCGTCGCCTTGCGCGTGAACGTCACCGCGGCCAGCGTCGCGACCGTGCACTTGTCCTCGGCCAGCAGCCCGACCATCCGGGCGACCATGCTGGTGGTCTTGCCGGTGCCCGCCGCGGCCTCGACCAGCATGGACGTGTCCAGATCGGCGGTGATGGCGTCGCGCTCGGCCTGGTCCGGCAGCGGGTTGTTCGCGCTACCCGTCACGGCGAAGCTCCACGAGCGGCTTCAGCGCGGTGTTGTCCGGGTTGTCGATCTTCCGGCGGCTGGCCTCGCAGAGGTCGTCCAGGTTCGTTTCGACGGCCTGGCAGGCCGAACGATAGTTGCAGAACCGGCAGTCGCCGGAGTCGTCGCTCGCGAGGAACGCGCCTGTTGCCGGCAACCGGCACAGCCGACCGATCACCTTCAGACCGGGCTCGATGACGTCACGTCCGAACGGGATCTCGCGCCCGTGCGTCTTGACGCCGGGAAAGAGGAACCGGAACTCCCGCACCTTCGCATCGGGGTCGGGCCCGGCGCGGAGCGCCGCCTCCACGACCGCCATGTACAGCGCGTGCTGGACGAGCCGGCCCATCCGAAACGGGTCGCCGGGGTCGTAGTTCCGCGTGGATGAGCCGGACTTGTAGTCGTAGAGGACGTACCCGTCACCGTCGCGGTCGATCCGATCGATGATCCCGACGCCGCGAATCGTGCCGCCGCCGGGCAACGTCACCGCCACGGGGTCCGGCACGTCGATGTCGGTGTCGCGTCGTTGGGTCGGCAACCCGATGGAGGCCTCGAGATAGACGGGCCGCCCCGGAACCGGGCTGCGCGCCTGCTCCTTGACGAAGATGGCGGCACTCTGATCGAGTTCGCCCCGCTGTTGCCGGTACGCCTCTTCGCCCGGCGCCGGGATGCGGCGTCGCTGCTCGGCGGCCTTCGTCTCGACGACCGCCGCGATTCGCGGCAGGTCGCGACCGGGTTCGGGCGGCCAGTGACCGTCGGCGATGAGCGCGGCAACGAACTCGAAGAGGATCTCGTGAAGCAGCGTGCCGAATTGCAGCGATGTCAGCCAGCACGTCGGGTCCACCTCGACGTCGTCGGGCGGTTTCACTTTCAGCACGCGCTCGTAGAAGTACGACAGCGGGCACGTGCCGATCGCCTGGAGCTTCGTCGTGGACATGACGGGCCCGCCAGCGGCCGTCGGGTCGATCTCGGTGCCCGGCTCGTCGACGCGACCGTCGTACACGGTGAACGCATCGGAGGCGCGGGCGGTGCCGGCCGCGCGGCCGCGCGCCAGGTGCCCGAACGTGGCCTTGGCAAGTTCCGCGAGGTTCTCGACCGGCGGCTCGCTGACGGCCTGGTGCAGCCACCACTCGCCCGCGTCAAGACATGCGTCGGCGTGGCGCGGCGCGAACGAGAGCGCGGGTCCGATCCAGTCCATCAACGCGGCGTGATCGCCGTCGGGTTGACCGGACACCCGCCGGAAACTCGCGAGCACGACCGGCCCCGCGAACATTTCGCGATCGTCGTCGATACTGCGGCTGGAGAAGCTCAGCACGAGATCGCCGCGAAGCCGGCTGAGCAACAGGGCGAAGGCCTCGACCTGCTCGCGCAGCCTCGTCCTGGAGGTCGGGACGCCGGCGCCCAGCTCGGCTCGCTCGTGATCGAGCAACAGGGGATCCTGCCGGCCGGCGGAGGGGAATCGCCCGTCGTCGAGACCCACGATGATCGTGCGTTGACGGCCGGCGTGCCCACCGCCGCGGACCGAGGCAACGTGCAGGTGGCCGGGCCGCGGGCCGCTGCCGCCGACGCCGATGCGCTCCGGCAGTTCCTTGATCCACGCCCATCCGTCGAAGCCGGCCGGGTCGGCGTCCGATGCGCCCAACGCGTCAAGCATGCCGTCGAGCTCCAGGCCGAGGCGTTGCTGCGCCAGACCGTCGAGCTTGCCGGAAGACAGGGCGTGGTCACCCAGCAGCGTTCTGGCGGCCGACACGGTTCGCGTCGCCCCCGCGTCAGGGCCGGGGCTGACCGCGAGCAGTGTCTCGACGAGACCCGCCAGTGCGCGGGCGGTCTCCAACCGCTGCCGACAGTCGCTGCGCGCCGACTCGTCGCGAGCGCCGTCCAACCCGAACTGCAGGGCCTCGATCTTCTCGGCGAGACACCGCGCGTAACGATCGCGTCCGAACCCGATGCCGACGCTCCGCAGCATCCGGACAAGCCGCGCGGCGCTGACCGGGTCGCCGTCCTGATCCGCCGGCAGGCGCAGGAGCCCGGCCTGGAGCATGCGCAGCAGGCCCGACTGCGGGAAGTCCTGGTGGACCCAGCCGTGCCACGCGGCGAGCAACCGGCCCGGGCGCGACAGGCGTGCCGGAACACCGTCGGCGAACGTCAGCGGCACGCCGAGATCGCGGGACGCATCGTGCTCGAAGATTCGGTGTGCGGTGTCGTAGATCAGCGGCACGTACGGGTCGGCGGCCGTGTACAGCAGTTCGATCCCGTCGAGCGGCAGTTCCTGCTCCAGGGCCGACCGCAGCACGGCCCGGATCTCGTTCGCTTCGCCTGTCGCGTGGACGATGTGCACCGAGCCGTCGCCCCCCGGCTCGAGCGCCGCCGCGTCGGCGGGCCTGTCGACCGGGAGCGTGACCACCACCTCGCCCGCGAAGGCATCGAACAAGGTTCGTTCCAGGACGGTGAGTTGCAGGTCGTCGGGCCGAATCACGACGATGCCCGGCGGACCGGATTCCCGGAGCGCCTCGGCGGCCCGGCGCGCTGCGTCGGCGTGGTCGATGAGGTTGCGTTTCTCCAGCTCGGCCTGGTAGGCGGCCAGCAGTGCTCGCAGTTCCGTGCCTTTAACGGCCTGTTCGAAGCGGGCGCCGTCGAGGTCACCGGGACCGAGGCCCGCCAGCCGCAGATCCAGCAGCGACGACTCGGCCAGCGCCAGCAGTCCCGGTGTGAGACGCGCCGATCCGAGATAGCCGTCGTCCTTCATGACCTGCTGCCACGCCGCGGCGACGACCAGCCGTCGAACCGCCGCGCTTGCGACCTTCACCTTGCCGTCGGCCAGTTGCGGCGCGAGGATCTTCATCGCCAGGCTGCGAACCGTATGAATGTGCACGTTGAGCGCGGAACCCCCGGCGCGGGTGACCTGGTCGAGCCACTGGTGGCCGGTACGCAGCGACGGCGCGATGAGCCATTTCTGGGTGATGCGGTGCGCGCGACAGGCCTCGGCGAGTTTCTCGATGAATGTGTTCATCCGGCGCCTGCGGGCATCATATCAGGCCGGCGCCGACCGAAGTTCCACCCGCGCCGCCATGCCGGGTCGCGTCGTGCATCGTCACCGCTGTAAAACTATGTGATATGATCCCGTCAAGCATGCCCAGCATCACGATCAACGGCAAGGTCTACGAGTTCGAAGAGGGGCAGATAATCCTCCAGGTCGCCCTGGACAACGAGATCGAGATCCCCCATTACTGCTATCACCCGGGACTCTCGATCGTCGCGAACTGCCGGATCTGCCTGGCCGAGGTCTGGGCCCCGAACCCACGCAACGACAACACCCTGGAACCCATACCGAAGCTCCTGCCGACCTGCCAGACGGTCGCGGGCGACGGCCAGGTCGTGTTCACCGACAGCCCGAAGGCGATCGCCAACCAGCGGGCGGTGATGGAATACCTGCTCATCAACCACCCGGTGGACTGCCCGGTCTGCGACCAGGCCGGCGAATGTTACCTGCAGGATTACTCGTACCAGTACGGCCGCGGCGTGTCGCGCTTTCGCGAGCAGAAGCTCAAGCAGCCGAAGAAGGACCTCGGCCCCAACGTTCTGCTTTACATGGACCGCTGCATCATGTGCACGCGGTGCGTGCGATTCGCACAGGAAGTGACGGGCACCAGCGAGTTGCTGGTTGACGGCCGCGGCGCTCACAGCCAGATCGACGTCTTCCCCGGCCTTGCTCTCGACAACGAGCTGTCGGCGAACGTCATCGACCTCTGCCCCGTGGGGGCGCTGCTCGACAAGGACTTCCTGTTCCAGCAGCGTGTCTGGTTCCTCCGCAAGACACCCTCGATCGACGGCCTCACGTGCTCCGGCGACAACATCACCATCGAGCACAACCAGGGGCGCGTCTACCGGGTCAAGCCGCGAACCAACCACGACGTGAACGCGTGGTGGATCACCGACGAGGTGCGATACGGCTGGAAGTTCATTCACGACGAGACGCGTCTCACCGTTCCCGCCGTACGCGGCGAGGACCCGTTCGAGCCGGTCGAGGCGCCGCTCGCGTGGGAAGCGGCCTACGCCCGCGCGGGCGCGGCGCTCGGTGCCGGGCACGTCGCGCTCATGGTCAGCCCGATGCTCACCTGCGAGGACGCGTACCAGCTCGCCCGGCTCGTCACCGACCGGTCCGAGAAGGTCACGTTCGCCGTCGGGCCCGTACCCCGTATCGGCGAGGACAAGACGTTCCCGTCGGGCTTCACCGTCCGCGCCGAGAAGGCGCCGAACGCCCGCGGCGTCCGACGCGTCCTGGAGAAGTTCTCCGCCAACGTCCTGGACTACGACGCGTTCGTCGGGCAACTTCGCGGCAAGGCGACCTTCGACACGCTCCTGCTCACCGGCAACTACCCCAGCAACTGGGTCACCGATGATTTCCTCGACGTCGTCTACAAGACCGGCGACCGAACGGTGGTGCTCATCGACACCTTCGCGACGAAGCTCGCCGAACGTGCCGACGTCGTGATCCCCGGCGCGACGTGGGCCGAGAAGGCCGGCACGTTCGAGAACGTGAACAACCGCCTGCAGGCGTTCGAACGCGCGATCGACGTCATCGACTATTGCAAGAGCGAGGCGCAGATCGCGCTGGACCTCGCCGCCGCAGCAGCCGGCGAAGACCCGGAGGTCTTCAACCCCGCGGCGACGCGGCAACAGATGGCCGACGTGCACGAGCTCAAGGAATTCCTCACCGACGTGCACCTGCCCGCCGCAGCCCCGATGGTCGAGTCGGACATGCAGATGGTCGAGGTCTGAGCTCGGTATGACGAATGACCGATTCCGACCGCTGGGAAAACTTCGCCCGACGCGACGCCGCGTTCTATATCACCGGCCGGTCGATCGACACCGGTGATGCAGCG
>Ga0209988_10003215_pt1 | contig 10834 bp, 8 predicted proteins | sample N075metaG_FD_183115 | JGI IMG/M metagenome (GOLD analysis project Ga0209988, IMG submission 183115) | Deep subsurface microbial communities from Kermadec Trench to uncover new lineages of life (NeLLi) - N075 metaG (SPAdes) (version 2) | ecosystem: Environmental > Aquatic > Marine > Ocean trench... | reverse complement strand
GCAACAATGCCGCTGCGACTGCCATGGTTATCGAAGGACGCCAGCCAACCGGAGGGGAAGCAACTTCTGCTCGGGTCTCGAACGCTCCCTTCATCGCCAAGCGCACATCGCCGATGTCCCGTGCCCGCTCATTCGGATCTTTCGTTAAACAGAGCTGCAAGATTCGGAGAACCGTTCCAGGCGTCTCGGAGGGAAGTGCGTCGAAGTCCGGCTCGGCACGCAAGACGGCTGCAAGAGTGTCCGACACGTCCTCGCCCGCAAACGCGCGCTTGCCTGTCAACATCTCGTAGACGACCGCGCCGAATGCCCATATGTCGGTACGTTTATCGACACGCTTGCCTTTCGCCTGCTCGGGACTCATATAGGCGGCCGTGCCGAGTATCACGCCAACCTAACCTGCGTGCCGTGTCTCGTGAGGGTTGGCGACTGTGAAAGCTGGGCGTCGGTTCCGGACGGCGCGCCGCTTTCTAGCGCTTTCGCGAGCCCGTAGTCCAACACCTTCACGGTGCCGTCTTCTTTGACCTTCACGTTCCCGGGCTTCAAGTCGCGGTGGATGACGCCAGCCTCGTGGCCCGCTTCGAGCGCCTCCGCAATCCGCTGCGATATAGGGAGCGCTTCCTCGATCGGAATCGGACCATCTTGGATTCTCTCCGCGAGCGTCGGTCCCTCGACCAATTCAAGGACGAGCGCCTTCACCCCATCCGACTCTTCAAGACCGTAGATGCTCGCGATGTTCGGGTGATTCAGCGACGCGAGAAGCTTGGCCTCACGCTCGAACCGCGCCAGGGCGCTCTTCGTCCTTCGCAAACTCCTCAGGGAGGACCTTGATAGCGACGTCGCGGTCGAGCTTCGTGTCCCGAGCAAGGTAGACTGTCCATACCCCCTTTTCCAATGAGAGAAACGATCTCGTACGGGCCGAGACGCGTTCCGGAGGCGAGGGGTATCGATGAAACCTACAGGTTCGCCCACCGAGTTTCAACTTCGACCCGTGCAAACGGCAAGGCTGTTGCTCGCGCGAGCGAGACGGCATCGACGCCGAGCGAGACGTTGGCGGTGCGATAAATGTAGTCTTCTATATGAATCTCGTTCAAACGAGATTTCGTTTTGCGGAGAACAGCATCCCGCTCGAGTCCAAGACTCTGTCAGTTTTTGGTGGGAACGAGGCGTTCGAGCTCGGCAAGCCAGTTCTGTACGAGGATAATAGACGTCGGTGTGTCGTCGCTCGGAGTGACGGCTTTCATGATAAGACAGCACGACACCCAAAGCGAAGATGTCTGTGCGCACATCCGCCGGTTTATGTTCCAACTGCTCGGGCGCCATGTACTGGAGCGTTCCGATGATGGATTGCTCCTGGGTGAGGTCCCTCTGCTGGGTTGGTGCATCGGAGGTGCCGGCCTCCGCCTCTCCCGCCAAGATCTTGGCCAAGCCAAAATCCAAGAGCTTGATCCCGGACTTCGTCAGCATGGCGTTGCCGGGTTTCAAGTCACGATGGACGATGCCGGCTCGGTGCGCGGCTTCCAGTCCGTCGGCGATTTGAATCCCATATTCCAAAGCCTTATCGAGCGGGAGCGGTCCTTTCTTCAACCTCTGCGCGAGCGTGTCTCCCTCGATGTACTCCATGACGAGGTAATCGACGCCGTCTTGCTCGCCGACGTCATAAAGGGTGCAGATGTGCGGATGATTCAGCTGCGAGATCGCTTTGGCCTCACGCTCGAAGCGCGCCTTGCGCTCGGGGCTATCTGCGAGGTGCTCGAGAAGAACTTTGATCGCCACCGTCCGGTCGAGCCGAGTGTCCTTGGCTTTGAAAACCTCGCCCATACCTCCCTTGCCAATTGGCGAGAGGATTTCGTAGGGGCCTAAGCGGGTTCCGGCGGTGAGGGCCATTGGTAACCTTATTAATACATGAGGAGTCTACGGGCCAGGGAAGGTGGGAATCAAACGAGTTAGTCCTCAATAGAGACGAGACGCTCAAGCTCCTCGGACCAGTTGAGAACGACTTGAATGCGCATACCGGAGCTATGAATCCGCCGCATTTCCATCACGTAGAATGACTGGCCATCCGGCGCCACGTCGAAGCCCTCAGCGAACGCTCCGCCAAAGAGCTTCCGTTCTCGAGTCACTTCGAAGCTCGACCCGAGCACAACTCCAACGGAAATGAAGTCGTGCTGGCCGAAGTAGTCGTGACCCCCGCTATAAAAAAGCTCATCGCCCTTTCGTGACCAAACGGGCCAACTTCCGCCTTCCCCGGAAACCTGCGTTCGAGAGCCTGGCCCCGGGAAAGGCTGAACATAGATCTGGAACCGCCCGGACTCGTTGGAGCTATAAGCAAGCCAACGACCATCTGGCGAGAGCATCGGGTGTCTTTCATCGAAGGCCGAAGCCAGCAGCAGTTCGGGCTCGGTACCGCCATACGCGTCGACGATGCCAACATCCCAACCCGTGTCGGGGTTCTGCTGCTCGAAGACCAGAACGTTGTTCTCTGGCGACCAAGACCAAAGATGCACGTGATGTGGAGATGCGAAAATCGTCGTCTCGGTGCCGCTTCCATCTGCGGGTTTCCGGAGGACCAATCCTCGCCCCGGGGAGTTCCAGGCAATCTCACCTCCATTGGGGGACCACACCGGTCGCTCGTCCTCTCCGATGTCGGAAGTAAAGCGCGTCAGGATGTCGTGGCCTAGATCGAAGATCCAAACGTCCTGATCGGCGCCTCCTCCAGGATAGCTTCATCCACCGGGATGGGTCCTCGTGCTATTCTCTCCGCCAGCGTCTCGCCCTCGATATATTCCATGACGAGGTAGTCCATGCCGTCTTGCTCGCCCAGATCATGGAGCGTGCAAATTCCTGGATGGTTGAGCAGCGAAATCGCCTTCGCCTCGCGCTCGAAGCGAGCCTTGCGTTCGGAGCTCTCTGCAAGATGGTCGGGAAGGACCTTGACGGCCACGAATCGGTCGAGGCGGGTGTCCTTGGCTTTGTAGACTTCACCCATGCCCCCCTTCCCAATCGGCGCAAGGATCTCGTAGGGACCTAGGCGGGTTCCGGAGGTGAGAGCCATCGGTATCTTTATTCCTAGCGAAGGAGTTTACGTGCCGAGAATGTAGGAATCAAACGAGTGGAGCCACTGCCGTAAACGAATAGCGCCCAGAGCCCAGCTCAAAACGCACCGCATCGGGCGTGGTGGCGGGTAGCTTCCGTATCGAGGAAACCTCGGCAATGAGTCGCCCTCCTTCCCGAACGGACATCGAATCACGGGTCGGAAGCCGCACCAACGCGGTCGTGTTCACTGGGATCTCTACGTCGAAGTGAAGCCGATCGTCTTCGAGTCTGAAGCTGCTTCTGATGGTTCCTCGCACGGACTCGTAGCTCGCATCCACCCACTCTAGGCCCGCCGGCATGTCTGGCTCGATCCGAAAACGATCGAACCCGACCGCACTTTCCTCCACGTTGATTCCACCAAGAGACTTGTAAAACCACTCGCTCACCGAACCGAACATCGGGTGATTTTGTGAATAGACGTCGTCGCTCTCGGCCCAGGTCTCCCAGAGCGTCGTCGCGCCGTTCTCGAGCATGTATCCCCACCCGGGATAAGACGGCTCATCGACCATTCGATAAGCGACATCGGCATGCCCCGTCATAGAGAGGGCGTTCAGCAAATATTTTGTGCCGAATATACCGGTGGCGATGTGGCCGTCATGCGTGACGAGCACCTCGTCTACCATACGCTTCGTAGCCCTTTCGACTTCGCCTTCAGGGACGAGTCCCAGATGCAGGGCGGTAGCTTGTGCGGACTGCGTCGCGATTCCGAATCGCCCGGTACCCGGGTCCAAAAAGCGTTCGACAAACGCCGTCTCAATCTTCAGGGCAAGTTGGCGGTAATGATCTTCCTCTTGCGAGCGCCCAAGAATATTCGCAAACCCGGCGATCAGAGACGCCGCTTGGTAAAAGTGCGCCGTTGCGAGCAGTTCGATGGGTTTCGGATCCAGGCTTTCGTGATCGCCGATGCAGCGATCGATGATATAGCCGTCCGCGTATCTCTCCAGCAGATCCACCCAGGTGCGGGCTGCTTCGAAGTGCTCTTCTACGATTCGCCGGTCGCCGTAATACTGGTACAGCTGAGCCAGCAGCAAGGGATGCGCAAGTCCCCAGCCGATCGGGCCGGCGTCCTCTACATAATTTTCCGCTGAGATGCCGACAAACGGCGCCGTCTCAGTGAACCACCCATCGCCCTGTACCGCGTCCCGATGATCCGACACCGTCTTAGCGTAGAAAGAGGCCATGTCGTAGTTAAAGATGGCCATCTCGCTCGAGGCCACGATATCTCCTCCATACTGGAATTTCTCGCGGGCCGGACAGTCGGACTGCACACTGAACAAGTTGCTGAGAAAAGTCCACTGCACGACGTCGTGAAGGCGATTGAACCGCTCGTTCGAACAGGAAAATGATCCTGCGGACGCAACGTCCGTATTGAGCCGCAGACCTTCAATCGATTCGAGCGTCGGTCTGCCCGGAAATCCGGTGACCTCGACATAGCGAAATCCATGAAAGGTGAACCGAGGCGTGTACTCCTCTGCGCCGCCGCCGCGCAGCGTATACGCGTTCGATTGCCAGGCGACTTCAGGGGATCCCGGCCCTCCACGATGGGTGCCGTCTTCGTTCAGGCCCTTGATCTGCCCGGCGACCGCTGTCATCGGATTCAGCGTGCCATCGGGATAGAGAAGCTCACCCATACGCATCCGGACCGTTGTGCCGCGCGGTCCCTCGACGCGCAGCCTGACCCAACCCGCAAAGTTCTGACCCAGGTCAAAGATGTACACGCCGGGTCCGATTTCGCTCATGCTGACTGGAGTGAGTTTTGCCGTTACTCGGATCGGCGGGATGGGTAAAGCGCGCAGCTCGCCCGGGGCATGGCCAGATCCATTCGAGTTCGCTGAAGAGGCGGCGCTCCAGCCCGAGTCGTCGAAGCCGGGTCGATCCCATCCGGGCCGCTCTAGTCGAGCGTCGTATTCCTCGCCGAGGTAGACACTATTTCGAAGGATCGGGCCATGCGAGACCCGCCACGACTCGTCGCTCGCCACCGTCTGCGTCGACCCGTCTTCGTATTCGATGATCAGTTGGGCCATCAGCTGAGGACGCCCGACCGCGAGATGATCTCGAAGATTGACGCGGCCCCACATCCGCAGCGGGAGCGGATTGTACCAACCGTTTCCAAGCATGGCTCCGAGAACGTTCTCACCGCTCTGAAACTCATCCGTCAGATCGTGGCACGTGTAATAAACCCGGCGGTCGAAACGCGTCCAGGCTGGGTCGAGAACGTGATCCGAAACGGCTCGGCCGTTTATGCGGAGCTCGTAGTAGCCCAACCCGGCAGCGTATAGCCTCGCTCGTTTGACGGGTTTGTCGACGTGGAAACTCCTGCGAAATAGCGGGGCCGGATCATCTTCGTAAGATGCTTCCTCCGTCGCCGGTTGCTCGCTCCCGTCTGAGATCCAGAATCCCGTCCAGTCTTCTGGAGAGAGCAAACCCATTTCCCACCAGGAAATCCGGCTCGGCACTGAAATCCGGCCGTCTGCATCCCATACCTGTACGCGCCAGAAACAGCGCTCGCCGCTCGTGAGTGGTCGCCCGTCATACTCGATGTGAAGCTGTCGAGTAGATAAAACCCGGCTGCTGTCCCACAAATCTGCGACTCCCGTGACCAGGAGAGCCTCCGTACTGGCCACCGTGATCCTATAGGCTGACTGGATCTGATTGCGCGTGCCCGCGGTGGCCTCGAGCTTCCAAGAGAGACGTGGGCGATGCGCATCGATCCCGAGTGGGTGGTGGGTAGATTCGCATCGAAGATCGACTGGCGTTATGAGCGCGTCGTCAGTTTCGGGTCTCTGGGTAGAGGTGGCCTGGGAGTTTGGGTAGACTCCCGTGGCCGCACGCGTGATCCTGGCGGCGCCTACACCCGCGACGAGTGAACCCTTCAGGAAATCGCGTCTTCGCATGAACCGGTCAGAATCTAGAGATCTCGTTTTGCATGTCTGACACCTTCCGTTTCAACTCGTCATATTCTGCCTCCAAATAGACGGACTCCTGTACCGCTTCCAGCAACCACTCTCGCAGCTCCACATTGCTGGGGTTGGTGTTGCCTTCGATCAGGGTTTTCAAGCTCGAAAACGTCATTTCGCTCAACTCCTTTTGCGCCCTTAGCGTGGGTCGGCACTCCCTCGTTCGCGGCGGTATTGTACCCTCTTGCGAGTGTGACTTTTTACCTGTTGGCAGTGGGTCGATGCCCTTTCGAAGAAACCGCCGCACAACTCTCTTGATGCTCGGTTTCCCATCGTGCTGGCAGACGACTCGGTAGATGGTTGCGGATCAGACGCAGGGGTGTCCTGTTGGTGCCGGAGTCGGATCGAAGGTACGATCATGTGTGCAGAAAGCGCAGACGACGCCGCGTCGTAATGTACTTGGTCGTTTTCTTCGTCTCCAAGACGACGAACGCCCCCCTGTCCATTTCGGCCCGCGATATGACTCGGGGCGAACGGAAACGCTATGAAAAATAAGAGCTCGATATCTAAAAGCTACGTCTTACCAGGAAATGGGCGAGCATTGGGACCAGAAAGATCTTGACGAGGTTTGGCACCAGACCGAGCTTGCGGAATTCACCGTAGGTCTCCAATCCGAAGCGAACTATTACCCGATCGATTCCACCCTCTCAGACAGAATTCGCGACTTCGCGAGGCGTCATGGCGTCTCTCCCCAAACTTTGCTTAACCTCTGGGTTCAGGAAAAACTGGAGGAAGAGAATCGCAGCTAGCACGCGTAAGTTATATCGCTTCAGTCCTGAGCGATGGCCCATTCGCTTGAGCCACTTCGCTAGATCGCAGACGAACGACCCGCACCAGGGCGCTCTGTCTTTCGCGAATTCCTCACGAAGGACTGTGTCCAGACACACCTTGGGGACCAATGCTGAACGCTCGACTCGAACGTTTCGATCCCGTAAGTGTTTCCGGCCAATCCGTAGTTTGCTGTGATCAGCGTTGACTGCGAGAAACCCGAGGCGGTGCCACCACTCGTTCAGTTTTCGATCGGAACGAGTCGTTTGAGCTCTTCGGTCCAGTTGAGGACGACGTTAATCTGTGTCGCTCCGTCCGATTGCGACGCGACGGGCGCGAGCATCAGGAACCGCTGGCCGTCGGCGGTTACATCGTAGTTTGGATAGCTGAAGCCAGTGGGCAAATAGGGTCCTTCAAAAAGCATCAGAGGCGTTCCCGCCGTAAAGCCGGATTCCGTGTCGATGGGCACCGCCATCATGCGGCTCCCACTGCGGTAGAATAACTCGCCTCCTTCGGGGTTCCAGACCGGCTCATGGCCTCCATTGGTCGAAATCTGCCACTTCCCGCCGGGGCCGGGATAGGGTCGCACGTAAACCTCTCTCCGGCCCGACTCGTTCGAGGAATATGCTATCCATTCCCCGTCCGGAGAAAACTCCGGTGCGGTTTCTTCGTACCGGGTCGAAAGGAAGAGGTGCGTCTCTCGATCCGCCAGATTCAGGACCCAGATGTCGCGCCCCGTCACCGGGTTGCTTTCGGTAAAGGCCAGCAACTGCCCGTCAGGGGAAAACGACGCCGCGGGAGTTTGATTCTCGTTCGAATTCAACCGTTCCATGCCACCGCTGCCGTTGGCCATTTGCCGGAACATGTTCAACGGGCCGTCTCGATTTGATGTAAACGCGACCCACTGTGCGTCGGGCGACCAGGCAGGAGTAACAGTACGACTTCCCTCAAACGTCAGTCGAGTAAGGCCGTTCCGGGCAACATCATAAACCCAAATATTCGTCTCAACCAAGGCTGTGCGGGCCTTCTCTGCGATTGAGACAGCTACACGCTGGCCGTCAGGAGACAACTCGGGGTAATCGTACTGTCGAGGGGGGGCGGGCAACGGCTCGACCACACCCTGGCGGTCCACCCAGACCAGCGTGCTCGTCAATTGCTCCACAGTGCCGGGAACGTAGGCGAGTGTCCCCGTTCGGGAGACGGCAAACTGTGGACCCCCACGCCGCGTCCCGGAACGAATACCTTGTATGACAGGCACCGGAGAACCAGAGATTTCCAGCCGGTCGAGATCGAAAGGAACGGCCATTAAAGTTCCCGCCTGGGAATAGATCAGATGCCCCGTGGAAAGGTAATGCGGGAACGTGCCCCCCTGCAGGAGCAGCTTGCGCTCACCCGTATCGAGACGCTGAGCCATGATCGCCACGGGCGAGTTGAAGAGCACCGCCTGGCCTTCGGGCAGAATCTCCGGCCAAGAAATAGCGAAGGAGTCTGAACTCGCATCCGAGGACGTGAGGACCTCGGGCGTCCCACCTTCTGCCGAGACCCGAAGGAGGCCCGGACTGGACCTGCCAAAGATGATTCTGTCATCGGACCCCCAGCTTGCCCCCAGGGGACTGTCACCCACCCTGGAGATGGTCACAGCTGCTCCGCCCGTGATCGCCACCTTCTTCATTTCGCCGCCCGCAAAAAAACCAACCCACCGCCCGTCCGGGGAAAAAAATGGGTTGTCACCCCCTTCAGTACCCAACAGGCCCTCGTCTTCGAGGCTATTCATAGAACGTAGGTAGAGTCGCGGCGGGTCGTCTCCCTTTTGCGCCGAGTAGACCATGTGGGAACCATCTCGTGAAAAAGCCAGGGGTGCTGTGGTGGTCCGAGAGATAACTTCGTCAGCTTGCAACGCGACCACAAAGCGCGTCACCGGCAGGGACGGTACGGGCCGCATGTTCGATACGACAAGTGCGGCGGCCAACGCGGCCGTTGCTGCCCAAGGCAACGCCCTTTGCCAGAGAGGGGCAAGAGGCCTGGATTCGAGAGGTGGACTTTCCGTAATTACGCCGCTGAGAGCAATGCGCGCCTCGCCAATATGTTGCAGCCGCAGTTTGGGATCCTTCGTCAAACAACGACAGAGCAGTGCGCGGACATGTCCCGGGCAATTGCTCGGCAAGCTGGACAAGTCGGGATCGTCCTTGATGACCGAAGCCAATGTCTCGGAAACCGTTTCCCCGGAGTACATTTTCTTGCCGGTCAACATCTCGAACAACACCGCACCGAAGGCCCAGATGTCGGTAAGCTTGTGGACGCGCTTGCCCTTCGCCTGCTCGGGGCTCATATACGCGGCGGTGCCGAGAATCACTCCGATCTGCGTTCCGTGCCGTGTGAGAGTGGGCGACTGCGAAAGCTCCGAATCAGCGCCGCCCGGTACATCGCCTTCGAGTGCTTTCGCGAGACCATAGTCGAGCACCTTCACCGTGCCGTCTTCTCTGACCTTCACGTTCGCCGGCTTCACGTCACGGTGGACGACGCCAGCCTCGTGGCCCGCTTCGAGAGCCTCCGTAATCTGCCGCGCTATGGGGAGCGCGTCCTCAACCGGGATAGGACCTTCGGCGATTCGCTCGGCAAGCGTCGGTCCTTCGACCAACTCAAGCACGAGCGCCGTCACGCCGTCCGATTCTTCGAGCCCGTAGATGCTTGCGATGTTCGGATGGTTCAGCGATGCGAGAAGCTTCGCTTCTCGCTCGAATCTGGCGAGGCGTTCCTCGTCTTTCGCGAACGCCTCAGGAAGGACTTTGATCGCGACGTCGCGGTCGAGCTTCGTGTCACGCGCACGGTAGACCTCACCCATGCCACCTTTGCCAATTGGCGAAGTGACCTCATAAGGGCCGAGGCGCGTTCCAGCAGCGAGTGTCACAATGAGAATCTACTGGCACGACGGAGCAATTACAACCACTCCTCAGTTTTCCGTGGGAACGAGCCGCTCGAGCTCTTCGATCCAGTTCTGGATCACGATGATCTCGCTTTGTACGGCGTCCATCTCGCGAATCATGATGAACTTTTGACCGTCCGGCGTCACGTCGTAAGTGTGTCCGCGGTGAATGGCCGGCGGACGGTACGGGCCGGTAAACAGAAGCTGGGGTTCTCCCGAAACAACAAAGCCGGAGCTGGTGTCGATCGTGACCGCAAGCACGGACCGTACATCTCGATAGAAGAGCTCGCGGCCATCGGCAGACCAAAGGGGCTCCGTTCCACCGTCTCGGGAGACGAGCCATTTACCATCGGCGGGGTTGGGAAACGGGCTGATGTAGATCTCCCGTTGGCCCGACTCATCGGAGGCATAAGCCAACCAACGACCGTCGGGCGAAATTTCAGGATTGGTCTCTTGGAAATCGCCTGCGAGCAGCGGCTGCAATATGGGCTCGCCTTGAAGCGCGACACTGGAAAGGTCCCAACCGGTCCCCGGGCTCGAGTCGACATAGGCCAGCGTCCTACCGTCGGGAGTGATGGACCAGAGCCGGGAGTGGGCTACGAACGAAACGAGCTGCTCTGCCTGACCCGTACCGTCGGCGCGTTTCGAGAAAAGCCCGTACGCGCCTCCCCGCTGCGACAAAAACAGAACGTGCTCTCCATCCGGCGTCCAAACCGGGAGGACGTTTTCAGCCTTGTCGAACGTCAACTGACTCGCCCTCTGCCCAAGCACGTCGTACAGCCACAAGTCCTCGAGGCCCGGGCCCAGCACCTCGAGAACGATCCTTGTTCCGTCCGGTGAAATCGAGACCGACTGGTACGCGCGTCGAGGAGCGTTCAGGGGCTCTTCGCGACCCGTGCGATCGACCCACATCAACGCGCGCTCGGCACGATTCAGCCCACCTGCGATATAAACGACCGCGCCATTCTCAGCAAGCGCGAACTGTACGGCGGCAGTCTCGATACGGACATTCTTCAGCACTTGGACCGGGTTCCCGGTCATCTCGAGTCGTTCAGCATCGAAAGAAACGGCCCAAACATCGCCTGCCTGTCCA
>Ga0209988_10003213_pt1 | contig 10836 bp, 11 predicted proteins | sample N075metaG_FD_183115 | JGI IMG/M metagenome (GOLD analysis project Ga0209988, IMG submission 183115) | Deep subsurface microbial communities from Kermadec Trench to uncover new lineages of life (NeLLi) - N075 metaG (SPAdes) (version 2) | ecosystem: Environmental > Aquatic > Marine > Ocean trench... | reverse complement strand
TAAACATCAATTAAAATCTTTTCTTGACATTACTTTTGAGTAGTAGTAATTTTGTTTAACTATTTTTAAAAAATAATTGGTTGATGTTAACAGAATTCGGTAAGGTATTCGCGTTTATTCTAACGGCAGTAATGTTCGTACTTATTGCCGTGTTTGCTGCAAAGCTGATCAGACCGGCTCGTCCCACTAAGGAAAAACTAATCACATACGAATGCGGCGAAAATCCTGAGGGTTCACCATGGGTAAAATTCAATATCCGGTTTTATGTAGTCGCACTTATCTTTTTAATATTTGATGTTGAAGTAGTAATGTTGATCCCCTGGGCTCTAGTTTATCAGGACAGCGGAATGTTGGGTTTTCTGGTTGGTGCTATCTTCCTGATATTACTTGGTTTAGGAATGGCTTACGAATGGAGAAAAGGGGATCTCGAATGGGCGCGTCCTAAGATCACTCCCCTTGTATTAACAAAAACCGAACCACCGGAAGAAAAACAAGAAAAGGAACTAAATTTAGGAAAATAGAATATTATGGGTTTACTAGATAAGCAGTTTACAGATGATAATATCATCATTACCAAAGTGGAAGACCTTTTAAACTGGGCAAGATTATCTTCCCTATGGCAAATGGGTTTTGGTTTAGCTTGCTGTGCTATCGAGATGATGGCAACATCTGCATCGCACTATGATTTTGACAGGTTCGGAGTTATCCCCCGTCCTTCTCCCCGCCAGTCGGATGTAATTATTATTTCCGGTACTGTTACCTTCAAAATGGCAATAAGAATAAAAAGATTATACGAACAAATGCCAGACCACAAATATGTAATTTCTATGGGAAGCTGCTCTAACTGCGGCGGACCTTATTGGGAACATGGTTATCATGTATTAAAAGGTGTTGACAGGGTTATTCCCGTTGATGTTTATGTACCGGGTTGTCCTCCTCGCCCGGAAGCTTTATTGGAAGGATTGCTTAAACTTCAGGAAAAAATCAGAAACGAAACTTTAGTTAGTAAAACTGCATGAAAAATCCTGAAGAAATATTTGAAATATTAAAAGATAAATTCGGTGAAGTTATAATTGAGTTATTTTCTGATAAACCGACTGAGTCTTTTATTTCCGTTGCTCCTCTTGAAATAGATAAAGTATGTTTGTATTTGAGAGATAAGGAGGGACTAAATTTTAAGTCATTGATGAACCTATCTGGTATAGATGATGCAAATGGAGAGAAGATAAAAGATGAAAACGATAATGAAATAATTCAAGGCGGTACTTTAAGTGTATTCTATCATTTAGAATCAATTGATCTTAAGCATAAAGTTACACTAAAAGTTTCAACAGATAGAGAAAATCCAGAAGTGGCTTCTGTAGAGGAAATATGGAGAGCAGCTGATTGGCACGAACGCGAAGCTTATGATATGTTCGGTATAAAATTCTTAAATCATCATAACTTAATACGAATTTTAATGCCCTATGATTGGGAAGGCGGTTACCCGTTAAGAAAGGATTATCAAAACCCTGAATTTTATAAAGGGATGAAAGTACCGTACTAATGAAAGATTCGAACTGAATGGCTCTCAAAACAGAAGAAATGGTATTGAATATGGGGCCGCAGCATCCATCTACACATGGAGTGCTGCGATTGGAACTTGTTATTGAGGGTGAAATAATTAAAAGCGTAACTCCACACATCGGTTATCTTCACCGCTGTTTTGAAAAACATTGTGAAGTTATGACTTACCCGCAGATAATCCCTTATACCGATAGAATGGATTACCTTGCTTCAATGTGTAACGAATTTGGCTACGTTATAGCTGTGGAAAGATTAATGGGAATTGAAGTTCCTGAAAGGGTTGAGTACATTAGAGTGATTATGGCTGAACTTCAGAGGATTGCTTCTCACCTTGTAGCAATCGGTACTTACGGCGCAGATATTGGAGCGTTCACTCCGTTTCTCTTCTGCTTTAGAGACCGCGAGAAAATATTAAACCTTTTTGAAATAACATGCGGTGCAAGATTATTATATAATTATATTTGGATTGGCGGTCTTATGCACGATCTCCATCCTGATTTTATTCGTTTGACCAAAGAATTTATTAAGGAATTCAGACCAAACTTAAAAGAGCTAAACGATTTATTAACGTTTAACCAGATATTTATCGACAGAACAGCAAACGTTGGTATTCTGCCTGCTGAAACTGCTATCAATTATGGAATAACAGGACCTAATCTTCGTGCAAGTGGTGTTAACTGGGATTTGAGAATAAACGATCCATATTCAATTTATGACCGATTTGATTTTAAAATTCCGGTAGGTAAAGGTGAAAATGGAACCGTTGGCGATTGTTGGAACAGATACTATATGCGAATACTTGAAATGGAAGAGAGTCTTAAAATTGTTGAGCAGGCAATTAATCAAATTCCGGATGGGGATGTATCCTCTGCAATTCCAAAAAGAGTTAAGCCGCCTGCAGGTCAAATTTATTCAAGAGTTGAGAACCCGCGAGGTGAACTCGGATATTTTATTGTCAGTGATGGTTCGGTAAATCCAACGCGTATAAAAGTAAGAGCACCTTCGTTTGTTAACATGGTTGTATTCGGAGAATTGTGCAAAGGACATATGGTAGCAGACGTTGTCGCAATCTTAGGCAGTATTGATATAGTTCTTGGAGAGATAGACAGATGATTTACGATTGGTTATATAGTTTAACAGGAAGTGAAATGATTGCTATAGGCGTTCAGAGTTTGCTGCCTCTATATCTTTTCATTCTTCCCTTTGCATTAGTTGCGGTTCTTTTAGAACGAAAAGTAGCAGCCCATATGCAGGATAGATTAGGACCTATGAGAGTTGGCTATCATGGTCTTCTGCAAACTATTGCCGATATACTTAAACTTTTACAAAAAGAAGATACCGTTGCTGCCGATATTGATAAAAAGTTTTTTGATCTTTCACCCCTGCTTGTTTTTGCGGGAAGCTATGCAGCATTTGCAGCAATACCTTTCTCAGGTGCATTTATGGGTTCGAATATTGATCTTGGAATAATTTACATTGTTGCCGTTACAGGTCTTGTTGTTGCTGGAATTTTGATGGGGGGATGGGCCTCGAATAATAAATATTCATTACTTGGTGCTATGAGAGCAGCAGCCCAAATAATCAGTTTCGAAATTCCAACCTTACTTATTGTTGTTACTGTTATAATGATTACAGGCACAATGAATCTTTATACTATGAGCGAATGGCAGACGGGATACTTTTGGAATTGGCTGATATTAGGCGGTCCGGATTTCGGTATTGCTAAAATATTATTAACCCCATTAATGCTAATGGCATTTTTAATCATCTTTTTAAGTACACTCGCAGAAGTGAACAGAACACCGTTCGATATTCCCGAAGCTGAATCTGAAATTGTTGCTGGATATCATACAGAATATTCTGGAATGAAATTCGCAATTTTTTTCCTTGCAGAATATGCAAATATGTTCGCTATTTCTGCAGTAGTTTCGGCGCTCTTTTTTGGCGGCTACCAATCACCTTTCGGTTATTTAGGAAACCTTCTTGAAATTGGCTGGTTGATCCCTATTGAACAATTCTTTTGGTTTACTGCAAAAGGAGTATTTTTTGTTTTAGTGCAGATGTGGTTAAGATGGACTTTACCGCGCTTTAGGGTAGATCAACTCATGAGTTTTTGTTGGAAATACCTTATTCCAATTTCATTTGTTCTTTTATTATTAGTTGGATTGATAACAGTTTTATAATGAAGAATTATATCTTAAAATTCTGGCAGATCTTATTTACAATAATGATCGGGATGAAAGTTACGTTTCGCCACTTGTTTATTCCTGCAGTAACTATACAATATCCTACCGTAAGACCGGAAATGCCTGAACGCGAAAGAAACCGGTTATACGTTAATATGGACGATTGTATCGGCTGTTTGCAGTGTGAACGAGCTTGCCCAGTAAATTGTATAGAAATTGAAATTGTTAAATCTATTCCCGGAGAAGATCTAGGGATAACATCTAATGGAAAAAAGAAAGCCCTTTGGGTAACTAAGTTTGATATAGATATTGCTAAATGCTGTTACTGCGAGTTATGTGTGTTCCCCTGCCCGACCGATTGCATTTATATGACCGATGTTTATGAGTTTTCAGAATTCGAAAGAGATAACTTTATTTACGATTTTGTAACACTTACACCTGATGAAAAAGAAGAGAAGAAAAAGAATTATGAGGAATTTAAGTTGAAGAAAGAAGCCGAAAAAGCTATTGCCGCTGAAAAGAAAGCCGAAGAAGAAGCAGCTAAGAAAAAAGAAAGTGGAACTGAGAGTGAAAATACAACAGATGATAAACCTGAATAAAATAAAGAGTAATTGAAATGACAGTTTACGATATAATATTTTATTTATTCGCTGCAGTTACTCTAATATCAGGATTCTTTGTTGTAACTAACAGGAACATTGTTCACTCTGCTTTCTTTTTACTTTTTACTTTTTTTGGTGTTGCAGGTATTTATGTTATGCTCGGAGCAGATTTTATCGCAATAGTACAGTTGATTGTTTATGTGGGAGGAATACTGATATTAATATTATTCGGAGTTATGCTTACAAATAATATTGTTAATGTAGAAATTAAAACAGGTACTATCCATGCTTTGCCTGCATCAATTGTGTTGGGATTATTTGCCGGTGCAATTGGCGCTGCTGTATTAAATACAAACTGGAAGGTTGTTGAATCTCCCGACCCGGTTCCAACAACAGCAGCAATTGGAAGCATGTTAATTAATGAATATGCACTGATCTTCGAACTGCTTGGTATACTTTTATTAATTGCACTGATCGGTGCCGCATCAATGGCGAGAAGATAATTTATGTTAAATGTTGGCTTAACACATTTTTTAGTTATTAGCGTAACTCTTTTTTCATTTGGAATGTACGGAGTTATAACAAGAAAGAATGCCGTAATGGTGCTGATGGGAATTGAGCTTATTCTAAACTCGGCTAATATTAATTTTATTGCATTTGCTAAATTCGGTAACTATGGTTTACAAGGGCAAATAATTGCATTGTTCGTTATTGTGCTTGCAGCAGCAGAAGCAGCTATTGCGCTGGCAATAGTAATTAATATTTATAAAACAATCACAAACATCAATGTTGATGAAATTGATTCATTAAGGGACTGATAATTCTATGACTGATATATGACTGAATCTTTAATGATAAATATTGCGATTGCTGTTTTATTCTTACCATTAATTGGTTTTGTAGTAACAGTTTTTCTAGGTAGTAAGATAAAGCAGATATATTTCTTCGAAAATATAATTATGTTCCTCAGTCTTGCCGGAGCAATTATACTTGTATTCTTCAAACTTTCAAGCTTTGGAGATACTACAATATCATCTGAATTTGTTTGGATTGATCTCGGCAACACTCCTTTAATGGGTGATATAAAGATAACTCTCGGAATTATGCTTGATAACATTGCAGTTATGATGATAGTTGTTGTAATGCTTATCAGCTTCCTGGTTCATATTTTCTCAATAGAATATATGCGTGGAGATCCGAGATACAACCGTTACTTTGCTTACCTCGGGTTGTTTACTTTCTCAATGTCTGGCATCGTGTTCACACATAACATTTTAATGATGTACATCTTTTGGGAGTTGGTTGGATTATCATCCTACTTGCTAATTGGTTTTTGGTTCGAAAAAAAGTCTGCTTCCGATGCAGCAAAAAAAGCATTTATTGTTAACCGTATCGGTGATGTCGGAATGTTCATCGGAATTATGATGCTTTATAATGCCTATCATACTTTTACCTTCGATGAAATTTTTTACCAGATTTCAATTGGCAACTTACCTTTTAACAGCGAGTTTTGGTTAACAGTTACAGGATTGCTTATTTTTGCCGGAGCAATAGGAAAATCTGCACAAGTTCCTCTGCACGTTTGGCTTCCCGATGCAATGGAAGGTCCAACACCGGTTAGTGCTTTAATACATGCAGCTACCATGGTTGCGGCTGGTGTTTATCTTATAGTAAGAATTTTTGGAATATTTACAGCCGATGCGATGTTAATAATTGCATTGATTGGTGCATTATCAGCTTTAATTCCGGCAACCATTGCGTTAACTCAAAATGATATAAAGAAAGTTCTTGCATATTCAACTATATCTCAACTCGGTTATATGATAATGGCTTTAGGAGTTGGTGCATATACATTTGCCTTCTTTCATCTGATTACACATGCATTCTTTAAAGCTTGCTTGTTTTTAGGTTCAGGTTCTGTAATTCATGGAATGCGCAACGAACAGGATATACAAAAAATGGGTGGACTGCGTAAGAAAATGCCGCTTACCTATTACACATTTTTAATCGCTTCGCTGGCAATTTCAGGTATTCCGCTCACATCAGGATTTTTAAGCAAGGATGGAATTCTTGCCGGCACTTTTGCATTTGCTAATTTAACGGGTCATTGGCTCTTCCCTATTGTTGGATTTTTTGTTGCGATGTTAACTGCGTTTTACATGTTCCGCGTCATTATTTTAACTTTTCATGGTGAACCTAAAAACCGTGAAAAATACGAACACGCACATGAATCAAAATTCGTTATGGTAATGCCGTTAGTTTTACTTGCAGGACTTTCCTTCTTTTTCTGGTACACACCAAATCCTGTAAATCCAAATGATGGCTGGGTTTTATCGGAATGGATAAAAGCACCGGAACTTTATACTCCGGAAAGTACTAGATACGATTTTATGATTCCCGATGAAGAATACATTTCGCATATTGGTACCTCTTCAGAAATGATGTACTCCGAAAAGTATGCAGAAGCATTACATGCAGCTCATTATCCTGCAATGATTTTATCATTACTTATGGCTGGTTTAGGAATTTTAACTGCTTTTCTTTTTTACCAGTGGAAAAAGATCAGTGTGGATAAACTCGCTGAAAGATTCAAGACACTTTATAATTGGTCTTTAAACAAATGGCATTTCGATGAACTTTATGATGCAACCGTTGTTGCAGGCACAGTTGGTTTCAGTAGGTTCGTCGGTACTTTCGATCTTAAAGTTATTGACGGAATTGTTAATGGAGTTGCCACCGTTACAAGAGGATTTTCAAGTTTTATAGGAAAATTTGATAACATTGTTGTTGATGGTTTGGTAAACTTTATGGCATATCTAATCGGATTTATCGGATTGATATTCCGTAGATTCCAAACAGGAAAAGTTCAGACATATTTAATATTTGTACTGATGTCTATTGTATTTTTATTGTTTTTATTTAACTCATTTTAGTTTGAATTAATCAGGTATTTAAATGCAACTACCTATTTTATCGTTGATCACATTTCTGCCAATTTTGGGTATGATAATTATTCTTGCTTTGCCCAAATCGCAGACAAAGGTAATAAAAAGTTTTACTCTGCTTATAACCGGCGTACAGGTTATTCTCGCTGTCTTCATTATGGCAAATTACAATTATGCAATGGGCGGCATTTTTGAAGAAGCAACATTTCAGTTTATCGAAAAATGGAGATGGATTGATATTGACGGTTTTTCATGGTTAGGTAAAATTAAAATTGATTACTTTTTGGGTATAGACGGTATAAGTGCACCGTTAGTATTATTAACTGCCATTGTAACTTTTATTGCAACGATATCTTCCTGGACCATTAATAAATCAATCAAAGGTTACTTTGCACTGTTTCTGCTTTTAGATACCGGCATGATGGGAGTTTTTGTTTCTTTAGACTTCTTCCTTTTCTTTATATTCTGGGAAGTGATGCTTCTTCCTATGTATTTCCTTATAGGAGTGTGGGGCGGACCAAGACGCGAATATGCGGCAATAAAATTTTTCATCTATACTTTTCTTGGTAGTGTTTTTATCCTGATTGTAATGATTGGATTATACTTCAGCACAACAGAACTTCTTGCAGACGGAACGCGAGCATTTACATTTAATTTATTAGCAATGATGGATCCGAATAACGCTACCGAAACGGGAATTTTATCGCCGCTAAATCCAAACAACTTACGGTTTATAGCTTACATTGCACTGTTTGCAGGATTTGCAATTAAAATTCCGATGTTCCCCTTCCATACGTGGCTTCCCGATGCGCACGTCGAAGCGCCAACTGCTATTTCAGTTATACTCGCCGGTGTTCTTCTTAAAATGGGTACTTATGGAATTCTTAGAATAAGCTTTCCGATCTTCCCCGAAATTACACAACAGTTAATCTGGTATATCGCACTGTTCGGAATGATAAACATAATTTACGGTGCATTGTGTGCAATGGCTCAACGCGATTTCAAAAAACTTATTGCGTATTCATCCGTATCGCATATGGGTTATGTTTTATTAGGAATGGCATCATTAAATACTTTAGGTGTTTCCGGTGCTGTGTTCCAGATGTTTAATCATGGTATAATCACTTCAATGCTCTTCCTTATTGTGGGAGTTATTTATGATCGAACACACACACGAATGCTTGATGAATTAGGCGGGTTGGGAGTGAAGATGCCTGCTTACATGGGCTTTGTTACAGTGGCATTTTTTGCTGCAATTGGGTTACCCGGCTTAAGCGGTTTTATTTCCGAAGCTTTTGTTTTTCTCGGAGCTTTTGGTGAACCTTTAATACGCGTAATAACCGTTATATCAACTTTGGGAATTATATTGGGCGCCGGATATATGTTGTGGGCATTGCAAAGAGTTTATTTAGGTAAGTTCAATGAGAAATGGGAAGGTATTAGAGACCTTGATCTGCGAGAATATGCAATGTTAGCTCCGTTAACTATAATTGTAATTTTCCTCGGTGTTTATCCTTCAGCTATGCTCGATTTAATGAACACTTCAGTTAATACGATGGTTCAGTTTATGCATGATGTGCAAGTTCATTATAGCTCACTTGTTAGTTTTTAATAATTAAAAATATCTAAGCTGATTTGAATATAGAAAGTATAATTTCCGATTTAATTTTCATCAAACCTGAAATTGCAATAGCAGCAACTTTGGTATTGATCGTTCTTGTTGATCTGATCTCACCAAAAAGTAAAACGGCTCTACCATATATATCTTTACTCGGTATTACTATAGCAGGTGTTTTTGTAATACAGCAGTTTGGAACTGCAGAGTTTGCGTTCAAAACTTCTCCATCTTTTGGAATGTTTGCGGCAGATAATTTTGGATCTTTCTTTAAGATCATCGTTCTTCTTGCCTCGGTGTTTGTAATATTTTTCTCAATGAGTTCATCCGAAATTAAATCTGCCTACGATCGTCTTGGCGAATACTACACTTTAATGTTCGGGATGATTCTTGGGATGTTCTTTATGGTATCGGCATCAGATTTAGTACTGATCTTTATTTCAATCGAATTACTTTCTTTATCATCTTATGTACTTGCCGGTTTTGTAAAAAATACTGTTCGCAGCAGCGAAGCATCATTAAAATATGTTATTTACGGCGGAGTTTCTTCGGGTATTATGCTTTTCGGTATTTCACTACTTTACGGGCTTACAGGCACTACAAACCTGTACGAAATAAATTCGATTATCCAGATACAGAGTTTCCCGCACATTACTTTTCTAATTGCAACATTATTTATAATGGTTGGATTAGGATTTAAAATTTCGGCGGCTCCTTTTCACTTCTGGACTCCAGATGTTTACGAAGGCGCCCCTATTCCAATCACTGCTTATCTTTCGGTTGCAAGCAAAGCAGCAGGATTTGCAGTTCTAATAAGATTCATTAAAATTACTTTTATTAATTCAATTGATAATCATGGAAACTGGGAACTTTTAAATATTATTGATTGGCGAAGTATCATCGTTCTTCTTTCGATACTTACGATGACACTTGGGAATTTCACTGCACTTTGGCAGGATAATCTTAAAAGAATGCTCGCCTATTCCAGCATCGCACAGGCCGGATATATGCTATTAGGTATTGCTGTACTTTCAGATCAAGGTATAACCGCAACAATGATTTACTTCATTGTTTATTTATTTATGAATCTAGGTGCCTTCTTTGTTGTTATGCTTATTGCCAACAAAATCGGCAGCGAAGATATAGATGATTACAAAGGTTTAGGTAAGACGATGCCTTTACTTGGTGTTGCCCTGGCATTCTTCCTTCTATCGCTTGCCGGTATACCGCCTACAGCCGGATTTATAGGTAAAGTAGTTTTATTCATCGCGCTTGTTGATGCTAATATGATTGCCCTTGCAGTTATTGCTTTGCTTAACACAGTTGTTTCACTTTATTATTACATTCGTGTATTAAAAAACCTCTATCTTGTTCAGGTTGATGAAGAAAAGCCGGTAATTAAAATATCATTTGCAAATGGATTTGTAATTGTCCTTTTGGCTGCTCCTATTCTTATCTTTGGTGTTTATTTTACGCCTATCGTAAACTTCGCTAAGAATTCAATTAATATTCTTGGATTTTGATACAGCGCTCTTTCTAATTTGTTTTTAATTATGTATTTTTTTACTTTTATATACGACTAATTGAGTCTTATTTATTATGTTAAAACTCTCTAAAAAGACAGAATATGCTTTTATGGCAGCCAGACATTTAGCGCTGAATAATTCAGGTCATTATTCAACTGCTAAAGAAATAGCTGAAAATTACAAGATACCGTATCAGCTTGTTGCCAAGGTTTTGCAAAATTTTACCAAAAGCGAAATAGTAACTTCTTTCCAGGGAGCTAAGGGTGGATACAAATTAAACAAGTCGCCCGATAACATATCTTTGATCGAAATTATAAAAGCTGTTGAAAGTAATTATCAGTTAACGGAATGTATGGAGCAGGATAGTTTAAGAAGTACCTGTTCGCATTTAGACTG